>ERZ1034984.748-NODE-748-length-34957-cov-7.928801_pt1 | contig 34957 bp, 34 predicted proteins | sample MGYA00520589_ERZ1034984 | MGnify/ENA primary metagenome ERZ1034984 (study PRJEB33766, sample SAMN09781790) | gut metagenome | biome: gut microbiome | host: Homo sapiens | place: Madagascar | study: EMG produced TPA metagenomics assembly of the PRJNA485056 data set... | reverse complement strand
ATGCTGAGTTGAAAAGAAAGACCATGCAATTGATAAGAGACCTGTATCTATAATCCGCAAAACGAAACGTGCGAGCGGCGCAAAACGAAATGTGAAAAACGCAAAACGAAACGTGCTATTTTAGTATTACCCTCTCTGAGGGATGCAAAACGGGGTTATAATGACGTTTGAATACCATTATAACCCCGTTTTTGTGTTTGTAACGCTGTATATGTGCCTAGACCTCTCTAGACAGCACCTCTGTTGCCATCTCCTTGGCTTGGATGCGCCAGGCTTGGTATTTATCGAACTCAGCCTGATGCTCCTCGTTGCCATCGCCCTTGTTGGCTAGGATGGCCTCTACCTCGTCTTGGGAGTACTTGAGGCGGACGAGACCGGCTGTGAAGGCACCATAGGTGGCTTCTTGGGCTGCTATCTTGGTGGAGCCGTCTGGCTCTGTGCCCTCGTAGCTGAAGGCGGTGATGGCAGTCTCCGAAGACTCCTCAGCTGCAGGAGCAGTACCAGGAGTGGTTGGCTCTGGCTGATAGTTGTCAACCTGCTGCTCACCTAGGTAGAGCAAATAATGATCATCGTCGAACTTGACGAAACTTTTTCTTGATGGATAAATCTTTTTCATAACCGTTTAAGTGAATTTATAGAACTTCTTTTTGTATCTATTTTGAAGCTCTTGGACCACGGTGCTGAATGGAAGCTCATCACGACAGAAGTCGTTGAGGGCTTGGTCTATGAGGATCTTGGAGCCTGTATAGAGGAAGTGGTCGGTGGGTTGCCATATCTCTGTGGTGCCCTCGATGTGGTCGATGATGCGGTAGCGGAGGGAGAGTCGCTTCTTGGGAACCTCCTTGGTTACCATGTGGGTGCTGCCGTCTTCGGCAGTCTCCTCTACCTGCACCGTCTCCTTCTCTATGACAGAGTCGTCGACCTTGTAATCTATCACTTGGATGAGGAACTTGTTCTCATCCTGACCCTCACGGCAGATGATGTCCTCGATGGACTGCTGCTGTGATTTTTCCATTCCCTCGAAAGGGACTCGCGCACGGCGAGCCTTGACGAGTTTGCCGAATCTTTCCATACCGATTTTCTTATATAGATTTTTTGAATTAGCGTGGATGCCCAGCCCTAGACGTGATGCTGCCTGGAGCTGGATCTGACGCTGTGAATAACCTTGTTTGCGGAGTTTTGCCACTTGGGCGCAGAGATCATGCTTGAATCTCTTGCGAAGGAGGGCGTGGTCAGCATAGATGATCTGACCACAGAAGTCGATGCCATCGCAAGTGCGATGTACACCCCATGACTTGTTGATAGAGAGATGCCAGTCTCGGGCTAGGTGCATCACGGAGAGCTCTGCCATGAGGCGGAGGAACACCTTGTCCTCGTGGAGGATGTAGATATTGTCCATGAAGCGGTAATAATGTCTGAGGCCTTGGCGACAGAATCGCTCGAAGCGATCATTGAGGGATTTCACCCCCCCACTTAGCAATCGGGCTTGCTCTTGTGTGCGGCAGGTAACGAGCATGTCGCTGACGTAGCGAGCCTGCCAATAGCGGAAGCGGTCGGCATCTTGGAGGATGTCGAAGCAGCGGATGGCAAGGTAGTCGAAACGAGCGAGGAAGAGCTGACCCAGTAATTGGGCTAGCTTGACACCGAGCACGATGCCAGGATCAAAGCTGTCCACCACCTCGTCGATGAAGGCGAGGAGCTTGCGGTCTTTGATCTTGCGACGGTACTCTGCCTTGAGCAGGTTGTGGTCGATGTTCTGGAAGTAGTGGTGGATGTCCATGGGCAGGCAGTAGAAGGTGTCGGCTTGTGGAGAGCTGAAGATGTCTCTCTTGACAAGCTGATAGAAGTAATGCGTGCCCTTGCCCTTGGTACCCGCTGGACAATGGCCATGGATGGTGCGGCGCAGGTCATCCTCGACTGGGGCGATGGATGCGTGCTGCATCACATGGTCAACTACTGGCAGCTTGTTGACGGTGCGATGCTTGGGCTTTTCGATGTTCTTTGCCACGTATGGCGATGTGTGCCATGATGCGGTCTGATAAGCCCCTAGCATGCGGTCTAGGTTATGATCCAGGTTTGCCTCGAACTGCTGCACAGACTTGCGCCCAGCCTTCTGGCGTGCATAGTCGTAGAATGCACGTCGGAAGTTGTCGAGCGTCTCGATCTCGGGCGAAATGTTGCCAAACCTTTTCATAACTTTGCGGTGTTAAGTCGGTGTAAATGCTGTGTATAAATAATGTGTATGTTGTACAGCCAGAGCTGTACGTCTGAGTGTCTGCTTTTTTGATGTTCATAACCTTCGACCGGATGACCGTATTGTCATCATCTACCAGCTAATCTTGGAATGTGTATGTATCGCCATGGGGCGAGGATAGCTCCTTTTATGTCTCGATGCGAGAAGCAAACGAATCTCGCAGAGATATAGCTTGTATAGTTGAGGGCGGCGCCGTAGTTCACATTGGCATTCGAGACATCATTGTTATCGTTGAGCGTCGAAGAACCGCATTGACCATCATTGTTAACACTACCACCACGAAGGCAGAGGCGGAAACCGGCACCAAGGAACACACCCTAGTATAGTAATACCGCTGCAAAGGTAATAAAAAAATCGGATGAAAAGAAGTCAAAGAGCGTATTTTTGCCCTATTGGGCTATTTTTTTTTGCTCGCCGACCGCCAAAGGCGGTTTTGTAAAGGGCGAGCAGAGCTCGCTGGGTGCTTGCGGCTACGCCGCGGTTGCCCTGTATACTGATGTACACCTTGCAATCTTTTGTACACTTCAGCAAGCTTTTGGAGCCTTTAGACCGCTACGTAATACACGGGATCTATTGGCCACTCCTCTTCTGCTTCGCAGAGGGCGGCGCCGCAGTCCACATCGGCACTCGAGACACCATTGTCATCGTTGAGCGCCGAAGAACCGCAAGGACCATCAACGCTAACACTACCACCACGAAGGCAGAGGCGGAAACCGGATGTAGCTCCAGAATCATTCCAATAATAGCAGCACCAATATGTTGTTTGGCTGCCGCCAACGCTTGTTGGGAAGTTCTCGAGATGATCCATTGATAGCATCGTAACCCAGCCGTTTCCTTTTTTGATGGAAGTGCTGAGGGCTTGCATGCCAGTTGCCGAGCCGATGGTCCATGTACCATAAATGCTCGGAGCCACGAGATGGGTTACTGAAGTATCGGCATTGCAGCGTACCTGCTCATCGTCCATCATCAGCCATAGATAACCACCCACGCCATGTCTTAGACCGAAGAATGAGTTAACTTTGGCTTCATACCAGAGCGAGCCGTCGTCATTGAGCACCTTGCAGGTGGTCTGGCCGCAGCTGTCGCCAAGCTCAATGCCTGCCTCCATCGGTAGGAATGGGCGGTTGCCGTTATAAGTACTCCACGATGACCAATCCTTCTCTGTTGTGCCAGCACCCAACCCACCTTGGTATAGCCCCATGGTGTCTTTGTTGGTATTGACTTCGGCATGCACCTCATGTGTGCCAAAGATAATGCCAAAGAGGGCTGCCGTGATGGCAGTGTGGCGCATGGTTGTGGCAAGCCATCCTGTGCCGTTTTTACGGGCGGCGGCACGGAACTGCTCTGTGGTCATGTTGCTAGCAGCCTTGCCACAAAGGGTGCGATTGGTGCCGTCGAAGGATGAGTTATTGTCTCCACCTCGATAATCTGTGCCTGTATTGATGCAGCTGACTAGTCTGCCTGTGCTGCGCTCCATGGTAGCAAAACCAGAGGCAGAGCGTGAGCCTACTGGTATGGTGTAGTTATACTCTCCCTTGATAGGAGACAGACCCACCAACATGTAGAACAACCTGCCTACGGTTTTGGTCACGAAATAGAACTTTTTGCCCCAGCCCCACTGATAGTGCCCCTCGGAGCCATCGAGCTTGGCGGCTTCGCCTGTGGCATACTTGTAGTGGTTTTTGCTGTCCAGCTTGCGGCGGCTGTGGTCGTTCTTGACCAGGTAGCAGCCCAGACCAAGCTCTACAGGGAGATTTCGGAGTAGTTCCAATGAACCGACGTATGTGGCAGCCTTAGGGGTGGCATTGTCGAGGTTCCAAACTCTGCCACACCACTGGTCCTTACCCAGTGCCACGGCATTTTTGAGGCTCATCTGCTCGGATGCGCCAGTCTTGGTATTAAACACTTCGATGCTCTTGTCTGTTGCCGTCATGTCGGCAGCTGGCAGGTCGTTGACTTGCTGACCTGCAGTGAAGGCGGCGATGAGTGATCGCACCTTGCTCTCTTCTTCTGATGTTAAAGCCATAATCTTTTTTATTTGGAAGTTGAAATTTGAAAGTTGAAATTTATGATTAACCTTGGGGGCTATACCTCTATACTATTCTCAGTTTGCCGCCTGCAGAGAGGCGAAGCTTGCCCGATGCTGACAGGCGCATTCTTGGCGGTCTCACGGTGATGCTCACCTCTTGCCAGAGCGGCGTGTTGGCTGTGGGAATCACCCAGAACTTGGTGGTGCCCTCGCCCTTCACATAGAGGTTGCCCGATGGATCAGCCACCAGGCTGTCGCCCTCGGCTCGCTGGAAGAGCACGCTCTGGGGCAGGTAGCTAGGCAAGAGGCTCACGGCTATTCGCTGCGCCACCTTGTTGTGGGTGGAGATGTCATGGAGCACCTCGATGTTCATGCGGCTCGGGGCGATGGCTCCCGTGGCGATGTCGAGGGCGAAGTGGTTCATCTCCTCTATCTTGTCGTATGCCTTCTGGGCTGCCGTGTCGGCATTGGTGGCGGCGGTGTTGGCCTGCGAGGCTGATGCTGCAGCACCATTAGCTGCATTCTTTGCCGCCACGGTGGCTAGCTGTGCCTCGGCTGATGTGGTGGCGAGTCGCTCCACGTCAGCCTGTACGTCCACCACCTTCTTCAGTGCTTTCTGCCAGTCCTCGTAAGTGCCGCTGAAGCCATACTTCTCTACTGCCAGCTGATAGGCATCCTCGCCTCGAAAGTTCTTGGCGAAGAACTTCATCGCCTGCTGCGAGCCGTCCTCAAGGAATCTCACCAATACCAGGCAGTCGGTGTCGTCGATGTGATCCACTCTTTCGAGTTGGGTCACATTCTTTACTTTCTCTGATGTTGCCATAGGCCGTTATTTCTTTTTGCCGTCCTTGGCGGCATTGATTAAGTTCTGCACGGCGATGATCACGGCGGGCACATAGTGCTTGGCTGTGAACTGGAGGATGGCATCAGCCTCTTCCTCCGTATAGTCGGTGTTGTCATCGCCGTTCCACATCTTCACTGCGAGGGCAGCGTCAGCCAGCCCTCCTGTGCCCTGCTGGTAGATGCCGTTGGCTATCTCCTTGCGGGCTTCCATCTCCATCACCTCGTCGCTAGTGAGCGACTTCTTTACTTTCAGTTTCTCTAATTGTAGTTTCATAATATAATATTTTATTTTTACCATTTAAACCATTTAAATATCCAATGATAACCATCACTGATAAATATCGCCATACCATATCTTCCTACCGTTACAGCCGAAGCATACCCTCGGTTATAGATTGAGCCTTTAACCACGCAAGCATAATCATACTTATTAGCAATAAATATCACTTGCCCAACAGAGTCGGCAGGAGATGGGAGCGTATAGACAGTATTGTCATTTGTTGCAGTATTCAAGATAAAATGGTCATGATTATTAATTGTATAGCTATCAGAACCAATGTAATAATTAAGCCTAAGCCCCGCAAAGGTACCACTCCTTGCATATATAGCATAAGATGGACAGTGACCTCCTTCTGAATCTATGACGATAGCTGCCGTTTGTGATCCGCTAGAATAAGCCTTGATATATACAGGGTTCAGAAGACTATCAGTGGTGGTTCCCATAGAGAGAGAAACTCTACAGAATTTCTCATTAGCCACCACATCGCCTAGATTTGGATTAGACTTGTATATCATCTCAAACAAGTTCTTGCTGAGCTGCATTCTCGTGGTGAAACGAGATACATCTGGGTTATTGCCGTCTTCCCACGTTCCAGACATGAGGCTATCCTTGTAGCCGTCTGGGCTGATCATAAACACACCTATCTTTCCGCTCGTAGCATTGATCTTGCCCGTCATGCTGACGTTGCCGCTCGCATCCAGCTTGAAGTTGCCGGTGTCGATGGTAATCTGCTTGCCTGTGAATGCCATGGTATGGCCTGAGAGGTTGATGTGGTCAGCCTCGATTCTGGCGTTAGAGATGAGCTTGCCTGCATCATCGCTAGTGATAAAAGCACTTATGTCCGAGCTTACCACGCCCTGCTTCTCAGAGAATGCCGTTGCAAACAAGCCTGCGAAATCAGCCTTAGTGACAAGTCCACTCTCGCCCGTCTTGATGATTTTTCCATTTTCATCCACCATTCCCTCATAGTTGGAGAACATATTCTGGGCGGCAGAAATCCTCAAGCTTCCTCCGAATACCTTCAATATGTCTGGATCATCTTTCTTCAGGTCATCCTTGAGGTTGGTGAAGTCAGCACTCAGCTCCTTGTTATTCCAGTACACATCGCCGAAGAATGAGTTGAGGTTCACGGCGAATGGGATGGTGACATAATATTCCTTGCCGCCTGCCACAGCCATCACTCTCACGCTGCCCGAAGTGCAGGGGATGAGCTTATCCTTCACTGAGATGGTGTTCACGCTCGTTATCACCACGGTTCTGCCCGATACGCTAGCCTCGCAATTACCAGTAGCCTCTATGGTGACTGATGACATCGGCAAGAGCTGACCATCTTGTATCACTAATACGGAGGCACTCTTAGGCGCATCTAGTATCTCACCTTCATCATTGGTTTCAAATACGATGGTGGATGGTATCACGTTCACCTGTGCTGCATTCACTCCAGGATCACCCTTGATTGAATCACCATCCCTGCCATCTTCTCCTTTATCTCCTTTGGCTCCATCCTCCATCACAGGATAGTCGATTCTGGCCTTCACCTCATCACCCACTATTGCCTCCAGCTGCACCATTTTTGCATCTGCCAGATGGTCTGCTAGATCTGAAAGCTTCTTGTTGGCCAACACGTATGATTTTCCGTCGATGGTACCATGCAGCGTGAAGTCAGAGGCCGCCTCCACATAGTTGCCGATGCGATGAGTGAGCGAGAATGTGATGCTATCGAGGGCAGGGGTATAGCTGCCATCGGTAGCCCTCACTGCGCAGCCATAGCTGCCCTTGAGATCATAGGCATCATATACAGAGCCCACGTCTATCATATTGCCGGCATCGGTGTAAGTTACAAAGCGGAAGTACTTGGCATTATACATCACGTTTAGTGGAGATACGAAGGAGGTCATTTCCTTCCATTGCCATACGCTCGTTCCTTCCTGGGATGATGAGATGCGGCGAGGAGCACCAATGCCATGGTACATGGAGATGGCAGGAGCCACATCGCTCGCATTATCCTCCGTCGATGTGGAGAGCTTGATCACGTTGCCATACTGGTTCCAGCGTACCTGGTCGCCCACGTTCACCACCACGTCGCCCACGGCAGGCGCAGCATTGCTCTCTGGGTCGTAGCCGTAGAAGCGGCGTACCTTCACGTCTGCTCCACCATCATCCTTGGTGATGCCTTCAGCAGTCAGGATGTCGGCAAATGAGGTATATTCGTTGTTACTCACGATGCTCACCAGCACGCCGTCAAATTGCAGCAGTTCTCCCAGCTCGTTGGCCAGGATGTGAGGCTCCGAGTCTGGCTGCACCCTGTCCTGTCCTGCGAAGTTCTCCAGGTTGGAGAGGGTGAAGTAGTCATAGAGCTTGCCATCGTCCAGATACTCCTGACCCGCACCGATGCAGAGTCTCCAGTAGTAGCGGTTCTGCACGCCCTCATATACGCCTGCCTTGATGTTGAAAGTCTGGCAGAGTCCCATCATGCCCGGCTTCCACCAGTTGGCGGTGGCGGTGGTTCCGTCGTCAGCCTTGGCATAGCACTTGTAGGCGATGACCTTCTCTCCCTTGGCATCGAAGATATGAGCCACCTTGGCTATGGTGCTGCCGGCATTGCTGAAGATGGTGGTACCACCTGCATAGGATACCTGTCTTATCTCCATAGCCGATGCAAAGAGCTTGTTTCTCACTGCCAGGTCGTCTATATAGAGATGGCTCTTGCCGTTTTCGTCCAGGTACATGTCGAAGCCCTGTGCCCCGATGATCACTCGCTCCTGGGGTGTGCTCTTGGGGTCGTGCAGGCGGTCCAGTATCACGTCGGCCAGCTGGGCGTTGCCATTGCCGTCCAGTCCATGGCCTCTGCTGCCCAGTTGCAGTCCTTGGAGCATCTTCTGGAGCTTCTCGAAGGTGATGATGCTATGCACAGGGTTGTCTATGTCGTTTCTCACATACTTCTCCAGTACCTCGGCATCCTCGTCCAGCTCGCCAGCCTTGATGGCATAGTTGGCGGTTTGCGCCGTGCCCGCCTTTACGGCATATTCTGCCTGGTCGGCAGTCTCGGCTCGCTTAGCCTTGTCGGCTCTGGCTGCGTGATCTGCCTCGCTGATGGTACCGTTGATATAGGTGGTCTTTGCGGAAGCTCCACCTGCAGTACCACTTTTCTTGGCCTTGGTTCCTGTTTTGATGTCTATCATAATGCCGTTATAATGTTGTTAGAATGTTGTTAGAATATCTCTTTGAGCGTCACCTGCGCCGTGCCCTCGGTCAGGTTGCGGCTGATGCCCTGCACATGGAATGTCTTGCCCAGGGCTGGGTGTCGGTAGAGCGACCATGGCGAAACGTAGCCCTCCGCCGCCTGCCTTGAGTCCATCAGGTTCTGCACCATCAGCACCCTCGGCTCGTGCCATTCCCTCCAGTAGGCGTCCACGTAGAGCTGCTCGGGCTTGGCTGCCTCGCCAGTGCCATGGTCGTAGATAGAGAGCAGGGCATTTCGGGTCAGCTCGTTCTCGGGGCTGCTCAGCTTCACGGCGTTGTTTACGCCCAGCTTCTTGCATTCCTCCGAGGTCAGGGCGGTGGTGATCTTCATCTCCAGGTCGTCCTTCCGGTTCACAAAGGTCTCCTTTGTATCGCTCATGTAGGTGATGTCCTTCTCGTCGCTCACGGCTCCTATCTTGCCGTTGTCGCTGATCACCTCCACCTTAAATTCCTTTATCATCAGGCTGTTTGCCTTCGTCAGCAGTGCCACGCTCTCCGAGCTCCATTTGGTGTGCCTCCAGAAGCTAGGGTGGCGGCGGGTTATCTGGTTCCACTCAGCGTTGACCGGTCCCAGGATCAAGAACTTCACCTGCCCGCTCACCTTGTCGCTCATCTTGATGGGGATGGCAGTGCCCTCGGCGGTGATGCCCATGGTATAGGGGGCGTTCTTCTGGATGTCGAATTCCGTGCCCAGTATCTTGTCCTTCAGCTTGGGGTCCACTCCGATGGTGAAGCTCTGCTGGTAGTACTCATCGTCCGATGCACAGGCAGAGCGTTCCTTGTAGGGCATCCATACATAGTCCTGGGGCTCGCCCTCGCCCGTGCCTGGTATCTCGTCATCGCCCAGCACCTCGCCCTTCTGCTTCTCCACCACGCATTTGTCGCCTATGATGAGCATGCACTGCAGCAGTCCCAGTTTCTTGATGGTATCCTTGGCGGTGTTGTTGGCGCTGTAGTTATACTCATAGTCTTGCGGTCCTGTGCCCGTATAGGGATAGAACACCTCCGAGTATTCTGCGTTCATCTCCTCGTCGTCGGTCACTTCTTGGTTCCACCGGTCGCTCTTCCAGTATCTGCGGCAGTAGTATCTGCCGTCGCTGTTGTTGCGGCTCGGCACGGTCTGGTGCCACCATCGGTTGGTGTCCCACTGTGCCGCCTGCTTCATGTTCTCCCAGGTGCCCGTGGGCTTCATCGAGGGGTTGAGCACCATCTTGCCAGTTATCACGATATAGTTGGTGGTCTGCTCGTCGGCAGGGCTGAATGTGCCGCCGCTCCTGTTGCCCGTATATTCGGCCACGGGGCAAGCCTTCAGCACGTCGTCGGCGGTGGGCTGTGTCGCTGCCCCTGAGTCGTGCCCACAGAGCGAGATGATGAGATAATTGTCCATGGTCACCGATGTCACGGGGCTGTTGTCGCTGCCGCCGTTCTTCCGCTCTATCTTGCCCAGGGCGCATACGCAGGCTCCTATGCCGCTCACCATGCCCTTGCTCAGCAGGTCCTGCTGGTGGCTGCCGTCGGCGGGATACTGGGCGTAGATGTCCTTGTGGCTGCCCTGACCGTAGAATTGCCAGTTCACCACAGACTTGGGCCAGCAGAACCAGTCCACCTGGCTCGCACCTTCATAGCCTGTGCTGCCGCCCGTGGTCATCGCCTTCATGGCGTTGTATGCCTTCTTACCCTCGCCCTCGCTGATGTATTCGGTCATGTACTTCTGGTAGTTGCCCTGCGTGATGATGGAGTCGTCGTCCAGCGGACTGTCCACGATGTTCTCCACCTCCTTCACTGAGTCAGTAAGCAGCAGCTGGTTGTAGGTCTCGGAGAGGCTTATCTGCGTGTCGCAGTCAGCCACTATCTCCGTTCTCACGTTGATGGTTTTTGCCTGGCTGGTCAGTGGCTGGTCTGTGCTGAGCTCACGCCATTCTATAGCCTTGCCTCGTCTCAGGCTCTCCCATGAGAAGATGTAGAGGTTCAGGCCGTCTTGCATGATGTGCAGGTTCAGATACTTCAGCACCTCAGTGGTTACCTCTTCCTGCGTCCACACATCGTCCTCCTCATCGCCCAGGAACAGGAGCTCAGAGATGCTGATGTCTTCCAGTATCTTGTATCTCTCAGCCTCTGTCTGGTCCATCGCCTTGCTGCCGTCGTAGTATGTTTTCAGGGCTCTGCCGCTCAGCAGGTCGCAGCCCTGGGTCACTCCCCTCAGCATCTCCCCGAGTAGTTCCCTGAAGGTGCGCTGCCTAGCCTCCGCCTTCACCTTGGCATAGGTTACGCCCGTCGCGCCCACGTTTCTGTAGTTGCTATACTGCAGGGCTGAGAGGCAGTCGATGCAGGTCAGCTCCACCTCGTCCTTCACCTCATTGTAGGGCTGCGAGAAGGCTTGCGGCTCTATGTAGCCGGCAAAGATGCAGGTGGAGTTGCGGTAGATGTTGACCACCGCCTCACGGCAGGAGTTGCAGAAGAACTCGCTCCTGTAGTTCCTGGCCAGCAGCCTGATGCTAGCCTGCTGGCACAGCAGCACGTCGAAGGTGTCATTGACCTGCGACTGCATCTCCACGGGGTCGTCCGAGAAGCACAGCTCTATGTCTGCCTCCTCAGCCCCCTCCCTGCCGCCTATCACCAGCTCTTCCGAGCGGTCGCCCTGAGTCTGGATGTATACGGCTATCTTGTCGTTCTGCTCGTTATAATAGTATCCGTGGATATACATATTCTTATATATATATAATAGGTTATATCTTGATGTTGCTGCGGCGGCGGTTGCTTCGGGTCTCGTTGGCAGCAGCCACCACGATGTCCCTGCCTCTCACCTTCATGCGCACGTCTATCTGGCGTGGGGCGGAGTCGTCGCTGATCAGTCCCTGCAGCTTGCCGCTCTGCACCGTCACCTGTGGCAGGGCTAGCCCCTGGTTGAATCCCGTCGCCACTTGGGTAGCCGCTCCGTTGGCCAGGGCGAAGAGCCTAGCCTGCTGGGCGGCGTTCAGGATCATCTCGCCCGAGTTCACTCTGACCAGCACGTTGTCACCGCTCTTCTGGTTGCCGCCCACGATACCGCCCGTGGCAAACTGGCTCATGGTGCCGATGATGCTGATGAGCTGCGCCGTGCCGCTGATACCGAAGGCTAGCCAAGTGACCCAGTTGCTGGATGCCGATGTCATAGCCTGGGCGAAGGAGAGCACCAGCTGTCCGATGGCAGCCATCATCATGCCTGCCTTGGCGGCAGCGCTGTCGGCTCCCAGTTGCTGGAGCGCACCGCCCAGAGCCTCACAGCTGGCACCTGCCGCGGCAAATCCCTTGGCGGTGGGGTCGGTGATGGTCTTGATGTTCTGGAGGGCATTCTGCACGCCCATGAAGTTGGTCAGGTCGATGTTGTTAAGCTGCTGTAGCTTGTCAAGGTCTCTGAGGGCTGCCGCACCCTCCACGTCGATCACGATGGGGTCCAGTTCCTGGTTGAAGTCGGCTATCTCCTCATCTATCTGCTCTATGATGCTCTTCTGGTCCTTCTTCACATCTATCTTGGGTACCACGTCGATGCCTGCCTCCACCTTCAGCATGCCCAGCTCTCGCTGAAATCCCTCGATGGTGGTCTGCAGGTTCTTGCGCAGACCTGCGTCGGCGGTGGCGGTGAGTTGCTCGTTGAGGTCGCTTATCTGCTGCTGGTACCAGTCTATGCTGCCCTGTAGTGGGGCTGGCTTTGCGGTGTTGGTGGTAGTGGTGCCAGGAGTGGTGGCAGTTCCGCCACCCTTGCTGCTGCCACCGCCTGCAGGTGGTGGTGTGGCGCTCCAGCCCTCCACCTTGGTTGTCTTGATTTTGTTGTTGGCAGTCACTATCTGCTGCATCTGCTTGCGCACGTTCTGCGACTGCTGGTAGAGCGAGGTCATCTGCTTGTTGGCTTGAGCCAGCTGGCTAGTGCCCTTCACCTCCACCTTTTGCTTGATGGGGATCACCTTGCCGTCGCCAGCGTCCACCTGTCCCGTGGTCTTGGTCACGGTCTTGTTCTTGGTGCTGTATTTCCGGAGCGTGCCGTCGGCGTTATATTTAATGTCGTGCTGTTTCTGGTCCAGCTCGGCTGCTCGGTTGGCTAGGTCGCGCAGGCGTATCTCGTTGATCATCTGGTTGCAGTATGCCTCCGAGTTGGCGGTCAGTGCCTGGTACCACTGGCTCACGGTGCTGTAGTATCCCAGGGCATCGCCATACTTAGCGTTCATCTGCTGCACCAGCGTCTTCTCCTGTTCCTTGCTTCCGCTGAAGTCCTTCAGCTTGGCTATGTTCAGGTCCATCTCGCTGCGCACCGACGCTATCTGCTGGGCGGTCTGCTCGTGAGCCTGCTTGGCTCTCTGCTCTGCCTCCGAAAGGTTATCCACATTGCCTGCTGCATTAGCACTGCTAGTATATAAATAGTTGATTGCCTCAGTCAGGGCGGCTATAGCCACGCCCACACCCGTAACTATCATTAAGCCCTGCAAGGCTAGTCGCAGGGTGGAGGCGCTCACGGCTGCTCCTCGCATGGTGGCACTGCAGGCAGTTGTCAGGGCATTGATGCGCACACTGGTAGCATTCCACAGTTCGCATGCCACCTTGGTTAGACCGATGGCCTGCGTCACGGAATAGAAGGAGGTGGCTAGCTTGCCTATGCCCGTGGCTGCAACCGATGCCTGCGATAGGAAGGTGATGGTGGGCGCATACGCCTGCACCATGCCGCCCAGCTGCTCCTTGATGTCGCCCAGGTAGTTTTCGGTCTGCTTCCACTTGCCGGCATCGGTCTTGGCTAGTTCGGCGTTCATGTTGCCCACGTTTTCGGTTATCACCTCGGCAAGCATGGCAGCCCTCTCGCTCTCTGTGCCAAACTGGAGCACCTTCTTCTGGCTCTCGTCAAATGTGATGCCCACACGCTGTAGCACCTCCACCTGTCCCTGCATCGCCTTGCCCATCATATTGCCGATGGATACTGCGTCCTGGTTGGTGGCGTTGAGTCCGTTCTGCTGTGCCACGAGATTGTTCATGGCTGGTATGAGCACATCTAGGCTCTGCTTGTTATTGAGGAAGGTGGCCATCTGCTGTGCACCGCTCAGCTGCACCTCGTCGCCTATCACGCCCAGTTCTTGCTGGGCTGAGCATAGGTCCTTGATGCTCTGTATCTCCTCATCGGTGGCATTCATGCGCTGGCGCATGATGGTGTTGAGCTGGGTTTCTGCCACCAGCTGCACCTGATAGGCACTGGTCAGGTCGGTTATTACCCCTTGCAGTTCGCCTATGGCGTTTTGCATCACGTCAAAGGCTTGTGCCGCATTCGACCATGAGATGATGCTTCTGCGGGTCTTCTCTGCCTCGTCTTGCACAGATCTCACGGCTCTGCCCAGTTCGTTGGCATCCATGGTAACTTTCTTAAAGCCACCATTGTCGTCTATCTTTATCTTAAAAGTTACCTCGTTTGCCATTTTTATCTCGTTTTTATTTGGTTATATCATTATTATTATGTATATTTGCAGCGTGTTTAATCAATAACAAGTTATAGCTATGATACCAATGATATATACTGCCGGAAGAGATTGCGATACCGCATATGAGGGGTTAGCTGCTTTATATGCTGCTCATCCTGACTTGATGGTGTCCTTGTCTTTTTTGGCCTTGCTCGTTATAGCATTTGCCATTTATGTCGTTTATAGGACGTTTGTCAGTCCTGTCATATAATAACAAAATAGTATGGAATATAGAGTAGAACCCGACACCACAAGAACCGTCTTTGGATGGTTGGCCGTGCTAAGCTTTGTCCTTGGCATGTATTTTTGCGACCTTGCCCTAACACCAGGATCACCGTCTTGGACGGCTGATGCCGTGGCTTGGTCTCTCATAGCTTTCTTCTTTTTCCTTTTATTCTGGGGGCTTATGAGAATACAAGATGACAATATCTAACATCTCTATAATCCAAGCTTCGCCTTCTCTTCCCTGTACCTGGCCATCAGCTCCTCGTGGCTCAGACTCTCATGTCCTGGAGCGTCCGTTCCTGCCTGTCCCTCTTTCTCCCATGGGAACTGCATCACGTCCCCTGGCTTCAGCTTCTGCTTGGAGTAGGGCTGGAGGGAGCACAGGCACTGCATCCTCATGCGCTCCCACTTGGCTTGCTCGCGCCTAGAGTCTAGCTCCTGCCATGCCTCATAGGCGGCATAAAACTCCGATGGGACGCATCGGCAAAAGTCATCCATACTCATCCCCATACATCCCATCGCTATGCCCAGAAGCCGCTCTATGGCGGCGGGCTCAGTATCTTCTGCCTCGGAGCTTAGGACTCCGTTTTTTTTTGCTGCTCGTTGGCCTCGGCTATGGTCTTGTTCCATTGTGCCATCGACTCCGGAGTAACCAGGTCGCAGAACTCCTCAAAGCTTACGTCAAACTCCACGTGGTCGCCCCTGCAGGTGCTCACTATGCAACACCAGAGGAACATCAGCATCTCCTCGAGGTTTCCACCATTCAAGCCATCGGCTAGGTCCTTGCCCGTGTTCTGCTTAAAGAGGAGCATCGCCCCCATGGTGAGGTGGCAAGGATATGCCTTGCCACCCACTTCGATCATGATCTTCTTCATCTAAAGAATACTATTAACTAAAAAGAGAAAAAATGAATTTCTATTAACTATAAAAAAACTGCCCTATGACTTCACAGACTTGCCACCATCGGAGGCTGCCGTGGCGCTAACATTCACGCCGTTCTTGTTGGCAGCGTCGCTCAGACCATTGCCGCCTGTTACCGCAGCCACGGCTCCGCTGTTCTCAAACTGTGCCGAGTACTTGGCGTCGTCGCCTGCCTGGGCGTCCAGATCCAGCGAGGTGCAGATATACTTGCCCTGGTAGCCTCCGGCGGTCTTGCCCGTGCGGGTGCTGCCTTCGCGCAGGTTGTAGTTCAGTGTTATAGGCACGCCTGCCTCCATGGCCTGCTTCAGCTGGTCGTAGGTAGGGGTTTCGGTGTCGCCATCCACCAGTACCAAGCCATCCACACTGATGGTCTCGGAGATGGTCTTTACATACTTCTCCTTCCACTTGCCAGCGGAGGCCTCCTTGGTCACTCGCTCGCCTGTCTCGGCACTGGTAGTCACCTTGCATCCGGTACTGAAGCCGAATGCCGCACCGTTCATGCTCAGGATGACGTTGGTGCCGTCCAATACGCTTTTTACTATTCCGCTCATGTCTTTTTCTTGATTAAGTACATTACTAATATGCCTGTCATGATGCAGGCGATAATGATCACTAGGTCTATGTTGATGCCGTTAGGAGGGCGTTCTAATGACGTTATATCAGCCTTCAAGTCGGCCTTCTCCATCTCGATCTCCATATAGTCCAGCTGCCGCTGTAGCGAGTCGCTCTGGTTGTGATACCACAGGCAGAGCTGCTGCAGCGAGTCGCACGATGCCTCCACTATCAGCGTGGGCATCTGTCCTGTGCCGCCCTCAGCCTGGGGCTTCAGGTAGGCTCTCACGTTGGTCCTGCCGCTCTTGGCATGGTAGCTAGCCCCTGGGGGCAGGCTCGCCACGTCTTGCAGCGGTATCTCCAGCTGGGCAGTGTCAGCCTTCACCGGTTGCGTCCACATCAGCAGGCTCTCCTCGTGGCGGCTGCTTGCTGCCTCCGTCTGCCTTAGGTTTGCGCTGCTGTCGCTGCTTACTGCTGCGTGCTGCTCCGTCGCCGTCAGCGTCTTCGCCGTTTTGCAGCTCGTTGCTAACAGGACAATTAGCCCTATGAGGACAAAGCTGGATAGCCTCCACGGCGCGGCTGAGCCTATTGAGCGCACGCCTCGTGAGCACGTTCTCCCGGTTGAGCTCCTCGATAGCCCTAGCATTTTCTCTGTTGCTTTCATCTACTCGTTTTTGTGTCTTTAATAATTCAGTGCTGATGTCCTCGTACATCTTCTTGTACGTGTCGTGTACCTGCTTGTCACTCTCAGCCTGCTTTACCTTTCTGTTGGCTATCCAGGCGATGGCAGCACCTATGCCGCCCGATGGGATAGCCCACTGCAGGAAGTTCATAAAATAGTCTACCATCGCCTTTCTTGCCTTTCCTGAATACTTTTTTTTTACCTCTGTAGATACACTAGATACCTATCAGATGATGAGTACATAATTAAGATTATATAAAGAAAACCAGTTCTTCTATATGTTGTGATTACACCTGCTTGATGCCGATGCTCTTCAGCCACTCCTGCACATCGAATGATGGGCAAGCCTTCTGGGGGGTCAGCTCGTGGTGACCCACGATGTGCACCTGTGGAAATCGGCTGTGGAAGTCTCTCACGTAGGCGGCGAGGGCTGCCTTCTGTTCCCAGGTGCGGGTGTCCTTAGGGGTCTTGCCGTCCTTCGCCACGCCGCCCGCATACACGATGTGGCGGCTCGCCTGGTTGTATCCAGCTGCCCCGTTGGTCACCTCCCATGGGTCCACCTGTGCGTCCTCGTTGTTATCCACCAGTCGCTCCCAGTCGCCGTTCAGGTGGAAGAGGTCGGTGTAGCCCACCTGCTTCCAGCCCCTGCCTCCCTTTGCCACGGGGTCGCAGTGCCAGTGCCTGATGTCGGCGGCTGTCACCTCCCGACCTTCAGGCGTGGCAGTGCAGTGTATCACTAAGTATTTCATCTCTGCCATAGAGCCTACTCCTTCTTACCAGCAGCGTCATAACCACTACGGATGGCGAGGCAGGCATCCATCTTCTGAGGCAATACGATGAAGTAATGGCGGAAGTTAACCAGGTTGCGCTGGTTCTGTGGGTCGGTCTTGGCATCGCTGTAATACATCTTTGTAGTACCCGTAGCCTTGAACACTCTGCCCTCATAGAAGGCAAATGATGCCTGGAACTCACCCTCATCGGCTGTCGCAAACACGGCTTTCTTCTTACCCGCACTGGAAAAGATAGGGTTCTCCGAGTACTCGTAGATGTCGAAGCCATAAAGGCGACCCACCTTGCCATTGGTGCGGTCGATGTTATACTGCTCCTTAAATGCCTGGTCTGTATCCAAGAGATCGTTCACGTGATCATTGCAGAGCACCAAGCGTCTGCCCTCAGATGGCACGCCCAGCTTATCCAAGCCCTTCTTGGCTCGGATCACGTCGGCCATCACCATCTTCACGCGACCCGTCTCCGGATCTACTGGTCCCGATGTGGTGAGCACAGGGGTCTTCACGGTGTTCTCCGTAGGAGTCAGTGCATGGGCAGCCTTCGTAAACTTGGCGATGTTGATGGCATGGGCGTGAGAGTTCTTCACTCGTGACATTTTATCAAAGCTGACGGCATACAGCTCATCGTCTGTGATAGGAGTGGCCTTGGTCTGGAACTTATCCAGCTTCACGGCAATATCGCCATCTTCGAGCTCCTGGATGGCGATAGGATAGGTGGTGTTATTGATTAGCACGTCAGGGTCTCCACCCACGTCCACCATGTGGATCACGTCGTTATCCACGATGCTGGAGTTATCGGGTATTCCGTCCAACCAGGTAGCCTCCTCGGCACGCTCCAGCTGCTTCACCAGCAAACCGCTCCACAACTCTCTCAACACGCCCGCACAGGCAGCCCCCTTAGGCATAAACTCTCCCAGGGCCACAGTCAAGAGACAGGCCACAATAGCACCACCGATGGCACTGTAGCCCATCAAGGTGGCAAGCACTGCGCCCATGATGCAGTTAAACAACAAGGCGCTAGAAATCTGAATCAATCTTTTCATCTGTTATCTTTTCGCTTTTAACTGTTAACTATTAGTTACTACTGGAAGTCTGGCTCAAATCCAAACTCAGCCTTAAAGAGCTTGATGTACTCATCTCTGCGGTTGTCTCGCAGCTCCAACATCTCGTCGGCTGGCACCTCGCTCAGCTTCTGGTAGCTACCTGCACCCACTCGCTGCAGGTGTCCGTCTGCACCCCTGTTCACCACGGCACTCACCTTGTTCTGTGGCTGCATGGCGGCGAGTGTAAGCTTCAGGGTGCCGATGCCCACATTTTTGCCGAGCTCTACAAAATGATCCTTCATCTTAGCGTCCAGGCGCTTCTCCTGGATGGCAGTGTCCACCGCCTGCGTGATGGCTGCAAGCTTCACCTCAGCGTCATGGTCGTCCATCTCCTTCAGCTGTTTCTCCAGCTGGGCCACCTTGTCATCCAGGCCCTGGGCCTGGTTGCTATTCAGCTGCAAGTTCTTGATGGCCTCCTGGATCTCTGCCTCTGTGGCAGTCTCCTTAAGCCCCAGTAAGAGGGCTAATTTCTTTGTTTCCATTTCTGTTACTTTTTTTAAGGGATTATTATTACTATTATTCAATAATGGCAGGAGCACTGAGGCTCCTTCGTCTTCTGATAATCTGAGGGCGTTGCCCTCGCTGTCTGAGAGCACCATGGCGTGGTCGTTGCCGCCTATGTCCACGCAGCTCACCTCGAAGAGCTCGCAGCGGGTCACCGTCTGGCGGGTCTGTCCCTCCATCACCAGGCTCTTGTCGTCAGAAGTCTCCAGGATGCGGAAGTTGGCGCTTACCATCTTCATGCTCCCAAAGTCATACTGCTTCTTCAGCTGCACCGAGAGGGCCGATGCCTCGTCAAAGACCAGCTCGCCCAGCAGCTCGCCACCCTTCATCTCCAGGTGCTCCACCTTGCCCACCACTCCGCGGGAGCGGTCGTGCATCCACAGCAGAACCGAGTTCTCCTGATACTTCGAGTAGTCGATGCCGCTGGTCAGCACGCGGGTGCCATAGCAGTTCACGCTCTCGTCGCTAATTCTTACTTTCACTTTTCCCATATCTTTTTATAATAGGTACATCATTAACTTTACATTAACTTAACGATCCGTATTGGACCTGACGAATCCGATGCTGGATCTGAATTCGACTGCAATATTACTAACTTTCGCCGAACCCACCAAAAAACGCTGCAATCGCTTCATAAATGTGTGCAATCATTTCATACTTTTTTGCCCACCTCCAAAAAAATCGCCACCTTTGCACCAGGATTTCAAATGTCCTACCATTTTTATAACATTCAAACAGCGTTAGAACAGTATGACAAAAGCAGAATTAGAAAAGAAGAAGAGCCTGGCCCGCACCCTCTACATGGCAGGCAAGGACCAGGCAGAGATAGCCGACCAGATAGACGTGTCCCGACAGACCATCTCCAAGTGGGCGCAGCAGGAGGGATGGCGTGAGCAGCGAGCTGCCACAGCCGTGACCCGTCCCGAGCTGGTCAATAAGCTCCTCCATAGCATCGACACCCTCATCACCGAGGTAAACGCTTCCGGAGATGTGGCGCAGATAGCCGGACTGGGCGACAAGCTCGCCAAGATGTCGGCAGTGATAGAGAAACTGGACAAGAAGGCCAACGTGGTGGATGCCATCGAGGTATTCATGGCGTTCTCCAAGTGGATGCAGTACCGCGCGCAGACCGACAAGAACATCACGCCAGAACTCCTCAAGACGTTCAATTACTACCAGGATCTCTTCATCTCCGAGAAGATGAGCCAAGGCTTTTCCTGCGACCTGTAGAGCAAGGACGCATGCCCAATTTTTAATTATTAATTCTTAATTCTTAATTAGAAATGACACTCTCAGAAAAAAAACAGGCTTATGAGAAGTGGAGGGAGCACTGCAAGCAGATACATGCCGTGACCGATGTATCGCTCATGGCTCCAGAGAGCCAAGAGGAGCGAGACCAGCGCATCCATAGGCTCCAGCAGAACTATGCCGCCTTCTGCGAGTACTATTTCCCTCACTTCCTGCAGCTCAAGGACAAGACCACGGGCGAGGTGATCCGCACCATCCACAATGCGCCCTTCCACAACCAGGCGGCACGCAAGGTGAAGCAGACCCCTAACCTGAAGGCAGTCTTCATGTGGCCACGTGGCCATGCCAAGAGCACCCACATGGACGTGTTCCTGCCCCTCTGGCTCATGTTCCAGCCCAAGAAGCTCATCAATTTCATGGTCATCGTGGGCAAGAGCGAGGAGTCGGCGTGCCGACTGCTGGGCGATATTCAGGCAGAGCTGGAGTACAACGACCGCATCAAGCGCGACTTTGGCGAACAGAAGCCACAGGGAGGCGACTGGACCGATGGCGAGTTTAAGGCTGCCTGCGGGGTCAAGTTCCTGGGTACGGGTCGTGGCCAGAGCCCTCGTGGTCTCAGAGACAGAGAGGCTCGCCCCGACTACATCGTCATCGACGACCTCGATGATGACGAGCTCTGCAAGAACGAGAAGCGAGTACGTGAGCTCACCAGCTGGGTGAAGAGTGCCCTCTTCGGTGCCCTCGATGTGGGTAGAGGTCGCTTCATCATGGTGGGCAACCTCATAGCCAAGAACTCCGTGCTCTTCAATATAGCCCACAGCAAGGGCGTATACCTCTCCAAGGTCTATGCCGTAGACGCACAGGGCAACCCCGTGTGGGCAGAGAAGTGGACCAAGGAAGAGGCGGCTGCCTACCGTGAGTTTGTTGGCTACAGAGACTGGGAGAAGGAGATGATGCACAACCCCATCAAGGACGGCACCATCTTCCGCCACCAGTGGATACAATACAAGCACATGCCACGCCTCGACAAGTATGAGGCGCTAGTCTGCTACACCGACCCCTCTTGGAAGTCCACCACCGCCAACGACTACAAGGCGTGCCGCCTCTGGGGCAAGCTGGGCAAGGAGCTGCACCTCATAGACTGCTTCGTTCGCCAAGCCACCACGGGCGAGATGGTCAGGTGGCTCTACAATCTCTATGAGCGGAGCCTGGAGCAGGGCGCAAGCATCCAGTTCTACATGGAGGCCAACCTGATGCAGGATACCGCCCTCGATGAGTTTACCGCCGAGGGAGAGCTGCGAGGCTATCAGCTGCCCATCATGCCCGACAACCGCAAGAAACCCGACAAGCTGCAGCGCATAGAGAGCGTGAGCCCCTTCTGGGAGCGTGGGCAGGTATACTATAACGAGGCGCTCAAGGAGAGCGAGGACATGCAGGTGGGCATAGACCAGACCCTCTCGCTGGAGCACGGCAGCCGTGCCCACGATGATGCCCCCGATGCCGACGAGGGTGCCATCTACATCCTCCAGCAGCAGGGCCGCATCATGGCGTTCACCCCAAGGGTGGGCAAGCGCAAGCGCCCCAAGGGGGCATGGTAATTCTTAATTATTAATTCTTAATTCTTAATTATATAATGTTTATCACAAAGGAAGATTTCAAGGTAGTAAGCTCCGAGGCAGCACTGAAGGTCATCATGCAGGACGACAACCTCAATGCCGACAACGCCATCGAGGAGGCGATAGAGGAGATCGCTGGCTACCTGCGCCCGCAGTACGACTGCCAGAAGGCTTTCTCTGCCGAGGGCACCGACCGCAACAAGCAGCTCGTGATGTACACCGCCGACATAGCCCTCTACAATATGACCGCCGCCCTGCCGCAGCGCATGGGCAGCGAGGTAAGGAAGGAGCGTTACGACCGTGCCATCAAGTGGCTGGAGGGCGTGCAGGCGGGCAAGATTATCCCCAACCTGCCCCTAGCCACCGATGAAGACGGCAAGGAGGTAGCCACCAGCGGCATCCTGGCATACGGCTCAGGACCCGACCGCCACCACTGGTAGCAGCCCCCATTAATTCTTAATTATTAATTCTTAATTTAAAAAAAGATGAAGTTATTCGACACTATATCCCATGGACTGGAGAACCTGGGCAGGGCATGGAGAGGAGAGCCACAGCTGCTCCACACTCCCTTTGGCACCATACAGCTGGCAAAGGGCAACGTAAGAGAGGCGCAGCGCATCCTGACGCAGCTACACCGCACCAGCGAGTTCCTTACCAATCGCGACACCCTGGACTGGCGCCGAGCTCACCAGCTAGCCCTCAGCGTGGAGAGTCCCAACCGCCAGCTGCTCTACGACATCTACCGCGATGCCTCGCTCGATGGCCACCTCTCCGGCTGTATAGAGCAGCGCCATGGGTTCGTCATGGCGAAAGCCTACAACATAGAGGACAAGAACGGCACGCCACAGGATGACCTGAAGCACTACTTCATGCAGCCCTGGTTTGACGACCTCTGCCACCTCATCCTCGATGCCAACGAATGGGGCTACTCCCTCATTGAGCTGGGCGACATCGTGAAGGATGGCGACGGCTGCCCATGCTATGAGAACGTAAAGCTCATAGACCGCAAGTACGTCATCCCAGAGTACCACAGAGTCATCACCGACCTGGGCATGGACTGGACCTCCGGTATCGACTACCACGACCCCCAGTACTGCTACAACCTCATCGAGGCAGGTCGCCCCGACGACCTCGGACTCCTCCTCAAGGCAGCCCAGTACACCATCCCCAAGAAGAACGTACTCGCCTCATGGGACATCTTTGCCGAGATCTTCGGTATGCCTATACGAGTGGCCACCACGGCATCCCAGCAGAAGTCAGTACAAGACCAGATAGCCGAGATGCTCGACAATATGGGCGAGAACCAGTGGATGCTCCTGCCCCAGGGCACCGACTTCCAGATAGTGGAGTCCAGCAAGACAGATGCCTACAATGTATATAATACCAGGGTGAGCCGCTCCAACTCGGAGATCTCCAAGCTCATCATAGGCCAGACCATGACCATCGAGGACGGCTCCAGCCTCTCGCAGAGCCAGACCCACCTCAAGGTACTGCAGAACCTCGTGGATGGCGATGCCAAGCGCCTGGCCTTCATCATCAACAATCAGTTGATACCCCGAATGATCCGCCACGGCTTCCCACTCCAGGGCATGCGCTTCACTTGGGATGAGAGCGTGGACTACACCCCTGAGCAGCAGATGGAGTATGAGAAGATGGTCTGCGACCGCTACGAGGTGGACGGCAAGTACTTCGCCGACAAGTACAACATGCCGGTGGGAAAGCGCCGACAGCAGCCACAGCAGCCGCTCGCAAGGCGTTTTTTCGACTAAGCCCCGCCGACTATGAGGGGCTACACCAGCGATACGCCCAGTGGCTGGAGCAGAGCCACCTGCAGCTGGCAGATGGAAGCGACAGCAAGGCACAAGAGCTATATCAGAAGCTCACCCACAAGTTTGATGCCCTCATGAAGGCACTCTATCATCAGCGGGGAGCACAGATGGACATCCATATCCTGGAGCAGGAAGAGGCGCAGAGCTTCATCGAGACACACGCCCACATCCTCGACTCCACATTCCAGAAGGTGGAGATGACCGACAAGATGCGCCAGCGACTCACTCGCTCCAACTATATCTTCAGCGGTCTCAAGACCTTCCATGAGCTCAACGAGGCATTCCCATCGCTCCTGGATGAGAACGGCGATAGAAAGCCCTTCGAACGCTTTCTGAACGACGTTAGAAAGATAGACGAGACCTACAACCGCAACTATCTCCGGGCCGAATATGGCTTTGTGCAGGCATCCGCCCATATGGCAGCCAAGTGGGAACAATACAGCGAGGATGGCGACCGCTACCTGCTCCAGTATCGCACCCAGCACGATGACAAGGTGCGCCCCGAGCACGCAGCCCTGGACCGCATCACCCTCCCCATGACAGACCCCTTCTGGGAGAGCTACTACCCACCCAATGGCTGGAACTGCCGCTGCACCGTGGTGCAGGTGCGCCGGGGCAAGTATCAGGAAACTCCCCACCGTGAAGCCATGGACCGAGGCGACGAGGCACTCAATGGCGAGCGTTACAACATTTTCCGCTTCAACAGCGGCAAGCAGGAGAAGACCGTGCCCAGCTACAACCCCTACACCATACGCCGCTGCAACGACTGCAACGTGTCAAAGGGAGGCAGCGTGAAGCTGGCAGATTTCTCTCCAGACAGCCAGCTGTGCCAAGCATGCCAGCTACTCCATCAGTGCGCAGCCGACAGGACCAAGACCCAGCGAGCCATAGAGCGCAAGCATTATGTAGACAGAGAAATGAGACCGCTCCTCAGACATAGCAAAATCATGCCTACGGAAGACGATCACATCAAGGTAGGGTTTACTCAGTATGGCAATAAGCATCTTTTTAGTGACACATTTGGTAGATCTTCAATTCTAACTAAGGATGACCTAGCGTCGCTAAACAGGCTTTTGGATAATGCTACGTTCATCGAGTCGGCTTCACTTTCGCATCCTAGAAGAGACGGCATACAACGTTTTTACTATTATAAAGCTAGTATCAGGGAGCATGATGTAAGGTTAAACGTTGCCAAACAGGTATACAGCAGACCTAATGGTCAGAACGAAGTTAGATACTTCCTGTATTCCATCAATGACATATAAACAAAAAAAAGAACCTTGGGCGGCTATTAGGTCTCAAACGCCAGTACGCCATTCCCTCGGTTCTTCGCTGCAAAGATACAACAATTATTTTTAACTAGCAAGAAAATGAGCAAGAAAAATGAAGATTACAACAAGTTTGTGGATAAATTCAAGCCAAAGAAAACCACAGACGACTGCTATACCCCCCCACTTGTGTATGATGCCGTATTAAGGTGGGCTAGAAAGTGTCTGGACATCGAAGACCGCCCCGTGGTGCGCCCCTTCTTTCCTGGCGGCGATTACGAGCATTACGATTATCCCGACAACTGCGTGGTAATAGACAACCCGCCGTTCTCCATCTTTGCGAAGATAGTGGATTTCTACGTAGAGAGAAAAATCCCTTTTCTCCTCTTCGCCCCAGCCATGACGAGCATCAGGCACAACTGCTGTTATATCGGAATAATTGCTGATATCATCTACGAGAATGGCGCAAACGTAGGCACATCTTTCGTTACCAACATGATAGACGCTATATGCATAACTTCACCCTCACTCCATGAGGAGGTTAAAAAGGCCGTACAAGAAACACAGAAGGAGAAAAAGAAACAGCTCAGCAAGCTTTCATTTCCCGATAACGTGCTGCGAGCAACAGAACTACAAACCATGAGCCGTGCGGGCGTTAACTTTCGCCTCTCCAGGGAAGAAGGCAGGGTAATCCGAAAGGCTTGCAATGGCAAAGAGTTTAGCAACAGCATCCTCCTGTCAGACAAAGCCACCGCCGAGAAACTGGCAGCCGAGAAACTGGCAGCCGAGAAACTGGAACTATCTGAGGAAAGTAAGAGGATAATAGCAGAGTTAAATCACGAGGACAGAAATATTGTCGCTAGTACCGACTGGCCATCGTCGCTAGTACCGACTGGCCATCGTCGCTAATACCGACCGGGCACCATCGCTAGTAACGATGCTGCGACACCATTTTATAAACCCTTTAATAAAGTAAAGCGTATGTTAAACTACAGTATCGCTATGCTGGGCAACCCTGCCGACAAGCAGGCCCCAAAGAAAGCCTACGGTGTGGCACAGTACACCGAAAAGATGACCTTGGCGCAGTTCTCCGAGCACATCTCTGAGCACAACTGCGTATACGACGCAGAGGACGTGCAGGCCATCCTGGGCAAGGCAGTGAAGTGTCTCCGAGAGATGCTCATCGCCGGCAAGAAGGTGGAACTGGGCAAGCTCGGAGAGTTCTACCTCACACTCCAGGGCAAGGGAGCCGAGAGCGCCGCCAAGTACAACCCCGACATCCACGTGGAGAAGGTCAACGTGATCTGGACTCCTAGCCAGCAGTTCCTCGACCTCAAGAAGGAGGTAGACTTCAATCTCGTGGCTCCACGCAAGGAGCAGGAGGAGTCCGTCAAGAAGTCCAAGGCGCAGCAGGCTGGCACCACCACCGACACTCCAGAGCCTGGAGGCGGCAACACCCCGTCACAAGGCACAGGCTCCGACTCCGGTTCTGGTACCACTGAGCCTGGAGGGAACGTAGGCCTGTAGTAGTCCAACTATCCCCCATGGGGGGGGAGAGTAACAAAAAGCGAGGGGCGACTGTCATCACGACAGCCGCCCCTCTTTTGTCATTCATTAGCCTATTAAAGAACGCCAGTGTATCCATGGTAATGAAAGAAAGTTTCTAACCTAAAAACATGAAGTAAGTATACTGTATAATAATATATATAATGATAATAACCTGCCTCTTATTCCTCCTCGATCATGTCATACACCTGCTGCCACTTCACGCTCAGCACCTCGATATTCTCCAGTATCTGCTCGTGGTCGTGGTTGGTCAGCGTCTGCCCAGGCTTTATCACGGCGTAGCCTTGCTCTATGTCACTGATGCTCATCAGCACGCCCGCCACCTTCTGGCTCAAGTCCATGGCTATCGCTGAGTCTTGGTCACCGTTCCAGTCGATCACCACGTGCAGCTTCACGTCGCCCATGCCTCTTGCGCCCACTGGCCAGGCCTTGAATACCGTGTCCCACGTGATGGGGCCAAACTCCACAAACACCGCAGGGCGCTCAAATGGCATACTCTCCTCCAAAAACTCTGTGTCCTGGTTCCACAGCCCCACATGCTTCACCACTCCCTTCAGGTGAGTGCTTATAGCATTCTTCAGGCTCGTATATAGACGATATCTTGCTTCCATATTTCTCTTATTTCTTAATTGTTAATTCTCAATTCCCCGAAGTACTCCGTCAGGTTCTGCTCGATGATCCCCCTCACGTCCTTCTCCACCTCGGGGCTCATGCCCAGAAACTGGCGCTTGGGTATCTTGATAGTCTTGCCCTCCTTCATCAGTGCCATCGCCCGCCAGAACTCAGCCTCAGTGCCCAGCTGGCGGTTGCGCTTGTCCTGCCTGAGCTCGCCGTTCTTCTTGCGCCCAAATCCGCCCTGAGCCTCATAGTAGCGAGCCCAGAAGTAGCGCTTCATGCGGGCGGTAACCTTAATCTCGCCGCCCTCATTGTGGATGCCAGCATAGGGCAGGTCGCTATAGAAGGTGATGCTGTCGCCCGTCGTGCGGCTCTTGATGCTCTGCCTCAGCTTGCCCGTGTCTACCAAGATATGACCACCGGGGCGCAGGGGGCTGTGGTGGCGCTGCCACTTCTCGCTGAAAAATCCCTGCCGCTCAAAGTTCTGGTCCCACTCATCGCCCAGGTCTATGCGGATGTCGTTCAGTATCCGCCTTACCACCGTGTTAAGTTCCTTGTCTGCCATGTCCGTACATTCCGTTTTTATTCCGACGATGCGTCATCGTCCAGAAACTTCAGGAACAGCTCCTCCTGTGCCGGAATCTCGTTCCGATGGTCGGCGCAAGCGTTTAGCACGTTGTAGAACTGCCGCTCGGAGATGGCATACACCGGGTATACGTGGCGCCTCCAGATCTCCCTGTTCGGGATGCCCTGCTTGGCGTAACGATCAAAGATCTTATTGATCTCTGCCACCCGTTTCTGATAGCTCAGTCCCTTGTGCTTATGCCCGTATTTCATCACTGAGTGCTGTTCCTTTCCGTTTCAAACAAATAAAATTAAAACTATTTTATGTAATTGCAGTTAAAGCCTGCAGAAGCTTGGCTCGTCTCTCACCCAGACTCCTAGGTCCGTCTTGTGGTAGAAGTAGAAGTTGACGGCGTTCTCCTGCACGATGTTGCTCTCCTTGAAGAGCTGCATGATGTCCGAGTACTCCTGGCTGCCAAACTTATCCTCCATCTCATAGAGCTTGGAGATGCTCTTATAGTCCAGCTTGCCCGCCTTGTTGCGCTCCAGCAGCGTCATCGCCAGCTGGTACATCGGGTCGTCCTCGCCCTTCTCGCTGTGGCTCATGTAGTCCTTCAGGAATGCCACCAGGCGCTCGGCTGCCAGGTCGGCACGCTCGTCGAAACCCTTCACCTTGTTGCTCGTGATGGAGAGGCGGAAGCTGCCATCAGTGATGGTGTAGCTCTGCTGCCCATCATACTTCACCTCGCCATATTCTCTCATCACCTCCGTGAAGGCCTTGCTTTCATTCTCCAGCCACTGGCGGAAGCTCTTGGTCTCGCCTATCAGGTTGAGCAGGTTCTCCTTCACCTTAGCCATAAATTCCTTGCGCAGCTCCTCATAGGCCTTGCGCTTCTCCTGGCGACTGTTCTGGTTCTCGGCGTTCAGCTGAGCCCAGAGCTGAGCCTTCTGCTCGTCCGTGAGCTGGCTCACGTCAACAGGGGGTGCTGCCACCTGCTGCTCTTGTTGCTTGATCTGTTCGTTCTGTTCCATTGCTTACGATTATTATGTTATGACAATTAATGTTATTATGTCCAGAAGGGCAAGAGAATTCTTCACTCTTCTCTCTTCTCTCTTCACTCTTCTTCAGACCGCCCTTGCGCTTGATGGCCCTCAGCTTCAGTGCCAGGCTCTCCAGCTCCCCGATGTCTAGCTGGGCAAACACCTTGCCCGAGATCCTGGGGTGCTGGCAGAACTCATTGATGCGCTGCCAGTCGGTTGTGTCCACGCCAATCTCTTGTATCAGGTGCAGGCAGATGCTGCGGTGGCGCTTGCGCTGATCGCCATAGCCCAGCATATCCTCCAGACCCTTGCACATCGCCACATACTCGCGCTGCGTCATCTCCGTAAGATGTGATGTCCTGCCCTGCGTGTACGTCTCAATGAGTCCGCGCTTTTGGTCTTCATCGTTGCCATAGTGCTGCAACTTGTTGAAGGCGGCGTAAAAACGCCTGTAGTTCTTAACCATTCCTTCCATATCCATTTCCCTTTATATTGTAATAAGTATATCATGATCTATCACGCTATTTGTCTGGTAGCCACGTTATTTCAATGATGGCTTTCATTTCTTTCTTGCCTTGGCATATCGGACAAGGAACTTTCACGCTTTCCCCGTTGGCATCACGTCCCCAGAAGTAACCATTGCCGTGGCAATATCCACATTCATGCCCATGGCATATCACTGTCTCATGGGTAATTTGGCATGATGGTGGAACCAGTTCTAACACCCTTTGTTCTTTACTCATAGTCTTTATATATTATTGGTGGTCTGTATGATGCCGTCCTTCCATACTGGGAATGTGGCACCTGCCTCGCCTATGAATCGGCCCTGGCACATCGCCTTGTAGGCTACCACCCTTACCTTCACGCCTGCCAGATATTTCAGCCTCATGGCAGGCTTGCCCAGTGGTTCGCTCTTGGCCTCCTGACTGATGAAGATAAAGCACTTCTTGGGGAATTCCCTCGTCAGGTCCACCGCCGTCTGGTAGTCCCAGCCATACAGGCTCTGCGCAAACTGGAAGGAGTCTATCACCACAAATCTAGGGCTCTTCTTCCGCTTCAGGCAGCTCCTGAGCACCTCCACGCTGCCATTCAGCTCTATTCTGAATCTGCCCTGCTGCTCCTCCATGTGGAAGCGGCGAATGCGCTCGTGGAAACTCATGCCCACACCCTCCTCCAGGCTCACATACAGCACCGTGCCATACTCGCAAAGCTTCTTGCTGAGCTGCAACACGAATGAACTCTTACCGCTCGCACTGGAGCCCGATATAAACCATGTGTCAGTGATGTCGGGATTACCAAACACCTCTTGCCACTCACCGTCCCAGGGTATCGGCTTGTAAGTCATCTTCAGCACCTCTCTGGGGCTAAACGCTCTCTTTCCTGCCATAAGCCTCACCCTTTCATTTTCTCGATCTCGGTGTAAACACGTCGCAGCGAACCGCCAGCCTTATACGCCACCTGGGCTATCTCCTTCTGGTCAGCGTCCTCGCCCATGTTCACCTTGGCCACCTGCACCGCCTGCTTCATCAGGAAGTCCTGGCGGTCCTTGCCATCGTCGGGAGTTATCTTCACATATCTGCCACCGTAGCGGCTGAATATCTCGGTATAGCCCACCTTCTTGCAGTCTATCGAGCGATTGATCTTCTCCTTCAGTCCGTCGGCGCCCATCATGTACCAGCCGCAGCAGTGCTCCGTTCTGTTCCAAAGAGCCTTCAGCTCCAGGAATGCCTCATACTGCAAGTCGCCAGCCTCGTCCAGGATCACCAGCGGCGAGGACACCGCATTGGCTATGTAGTAGGTCAGGTCGTTATAAACATCGTCATACGTGCCCCTGCCGTCCAGACCAAACTCTGTGGCCATCATGCGGATGAAGCGGCGCTTCGTCTTCACCTGAGAGCAGTCTATATAGATGGCATCCTTGTGCGTCTTCACATACTGCTTGGCGGTGTAGGTCTTGCCGATGTTAGGCTCGTCGCAGAGAATCATCGAGAGGGCAGAGCTCTGCACCTTCTCCATCTGGGCGGTTATCTTCACATAGGTGGCGGTGCGGGCCGTCTGCCAGTCCATGGTGTGTTTCAGCCCCACGTCCAGGCGGCGAGCTATTCTCACCCAGTTGGCATCGCTCAGGCTCTTGTCCATCTGCCCCTGCTTCACCATGCTGTACACACTGCTCGAGATACCCAGTATCTTGGCATGCTTGGCATCGCTCTCGTAGAGCTTGCGGTTCTGCTCTATGGCGGCGATAATCTTCTTTTTCTGTTCTGTTGTTACCATGATTTTAATATTGTTTGAATGTCGTTATAATATAGTTCGAAAGCTTCTCTAAAAATGTGGTAGGAGCAGCCTCTTGCGATATTGCTTGCTTTATATTTCTGCCAGGGCATCGGCTATGGCGGCGGCTTCGTCGTCTTCTTCTGCTAGAAGGGCAGTTTGCACCATTTCACGCCCCATTGGCGATATTCCTCCAGAGTCATCGGATAGATCGTCAGCCCCATGCACCATGCCTTCCAGCGATTCATCGTCTGGCGGTGGCGATATTTCAGCCTCATGTTCTTCTTGCTCATAGTTTGTATCTTTTATAGGGTTCATAATTCCGAGCTTAGGCACTACGTCCATCTGCTCGCTTACATATCTCGTAAACTCCTTCACCTTCTTCTGCTGGTGATGGAATTTCTTCTCGTCCTCATCGGTTTGCTCCGCCATCACGCGGCTGTAGGTCTCCACCTTCTCCACGTGGTCGATATAGCGGTCGCCTTGGAAGATGAACACATCCTGCGCCCTGCCGTCCTCATCGGGCAGGTAGTAGGCGGTCACCTTATAATTATTCGGGGCAAGCCTGTCCAGCACCTCTGGGCTGCTCAGCCACCAGTCCTCGTAGGCCACTCTCACCGTGGAATTTCTTCTCACCGAGGTCTCCACGCTCTCGCCTATGTAGCGGGCAAGCGTGCAGGCATCGTAAGGCTTCAGGTCGGGGTTGATGCGCTCCACCAGCACGTCCCATCGGGTCATGCCCTTATACTTCTTCTGGTTGGGGTGCAACTGATGGTTCCATTCCCAGTTGTCGCGGCGGTCGTCGGCCACCAGCTCCTCAAAGCTGTAGTACTCCTTGTCCTCGTAGGTGTCGTTGCTCTCGTCGCTCACCTTTCGGGCTTCCGCCCTCCACTGGGCCTTGCCGTAAAATCGACCTATGCCCTGGTGGTTCCGGTGAATCACGCTGCGCTTCTTCGCACCGTTCATCGCCTCGGCATACTTCTCCTGAGAGTTCAGAGGGGCGCAATACCTTACGTGGGCGAAAACCGTGCCCTCCTGCAGCAGCGAGTACTTATACTCCGACATCAGGTGGTTTTCCACCTCTATGCCTGCCGGGATGCCCCAGCCGTGCTTGGCTATCAGGCGGAACATATCCCTGAAGCACTCCCTTACCAGTTGTGGGTCCTTGGTTCTGCTGTAGCTGGCACCTATCACGCACTGGCTCACCACGTCGTAGGCATAGTAGGCTTTCACTCTGAGCTTCGTGTCCCTCAGCTTGCGCGTCAGGTCCACGTCGTCCATCGTGATCTGGCTCAGGGAGAACTCGCCCTCATGCCTGTGCATGTGAGGCATGCTCTCGTGCATGAAGCTGCTCCAGCTCAGCTGGCTCTTGTCCCATATCAGGCGGTTGCTTGGTTTGTTCAAGATATTGCGGATGGTGGAGTCGCTCAGCGTGATGGGCTCGCCCTTGCTGTCCAGGAAGTCGTCGGGATTAAAAATCTCGCCCGTCTTCACATCATAGGCATCCAGCTCGCCTGCCAGGAAACTCTCGTACAGGTCTCTCACCTGCGCCCCGTAAGGCTTGTTGGGCAGGCACCAGAGCCCCAGTACCAGCTTCTCCAGCTTCAGGTCCACCTTGCGCTTGTTCTGGTTGCCAAACTTGCCGCTTATCAAGCAGCCATAGCCCTCCTTGCGATATTCGTTCACCTTCCTTCTGAATCGGTAGGTGCTCTCGGGCAGGGTGTGGTGATACTCATCTTTCAGTATCCTCACCACGCTCGCCATCATATCCCAGTTGTATTTGTCGCCCATCAGCTTCTTGTAGGCCGAGGCGCGGTCATACAGCTTGATGCAGCAGTTCAGCACAGAGGCATTCACCGTGTATTCCCTTACCTTGTCGGCAGAGAGCTGCACGCCCTGCTGCATCTGGCAGTGGAAGAAGAGCATCGCCTGCTGGTCCACCTCATAGTTGCTCAGCACCCAGCCCTTCAGCCTCGTCTCAGCACCACCGGGAAACTGCGCTTCCACCTTCTCCCTGTATTTGGTGGGCAGGCTGTCCACGCTCACCAGAGCCGTCGTGCCGCTGGCACCGCCGCCCCTGCGCACCACCTCGATGTGCTTTCGGGCAGCCAACTTCTTATAGTTGGCCTGGCTCATGATGCCACTGCAGTACAGCTCCGTGGCCTGTATGCACAATGTGTTACCGTAATACTCCATGATCTTATCACTCCGTTTTTTATCACTTCAGAAGAGAGAACTCTTATTTATTAACTCTTAATTCTTAGCACCCTCAATCCTCTTCGCTAGTAAGCTTCTTCCAGTTCTTGCCCTCCCAGATGCCTAGCACCCAGCAGCCGAAGCCTATCAGGCATACCCAAGTTATATCCATAACTATGAATTCTTTATTATTAATTCTTAATTCTTAATTGACAATCCGTTTGCCTCTATACAAACTTCTTGTTGCTCCATACCGACATCACCCTCTGGATGTCATCCAGCTGGCGGAGCTTCACGTCTTTGAAGTCCATCACCTCCTCGCCACGATAGTAGCCCTTCAGGTCTCCGGTCCTCTTGTCCACTTCTATCATCGCCCCGTTGGGGAAATACTGTCTCATGTAGCCGTCGGCATCGTGGATGGTCTCCACCTCCTTCAGCTCCACCAGCATCTCGCCACCATTCTGCAAGATGTAGCTTCTGATGCGCTTCGCCTTCTCGGTGTCACCCCTGAGCTTGTCAAAGCCAATGGCGTTATACACCGTCTGCTCCGTCACTTTGAAGACCTTCATCGCCATCTGGCGAAGCTCCTTGGTAGTGTCTATTCTTCTTTTCATACCTTTCATCGTTTTTATTTGTTAGTGGAGGCGGGTGGAGTCGAACCACCCCAGGGCAAAATCACGGTAAAAAATCCCCTCAGCTCCATCGGCTGTGCTGACTCCGTAGCCTTTAATCCTCATATCAGCACCCCGCTGCTTTCCCCCTGGTGCCAGGCGATGGTCGCCATTATACCTTTCTCCTTTCATCTCCTTTATTCTTTTTTAAGTCCATTAATTTGTCCATCTCACGCTTTTTTAGTATCTTTGGCGCGGTGTTTAGTAGTAAACACGGTGCAAAGATAAACAATTCGTTGATAATAACCAAACATTTTGCGGATTATTTTATCTACAGAGTGTAAATTTTAACATATTATGGATAAAAAGGCGATGGTAGAAGCCCTTATTGCCCACTATACTGCTGGAAATAAGGCACAGTTTGCTAAGTTGTTAGGTATATCTCCACAAACCGTAAGTGCGTGGATAGCTAGAAATACGTTCGACTCTGAGTTAGTATACGCAAAATGTAGATATTTAAACGCAGCTTGGCTCTTGACAGGCGAGGGCAGTATGCTCAAATCTGAACAAACCGGCAACAGACAAGCAGCGAAAGCACAAAAAATAGAACCGGGCAAAGAAAACAAATGGCATATAAACCACTGTGTAACTACCCAGCCTTCGCAGCCATCTTCGCTAACACCTAACGCCATCAAGCAGCCAGAGGGAAGCCACGAGGGTATCCCGCTCATACCCCTCAGCGCAATGGCTGGAGCATTCACCTCCGACATACCCGTCATGGAATACGAGTGCGAGCGATACGTGATCCCTGCTTTCAAGGGTGCCGACTTCCTCATCCTAGTCAAGGGAGACTCCATGCAGCCCACTTATCACTCCGGCGACCTAGTAGCGTGCCAGAAGATACCGCTCTCCGATATCTTCTTCCAATGGAACAAAACCTATGTGCTCGACACTGACCAGGGACCTCTCATCAAGCGAGTGCGCCAAGCCACCACCGCCGACCACGTTCTCCTAGTCTCCGACAATGCCGACTACGCCCCCTTCGAACTCCCCGTCACCGCCCTCCACGCCGTCGCCCTGGTCCGAGGCATCGTCCGTCTGGAGTAATCCCCCACACATAGGAACCACCCATATATACAATAAAAAGGGCGTTAGAACATCATCCTAACGCCCTTCTTTCGTCCCTCATAACTCATCCACACCCATTCGTTCCCCCATTTTACCCCCTAAAAGG
>ERZ1034984.745-NODE-745-length-35146-cov-7.398963_pt1 | contig 35146 bp, 48 predicted proteins | sample MGYA00520589_ERZ1034984 | MGnify/ENA primary metagenome ERZ1034984 (study PRJEB33766, sample SAMN09781790) | gut metagenome | biome: gut microbiome | host: Homo sapiens | place: Madagascar | study: EMG produced TPA metagenomics assembly of the PRJNA485056 data set... | reverse complement strand
TGGTTTTCCTGATGATAGTTATGAAGATAGAAAGTTTAGTGTAACAATTAAAAATGGAAAGGTATATAAAAATGCCATAAAAAAAAGATATGCCTATAAATTGACAAAGTTTCCAGAAAAAATTTTTAAAATACTTACAAAACGGTTTCACACAGCTAAGGCTGTTAGTGAAGCATTTGTTGAAAAAATATTGCAAGTCTCCAGTATGGATGAAGTTGATAAGCTCATTTGTGATGTGCTTAAAGGAAATTTGATAGATGAGGATTTAAAAACATTTGAATGCCAATTGAAAGTTCTTATAAAAGAAATGGCTTTTATGGAAAATAATAAAAGCTATAATGAATTTATGAGGTATGTGTATAAACAAATAATTGTCCATAATATAAAAAAAGCAAATAAGATACAAAAAGGTGTATATAATGTAGAAAATGAAGCTTTGTTAGAGTGCTATAATGGATTAAATGCTCAAGAAATACTGGACAGACAAAATAAAAATAGCGCTATGACTTGTGAAAGGCATGTATGGGTACTTAATACTAGTGTTTTCATAGTACCAGACTATAATTCGTCATTGATTTTTAATTAAAATTTATAAAAAGCAAGTGCTTAAATTGACTGCCTTGAACAAGGCATATTGAGGTGTAAGTGGGCTTCATTTAGTCAACCTTATTCAAACATTTCAAAAAATATATAATAGCCAAACAGTAATGCAATTTCTCCTGTGCTGTTTGGCTATTATAATTTACCACTTATTGTATTCCGAGTCGCTCTCCTTAATAGAAGAAGTAAGTTTGGGTTCAAGGTTTTTGTTCTTTACATTCCCGTTCAGCAATTTACAAACGAGAAAAATAATGTTTTGTATCTATCCCTGCGGCAAGAAATTTGTATTTATCTTTCCTTATATCAAAAAGTTATGTATGTTTTTGGGGGGATCATTGTTACAAGCCTGTTTGTGCGTTATATGCTATTGCAACCTTTTTGCAACCCATTTTAAGAAATTTACATTAAATCAGCGTAAAAAAAGCAAATTTTATGTCTGATGTACATAAACAAAAAATCCCTGCAAACCGCATAATCAAGCGATTTGCAGGGACTTGTTCCTGGTCGAGGTGACGGGACTCGAACCCACGGCCTCTTCGTCCCGAACGAAGTAAATAACGGCCTGATATCGACGCAAATAAACCAAATATTGAAAATCGACTGCAACCATTTTGCAACTTTAGCCCATTTTTGATAGAAAATCGTCCAGCTTGGACATCTGATTTACCTTAAACTCGTCATCAAGATGTGTGTATATATCCATCGTCGTTTGTATGTCGGCGTGTCCTGCCTGCTTGGAGGCGGTTACAACATCAACGCCTGCCATATACAGGTTTGTGATAAATGTATGCCTAAGCCAATGGGCCGTGAATTTGGAAATTACCATAGGTATCTTTTCACGTGCAAATCGGCTTGCAGGCTTGCGGTATTGTGCTCTGTGACCATCTTTGTCCGTAACCATAATTCCGCTGAAATCTCCAAATCGGAAATTCAGCTCACACAAATAGCTTTCCCAGAGGGACTGCCAGCAGTCGCCTGACATTACATTGCCATCAAGCCCGGGAACAACAAGCAAAGACTTTGATTTTGACCTTTCGGCTTCGAGGAAATCAGCAAGCAGTCTGGGAATATTGACCGTGCGCATTCCTGCCTTTGTTTTGGTGCGATGCTTGATCTCTGGCTTGCCGTCCACCATAACCATTGCCTTGTTTACGGTTATTCGGCGGTTAGGTATGTCAATATCGTTCCACGTCAGAGCCAGAAGCTCGCCACGCCTGAGACCTGCAAGCATCATTATCATTGCACCAACGTGAGCACGGTGTTCAGTGGGAGTGGTTATCCATGACTGTTCTGCCCGTGTCAGAGCTCTGCGCTCTTCCGCTGGCTCGGACTGGGGAATGATAATGCCCTTGGCGGGGTTAAAATCCATTACACGGCTGACTATTGCATAGTCGCAGATCTGGGAGAAAACGGACTTATATTCTTTGAGGGTCTTTTCTGCGGCTCCGTTTTCCGCAGCGGCATTGATTATCTCCTGAATGTCGGCTACGGTTATTTTTGAAATTGGGATATTGTGAAGCTCGGACATTTTATTTACCCTGTAGGTGTATGACTTGTATCTGCCGTCTGATACACTTAGCTTTTTAAGCGACAGCCACCGCTCCGCCCATGACAGGAAAGTGTCCTTTTCAGCACCTATGTCTATGCCTTTGCCGAGCTTGATCTTTGCATCACGTATCTTGATATCAAGCTCTTTGGGTGTGTGTGCTGAAAGATACTTGTATTTTCCACCTCCAAGGCTGATTTTTGCACGGTATAATCCGTTTGACTGCTTGGAGTATCTTGCCATTTTTAACCCTCCTTTTGCAGTTGACTGCAATTCCGTTTTCCCCGTTCCGTATGGTTCGGGAGATTTTTTATTTCTTTGGAAGCTTTGCAAGCTCTTTTTTAACCTGCTTTATGTCTTTTTCAGGTGTGGGCAAATCTTCCGGCATAGTACCGCCAAGCTCCTTAATGGTCTCTCTGACTTTAGCGCCGACTTCATAATGTACTTTATTTGCATTTGACTTGCCTTGTATGTTCTCACGTCTGAGTTTTTCATCTGTCTGCGTTGCACGGAAAAGATTTGCGGCAAGCTCTGTACTGCCCATATGGTCCAGTATCTTCTGGCTTTTCTTTAAGCCTTTACGTGCGTGTATCTCTTTCATTCCAAGCCCACCGTATAAGCCCTGATAGCCCTTGTTCTGAAATATAGCGTAATCCTTTGGCGTTTCCACACCCGCATTCTGTGCCGCTTCCGCAAGAGATTTGTTATGCTCTATCATCTCGCCTCGGATAGCGAGACGCTTTTGGTTTTCGGTAAGCTGTTCGAAGTTTTCCGAAAGCTCCTGCTGTCTTGTTTTTATAGCAAAGTATGTCTGACCGAGGGCAATTACTTCTTTGTTGGGATCGCCGTTCTGAACAATAAGATAACAAGCATATCGGGTAAGCTGATAATCCAGCATTATTTTTTCTCCGCCATTGGGCATGGGCGATGTTTTGTTGACCTCAACAAAATGCAGTTCTACGTCATTTGCGGCGTTTTTGCAGGCAGTCTTTGCCTTTTCGATTACTTTATTAAAGTTTCTCCACTCGGAATATTCCAAAGCGAGTTGAAGCTCACGGGCAAACCAGTATTCTAAACCGTCTTCCGAAATATGTTTTATACTTTCAAATATGCTTTCATTGATTGGCATTTGCATTCTCCTTTTCCCCCGTTCCGTATGGTTCGGGGGATTTTTTTATCCATTATTTTTATTCTTCCCGTAAAAGATCCTGCCAGCCTCAAGGTTCTTGCGATACTGGCAGCAGCGGGCGTAGAAGTTGTTTGAATGCAGACATTTCAGCGCATCGGAGCAGGCAATATATTTGCTGCAGCAGCCGAATTTGTCGGAAGGTTGATAATTCTTTAATGCAAAGTCAATTAACTCTGTAAGATATGGAATAAGAGTAGTGCTGTTTACATCAAATTTATGGCATAAAAGCTTTCTGGTAAACTTTTCACCCGTTTTCTTATCTTTTGTTGTTACATTGTATATTCTTTCAACTGCATCTTCCGGTTTTTTTATGCAGTCCTTGCGCTGATAAAGGTATTCAACTTCTATTCGGCTTGATTTAGAATTGTTTATGCGAGTAAGCTTGAAACATCTGTCGCTTTTAACTTCTTTAAATTCAGCTTCAAGCATCAAGGGTTCCAATATCCAAACGCTGTAGCTTTTATTTTGCGAAGAGTCGTTCTCTAATCCATTTTTTACAGTTTCATCACTGCTGTTATCTTGTACTTGTTTTTTTGATTTTTTATGTTCGTTCAAGCCGTAAATTTTTATGTATTTTTTGTCGATATCTTGTTTTTTGCACACCTCTTCAATAATATGGTCAAGTGTGTCGATTATATTTTCTGACAATGTTTCACCGTCATTCATATCAAAAGTGAGCTGATCCATGATATTACTCCTTTTCAGTGATGAAGTTACTCTCTTCAATTATTGCTATTTTACCGCCGTTGTTATTGTATTCTTCTGCCTTTATTCGTTTAGCGCCTTTTTCATCTTTCCAGTCATCACTTCCATGCGCACCGATTACAAGATAATCCAACTTTTTTATAACATTTGCCTTGATTATGGCACCATTTGCAATGAGGGTGTTTTCAAGAGCAGCACGCTCTCCGCATTTAAAATTTCCTGTAAGGCAAACGGTTTTACCCGATACATCATACGAGAAAGACACATTTAAGCTGTTCGAATTCATTGAAATAAGTGCTTCGGAGTAAGTGATGAAATCACTTTCGGACAGAACACGCACATTGGTTCGGATTGCAATGCTGTCTATCAAATCATCAGCTATGCGATTTGCATATTTTTTGTGCATATCTGTTCCAAGTATCAGATAGTCGGCAGAATAGCAAAAATAGTCAATATACTCTGCGCCCAAAGCGTTAAGAAAGCTCTTGATTTTATCTGTATCTATTTTTTTGAAAGCTCCATACACTATACAGGTTTTCCCGTAAAACGGATTTTGAGCTAATGGGGTACTTTTTACTTCTGCATATTGGTCCTGGGATCTATCAGACTTTATTAAAACGGTACGTGAGCTATTCAGGTCAATCAATGGCTTCAAAGCCTGATATAAGCAGTTGGTAGTGTAGCAGTCATTTTCAGCTCTGTGAGCTTCAACAACGTTTATCCCCAAATAATCTGCCATAGTTTCAAGACGATGGTTCTCCAGTTCAGGGAGACATCTTTTGGAAAGATGAAAAGTATCAATATATGTATTAGTAAAAGGAGTGCCTTTTAATTCCATATGAAGATCGTAGATGATATTATAATCGAATGAATCTATATTGTGCCCGATTAAAATATCATTTCCGATAAAGTCGAGGAATTTATCAAACACTTCTTTGATGGTCGGTGCGTTTTTTACCATTTCATCTGTTATATGATTAGTTTTTGTAGCTTCACTCGGAATGTGCATTTCAGGATTTATCAAAGTTGAATACACATCTGTTACGGTGTTATTTCTTACTTTTAAAGCTGATATTTCAATGATTTTACAACGTGCAGGATTAAAGCCTGTTGTTTCAAGGTCGAATACAGTATAATTGTCTTCGGCAGTAAATATTTTTGTGCCTTTGTAACGAATTGAGCAGCTGTTGCTTGACATTAGTATCACGTCCTAAGTATTATTTTGTCTATATTATACATCAATGCGAAAACAATGTCAATTATATATAACACAAAGTTATGATAATTTACCTTATGCTACTTAAAAACTTAACAGCTTTGCCGAGAATGCGAATATCATTAAGCTCTTCGTTCACATAAACAAGAGGCTCATATTCAGGGTTTTCAGGGGTAAGCACAAGTTTGTTTTTGTCTGGGTAATAATAAACTCTTTTTAATGTCGCTTCATTGTCTATCGAGACAGCGGCAATTTGTCCGTTTTCAACAGTTGGCATTGATTTTATAAACACAATATCGCCATCATATATACGAGCATTTATCATGCTGTCGCCTTTGCAGATAAGGCAGAAATCAGCATCTATGTCGTCAGAGCACTCAACAAATCCGCTTTCCTCACAATACAGAGGCTGACCGCAGGCAATATCTCCGAGCAGCGGGTATTTCTTTGTTGACCTGATTGGCTGGATATTGTCATATTTATCATAAATTGACGGTTCAACCTCATTGCCCACAAATGCAGCGGGATTTACGTTAAAAATATCAGCCAGCTTCTGTATAGTTGTCCGTTTAAGGTTCTGCGTCATACCGCTTTCCCACTTTTGAACAGCTGCCTTTTTTACTCCGACAAGCTCTCCAAGCTGCTCCTGTGTCATACCGCTTTCGGTTCTGAGTGATTTTATATATTTACCAACGTCCATAAGGCGCTCCTCCTATATTTAGTATCTTAAATGTAGCACATATTTAACCTAAAGTCAAGTATCTTTCTGAAAAATCTAAAAAAAAGATACAAAAGTACTTGACAAGCCCGAAAATGTGTGATATAGTAAATGTATCGAAAAAAGATACAGAGGTGATATATAATGAACAAAAACGAACTTATGGCAGCAATGGCTCGCAACGGTGACAGGCAGATTGATCTCGCAAATGCTCTTGGCCTTTCACGCACAAGGCTAAGTGCAAAGATAAATGAGCGCAATGGTGCTGTGTTTAATCAGCCTGAGATGAAAGCCATCCGTGTCAGGTACAAGCTTTCCGATACGGAAGTATGCAAGATTTTTTTTGATTTATGAGTATCTTATTTAGATACTTTATAGAAGGAAAATCTTGACTGAAAGGAGATGAAATCAATGGCATACAATGAGCAGTTAAAAAAACTCAGAGGGGAAAAATCTCAGGGTGAAATAGCCAAGCAGATAGGAATAACCAAATCATCTTGGTCAATGTATGAACGTGGGGAACGTATCCCGAGAGATGAAACCAAGATCAGGATTGCCAATTTTTTTGGAAAGACTGTTCAGGAAATATTTTTCGGTCAGCAGAAAGGAGGGGAGCGGAAATGAAGAGACTCTTAAGGCTGTACAGAGCTATTGAAAGAATAGAGGAACTCGGCGGAAAAGCTTGCTGGATATTCGGCGAGTTATGTGAAATCGGCAAAAGGCTTCGCAATGTCGAACATGATATCGAAAGAATTATGGCGGCATTAGAAAAAGCCGACATTAAAGTCGGCTCTGGTAAAGGCTCTTATTGGGAACACTGGGATAAAACACAGCGATGAAATTCATCTCTAAGAGCATCAAGTTCAAAGTGGATATGTTCGATGTAGTGTTCTGTTGTAGAAGATAACGTAAGACGAACAAAACTATCGAAGCTGTCAAAAAAGTCTTTGATATCATTATGTTCAAGTTCTTCTATTTGGGTAAAGTAGATAACTTGTGCAGAGTTTATCAAAGAAAGCGCCTGATTAAGGTACACTGCAACTGAAATTCTATCCGGATTGTTTGACATAAGTATCTTGTCGGATTCGTCAATACAGTCCATGGACTTGCGGGCATAAACACTCAGCTGCCTGCAAAGAGAATAAAATTGCTCTTCCAATCTATACACCTCCTATCTGTATGGATTGATACAATTATAACACATTGCGTGCTCTTATTCAAGAGAAGCTTACAAACTGGCATTAACAGATTGAAAGGAGGTGAAAATATGTCAGCAAGAAGGAAACCAACAGATGTGAGCCTTGAGCATTGTCCTGATATAGTCGATGTCAATTATGTGGCGTTTCTTTTCAAGATCTCTCCGGCGCAGGTGCGTAACCTTTGCAAAAGCGGTGACATTCCGCATTTTATGGTAGGAAAAATGTACCGATTTACCCGCCAGGACATTATCAGGTATGTGTATAGGGATAACATTCCCCAAAATCTGTTATGCAGTCAAAAATAAACATAAAAAGGAGATCAGACCATGAAAACATACATAGTATTCGTTCATATGAAGCTGACCAGCGGACAGGAGAACAGCATATATAAGGTATCCGCCGCATCGGAGGAGTCCGCAGTGGCAAAGGCAAAGGGCAGGATATTTTCCGAGAATGATGCAAGCGAACTGGTGGAAGTTGCCATCACTGACGTTTGCAGGGGGTGATGACATGAGTGCTCTCAGTGACTTCTATATCAGCGTAGCAAACGCCTCCACAGATAATGAGGTATCACAGGCTATAGAGACATTTTTCCAGACCGTCGCACAGAATACTGCCTCGCAGAACCCGATCACATCGGAACCAGCTCCGCTGTATGCAGCTGCGTATTATGTGCTTTATGAAAGCGTCTATAGAATGCTTTCCGATGAGGACAAAAAGGCAGTGGACAATCTTGTGGCACGGGCTGTTATTGAAACCCAATGCGTCAGCTTCGGAAAGCCTGTTGACTTAGGAGGCACATATGGCGAAGAAAAAGAAAAGAGGTAAGAAAAATGCTGACAAAGCGTGAGCTGGCGGTGCTCCTGCTCCTTACACAATGCCGAAAGGTGCTTATAATCATGCCGACAAACGACCGGGCAAAAGATATGCAGGAATTTCTTAGGGCACGGATAAGGGCTGAGTATCCTGCATTTTGCAACAGCTACACGGTGACTGGTATGGTAGTACATATCCGTGGTCACGAAAACGTGACAGTTGCGACCCCTGAGGACTGGCGGACATATAACAAATGCGTATTCAACGGCATTGTCCTTGTCGATGACGATATGTCTCCCGATGACTATGTGCCGCTTCCATATATCACCGAAAGCCCCGAGAAGCTTCACAAGTATCTGGGGGAGCGGATCATATGATACAGCCTCAGAAGTTTGGCAATATCGTATTTATCAATCCTGCAAATGGGCTTTTCCTTGTCACACGTGACGGAGAGATCTTATTGCAGACGGATAACCCACGGGCGGCAGTAGTATTTTTGGCAGGTCTGTTCGAGACAAAGATAATAAATCATTTCAAGCCCTTACTGGAAGCAGAAGGGTACGATGAAAAGGGGGAGAGGGTCAATGACAACGGACGAGTATAAAAAGATAGTCTCCGCATCGGTAAGCGAGGAAGCTGAGCAGGCACATATGATGGCATGGTGTGCATGGGCTCAGAACACATATCCTCAGCTTGACCTTGCCGTACACGTTCCCAACGAGGGAAAGCGCACGGCGGCGGCAGGATATAAATTAAAGCAGGCGGGTATGCGTGCGGGATTTCCAGATTTCTTCCTGCCCGTGCCGATAATCGACACAGACGGCAGACTGATATACAGCGGGCTGGCGATAGAACTCAAAAAGACAGGCGGACGACCCACAGAAAAACAGATAGAATGGCTGGAAAAGCTGGAAGGCACAAGACACGCCGTAGCGATATGCTGGGGAGCGGAAGCGGCAATAGAGCTTATCGGTGCATACTGCCGCAAGGATATTGACAACATCAGACGCAGCACCCATTCGGCGGAGCAGTTAGAGGCAATACGCCCCAAAAGGCGTGCGCCCAAGGTCAGCAAGATAAAATTTAAGCGGCTATCGTATTTTGCAGTCGGCTGCACACAGACAGCCATTACAGCACTGGATATCCTGATAAACGGCACAGTTACAGGGTGTTCACTGATCATCGCACTGGCGCTATCCGTAGCGGCGCTGTTTACTATGGTTCGGGAGGTCTGCCGTGGATAAAAGTGACAGACACCTCAGGATATTTACTGACGGCAAGGCTGCATTTGGATATCAGCTTAATGTCGGAAACACGGCGCTTGGTGCGCTGTATGAATACTACATATATGCAAATAAAATCTATCGTCCCATGGAAGATACCGCAAGGATAACGTGGGAACGGGAGCTGTGGAAATATCTTCAAAAGGTTTATTACAGCTGCTATAAGACGCATCTTCCCAATTATCCCAATCCTGATGGTGCATCACTTAAGGATCTGGTAGTGGGCTGGCAGTATGAGCAGCTTTATGACATCATCAACTATCGGATCAGCATACCCAAGGCGATAGAAAAACTGTATAAAGAAAAAAATCTCCCGCAGGCGGTCAAAACACCTGAGGGAGCGGAAAAATAAAATGTTTATGGTCTGAGTATAGCACATATTCAGAAGAAAGTCAAGGTGCAATATGAGTTACGAAATTTTCAGTGGAAAGGCTTTGGAAAAGCTTGACGAAAAGATCAAATTATCGAGCAGCAAAATAAAAATCATGAAGGACCCGGTATGCGAGGCACTTAAGTCGTTTTGCAGGCAGTCTGAGGAATTTGCACAGGCTGTAGTACAGGGCGGAAGCTTCGAGGAGTGCATGAAGGCGGTCGAAAAGGGAGCAGGCTCGGCGCTGTCTGATCTTGATGCCTACAAAAAGGCTGTAAAGTTCTATTTTCCTACAGCAACGATATCCTTTTCCATGACTATAAACACCGAAGGCAATAATGCTCTTTCGGAAGCTCCCTCGGGAACCTCCGCAGAAAAATCGGAAGAAAAGTCAAGTGTGAATATGTCACTTGATGACCTTCTCGGGCTGTGAGGTGAGAGTATGAAAAAGGATAATGCCAAATTGGCGGAGCTCTGGCGGCAATTTCCCTGTCTGCTAAGCAGGGAAGCCGAGGACCAGATCGTATATGATGCGCTGCCGCAATTCCTGTTCTACCAAAAGAATCATGGCAAAGCATGGTGCTATTGCACTGCCTGCCGCCACAGCGATGTATTCCAAAAAGATGTGTATGCTGACGGAATACGGGTAGGCGGCAGTGATGTCCCTGAACGCCTTAAACACAATGATGTCGGCACCTGCCCGATGTGCGGCCATAAAGTAACATACAAATGCGAGGGCAGAGGACATAAGTACCTTAAGGCGTGGGGGAATTACGCTGTATTCACTGCAAAAGACAATGTACTATATGTAAATGCGGTAAAAGTCACAGTATCATGGTCGCACATTGAGGAACCGTATATCGACTATGAGTACCACAGGCGATATATATTTTCCGAATACGGTTCGGAGGAAATGCGCTGGACATGGCAGAGCGGAGGCTTCACGGCGATGAAAGCAATAAATGAGCCTGTGTTTGGAATGTATAATATGGGAATAGACAGCATGGAATATACCCATTCATACACCTGCATCAACGATGATGCAATAGGTGACACATTCCTTAGATACGTGCCATATTACGATTATTGTCAATCGGCGGACGATATTCACCCGGTAAAATTTATTGAACTATGTGCGAAAAATCCCGCACTATGCGAGCAGCTGTGGAAATGTGGATTTTCAAAGGTAGTAACAGATATGGCAGTCGGTAAATCCGTCTTTTCCAAAATGATAAATTGGAAATGCACAGAGATAAAAAAGGCGCTGGGCTTTGATGCCAAGGAAATGAAAGAATTTCATGACAATGGCTGTTACTATTCCCTCCGGCAGATATACGGATATATGCTGCTGAAAAAAATAAAAGGCATAAACAGCTTCGATGAGCGCATGAACATTCTCAAAGCCGACGGAATAAGTCTTATTGAAGAAGAGATCAAGCTTTCCCGTCAAATGAGGGCGTCGTTTGTAAAGGTCAGAAACTATATCTATAAGCACTGTAAATCTGACAGATACGGAGGGGCGCTGGAATGGGGCGACTGCAACAGAATGATGGATACGCTCGGATATCCCAAGGAAAGCGTTCTGAGATTTCCCAAAAGTCTTAGAAAGCTGCATGACCGTCTCGTAAGCGAGACCAATGCGGCGGAAGAACGTATAAGAAAGGCTCAGGACGTCCCCAATGACCTTAAAATCAAGGCACAGGAGGAAGAACTGTCAAAGCTCATCTACAGCAATCTGCTGTATGAAATAGTATTGCCTAAGGATATGCAGGATATCAGAGATGAGGGCAAAGTCCTTGACCACTGTGTCGCTTCTTACGCCGAAAGACATGCAAAGGGAATTACACATATATTTTTTATCCGCAAACGCTGGAAGCCCGAAGAACGCTGGTACACCATTGAGGTTACGGCAGATGGATATATCAGACAGTGTTATGGATACAAGGATAATCAAACTATAAAAAAGCCCGAAAGCATCAAGCTGTTTGAGAAAGAATATCAGCTGTTTCTGGACCACGTGTATAAGAGGCTGACCGATGAGGAATACGAAAAAGCGGCAATGAAGCTCGCCGACAATGGAGGTAATGAAAATGGCAGAAGCAATAACAATCAGCTCACAGCTTAATGAGTGCATGGACTGGAGCCTTGAAAAGATAGAGCAGTCAATCGTATCAAGCTCATATGATATGGCACGCTCTATACTGGAGATCGGCAAGGCTCTCAAAGCCATTGAAGACGGGAAAAAGTACACCGAAAAAGGATATTCCAGCTTTAAAGAATATATGGAAGACGCATCGGCGCATACATTTGAGTTTAAATATACTCAGGCACGCAAGCATATCAGGGTGTACGAACGATTTGGCGGTCGTCTTGACAAGCTTAATTGTGCCAAAATTGAGGTACTCGACGTTCTCAGGGATATCCCGGAAGAGGATTTTGAAAAGCTCAACGACAGCGGAGAACTTAATGCTATGAGCAAAAGGGAGGCCGAGGAGCTGAAAGCCAAGCTTGAAGCAGCCAATGAGCAGATATGTCTATTGACTGCCGAAAATGATAAGATAGCGGCCGAAAAAGAAAAAATTACAGCCGACTGCAACAGCATCAAGGCTGAGCGTGATGAGTATTACGACCAGATGAAAGAGCTTGAAAGCCGACCTGTTGAAACTATTATCAAGGAGCCTTCGGAAGAACAACTCAACGCCATAGTGGAAGAAAAACTTGTGAAAGCCAAGTCCGCAATGGAGGAATACAAAGAAATAGCAAAACAGCTTAAAAACGAGAAAAAGAAGCTGGAGCAGGCACTCGGCGAGGACAAAGCCGCTGCCGATGAACGAATAAAAGAGCTTGAACGCAAATTGCAGTTGGCTGAAAAGCCAGCTGATTCGGAGCTTATCGAGTTTAAATTCTATTTTGCCGAAACACAGGACAACCTCAAGAAGTTCCTTAATGCGCTCGGCAAAGTATCGGATCCCGAGAAAAAAGAAAAATTCAAGGGGGCGGCTATTAAGTTTGTGGAAGCCATTCTCGGTGATCTGAAGAAGGAAAGCTTATAAAGGAGCCATACAAATGAATTACACAAAAATTTATGCCGCAGTGGCAAAGAAGAAAACGATATATGTCTGGCAGCCGAACGAAAGTGACCAGTGGCTTATAGTTGATGGAGCCATATACAGTGTAAGTGGACTGCCTGACCTTAACTGTGAAAATGTCCTGCCTCTCATAGGTGTTGACAGTGAAACCAGTGCATCATACAACGTAAGCTATTTCAATGGAAAAGCCAAGGATATCTTGCAGAAATACATATACTGCAATGCCTGTGAAGGCGATGGGCTTATGGTCCCCACGAAGCTTGCATTCAGTGATGTGGTCGTGCTCAGAGGCGAGAGCAGCAATGCTCCTCGTTGCTTATTCGTAAAAGCAGAGAGCATCAAGCCGTTTTCGGGGCAGAGTGTTGAGTATATTTACAGGCCCACTCCCGATTACCCGTCCGGTTCAATAATAATCGTAAAGGAGGGACTTATGACAGTGGGAGCGGTCATTCCGTACAGTTTCAAGGGCAGTTTTAGAAATACAAACACTCTGCGGCATGACCTTCTTGCTGCAGCCCGTGAAATTGAAGAGCAGACCAAAGAGGACGAGGAATACGAGCAGACCGAACTCTGAGCATTCTCTTCTGCACTATATCAACAACGTATCCTATACTATTAAATTTATATAGTATAGGATATCCTCGCATTTTCGCAAAAATAAAAATGGCCTAAAAAGGCTTTTAAAAACTCGTTTATAGTATTATCTTTTGAGATTATGAACGGAAGGAAGTGATAACGTGGTACGTGGGTATCTGATGGCTGTAACAGACATTAACGACGAGCGGCACATCGTCAAGACCTACTCATCGGGCATGATAAACAATCACGGACTGATAGGCAGAGCAAAGAAGTCCGCCGAGACTGCCGACAAAGTAAAAAAGCATAACCAAAAGGTCAGCATTCAGAATTTGTGCTGGCTCATGCAGCTGAACTTCGAGGAGGGCGATTATAACCTGTCGCTGCATTACTACGCAAACGGTGACAGACCTCTTGACGAGTGGCAGGCACAGAAGAATGTTGCCGCATTCTGCAAGGACCTGAAAAAATGGTGCAAGCAGAATATGCCTGACGGATATTCTCTCGATTATCTGTACTGCACACACACTACGACAGCCAGAGGCGCTATCCACCACCACATGATATTGCGCAAGGATATCCCGCTGCACGTCATACAGCAGCTGTGGGCAAAATGGGGCAGTGTTTCCGTTGGACGGAGCCTTTACAAGGGCTATGATTACTATACGCTGGCATGGTACTGGATAGCCGACCCGAAGCATGAGCCGCACCCAAAGGGTATGCGGTCATACATACCGTCTCATGGGCTTAAACGTCCTGTAACAGTTCGTGAGATTGTTCCTGCGAAAACATGGCGCATAAACCCCAAAGCGCCGAAGGGCTGGCGCATCAAAGATGACACACTTTACAACGGCGTTGATGTTTACGGATATCCGTACCAGAGCTACACGATGATAAAAATATCGGACGTGAAGAGAATTTAGGTGAGGCAAGGATATGCGATAAGGAGGTAAGGAATGACAATAGAACAGCAGAAGCAGCATTTTTGTCTTAGCAAGGAAGAGATAGAAAATGCTTGGGAAGATCAGCACAATGGTGATACGTTGGTCAAGGTGTCATTAAAATATCACTGCGGAATATCTACCCTTTACCGAGGGTATCGCATATATGGTCTTGGCACTCCTGTGCGGAAGCAAGGTAATAGAAAGTGACATCTGAATTCTTAAGATGGCTTGTAGGTCTTATACGGTCAGGCGATGTACACCCGTTTTATATCTCTACCGAGTGGCGGAGGTCCAGAGCAATGGCAATGAAGTACTATCACGGGGAATGTCAGCGATGCAAGCATGAGAAAACTCCAAGTGTTCTTACGCCTGCAACGATGGTACATCATGTAAAACCTGTAAAAAAATACCCTCAATATGCCCTGTCTTTGTTTGTTTTTAATGCACAAACAGGAAAAAAAGAGGCTCAACTTATCCCTTTGTGCAATGACTGTCACGCAGCTGTCGAAAGCAAGACAATGAAGGCGACAGAAGGATATCCGGAGCGATGGTAGGGTGTTTTTTGGGGGTATCCCCCCTTTCAAAAAAGGCGGAATTTTGAGCCTTTTCATATCGGGTATAGGGACAGGACAATGTCGGGAGGAGCGGAAATTTTTGTTCTACGCACATATGCGCACATGCGCACGCGCGCGTAAATAGTATAGGAGGCAACAGTATATGGGAGCGGCCAAAAGGCAGAAAATCACGGACATAAGAGAGTCACTGCTTGAACAGCTCAGAAGCTCGGGCAGGGACACTCCGTATTACATTGACATGGTGGACGCTTATCTTGACCTGTGGAGGGAAAGAGAGGCATTCAGAAAAGACATTTCAAAGAGAGGGTATTTTGTCTGCGAGACGGACAAGTATGGAAACACATGGAACAAAGTCAATCCCTCGGTGGCGGCGAGGCAGGGCACTACTGTGAAAATGGCGGCTCAGCTTATAAAGCTTGGACTCAATAATCCCTGCGCTGACGATGATGAGGAGATGTGACAGGATTTGTAAATCTTGATGCGGCGTATGATATCGGAACACTAACAGATTGGTATATATCGTCAGTCACTGATGATCCGCCCGTGTGGACTGACGAACACATTGAGGAACTGTTCAATGATTTTTACGTAATTCCTAAAGATACACCTGCCGCCGATGTCGCACCTGTAAAGCATGGGCATTGGGTATATAATCAAAACGGGCATGACTGGGGTTTAGGTGCATGGGAATGTAGCTTGTGCCATAGTGTTAATAACAATCTGCCGATCGACAAGCGGTTCAGCCCATATGTGTATGCTGGCTCTAAATACTGCCCGAACTGCGGGGCAAAGATGATGCAAGAGTGAGGAGGGCTGACAATGACAGAAAAAGAGAAACTTGTTAATTTGCTTTTGCGTGGTGAGCTTGAAGCTTCGAATAAGGGTGTTTTTAATTGCTCACCACAAGGCGAATTTAAAGCAGAAATTGTAGCAGATTTGCTGTTACAAAATGGTGTGAGTGTTATTCCTATAAAACACGGCAAATGGATTCAGACAAATATTTTTGAATGTTCCGAATGTGAATATAGTTTTGAACCCGAGGGATATTTGCCGTTCTTCAACTATTGTCCGTGCTGTGGGACAAAGATGGACGGAGGCAAGGGCGATGAGTGAAACAAGACCGAGCATGCTCAGGTCGTGCAGGGTATGGCTGGAGAGCAGGAGGGACATGCCGGGTGACAAGCTGGCGTGTATGACTGCACTTATCGGCAGGAATGCACAGTGCCCTGCCTGCGGCGGAAAGATACCCATGGCATCAAAATTCTGCATGCACTGCGGTCAGCGTGTGAAGATAACGGAGATAGCCGAAAAAAGCGGTCAGCGCCACATGCCCTATTCCACTGCCGAGCTTGAACGTGCCGTAGAGCTTCACCGCTCGGGGCTGACGTGGGCGCAGGTGGGAGCGGAAACGGGGCGCAGCAAGGAGGCTATACGCTCCTCGGCAAGCAGGTACATGAGGATAAAGGCGGCGCAGACACAGCGATAAAGCAGACAAAAAAATCCCCGCAGACACATAAAGCATCTGCGGGGAAAAGCGCATCAGGCGAGGTGCAATTTTTCTTTGAGGGCTTCCTGCAAAACGGCGGAGAAGTTTATATTTGCCTGTTCGGCTTTTTCGTTCAGCCATGACGGAATAGTGCAGTTTTTCTTGACACTGCGGTTATCGAGCATACGGCGGTAAGCGTCGGGGTCTGCATCGACAAGGGTCTTGATCTCATTTGCGGCACAGTTAAGTGCGGTGATATCCGAGGGAGCGGGAAGCTCACGCTTATCATCTTCGTAGGTCACGCAAAGAAGGCTTATGGCATCTCTTGCCATTTCAATGGCTTCGGGAACGGTCTCGCCGAAAGTGTTATTATCGAAGTCGGGGATAGTTACAAGGTAGCCGCTTCCGTCATCGCATTTGGTGAGTATTACAGGATAACAGGTTTTCATATGGTCAGCACTCCTTTTGGTATATTGGAAAACAGCTTTTGGGGGAGCTTTGCTCCCCGTTCGCTATTTTAGGTTTCTGCGTTTGATTATTGCTTTTGCGAGGTTCTCGTTGATCTCGGCGTGTCTCGGTATTGCCTCAGCTTCCTTGCCTTTGGTGTAAACATCGTGATTTCCGCCGCATCTTCTGAACTCCCAGCCGTTCTTTTCAAGAAGCTTTATCAAGTCCCGCCTTTTCATTTTCTCCCTCCTTCTATTATATATTATACGCCTTTTATACGTATTTGTCAATAGATTGAGGAGAAAATGATATATAATATTATATGCGTATTTTGTACGCATTGCACAAATTGAAAGGAGTACACGAAAAATGAATGTTATGATAGGTTTTGAAAACGGAGAAAAAGCGGAGCTTTCCGACTGCTCAAAGTTTGAGGTACAGGCAGGCGGTGAGCTTTGCACTATATGGCGTGAAAGCGGCAAAGTCGTTCTGAACTTCCGCAAGGTGCTTTACATCGGCGAGAATATTGCGCTTGGCGACGCAGAAAAGAAAAGAACTGCGGCAGGCAGGAAATGATACGAGGTGATGAAATGGCATGAAATACGTAAAACGGTACTGTGACAAGATACTTGGCGAGGAGATACGCAGCTGCGAGGAACAGAAGCAGCTGTGCAGGCTGGTTCTGCGTGCTTTTGAAGAAGAGGACATACACATTGACGAGCTGAGTGTTGATAAATATTTTGGCTTGCAGAAATATTTCAGATATGAGCTTTTTGACTGGGAGAAATTCTGCTTTGTGCTCCACTGCTGCACATACCGTGCGGACGGAATGCCGAGGTGGCCCGATATGTTGGGATACATGGGGCGTGGGTCGGGAAAGAACGGATATGTGAGCTTTGAAGATTTTGCGCTTCTTTCCCCCGCAAACGGCATAAGGAATTACAACATACAGTCCTTTGCGGCGGCTGAGGACAACGCCAAGACCAGTTTTGAGGAGGTGCGCAACGATGTTCTGGAAGAGCACAAGTCCAAGCTTTCACGCTTTTATTCCTGGAACATGGAGAAGATAACCTGCACAAAGACGAAGAGCGTATGGACATACCATACGTCCGCCCCAAAGACCAAGGACGGCGGACGGCCGGGAAAGGTGAATTTTGACGAGATACACGTTTTTGAAAATTCCGACCTGATAGACGTTGCGGAGGGCGGTCTTGGCAAGGTGCGTGACCCACGAAAGCTGTACACAAGCACGGACGGAGAGGTGAGGGACGGTGTACTTGACGCAAAAAAGGAAGCGGCGAGGGCTATACTCAGAGGAGACCGCCCCGACAACGGATTTTTGCCTTTTATGTGCCACTTGGAGCTTTCGGAGATAGATGACCCCGACAACTGGATAATGGCGGTGCCCAGCCTTGACGAGTTTCCTGTGCTGAGGGAGCAGATGATGCGTGACTACATAGAGTACAAGGAAGACCCTATACGCAAGAGGGCATTTGCGGTAAAGCGCTGCAACTGCCCTGACGGTGTACGTGAGGGAGCGGTGACGGGCTGGGAGAACATACAAGCCTGCTGCCGTGGGGCTATGCCCTCGGAGATACCTGAGGTATTGAAGCGCCCATGTGTCATTGCGGTGGACTACAGCCTTGTAGATGACTTTATGTCGGCGGTGATCGTAAATCTTATTGACGGGATATATTACGTAAGGCAGAAAACATGGATATGCGAGCAGAGCCGTGACCTGCCCAGGATAAACTTTCCGTACATGGAGGCTGTTGCCCGTGGGGAAGCTGAGATGGTCAAGGGTTCGGAGATAGGCTCGGAGCTTCCGTTTTTGTGGATAAAGGAAGAGACAAAAAATCAGAGAGTGCTTGCGGGAGCGGCGGACAGCTACAGATTTCCCTACATGAAGAGGAACGCTGAACAGATACTGGGCATAACGGGAGAGGCGAGAAAGGCGGCAAACCATTACGGAGAAGACACGGGGCATATATATTTTACCCGTCCCTCTGACCTTGCAAAGGCTGCACCCGACATCACCCTCGACCTCAACAGGCGTATGTTTTACTGCGGTGACAGCATGATAATGCGCTGGTACCTAAACAACGTAAAGCGTGTGGTGGATAGCAAGGGCAACACGACCTTTGAGAAGATAGAGGGCAAGAGCCGAAAGACTGATGGTGCTATGGCACTGTTTGCGGCTATGACCGTTGCGCCCATGCTTGAAAAATACGATAAGAAAAAAAGTTCGGGCATAGTACTCCCGAAGCTGAAAATATACAGATAGGAGGCTGTAAGGTGAGCAAAAAGTTGACAGGTGCGGCGGCGTACTTTTCGCAGCTTGATATTACCGCAGTATCTTTGTGTGGTAAAATCAGAATAAAGATATGCACCAAGAATGAGCTGGATATGCTGATGAACGGCGAATTGCAGTCAACTGCAATATTCGGAGAGATGCTGAAAAAATATTCGGGTAATGCCACTGACAATATGCCCGAAGCGGAGCTGAGCAGGCTCATGGGGATATATATCGACGGCATTACGAAGATAATTGAGGACTGGGGGGAATATCTCAAAGTTCCCGAAAGCTCATTCCCTCTTGAAAATTCTTTTCCGGAATGCTCATTCCCTGCTTCGACTCTTCCGGAAAAGCTTGTGGCGGAATATACTGGGCTGAGTATCCTCCGGGTCGGCGAACTTGACTATCTGCTGTACAGGCTTTATCTTGCCGATGCGGTGAAATACAATCTCGGCAGGTCGGAAAAGGGCATTGATTATCTTAATGCGGCGCATCTGGAGATGTTTTCGGAATATGACCGCAGTGCGTTTCTTTCGGGCGGTGCGAAAATAACGGTGAAAAGGTGATGTTATGGCGAACTGGGGAAGGACGGGACTTACCAAAGCCGATGACGGAAATGTTGAGATAGACCTTGTGGGCGCTTACACGACATTTACGGCAGAGATACAGAATGAGATAGAGACGATAATCAGGCGGCTGGGCCGTGAGATGCAGGCAGAGCTTGAGGAAAAATCGCCTGACGGTGAATTCTTAGAGAAGAAATACAAGGGCAAAAGATACCGATACAGCCGCAGAAAGTACGGTGCAAGCCCCGGAAGCTACAAGCACGGTTGGAAGGTAAAGTTCAGCGACAGGAAAAAGGGCATGGGAGGAAGGATAGCAGCCACGGCATACCAGAAGGGAGAGGACTACAGGCTTGTTCATCTTCTGGAGTTCGGGCACAGAATGCCCAATGGCGGAACGTTTGGGGGAAATCCCATAGTTTCGCAGATACAGAAAAAATACAGGCAGAAGGTCTATGAAGAGATACGGCGGCTGTTATCCAAGTGAAAGGGAGGCGGTAAAATGAACGAAGAGAGTATTTCAAAGCTTACTGACAGCTTTTTTGCAAGAATGAGGCTGCCCGATGAAATGCGAAGCGACCCCGAGGAAAGGGAGCTTATGAAGGGTTATATCCTTGAAGGCAGGAAAAAGCTTGACCTTATCGCCTGCGGGAAAAGCGTTGATTACGAAAAGGACGAATATGCGGGAGGACTTTTGTACAACTACTGCTTTTACGCACGGAATGACTGCTGCGAGAAATTCTCCTCGGCATACAGGAGTGACCTTATCGCCCTGAGGAACATGGCAGTTGCGGGCAAGCTTGAACTTGAAGCTGAGGAAGGGAGTGAGGACGCTGCGCAGGATCAATAACACCCTCGCCTCCGAGCATTTTTCCGACGGGATAGCGTATCTCTATCAGCTGCGCAGTGACGGAGAGCCTGACGAAGGCTCACGGATAAGGCGATTTTTCGGGGAGCGGAACATCACCTACAAGCGCATTGCGGAGGCAAGGCAGATCATGACGGAATACAGCCGCATAATCGGCATTCCGCTGACCGCACAGGGAGCATATGCGAACATACGCTGCGCCCGCATCGGCGACAGGCTGTACAGGGTGGAGATGGTTCAGGAGATATTCACTGCTGTGCCTCCCGTGGCTGTAATGGCGCTGTCTGACTGGGATATTGATACGAGAAGGTAAAGGAGGCGGTCGGAATGGGACTTAAAGAGCTGCTGGGTTCGGTATTCGGCACAAAGACTGCCGACCCCGCAAGGACGGAAGTAACCGTAGCGGGCGGCGGCACGTATGTGCCTGCGGACATGAACGCTCAGCTTAAGAGAATGGCGTGGAACATATGTGTTGACTACATTGCTTCAGCTGTGGCAAAATGCGAGTTCCGCACGTTCCTTGAAGGCAAAGAAGTGAGAGGCGAGGAATATTACCTGTGGAATGTAGCGCCCAATGCCAACCAGACATCGACAGAGTTCTGGCGGGAGGTGATATTCAGGCTCTACAGAGACAAGGAGGCGCTTATCGTTCCTGTGGGCGGTTCGCTTATAATCGCCGAACATTTCTCCAAGGAGGAGCTGGCTATTGCTCCGACAATATTCACGAACATCGGCAGAGGGACGCTGAGCCTTTGGCAGACGTTCACAAGCGAGACGGCTATATATTTATCCCTGCCGGGAGACGTTGCTCCGGGGCCGCTTGTGTCGGGAGTGACTGACATTCTGGAAGGCACACTTTCCGAGGCGGTGGATAAGTATAATCACGAGGGCGGAGAAAAGGGAACCTTTGAATATGATGCTGATCGCATGGGTGATGATGATTACAACAATGCTGTAAATCAGGCACTCAATGAGGATTTCAAAAACTATTTTGCCGCAAAATCCGCAGTGATGCCGTTATATGCGGGCACAAAATATAACCAGTACACCAACAGCTCGGGCCAGAAAACTTCCATTGTGGGGGATATAAATTCCATCATACGGCAGTCGATAGAGGTAACGGCGCAGAGCATGAAGATACCGCCTGCGCTTGTGCTGGGAGAGGTGGCGGACACAAAGACAGCGGTGGATAATATGCTGACATTCTGCGCTGACCCTTTGCTTGATATGATAACGGAAAGCATTAACTTTGTGCGATACGGCAAAGAAGTGCTCAACGGTTCATACATACAGGCGGACACCAGCTGCATAAAGCATCTTGATGCGCTGAGCATCGCAGGAGACCTGGACAAGCTGAAATCCGCAGGGCTGTTCAGCACCAATGAGATAAGACGCAAGGTAGGAGAGCCACGCATCAACAAGCCATGGGCTGACGAATACAGCCTGACCAAAAACTATGAGAACATACCCGGGTCGGGCGCATCGTCCGATGACGGCAACAGCGGAAAGGAAGAGGAAAAATGAGGATAGACGGCAGAATAATGCAGGCGGCGGAAAGCAAAAAGGGTGTTATTTACATTTACGACGAATTAAAGAACGACAGCTACGACTGGTGGAACGGTGCTGTCATTGTCTCGGAGACCTCGGAGAAGTTTATCAGAGACCGTCTGGCAGAGTTTGAGGGAGTATCACAGCTTGATATCCACATTTCCTCCTGCGGCGGCTCGGTGAAGGTGGCTATGGGGCTGTACTCCCAGATAAAGGCTTTTGCCTGCCCCAAGAAAACAGCATACATCGACGGAATGGCGGCAAGTGCTGCCACTGTTGTAGCGATGGCTGCCGATGAGGTAATAATGCCTATGGCGGGGCTGATGATGATACACGACGCCTGGATAAGCGGCACATCGGGCAATGCGGAGGAGCTGAGAAAGACTGCGGATGACCTGGATGTGATAACCTCGGCAAGCAGGACGGCGTATTTACAGCATTCGGGCGGCAAGATATCCGAGGAAGAGCTTACTACCCTTATGAGGGCGGAAGCGTGGCTCACGGCAGAGCAGTGCAGAAAGTACGGACTTTGCGACAGGATATCCGATGAAAAGGCAAATGATGACGGAGAAGCCAAGCAGGCATTACGTTCCGCATTCCCTGCTTTCATGAACACGGGGGCGTGGATATCGAGGATAGAAGCAAGGCTGTGCGCCATTGAAAATGCGGTATGCGGAAAGGTTACCGATGAAGCTGAGGGCGATGCACCCGCAAACGGTAAGGGAGCGGAGCAGGAAGAAAAGCCCGGGGCTGTTATGAGCAGAGAGGATATGCTTGCAAGCATAATCGGGATATTTGGCAGAGAATAGTCCCTAAAAGTTGGTATTAAGGGTGCGTGGGTTTATGTTATTCTTGAAATAAAGAGGCGCACGCACCGTAGCGCATAATGAAGGAGGAGATCAGAATGGGTGCAGAGAAATCAAGAGACCTTATTAAGCTTGACAAGGAAAAAATGAGCGAGAAGCTTTCCGTTGCCATGAAGTCGGAGAACACCGAAGAGGCTGCAAAGGCCATGACCGAATTTGCTGACATGATACAGCAGAGCATTATCAGCGAGGCACGTGCCCTTAATGCAGAGAGTGCGGCGGACAAGAGCATTCTTGCGGCAAGAGGCGTAAGACAGCTTACAAGCACCGAGCAGAAGTATTTTGAGCAGGCCATTGAGGCTATGAAGGGTGATAATGTAAAGCAGGCGCTGACCAACATTGAGGTGGCAATGCCCATTACCTACATTGACAGCGTTTTTGACGAGCTTGTGCAGGAGCACCCTCTCCTGGCGGCTATCACTTTTGTGAACACCAGCGGCTCTGTAAAGATGATCGTAAACAAGGGCGGTATCCAGCTGGCGGTATGGGGCAAGCTCACCGACTCCTACAAAACTGAGCTTTCAGGCTCCATTGAGGAGATAGATGCGGGACTTTACAAGTTACAGGCATTTATCCCCGTTGCCAAGGATATGCTTGACCTGGGCCCTGCATGGCTCGACAAATACATTCGCACTATCCTCTCGGAAGCGCTTTTCTTTGGCATGGAGAAGGCGATCATTTCCGGAACGGGCAAGGACGAGCCTATAGGCATCAACCGTGTTGTGGGAAGCACTTCAAGCGTTTCCGCAGGAGTTTACTCCGAAAAGGAAGCTATCAAGGTAACAAGCTTTGAGCCTGCATCTTACGGCGCTCTTTGCTCACGTCTGGCGACAAACTCCGAAAGCGGACTTTCAAGAACGGTAACAGGGCTTATTCTTATCGTAAATCCTGTGGATTACCTCAAGGTCATCATGCCTGCCACAACTATGCTCACACCCTCGGGCGTATATGTACGTGATATTTTCCCTGTGCCCACACAGGTTATCCAGTCACAGGAGTGCGCACAGGGCAAGGCATATCTCGGAATGGCAAAGCGCTACTTCATGGCTCTGGGGTCTGCAAAAAACGGCAAGATCGAGTATGATGACAGCGTGCAGTTTATGGAGGACAACCGTGTATATGCCATCAAGATGTACGGCAACGGTATGCCCCTTGACAACAACGGCTTCATCACCCTTGACATTTCGGAACTCAAGCCTCTCAGATACAATGTCACCACGCTTACCGAGACCCTTGACAAGCTGACAGGGAGCGTTACCACCGAAGATAACACATAAAGGGAGAGGTAAGGCATGGCAGGCTATGTGATGGACAATGTCTCCGCTGAGGAGATAGCAAAGCTTATCGGTGATGTGCTCGGGATCCCTGCGGCTGAGGAATTTTACACAAAGACCGAGGCACCTTATGCGGCAGTGCTTACGCCTGCCGCAAGGGTCTCGGCTCCCGATATGGGTAGATATTACGCAAGGACCCAGAGATACAGGATAGAGCTGTACACCAAGACAAAGGCGGACACTCTCAGGGAGAGGTTCAAGGACCTTATTTACAGCACTATCCCTGCAGGGGAGTTTGATGAAGAGGAAGTAAGCTACTCCTCTGACCGTCTTTATCTGACGGCAATAGAGTTTGAGATCATGGAATAGGAGTGATAACATGAGCGAACAGGTTACTACACGAGTTTTTAAAGGCTCGGGATACATATTTGCAAGAAAGCACAGTGCATCTGTATCGTTTCCCAAGGTGGCAGATATGGCCTCGATGACGAAGGTAGAGGCGGAAGCTATTGACGCATATATCCGTGCTCTTGCGGTGGCGGACAACGAGCTGGGTTATCTTAAAAACGGCATTACTATTACCGAGACCCTTACGCCCCTGGAAGATCAGGACGACATGGGCCGCCTTAAGGTGGCAGATATCCAGGATGAAAAGGGCAATGCGGCATTTGCACTCTTTAATGCCAATGCAAAGACCATCTCGAAGATCCACCCTCTGGCAAAGGCGGCGGAAAACACGGAAGCGGGCATAAAGCTCACGAACCTGGGCGGTATTGCCAACAAGGACGATTCGGCTTACGATATCCTTTTTGTACACCCCGATACCGAGCTGGGCGATATCTGCGTTTATACCCTGGGCAAGAATATTTCGGGACTTACGCTGCAGTTCCAGCCCAACCAGGTAACGCCTCTGAACTGCACCTATGCGGCTCAGGCTATTGACACCACAGGCGTTCTGTACAAGGTGAGCGAGCACATGGCGGGCAAACCCATATATGAGCCGGGAAAAGATCAGGGCTGATAAGGAAATAAATTTATGTAAAGCGGGAGGGACAGGCACATTCATTGCGGCTGTCCCTTTTTTGACACAGGGAGGCACGTATGGGGAAATTTGGCTTTACTGCGGTGATAGGTGCCGACTATTCGGCGCTCAACGAGGCGCTGAAGGATATAAACAATGCTTCCCAGAAGCTTGGCTCGGAGCTTAAGCAGATAAACAGCGCACTTAAGCTTGACCCGGAAAATGCTGTGCTTGCGGCGCAGAAACTTGAAGTCATGGGCGATGCCGCAAAGGAAGCACAGATAAAAATTGAAAAACTGAAGTCTCAGCAGGAAGCTATGAACAAGGCTCTGCAGAACGGGGATATAAGCGCTGAGTATTACAGGGAGTATCAGAGGGAGATTGAAAGGGCGCAGAAAACTGTTCGGGAGTTCAACGAGGAAAAGGAAAAATCTCAGAAAGCATCTATAAGTGCTGATGGCATAAAGAAAGGCTTTAGCACTGCTGCCGCTGCTGTTACGGCGGCAACTGCAGCGGTGGGTGCATTCACGGGTGCGTGTGCGGCGGCAGGCAAGGCGGTATTTGACCTGGCAAAGGATTCGGCAGCGGCGGGCGACAACATAGACAAGCAGTCGCAGAGACTTGGAATGAGTGCGGAAGCTTATCAGGAATGGGATTATGTACTCAGCCAGAACGGCGGAAGCGTTGATACTCTCACTACAGGTATAAACAAGCTTAATAATCTTCTTGATGATGCCAAAAACGGCAGCAAATCGGCAACCGAGACGTTCAAGAGGCTTGGGCTGTCGGTGGAAGAGGTTGCGGGAATGTCACAGGAAGAGCGCTTTAACGCTCTCATTGCTGCACTCCAGGGCATGGAGGACGAAAGCGAGAGAAATGCCGCCGCCAATGACATTCTCGGAAAGTCATATACCAACATTATCCCATTGCTGAACTCTACAGAAGAGGCTACGCAGGCACTTAAGCAGAAAGCGCACGACACCAATATGATTATGTCGGACGAGGCTGTTGCTTCTGCGGTGGCATATACCGATGCAATGGATACTCTGCAAAGAAGTTTTACGGGATTTACAAATCAGCTGGGAGCGGAGCTTCTGCCCGGACTTACCGAGATAATCAAGGGCATCACTGACGTTGCCTCGGGTGCGGAGGACGGTTCCGAAAAGATATCAAACGGTGCCGCCCTTATTACAGAGGCATTTTCGGAAAGTATCCCTGCGGTTGTGGAAATGATATCGGCTATGGTATCCGAGGTCGGAGAGGCTGCACCACAGGCTGTAAGCGGACTGGTCTCGGCTATTACCGACCTTATCCCGTCTCTCGGTGATGCTGCGGGCGGTATTGTTTCCGCACTTATTGACGGGATAACTGAGGCACTTCCTGAGCTGGGAGAAGGCGCTGCCCAAATAATCACGGAGCTTCTTGAGGCTCTTATAAGTGCACTGCCTCAGATAACAGAGGGCGCTGCCGAAATGGTGGCGGCTCTTGTGAATGGGATATCTGAGTCTCTCCCTGAGCTTATCCCTGCGGCTGTGGAAGCTGTAATGGCTGTTGCACAGGGGCTTATCGACAACATAGACATACTGACAGAGGCGGCGATAAACCTCATTTCGGCGCTTGAAGAGGGGCTTGTCAATGCTGTTCCCGAACTTATAAAAGCTGCCCCCAAACTGATGATTAGCCTTAATCAAGCCATAGTTCAGGCGGTTCCTCAGCTTCTTTCCACAGTGCCTAAGATATTCAAGGCATTTGCCGATGCAATAGCGGATATCGACTGGAGAGAAACAGGAGATGCGATTGTAGCAGGCATTGCTCAGGCTGTTACAGACGGAATAAGCGGAATGAAGGAACAGCTTGGCGAGCTTGGAAATGCTTTTAAGGAATTGTTTGGCATAGAGGTCGATGATGCTCCTGCACTGTCGGCTCAGGAAGAAGCGGAAGCACGGTTTGATGAGGCTTTGAAAGAGCTTGAAGAAAAGCGTGGTCAGATACCCGAGGAGTACAGGCAGATACAGGAAGAGCTTAAAAAGGGAGCGGAAGAGACTGCCGACAAGCTGGCGGACACAAGCACCGAGATAGCTGAGGCGGCAGGGTCTGCGGCTGACGTTGGCGTTTCGGAGACAAAGAGCGAAAATGGCGGCGAGGAAAGCGGCGTAAATCAGAAGTCCGATATGCTCGACAAGGCGCTTGAAGAGCTTGAACACAAGTACAAGACCCACAAGGTAACGGAAGAGCAATACTGGGCTGAGAGAAAAAGCACCCTTGAAAAATACCGTGATGATGACAGCGAGGAATGGAATGCTCTTTACGACAAAGTAACTGAGCATTATACCAAGCTTGCGGAGACAGAGAAAAAGGCAAAGGAAGCGGCTCTGAAAGAAGATACCGCTGATGCCAAGAAGCGATTTGATGCGCTGTACTCTCAGCTCAGCGACGAGAAGATCACACGGGAGCAGTTCAATGATGAATATGCTGCCCTTACGGAAGAGCTTGCTCAAAAACAGATAGATATCTCGGAATATGCCGCCGATAAGATAGCATCATATGACGAGAAAGTCCGCAAGGAGGAAATGACCGCCTGGGAGAAAGCTTCAAAGGAAATAACGGACAAAATAACCAAGACCTATGAAAATGTCACACAGGCATATGAAAAGGCGAAAAGTCAGCTCATTTCTTCGGCAAAGCTCATTGACCAAAAGGTCACGGACACATCGGGAGCAGACAGATATATCCTTACGGACTTTGAGAAAAAGCGCAAGGAGCTTGCAAAATACCGCAAGGACCTGGAAAAGCTCAAAGAGACGGGCATTTCCGACGACCTTATGGAGCAGGTAATGAGCCTGAGCTATGACAGCGGAGAACGCCAGGGATATATTTCCGAACTGCTGAAAATGAGTGACAGCCAGAGAAAAAAATATTATAAGGACGTTGATGCGTTTTATGCCGAGGCTGACAAGACTGCCGCATTCGAGGTGCAGGACGATCTCACCGAGGCGGACAGGATAGCCAAAGAGGGCATTGAAAGCATATATGGCAGTATGCCTGCCGACGCATATCAGAAGGGCGTTGAAACGGCACAGTCGTACATTGATGGCATTAACAAGACCATGGCGGACGCCGATGCGCTCAGGTCCATGGGAGCGGATTTCGGGGAGCGGAGCCAGAACAGCAAAATGCAGTCGGCTGCATCGGGAAGCTCGGGCAGCACCTATTCACCGTCGGGCACGGCACAGGGCGGCAAGAGCAGCTTCTACAGCGGAGATACGAAGATCGTTATCAATGTTGCGGGCAAGAATGTGATAGTAAGCACCATTGAGGAGCTTATCCGCAAGGGCAGACTGGCTGACAGCAGGAGGTGAAAAGTGTGTCAAAGGAATTTAATGGCGGATACACTATCAAGATAAACGGTACGGAGTGGGAGCTGCTGAACGGATACTCTCCGTCCTGGGCGGAGGAAGAGGCCGAGAACTTTGAAAACTATGACTTTTCTGATTTTACTCAGTTAAAGGGTGTTCGCTTCTCGGCGGCGTTCAAGGTGGGAAATCTTTCGGAAGAGGATAAAAGCGCTCTGCTTGATCTTCTGGCTCCACGCCTGGTGAGCATAGAGTGTCCCGATTACAAGGGAAATGTAAAAATAAGCGGCGTATCGGCTGAGCTTATCGCCGCAAAAAGTCTCGGAAAATGGTATTCGGTATCTTTCAATGCCGCCGCAGTTGCGCTCACGCCTCTCGGCGGCGGGCTTTAGCCTGGTGCTTACTGCGGGAGGCACTGAGGTCACCAGGTTCGGCAATATCACTGTGACAAAGGCTGTTGACGGGCTGGGAACGTCGGGAATATGCACTTCTCAGCTTTCGTTCGAGACCCCTGCTCCGTTTAATGCTTACAGGGCAGCTCCTGTTGTTCTTACGGGAGTTTCGGGCGTAGGAAAATACTATATTGACAGCAGGTCGCAAAGCGGCGGCGTGGTGACGGTGACGTGCCTTGACCGCATGGCTTTTTCCGATGAGAATTTCCCATATGCTTCCATAGACAGCTCGGTGCCTAAGAATGTTCCCATAAACACCGTAATGGGCCTTATCGTACGGACTGTAGGAGAGCTTACCGGGTGGGGCGGCATTCCCTCATGGCTTACGTCTATTTCCAGGACTGAGCTTCAAGGGACCTGTTCCGATATCCTTACAAAGATATCGGAGGCGTGCTGCGGCGTATTCTACATAACAGATGAGCAGAACCTGCAGTTCCTTCCTTACGGCAATACCTCCGGGCAGGTGAACGCAGACGTACACACGGCGCTTGACGTTGGCTGTGAATTTACGGCGGCTGGCATCAAATGCACTGACGGTGACGGAAATGTTATCACAAGAGGCGACGCTTCGAGGAAGTACGACAGCATTTGCATAGCCTCAGAGCTTATCACTGACAGCGGCTGCGAGGAGATATGGGGACGTGCCGAAAACTACACCCATGCCGCATATTCCTGCCAAAGGTGCAGGCTTGACGGTATCCCGCCTACGGGTGGAACGGTAAATTTTGCGGGGAGCGGTATCATGCGTGCAGGATCTGTTACGGCAAGCATCAGCAAGGCGGGGATATTTGCGGAGGTGAGCAATCCCGAGCCGTCGGATTCCGAGATAGGCATGAGGGGACGCAATCTGCGTGAGAGCGACAGCAAGGTAAGGTATGGACGCAGTGGTGCCATGATGTTCACAAAATATCAGGGTGTCGTGATGGTGGACGGAGAGGAGAAGGTTAACAGTGGCTGATAACGACGGATATCCCTTCATGTCCTATGGCGATGGGCTGTTTTTTGACGGCGGAGACATACACTGTCGATATCCCTGTCTGTCCTTTGAACGCATTGACGGGGAAACATCGGGCAAAGCGATATACGAATACGAGCCGTACACTATCACGGTGACGTATGATATTGACGGCGGGAAAAGAAAGAATGCGCACTGGACACGGGTTTACAAGGAGGCGGGAACATGATATTAGGCGGAGGACTTATCACGCAGGCGCTGGCGGGTGGAAGCGGCTCTGGCGGCAAGGTCAACAAGCTGGATATGTGTGATTTGTTTGAGCAGCAGACACCCTTGTGGTCAGGAAATCTGTTTGGAGATTATAGCGCCAAACTGGTACAGCTGCCTGAGGGGACATGGTGGGACCGCAATAGACAATACAGCACTAACTCTGATATAGGGCCTTATTGTAGTACCGATGCACACAACATTGCGTGTATAGTCGGAACCTATCGAAATGACACTTTGCTCTATCTTGGCTGGCCGACAACGACAAACGATTTAATGGATAGATATACCACTTTTTTTGATGCTGAAACAGCTGAAACAAGTGTGTATAAAAGTGACACCTATTCATACGCATTTGATTTTTCCAAACTGACCTTTTCAGGCAGTATTGCCGCAACAAATTATTACGGCTCAATCCGTATCCCGTACACAAATACACAAACAACCTATTCCTCGGATGGTACAATAACAGGTCAATACACAAATAGCAACACCTGGGGTCTATCGGCAGAGGTTAGTTGCAATAGCTGGTATTTTACCCGTTTTTCAGGCGAAGAGCTTAAACGTCAAATGGATATATGTACGCAGGACGCATATGCGGAATACCTGCGTACGCAAGAGACCTAAAGGAGGATATTTATGGTAAAAGAAGTAAAAGGCTGCAACAGGGTCATCGAAATCACCCTTGACGGCACTGAATGCGCTGTGAAATTCGATGCTAAATACAACGGATTTGATATCCGCAACAAGTCGGGCAATGACATTACAGTATCCCTGAAATCGGGTGCTGCCAAGGGCGATGATGGCGTTATCACCATTGGGGACGGCGAGACGTTCAACTATATGCACATGATGGGGCTGGACACTGTATATATCACAGGTTCGGGTGCTGTGGCTGTGGCAGCAAAAAATGAGGCTGCGGCAAATTTTAAGACTGTTCGGAGAGGGGGTGGTGAAATAACGGAGGTAACACCCGAATCGTTGGGATATGCAGTAGGCGCCAAAATGTTTTTTGACGGTATTTATAATTTTGGTCAAAAGCATACTGATAACGGTGCATATTGGATTGATATGGTAAGCAATGCTGTGATGAGGCGTTATTTGGCTGATACGGGAAAATTGCTATTATCTGATAATCACTATGTAAAAGAAGCAGGAGCAGACAGTGCGCTGCGTATTCCTATCAATTTTAACAGTGACCATTTCACAACGGAATTATTTTTTGAGATCACAAGCGGCAACACGTCGGAAAATAATATCATAAATAATTTTGACCGTGCGGGATTTGGATTGTTCACCGAAAACAATGCAATTCAATTTGGAATTTTCAACAATTCATCGAACGCATATCAATATATCAATGGTGGAAGTTACGAACAAAATACCAAGTACCACATTGTAGCAACGTACAACGGCGAAAACGTTATATTATATATTAACGGTACAATAGTTGGTTCGGAAATATTGGCGTTAGCTGATTATAAAAAATCAACCAAAATCCCCTACATGGGGTGTGTCGGAGGTGGTGGTTCATATTATTCAGCAGGTGCGTATAAATTTTATCGTGTCGCATATTATGAACGTGCGCTAAGTCAAATTGAAATCATAAACAACTACAATTCGGATATTGCACGATTTAACGTTTAATGTTTAATGTTTAATAAAGGAGGAGCAAAAAATGTCAGGAAAAACAAATTATGGTCTGGTCGAATATGCCAAGGCACAGCTTGGCAAGCCGTATTGGTACGGCACATTCGGTCAGACTGCAACCGAGGCACTGTACACTTCCAAAAAGAAGCAGTGGCCTGTGTATTACAAGTGGGAAGGCACTGCTTACGACAATTTTCCGTCGCAGTATGGCAAGCGTGTACACGACTGCGTAGGGCTTATTAAAGGTTACTTATGGTCTGATACACCTACCTCGACACCCAAATACAACAGCGCTCAGGACGTGTCCGCTAACATGATGCGGGCAAATTGCAGGGAGCGGGGTGCCATCTCAACCATGCCTGACACACCAGGTGTACTGGTCTTTATGTCGGGTCATGTAGGAGTGTACATCGGCAATGGCGAGGTCATTGAGGCTCGTGGGCATGAGTTTGGTGTAGTCAAAACAAAACTCGCACTCAGACCTTGGAAGTGGTGGGGCAAGTGCCCTTATCTTACATATCTGGACAAGGCTCCCGCAATCGCCATTGACGGTGCAACTGCCACAAAGCCCGGTACTTCTTCTGCTATTGGTATCGGCAAGAAGGTAACTGTTAAGAAAGGCACCTGGAATGTCAGGAAGCTGCCCTCTGCCGATGCTGCTGTGATAGCCCAGGTCAATGGCGGACAGGTGCTTGATGTCGCCACAGGCTGGTCATATGTGCCTGCTCTTGGCGGCTGGATATCGGACAAAGGACTGGAATAAGAAAGGAGATCATCATGGATAATATTAAAAGATGGTTTATAGCCATTGGTGCGGCGTTGTCAAGCTGGCTCGGACTGCTTTATGTGCCAATGATCGTGCTGATACTGTGCAACATCATTGACTATGGCACGGGGCTGTGTGCCGCAAAGTACCGTCAGGAGGCTGTATGCTCGTACAAATCTATCCGAGGCATTGCCAAAAAGATATGTATGTGGCTGTTGGTTGCGGTAGGCGCTATCCTGGACTGGCTGTTATCTTTTGCCGCAGCAAATATAGGGGTAACGATACCGTTTCATTTTCTCGTTGCCTCCGTCGCTGCGGTTTGGCTCATCGCCAACGAGCTCATTTCTATACTGGAGAACGTTAAGGACATCGGCGCACCTCTGCCGCCCTTCCTTTTGAAACTGGCGAAAAACATTAAATCCAAAACGGAAGAGGCTGCTGATATGCAGATAGGTTCAAAAGAGGATAAATAAAATTTTCTCCCGCTCTCGGTTGAGGGCGGGAGATTTTTACTTTATAGGTAAAATTACAGAGTGCGGGCAAACAAAGATGAGATACGTTAGTTAGACTGAAACCTTGACTTTTAAATGTCCATTTTTAACTGCTTGTTTTCCTTAAGTGCCTGTTCTACAATGCTCTCTTGTCCTAATGAGTCATAGTGCTCCTTTAGTCGATCTCGTAATCTAAACAGTTTTCCGCTTGCGGTATCAACCAAGTGACCATACGTTACGGCATGGATTCTTCCACTTGAAGTATTCTTTTCTGGATCTATATCCCCAAGTTTTGCACCGACTACATATGCGTCAATAGTCGCAGAACTATGTAACACAGCAGATTTACGTATCTGCCTAACATAATGTTCAATTTGACTTACTTCTTCATCAGTAATTTCAAATCCACCTCGCTTTACTTCAATAATCAGGATTTGGTCCGGTTTCATTATTTCGCCGGAGGTTGTATCAATTCTATCTGTACATACTGCTTTCAGAGAGTATTTTTTTAGACAAATAATATCAGGTCTGCGTTTTGGGTTATTTATTGCATCCAAATCGTAATCCTCGTCTTTAAATAGTCCTTTAACAACCGTTGTTAATGTTGAATTTGACATAAACATCGGAGAATCAAATTGCGCACCAAATAACCATCTCGAGTTAAGTATAAGCGGATGCAATGTATGTAATTCTTCAGTGGTTTGGTCGTTATATATACGCTGAATGGCCTCAATAACTACAATGCGTTTATCTATTTCTCCAATCACTGTAGCAAGATCATCAACATTCCATGTGCTTAAAATGTCAGTTAACTTATCAAGCTGGTCTGGTGTCATCTGACCCAATTGACTTAGAAGCAACTCTCCCTTTTTGGCTTTTTCTATGGAAATCATCGCTTCAACAGCGCTATGAAGATAGTCTGGTGTAATTACAGGGTTATCGTCCGTTACTTTCTCGATAAAAGCAGATATGTTTCGTTGACCGGTAACATTCAATGTTTCCAATTCATCTCTAACATCTTTTATGACATCTAATCTAACTTCGTTGAGATGGCTTTGCATTAACGATTTAATAAATTGATCAACTTCAGTTTTGATACAACGGTAAACACTTTCCATATAAACTGAGTCAATAAAGCCACTCCAATCGGGGAGTACATCATCGATCAAATCATCGGATTTTATAATTACGGTGTATCTTTTGGCTGCTTTGAACCTTCCGTCGAGAAAAGTTGTTTTTCCGTATGTCCACGAAGGTTGCCCTACTAAACGACCAGAAACCCAAAATGCAATGCCATGTTGCTGTGATTTTGTGGATGTTTTTTCTGAATCAAGAACTGTCATTGATAAATTAACTTTTGTTGGTGTTGTAAAGTCCTTTGAAAAAACGACCCCTTTATGTTGGGATAAATCAACTCGCTTGCCGTTGATTTTCACAATGAATTTTGGATCATACATGAAACGTGCAGAAAGTATATCTGTCATTGCGGCCGCATCTGGCAGATGCCTAAGGACATATGCACTTATTCTTGTACCATGTCCATCTTTATTGCTTTTAGTGTGATTAAGAATCTTAAATGGTGAATCCCCCTTGGATACTGCTATATTGTAAGTATTGCATTTACCATCTTTCCATGTCTCAACGGTATAACTATCTGCAAAGCAAAGCATACCATGACGACCTACGCCGTTTCGTCCATATGCAATTCTCTTTAAATTTTCAACATCTGGCGGAAATAAAACTTCTTTTCCCTGTCGCTTTTGACGATCGTAATTTAAAGTCATCCATCTGTTGCGAAATTCTTCGTCGGTCATACCTGTTCCATCGTCTTCAACAACGATTTTTTCGTGTTCTTCAAAAGGTATGATAATGTCTACATTATGTGCACCTGCATCCCACGCATTAGCTACAAATTCCGTTAATGCAATGTCGTTATTTGAGGTGATAGATTTGTTGTTCCTAAAAATATAATTTTCCTCAAAAGAAACGAAATTATTACTCATTGTTTTCCCCTCCC
>ERZ1034984.743-NODE-743-length-35160-cov-8.664549_pt1 | contig 35160 bp, 26 predicted proteins | sample MGYA00520589_ERZ1034984 | MGnify/ENA primary metagenome ERZ1034984 (study PRJEB33766, sample SAMN09781790) | gut metagenome | biome: gut microbiome | host: Homo sapiens | place: Madagascar | study: EMG produced TPA metagenomics assembly of the PRJNA485056 data set... | reverse complement strand
TAAAACCTACACGCTGACGATTCTGCGCAATAGCGGCACAGGCGGCAATGAAGGCGGTGGCGGCGGAGCGACCATCTACACGCTGACCTTCGATACCAACGGCGGTAGCGCCATTTCCAAGGTATCTAAGACCAGCGGCACAACTGTTGACCTGACCGGCTATACGCCTACTCGTGACGGCTATACCTTCGATGGTTGGTACAGCAATAGCGCCCTGACGATCAAAGTCACTTCTATCAAGCTGACTTCCAATACCACCATTTACGCAAAGTGGACGGCAAAATCGGATATGTCTTTCACCGATGTGGCAGACAAAGCATATTACAGAGATGCCGTTGAATGGGCTGTTGAGAACGGCATCACTAAAGGCAGCACCGCAACGACCTTCAGCCCTAACGCTACCTGCACCAGAGCGCAGGCCGTGACCTTCCTGTGGCGCGCCGCTGGCAGTCCCGAACCCGAAGCCCGCACCATGCCCTTTACCGACGTCCCCGCGGGCAGCTACTATTATGACGCTGTGCTGTGGGCAGTAGAGAACGGCATCACCAAGGGCACCAGCAACACCACGTTCAGCCCCGACGACACATGCACGAGAGCCCAGATCGTCGCGTTCCTCTGGCGCTCTGAAAAAGCCCCGGCGGCGGGCAGCCGCAATCCGTTCGCGGATGTGAAGTCCAGCGCCTACTACGCCAATGCGGTGCTGTGGGCGGTAGAAAACGACATCACCAAGGGAACCACCAACACAACATTCAGCCCCGATGCGGATTGCACCAGAGCGCAGATCGTGACCTTCCTCTGGCGCTGCAAGAAGTGACCGGCTGACATACGGCCAAGCAGCAAAACCGCTGACATGACCACATAAGTGAACAATGGACAGCGCAGCGGATAGGCTTTTCGCCTTGACGCTGCGCTGTTCCTTTTTCGCTACAAGAAACAAATCAATGACATTTTAAGCTGCGCCGCTATCCCAGCGCGGCAAGGAGACAGCATTATGAAAAGAATCACAAGAATCATTCGTCCGATCATCTGCATGGCCGTCCTTCTCTTTGCCATGACCACGGCAGTCATGGGCTGCTATCAGAAAGAGACGGAGCCTATCGACATTCCCGGCAGAACGCCTTCCGGCACATCTGCGCCTCAGCCATCAGCGACTCCCGCGGGCGAAGTTATCCCCTCGGTGGACAGGCAGGCAGAGTTGGCGGAAGCCAGAGCGAAGAATCCCGACACCGTGGCGTGGCTGTATATCCCCGGCGCGGAGGCAGACGATCCTGTGATGCAGGCGGAGGACAACGGCTAGTACCTGAAGCTGGATGAAAACGGCGAGTATGCCATGTGGGGCTGCTATTATGCCCATTGTGAAAACGAAATCGGCAGCAGGGATATCTAATCCCAATCGCGCGTGTACACAATACATGTTCTCTCATTGGAAGGCAGAAACATACTGCCGTACAGTGGCGACCCATTTATACGGCAGTACATTGCACGATATTGCGTTTACGGTGCCGCCAGCAGCGTCACAGTTTCAAAAGGCAGGAGTTCCGGCATCGTAAACATACCCATGCCGTTTTCAACCCGTGCAGTTAAAATGGTTTCTTGGCCGTTGTGTAAGCAGTGCGCAGTTGCTGCACCGAGAATACCGTATTCGGCCGGCTGCATCACGTCCAGCGACATATTTAAAACTGTAGCCATTGTTCGAACTCCATCTGTCCGCACAAACTGCGCAGCTAGGGTTGTCGCAGTCATGACCGTGAGCTGCTTTCTTGCCATCCATGCCGCAACATTCCGCATCTGCCGCAGGCGGGCGTAGGAATCGATTTTGTGGAACGCTGCATACCCGAGCACACAGATCCGGCCGCCAAGCTCATTTTCATACAGACTTGCGCCGATTCCAAGCGGCTCGGCCTTCAGTGTCCGCAGATAGCTGATCGGCTGTACCGCATCATTCAGCGCGCGAAGAAGCCTGCCGCCCTTGCCGTAGAACGCCGGGCGCACATCCCGACGGTAGCCGACAATGCCCTTGTTGACCGGGTGCTCCGCAAAGTATTCTTCAATTCCGTCCGTGACCTCCTCGCCGACGCTGACGCCGATGTAACGGCCCAGGCCCCTACGTGTAAAGGCCATTGCCGCTTCGGCATCCATCAGCACGGATTTTTTCAGGAATCCCAGCAGCTCTTCGTCGGTAAAGCCATCCGGAAGATCACCGGCGAACACAGCGCCATAGCAGTTCTGCTTGTCCATTGTCAGCGGCAGGCCGATATGGCTGAGTGTATAGGTCTGCATGACATTGTGGTTCTGCGCTTCATCGTAGGTCGTGAAGAAGCTTTGCCCGTTGTGCAGGGGACGGCGCTGGTCGTATTTTGCGGAAATTGCAGGATAGAAGCCCGCGCCGTGCATGCCGCGTGCGAACAGCTCCATCTCATCCCAGTTTGCACGCTGGCGCAGAATCGCATCGTACATGCCGTCCAACTCCCGCACGTTTACCACCTCGTCCGGCGAAAACGTGTTGAGCACCAGACCGTTCATCCCCTGTGCGATGGCCAGTGTCAGCTCGTCCAGATTGATGCGGATGGATTTTTGCAGCGGGGAATAATTGGGGAAGTCCTCCAGCTCATATTGAACATCTGTGATGCAGGCCGGGTATTCAGAGGCCTGTCTGGCGCAGGAGAGCGCTTTTGTGACAACCCCGGTCGGGACTTTATCATCATAGTAGCCCTCTCCCGGTCGTCCCATGCAGGCGTGAAGCGCCTGGAACCAGGCAGAATAGTCCATTCCGTTATATGTGCTCCAGCCCTGATGCTGCGTCATAAACCCAAGCCGGATCTTCGGGTCGACCGCATGGACGGCCTGCTCGACCAGGGAGAACAGATCGCACATCCGGCCGCTGACATCCTGTACCCAGGCCGCGCGCAGCGCAATATTTTCCGGCTGCTCCATGGCGTCAACGAGGGACTGGCGCGTATAATCCGTCCCCATCTTCCGGTTGAATCGCTCCATGCATTTCGTGCAGAAGCAGCCGAACTTCACACCGTTCCAGAAAAATTTCACATCGTCGTCTACCCAAAGAAAATCTGCCCCGGTTTTTGCATACATCGCGTACTTTTCACGCAGGAACTGTTTCCGGTCTTCATGCTCCGGGCAGAAACAGGACAGGGATTTGTCGCCCCGGTAACCGACGATCGGCGCAAACGGCTGCCCATAGACCGTATAGCCCTCGTCGATATGTCCCAGTGTGCAGTGGACGTTGATGCCGACGCTCTGAAAGCCCCGCGTATGCAGATCGGCGATCCGCTTTTTTAAGATCGCGGCGTTTTCCCGGAGCTCGTTCATCGGGATCGCTCCGTGGTGGCAGAATCCGTCAAAAATCGTCAGCTCGTCGAAGCAGGGGCGGTGCCGATCCAGAAAGGCGGTCAGCTCGGCATACGCCGCGTCTGTTTCGATCTGCCGCAAATGAATGCGCTGTGCAAGTTTCATAAAATCGGGTTCTCCTTAATGTGTAAGTCAGAAAGTTATCCTTTTGCCGCACCGGCCGTCAGGCCGGCAATAAACTGTTTCTGCATAAGCAGGAACAGAATGATAACAGGCAGCATTGCAAACAGCAGATATCCGAACACCAGCGACCAATCCGTCGAATGCGGGCCGATCGCAGTGTATATGCCAACCGTAATTGTTTTCACCTGGCCGAGCAGCAGGGGCGTCATAAAATCATTCCAGACGCTCAGACCATTGAAGATCACGACCGTTGCCGTGCAGGGTTTCAGCAGGGGAAACAGGATCTTCCAGAATGTGAACAGCTTCCCCGCGCCGTCCAGTGCCGCTGCCTCTTCCAGCTCCAGCGGAACGGACTTGATAAAATTTGTGTACATGAACGTTGCGAAGGAAATACCGCCGGATACAAATACAAAGATCAGAACCGGCAGACTGAAGCTCAGGCCAAGAAGCCGGATCAGGATCGACAGCGGGATATAAACGATAACGTATGGAACCATGAGCCCGGCCAGGAAGTAGATGCTTAAAAAACGCGAAGCCCTTGTTTTGTTTCGGGCGATATAGTAAGAAGCAAGCGAGCTGACCACAATGTTGATCGGGACAGCAAACAGCATCAGGATCGCGGAATTTCGGTACATTGCAAAAATATTATTGCTCTTGTTGCTGAGGATCCGCTTGATGCCATCAAATACCGGCGGGATCGGCAGGCTCATGGGCGCATGCATGACGGCGCTGCTCTCTTTAAACGCATTTGTTATTGTCAGATAGAGCGGAACAAGGAAGAAAACTGCGACCACGCACAGAAAAACAGTTTGAACCGCACCCAAAACACGCTTTTTCGTTTTAACGGACTGCATTAAGATACCTCCCGTTTGTTGAATGCTTTGATGAGAAGAATGGAGATCAGTGCGATCACCGTAAACAAAACGACAGAAATTGCGGAGGAATACCCCATCATGTTTCCGCTGAAGCCATAGCGTACAATGTTGTACACGATCGTTTCTGTCATTTTTCCGGGGCCGCCGTCCGTCATGATCTTTACGACGTCATATGCGCGCAGGCCGTTGATGATACTCATCAGGACGCTGACCATCGTACCGGACGTGATCAGAGGCAGCGTGATATAGCGGAATTTATTCCATGCAGAAGCGCCGTCTACGATGGCCGCTTCGTACAGTTCCTGCGGTACGGATTGCAGCGCGGAAATATAAATCATCATGTAGTAGCCGAGAGAGCTCCAAATGCCGACGATGATGATACATACCAGCGCGCTCGTGTGCGTGGACATGAAGGCCGCAACCAGATGATCCAGACCGACTGCGGAAAGAATGGTATTCAGAACGCCGTTATACGAAAAGATCGCTTTCCAGACAAACGCGATCGCAACGCCGCTGAGCACATTCGGGAGAAAGTAAATTGTACGGAATACAGCGGTCTTTTTCCCGGTCTTGTTTAAAAGAACGGCCAGAAACAGTCCAAGCACGTTGCAGACCAGCGTCTGCGCCAACGTAATGACCAGTGTGTTGAATACGGCATTTCGGATGGACTTGTCTTTGAAGACCATCATATAGTTTTTCAGCCCAATATACTTCATTTCCCCTATGCCGTTCCAGTTTACAAGGCTCAGGCCAAAGGCAATGATGATCGGGATGACCAGCAGCAGGGTATAGATAAAAAATGCGGGAGCGGCAAACCCTGCTTTTACTTTCATTTGTTTCATGTGCGTCTCCTCTTTTAAAGACAGCGTTGCCTGCTGTACAGGCAACGCTGCGCAAGGTAAGATGACAAACGGATGTTTATGCAGCGGGAATCAGTTGTTGCTCATGTTGATCATATCCTGCAGATCCTGCACGGTCTGCATGGCCTCCGTCACGTCGGTGCCGGTGAAAATGAGCTGCATGGCCTTGCAGGTTTCGTTTACGATCTGCGCGTCGATGATCTCATCGCCGGACAGGGACTGAATTTCCGGATAGAGCGTCATGCCGTCGAGGTTCTGCACCATTTTTGTTGCGACCGGGCCGAGCTCGTATGTAACGGCGTTCTTCGTAACAGAGTTCAGACCATCCGCCTTCAGCACAGAGCTATAGGCCTCTGGCGTGGAGAAGAACCAGTTGATAAACGACCATGCAGCCTCCGGCTGTTCGCTGGTCGCAGAAACGCCCCAGTAAGAGATCGGGCAGCAGTAACCTTCCAGACCGCCCGGGATCGGCAGAACAAACACGCCGAAGCGATCGTCCCCAGCGGCGTCAAAGCCTGCCGCGGCCCAGGAGCCGTCGATCATCATCGTTGCGCCGCCATTCTGGAATTCTGCAGCGGCCTGCGCATAGCTCCAGGACATGCAGCCGGGATGATAATATCCGGCGTCGATCAGTTCTTTCCATGTGCTCATGGAATCCAGCACCACGGGATCAAGCCATGTTTTTTCGCCGCTATTGATCTTGGCGACGAAATCGGGATCCGAAGCGACGATCTGCTGGTTGGTGACGGAGATCCACCACGGCTGGCCGGTCGCCCAGACATCGCCGGTGCCGCCGCAGAGCAGCGGAGTTTTGCCTGCGGCCTTCAGCGCCGCGCAGTTTTCGACAAACACATCATAAGTTTCCGGTTCACTGAGCCCCAGCTCGTTATAATCGGCAATGTTATAATAAACCTGCATACGGAGCTGCTTGGAATATGGAATTGTGATATTCTTGCCGCCATAGGTGCAGAGCGCCCCCTCTTCAAAGAGGCTCAGCGTATCGGCAGGGACTTCGGCAAACATTTCAGGTGCGGACGAGGCAATATAGTTTGCTTCCATTACAATATCCGGGAAGCTGCCGCTGGCGGCAAGCGTTTTCCAGAACATGGTGCGGTCGTCGCCGGTCGCAACGATTTTCTCGACCTTGATGCCGGGGTTATCTGCTTCGAATGCCGCGATCACAGAGTCCCAGAGCTCGGCGGTCAGGTTGTCCGTTTCGTAAAGGCCCCAGGTGATCGTGACGGGCGCTTCTTCAGTGGGCTGCTGTGCAGATTTCTCTGCGGTCGACGCAGATTCGGCTGCTGCCGGCTCGGTTTTTGTTTCTTCGGCGGAAGTCTGCTTTGTGCTGCAGGCAGTCATGCCGATGATCAGCAGAGCTGCAAGAAGCAGTGCGATGAGTTTTTTCATTCGTAGTTCCTCCTTTTCATTTGGCGCGCCGCAGCGCCCCTGTGTCTCTATTGTAGACTGCAAAAGCAGCGGTTGACAACTTTGAGAATTGTAGATTTTGTTCAAAATCAATATCTTTGCTTCCATAAAAACAATTTCTGTGTATAATAGTGACAAGGTTTTATCCTGCCGCGCCATGCCGGCCGATGAAAAGGAGCGTCCATGAACAAACGCAAAGCACCCAAACCATTCGGCTTCCGATTGGGATTATTCGCACGCACAAATCTATACATCACAGTGGTCGTCGTAGCCGTTCTGGTTCTGGTCTGCATCCTCCTGACCAACAGTCTGGTCTATCCCGGCATTCAAAAGGATAAGGTTCTGAATGAAGAGGCTGTGAATCAGCTCGCAACGCTTTTTGCCAATAAATACGCCTCTGTCTTCAATCAGTCCAAGCTCCTGCACACGCAGGAGCATGTCGCGGAGCGGATCGTAAGTTTTCAGCGCAGCGGCGAAGAATTTTTCTCTTTGGAGGACATCCGCTTTTTCAACAGCTATCTGACGGCTGTACGCTATGCGGACGAAGACATTCTGGACGCAGTCATCATTCCGATCAAAAGCTCCAATGTCTTCTTTACTTCCGCCCGCGCGGCGCGGCGCATGCGGATTTCGTTTGCGGATGATACGCTCCCCGTGATACAGGAGCTGATCCATACCGACCAGCGCATCCGCGTTACATATTCCTCCGTGCAGGACTATCTCGTCCCGGGAGATACGGAACTCGTTACGTTTGCGATCAAAATCTTTAATCCGGACGGCATATTTCAGGAAGATCTTGTCGGCGTCATGCTGATCAATTACCCTCTGTCGGTCTTTTCCGATGCCTACAGAAAGCTGGGCACGCTGTCCGGCGGCGATGTGTATGCGCTCAACCGGGAAAATACGATCTTCTTTTCCACTTCGCACGAGCTCCTCGGAACCAGCTTTGACCCTGCTCTGGAGGAAAACGCCGAGGTCACGACCCGCACGATCAGTACCTCCGGGATCCAGCTTGTCAGCATTATGCCGCTCGACGCGCTCCATTCGGCAACGATGAACATGATTCGGCTTCTGATCCGGATCCTGCTGCCGGCCATGCTGCTGATCGTGACGATCATCCTTCTTTGCAATTACCGCTATCGCCGCCGGCTTGACGATCTTTCCGCGGCGATGCAGAGCTATACCTCCACGTTTGCCCAAACTCCGATCTCCATTCGCCACCATGACGAGCTGGCTATGCTCGCTACGCAGTTCAACGAGATGTGTCAGCGGCTCGATCAGCAGATCAAAATGCAGTATCAGGCAGAGGTCGCACGGAAAACGGCGGAGCTTAACGCGCTGCAGGCGCAGATCAATCCGCATTTTCTCTATAATACAATAGAGAGCATCCGAATGCGAGCTGTCGAGGAGGGAAATCTGGACGTTTCCGAGATGCTGATGCAGCTCGGCCAGATGTTCCACTGGATGATCCAGCTGGACAAGCGGATCGTCTATCTGGAGGATGAGCTCGATTACAACGAGGCGTATCTGGATCTGCAGAAGCTTCGCTATGAAAACAGCTTTGACAGCGAATTTCAAATTCCGGACGACACGTTATATCTTGGCGTGCCCAAGTTTACGCTTCAGCCGATTATTGAGAACGCACTCCTGCATGGACTGAAGGAGAATGGACTGCAGGGCACGATCACACTGACAGCGTCCGTTCATCAGCGGACGCTCACGCTTCAGGTCGCCGATAACGGCAGCGGCATGGACGCTGATACGCTCAGCCGCCTGCAGCAGCATATTGCAGGGACGCGGGAATATCCCGATTTCGGCATTGGGATCCGGAATGTCCACACCCGGATCCGGATGCTGTTCGGGGACGGCTACGGCGTTACGGTGCAGAGCCAGCTGCATGCGGGAACCGTTGTGACCGTTACGCTGCCCGCTTGCGAAAAAAAGGTCATGGAGCACATGGCCGAACAGGATATGCAGCCCATATCAGGAGGAAGCAGAGAGGAGCGAGCATATGTACCGGATGATCCTTGTTGACGACGAGCCGCAGATCCGCAGAGGACTGGAAGGTCTGATCCCCTGGGAGGATTACGGGATCGAGCTCGTCGGGGAAGCGGACAATGGCGTCAGTGCGAAGATCCTGATTGAACGCGTCCGTCCGGATATCGCGATCGTCGATATCCGGATGCCGCAGATGGACGGTCTGCAGCTGCTCGCACAGGCAAAGGAGCTTACATGCTGCCCTAAATTCATTATGCTCAGCGGCTTTGACCAATTCGACTATGTCCGCACAGCCATGCGGCTCGGCGCGAAAAACTATTTGCTGAAGCCGGTCGACCCGGAGGAATTGAAGGCTGCCGTGATCGATGTGGCCTCCGTGCTGGATGAAGAGGCACAGAAAAAGCAGCAGTTTGAGCAAAGCTTGCAGGCGCTGATGAACCATACGCTCAACCGCATGCTGTGCAACCAGATCGAGGTGCGCGAACTGCGCGAAAAGTGCCGTCTGCTTGGCATAACGCTTCGCTGCAACCATATGCTCGTTGGGATCATCAGGCCGTTTTTTGACAACCGGGATGTCTCGCTGCGCTGGATCATATTCCGCTGCATGGATATCTGCCGGGAGCGGATGAACCGGTATCTGACGGTGTATCCTGCGGCAGATGCCGCGGACAATATCGTCCTCATCATTAAAAATCCGGAACGGGCGTTTCAGCGTGGGCAGATGCTCCGCTTTCTCCAGGAATGCGCCGATTCGATTCAGCGTGAGATCGGAATTTCCAGCGCAGCTGTCCTTGGCACAGATGCAGCTTCCTTCAAGGAGCTGCCCGCGTCGTATCAGAACGCGCTTCGGATGCTGGATATCAAGTGCATCTGGGGTGACGCACAGATCGAGCCGGACACCGTCGTTTCCATGCAGCAGACGGTCGGACTGACGTTCGATCCCGAGCAGATGACCAATATGCTGCTGCAGAACGAGCAGGAAACGCTGAAGCAAATGATCCGGCACTTTTTCCGCAAAACGCTGAAGGAAAACCATGTGACCAGTCTCGTCATGGTCAAATACCACCTGATCGAACTTGTGACCTGCGCACTTCAGGCTGCGCACAAATGCTGTATTCCGGCGGCTGAGCTGGAGCAGCTTCGTGCTTCCGGTTATGCCGCGATCCAGGCCTGCACATCGATCCATGCGCTTGAGCATGAAATGCAGGAGATGATGCAGAGGCTCTGTGACCGGGTGCAGTATGTGGACACGAGCGGCTATTCCCCAAAGGTACAGGCTGTGGTGCAGTATGTACACCAGCATTATCACGATAACGATCTTTCCTTAAAAACACTTGCCGACAAATTGGCGGTCAATTCTGCCTATCTCGGACGAACCTTTAACCTGGAGACCGGCGTGTTCTTCTCCGACTATCTCAATGAGATCCGTATCCGTCATGCGAAGGAGCTGCTGAATACGACCTCCCTGAAGCTGGCGGAGGTTGCGGAGCGGGTCGGCTTTGTGAATGTATCCTACTTTTCCACGATCTATAAAAAGATAACAGGAGAGCGTCCGGGACAGGCCCGTGCACGCAATCCATGACAGGGAGGGCGAGTAAGATGCAGTTTTATCTGGATATTCCGGTCACATTTCCGGGAGGAATCAAAAAGACCTTTGACCTGATCGTTCCGGATGGACAGGACGCAAATCCACCGCTGCTGATCTGGATCCACGGCGGCGGCTGGTGCGGCGGCGAAAAACGCATCTATAACGACTTTGAGCGCTTTTGCTGGCGTGGTTATGCGGTTTTGTCCATTGATTACCGCTTTTCACAGGACGCGATGTTCCCTGCCCAGCTCATTGACTGCAAGACCGCTGTCCGCTGGGGCAGGGCCCACGCCGCGCAGTATGGGTATTGCGCAGACAGGATCCTTGTGGGCGGAAGCAGCGCCGGCGGGCATCTGGCTGCAATGCTCGGCGTGACAAACGGGCAAGCCCAATATGACGAGGGGCCGTATCTTGCATACAGTTCTGCGGTACAGGCCGTCGTTGATGAATTCGGCCCAGCCGATCTGAATCCAGATAAACTCCCTGCGCTCAGACGCAATCTGTCCGCCCTGCTTGGAGGCGACGAGGAGAGAACCCGCCAGGCGTCCCCTGTGCAGCTGGTCTCCGGGAAAGAACCCTCTTTCCTGATCCTGCACGGTTCTGATGATCCCTGTGTTCCCGCTGCACAGAGCCGGGCCTTTGCGCAAGTCCTTCATAACGCCGGATGTGATGTGCAGTATTATGAGGTGCCTGGCGCAGAGCACGGATTTGACACGACGGAAAGCTATGAAATACTGACAGAATTCATTTTGAAACAGCTGCCAATCGACAGTTGTGGATCATACGGTGAAGTATAAATTGTGCATAGTACCTGCAATTTTTGAAATTGCAGGTACATTTTTGCGCATTTAGAATAAAGAAAGGGAAACTTACGTGCAAACAGGAGGAACTGTGATGAAAAGAATTTTATGCTACGGCGATTCCATCACATGGGGCTGCGACCCGGAAACGGGGAAGCGGTTTGACGAGCAGACGCGGTATCCGCGTGTGCTGGGGACGCTGCTCGGCACAGCGTATGACGTGATCGAAGAGGGCTGCGGCGGGCGGACAACGGTATATGATACCGGTGTCGACCACTACGTCAATGGCAGAGCCTATCTGTACCCATGTCTGGAATCTCACCAGCCGCTGGATCTGATCGTTTTGATGCTGGGTTCGAACGACCTTGCAAACGGCGCGAAGAAAAACGCCTATTATGCCGCTGCCGGTGCGCAGCGCCTGATCTGGCTGATCCGGCACTGGGCGCTTGACCGCCATGTCAACCGCCCGAAGATCCTGCTCATCTCCCCGCCGCTCATCCGTGCGCAGCTGCTCCCGGATATGGATCAGGTCTTTGACTGTCCATATGCGCATAAGCAGAGCCTATTGTTCCGGAAATACTACAGCGCCGTCGCGGAGCAGTGCGAATGCAGCTTCCTTGCCGCGGAGGACTACGCGGAGGCCGGAGCCGACGGCGTTCATATCACCAAAGAAAGCCACCTGCGGCTGGCACAGGCCATCGCAGAAAAAACCAGAGAATTATTTGCAGATTGACCGGAGGAGGAATCTCTATGAAAGCAGCCTATGTAAAAGCACCGTTTGAGATCGTGGTAAAGGAAGCGCCGCGCCGCGCGCTGACGGACACTGAGGTGCGGCTGGATATCCACGCCTGCGGCGTGTGCGGCCATGATCTGATCCTGATGCGCTATGCAGCGACCGAGCTGCAGCAGTTTGGTCACGAGGTCGTCGGTGTCATCACCGAGGTCGGCCGTCTGGTCGAAAACGTGAAGGTCGGCGACCGCGTCGTATTGGAAAGCGGCACCTATGACCGTTTCAGCGACGCCGCGCGCAACGGCCGCGTTGACCTCAATAACCGCGGCCCGAACTTCTGGATCAAGGGCGAGGACAATATGGGCTTTGCCGAGGATATGATCGCGCCGTGCGAATGCTGCGTCAAGGTTCCTGATGCGCTGACCGACGATCAGGTCGTCCTGATCGAGCCGATGGGCGTCGCGCTGGATCTGGTCAAAACGGCGGACATTCATCTGACGCAGGACGTGCTCGTCATGGGTCTCGGGCCCATCGGCCTGATGGCCGCACGCATGGCCAAGCTCTCCGGCGCGCGTCATGTCTACGCGACCGAGCTTCCGGCGTCCAAAGCCAAGATCGAGCTTGCGCAGAAGTGGGGAATCGAGGTCATCGAGCCTGATAAGGTGGAACAGTACCCGTTCCCCGCTGGCGGCGTTGACCATGTGCTGGTCACGGCACATCCGTCTGTTATTCCCACCGCACTGAAGATCTGCAATCGCGGCGGTATCGTTTCGTTCCTCGCAATCGCCTACGGCGAGGATCGCATGGTGTCGATCGATACCTGCTATGTCCATGAAATGAAGCTCCAGCTGCGGGCCTCCAATGCGTCTCCGGCACTCTATTTCCCGGAATGCCTGCGCCTCATTGAGAGCGGCGCGGTCGATACGGCGGCGCTGATCTCCCATCGCTGCACGCTGGACGGGCTGCAGCAGGCTGTTCAGGCATTTGCAAAGGATCGTGAGCATGGCGTCAAGTGCGTCATGTACAACAAATAAGGAGGGCTTTTTATGCTTCGTTACGGTATTGTCGGCTGCGGCGGCATTTCCCGCTTTCATTTTCATGCGCTCAAGGAGATGGGCGCTGCCATCACCTGCGTGGCGGATATCAATCTGGAGGCCGCGCAGAAGCGCGCAGCCGAATTCGGCGCACGCGCGGTAAAGGATTATCACGAGCTGGTCACGGCGGACGATGTGGACGTTGTGAGCATCGTCTGCGCCGGCGTCGTCCATAAGGAGATCGCGCTGGCGGCAATTGCCGCGGGCAAGGCGGTCATCTGTGAAAAGACCATGACGACCTGCCAGGAGGATTCCTACGAGGTTGCCAAGGCCGTGCAGAAGGCGGGAACGCCGTTCTACGTCTGCTATATGAAGCGCTTTTTCAGCGCGGAAAAGAAGCTGGCGAAGCTGCTGCCGAAAATCGGCAAGGTCTTTGCCGCTTCCGCCCGTTCGTATCAGGCGTGGGGAAATTTCTATACGCCCGATCACGGCTGGAACATGGATGCGATCTTGAACGGCTACGGCGGCGCGGTCACGAATTGCGCAGGCAGTCATGTGCTCGACATGATCCTCAATCTCTTTGGCCGTCCGCAGAGCGTTTATGCCAATCTCAACTATTATCCGCAGACAAAATTTGACCGCAAGGCCACCGCGATCTTTGAATACGCCGACGATAAGACCGTGCAGTTTGAGACCTACGCGCATCCGCTCAAGCGCATCGGCTATGAGCGCAATTCGTGGGACGAGGGCATCCAGATCACCGGTACGAACGGCCGACTGGAGCTGTACACCGTCATGTGGGATCATCCGGAAAACAACGGCGTTCTGCTCGTCCACTATGACAACGAGACGGAGACCAGCACGGAATACCGCTTTGCGCCGGAAAACCCGTTTGACCTCGAACTCAAGCAGTTCAACGAGTGGCTGGAGGCCGGGAAGCAGGAACGGCCAAGCTGGCTCGACGGCTACAACGCCGATACGCTTCTGAGCCATATGTACCGCTCGTCCGCCGAACGCAGAAGCCTTGATATTGATTGGAGAGATCTATGATCCGGCCGCTGGCCGGTCTTCAGGCGCGGACAGGAAACAGAAGTACGTCTTCCCATCCGAATAAGTGCCGGGAATTGAGAGAGGGGAAATACCATGCCCATTGAGACGATTGCAATCGTTCACCATGTGCACACCGATTTTGGATACACAGATCATCAAAACCGCTGCAAAAAGGAACAGGTCAAGTATATCGATCAGGCTGTTGATTACGTGCTGTCCTCCTGCGATTATCCGGAGGGCGCGCGCTTTGCATGGACGCAGGAGCAGCTGTTTCAGGTTCGGGAGTGGTGGAACGAGGCTGCAGCTGAGCGAAAAGAACGCTTTTTCCGCGCTCTGAAAACAGGAAGACTGGAAATCACGGGTACGCCTTTTAATGTGACTGCGTTTCTCAGCAAAGAGGACTGGGAAACCGCGATGAGCTGGATTCCCGACGAGCTTTGGAATGCCTGCAATATTTCCACGGCGATGCAGATCGATGTAAACGGTATGCATACCGCTGCCATGCAGTGTGCATATGAGAAAGGGATCCGAAATCTCTGGATCGGGCCAAACTCCTATTATGGAGTTCCCCCTCTGCCGACGCCTGCAGCGTTTGAGTGGCAGATCGGAGGCGGAAGGAAGATGTTCGTCTGGCTCAATGCCTCCTACAATAATGGCACGTTCCTGTTTAATGAGAACTGGCGGCAGGGGCCTGTTCCGGAGTATGCAGATCTGCGATACCGTCCGGCAGAGGCCGGCGATATCTGGGATACCAGCGATGAAAACATGAAAAAGTCGCATCGGATGTGTCTGGAGAACCTTGCGCTGATCGAAGGAAACGCCGCGCCGGACGCAGCAACAGAAACAGATGGCTTTACAAAAAACCGTGTGTTCGGCGGTTATGCGCAAAAGGTACTGCCGGTTTCTGTGACCAATCAATGGCGTGTGGACAACGATCCCCCATTCTATCCGCTGGTGGATTTTGTGAGACGCTGGAATGAGCTGCAGCTAAAGCCGAGGCTGATTCTCTGCACCGCATCTCAGGCTATGGACATGGTTCAGCAGGAGCTGCAGGGCGATCTGCCCGTGTACAGCGGGGAGTGGATCGACTGGTGGGCAAACGGAACCGCCTCCACGCCGAGAGAGCTGGCCTATGCGCGCAAAGCCCGCCGGGTGCTGAAGACCGCAGCCTCCGATCTTCTGGGCGAAATGACAGAGCAGGAGCGCCGGGACGCCAGGGCGGTTTCCGAAGACATCTGCCTGTATTACGAGCATTCCTGGGGTTCGTGGCAAAGTGTTGCCAATCCCTGGTCGTTCGAAAGCATTTCTCAGGCTGCTGAAAAAAATATCTATGCTTATCGGGCTTTGGACGGCGCACAGGGGCTGCTGGCGGATCGTGCACGGAAGCAAACGAAGAATGAGAAAAATGCGATCCTGGTGAGCAATCCCGCTGATCGAGATATTTTTTCCACAATCGATTTGCCGCTGAACGCCATGCGCGGTACGTATGATTCCATCCTTTGTGAAAACACAGGGGAATCCTATCCGATTCACTATGTAGACGGGGTCGCCAACTTCCTGCGCCCAAGAGATGCGTCGGAATTTGGGGAAGAAAATGTCTCCAGAACCTTCAGCGACAAATGCGAGAGACAGGGAATCCGATTCGGCCCGATCATGCTCCCGGCGCACAGCACACTGCGTCTGATCCCCATGCGGCAGCAGGTGCCAGAACCGCAAACGTTGCAGCTTCATCCAGACATTTGCCTGGATGGGAACGGCTGGCCGGTAAAGGTGGAATTTGAGGGGCAGGGCGAGGCGCTGATCGACGGTGTCTTTGGAGAATTGCTGTCCGTAGAGGCAGATGGTTTTTCGCCGAGATGGACGCTAAAGGATATTTTTGAAAACGACTCCCCGGAAGAAAGGAATGCGCTCCGCAAGCAGCATTTGAAGGAAACAGAAGCTGTCTACGGAAAAACCGTGTGTGTGAAAGAAAATGGACAGCTTCGGTATGAGCAGGAATTTCAGCATCCCTCCGTGCGATACGGCAAGCGGATTCTGACCTTGAACTGCCATACTGGAACTGCGGCTTTGGAACTTCGCATGGATCGCCGCTCCAGCTTCGATCCCGAGGTGCTTTTCCTTCGATTCGATGCACCCCATACGGCGGCACTTCCTACTGTGTCCAACGCTGGCGGAAAATTCCGCCCGGAGGCAGATCAATTCCCCGGCAGCTGCAAAGATTATTATGCGATCGATGGCTGGATCTGTTATCCCGATGGGTGGCTTCTGAACTGCACGGATAACGCGCTTGTTTCCTTCCATGATACAGGCGTCGTGTCCCGCAAAGAGCACCTGGGTGATTGTCCGGGACGTATTTTTGTCCGTCTGTTTGATAATATATGGGATACGAACTTCTATGCCGATTCACACGGCTTGATGCAGTTCCGTTTCCAGGCATGTACAGGCGCGAGCCCTGAAAATGCAGAACAGGTCGCAGACAGCCTGCAAGTCGAGCCCGTTGTTGTTGTAAAAATGGGCTATCCGGAATGAAACGTTGTTGCAGTTTAACGAATACCCATAAGTTTAACGATTGCTGCAGCGCTTGCAGCGAAAAAAAGGAAAGAGAGCAGAAATCCCGCTGTGGAACACCTCCGCAGCGGGATCGATTTTTAAGCTCGAATGGCCGAAAAGTCTTGTATCAAGCGGCTCTCAGCCATAAAAGGTGCCGCCGTGATTCCATCAAAATTACGGCGGCATTATGGTGCGCCCGACAGGACTTGAACCTGCACGCTCGCGCAATGGAACCTAAAGGTGATGTCACCTTGGTGAAAGGTTTCCTGGTTGTCAGCGGCAATAAGCAATTCGTTTTCGGCGTCGTTTTGCGTATTATAGTCAATTTGCTTCTGCATTCAAACCATAACTGCCAGCAGTTTATATACAAAAATTACGGCAGACATATGGTATGTCAGCCGGAATTTTCTATAGGAGCACAAAATACAGAGCGTCTGGATTTTTTATATGATGGCCCTGAACAGCATAAAGCTGTCGTTAAAAATCGAACATATAGTTTTCGAGCTGCTGCTGGGCGCTGAGTATGGAGTCGCTGTCCAGTCGGCGCTGGCGCAGCGTCTTGTCGCTGTCAAGCAGTGCACAGTAGAGCACGTCCGTGACATAGAGGAAAATCAGATTGTTGGACAGGGACAGAGCATTTTGCGTCGTGATCTTATCGCTGATGATGAATTTGTAATCGATCAGCTCGGTGAGCTTGGGCGAGTCATAGCTGGTAATGGAGATGATGGACGCGCCCTTTTCGTGGCAAATGTTGATGGACTGATAGAGCTCGCGCGTGAGGAGCGAGGGCGCGATGATCAAAATGAGGTCCTCCTTGCCGACGCAGCGCGAGAAGATGCGCAGGTCGCTCGCCGCCTTCACGGACTTTGCGTACAGCCCGACCATGCTGAGACGAAATTCCAGATCCTCCGCCACAAAGCAGGCATAGGACGGCGAAAAGATATAGATATGCGCGGCTTTGCGCATGGCGGCGGCGGCGCGCTGGACAAGCTGCTCGTCCAGCATGGCGGTTGTGTTGACCAACATATTGCGATAATCGCGGCTGATCGCGCCGACCAGACCGTCTGAGCTGGCGGCGTCGGATTTGCGCATGGAGTTAAAAAAGTTTTCCTGCGCGAGGGCGATCTTGAACGCGTTGAAGCCTTTGAAGCCGATTTTTTTGCAAAAACGGTTGATGCTCGCCTCAGAGGTGTTTGTGTTCTGGGCGATGGTGGTGATGGTGCTTGCAACAACGGCGTCGGCATTGTGGATGACGTATTGTGCGATCTCATTTTCGCTGACCGTAAAGCTCTGCTGCATGGCAACAATTTTCGAAATGACGGGAGATACCATAAATGAATCCTCTTTCAAGAGCAAAATGTTCTCTGATAAGTTTGTTTCCTATATCATACCCTACGAGCCAATAAAATGCAAATCCATTCTGGTCATTTGAATTGTGCAAATTCGCTAAAAAGGAATCCTGTAATTTGTGTGAAATTAATTTTCAATAATGTTGACATGGAATGAAAATATTGATAGTATTTTATTGCAATTACGCGATGAACTTTGTATTCTTTTCAAAAAAATGAAAATTATTTTCAAAATCGATCAAACGGACAGTAAATACTGGAAAATACAGCGGAAGCCAAAGACGGAGGTGCTTTATGGCGGGAGCAATCTATAATCGGGAATTTGATGTTGTGATCTGCGGCGGAGGCGTGTCCGGCTGCACTGCGGCGATCGCGGCGGCGCGCAGCGGCGCGAGCGTTCTGGTCATCGAGCAGAACGGCTATCTGGGCGGAAGTCTGACGGCGTGCGGCGTCGGACCGATGATGACCTTTCACGCCGGTGAGAAGCAGGTCATCCGCGGCATCATGCAGGAGCTGGTAGACGCGCTTAAGGCGCGCGGATGGTCCTCCGGTCATGTTGCCGACACGAAGCAGTATACCAGCACGATCACGCCGTTTTCCGCAGAGGGGCTGAAGCTGATTCTGGATGAAAAGCTCCGGCAGGCTGGCTGCGAGGTTCTGTTCCATACCTTCTTGGGGCACGTGAACGTGGAGGACGGAGCGATCTGTTCGATCACGGTGTGCAACAAGGACGGACTGCATGAGCTTTCTGGCAGGGTGTTTGTGGACGCGACAGGCGACGGCGATCTCGCGGCATGGTCCGGTGAGACGATGACCAAGGGACGCCCGGAGGACGGAGCTGCCCAGCCGATGACCATGAACGTCAAATACTGCGGCGTAGACACGGAGCGGCTCAAAAGCTACGTTCTGGCGCACCCCGAGCGCTTTTTCCGGCTGGCGCCGCACATGGAGCTGTTCCAGGTCACGGGACCGGTCGATCTGGAGGGCTTTGATGAGGAGTTCAAGCAGGCAAAGCGGGAAGGTCGCCTCTCTATCAGCCGCGAAAATATCCTGATGTTCGGCACGGGACGCGACGGCGAGTACATTTTGAATACGACCCGCATCGTGGAGCACGACGCGACCGACGCAGTCAGCCTCAGCGAGGCGGAATATCTCGGAAGGAAGCAGTGCGCGGAGCTAGATGCGTTCGTACATGAGACCGTACCGGGCTTTGAGCGTGCGATGGTTGAGTTTACAGGACCGTCTGTCGGTGTTCGCGGCTCGCGCCAGCTGGTCGGAAGGTATACGCTGACGGCGGAGGACATTCTGGAGTGCAAGAGCTTTCCGGACCGCATCGCGCACTCGTCCTACCCGATCGACATCCACAACCCGAAGGGCGAGGGGACTGCGAGCCAGTTCGTCAGCCGCCCGGGAAGCTATTATTCTCTGCCGTATGCCATCATGGTCGGGCAGAAGACGAAAAACCTTCTGGTGACGGGGCGTTGCGTTTCGGCGACCTTTGAGGCGCAGGCTGCGATCCGCACAACGCCGACTGTCGGCGCGATGGGGCAGGCTGCCGGAATCGCGGCGGCGATGGCTGCGAAGGAGCGCACCGATATTGCAGATGTGGACATTGCCCGGCTTCAGCAGACGCTGGTACAGCAGGGGGCGTATCTGGAGCTGTAAAATGCGCTGAGAACAGTTCTTAAATGCGTGGAGCATTGAGAATAGATAAAAGAAAGAATTATGGAGGTTCAAGAAATGGAAACTATTCAGGCAATCGGCATTTTCCTGATCTTCGCGGCTTGTGTGGTTCTGATGATGACACGCAAGCTCCCGACGATCCTGGCACTGCCCATCATGGCGATCGGCATCTCGCTGGTCGCAGGTATCCCCTTCGTTTCGTCCGACTCGGACACGTTCTCGATCGCAAAGGACGTTCTGGAGGGCGGCGCGATGCGCATGAGCACCGCAATCGCGGGCTTGATCTTCGGCGGCTGGTTTGGCAAGATCCTGACCAAGGTCGGCATCACCCACACGATCATCCGTAAGGCTGCCGAGCTGGCAGGCGACAAGCCGCTTCCCATCGCGCTGGCGTTCCTCGTTGTCTGCTCACTGATCTTTGCTGCGTCCAACGGTCTCGGCATGGTCATTCTGGTCGGCACGATCATCATCCCCATCATGATCTCCGCAGGCGTGAGCCCGATGACCGCAGGTGCGGTGCTGCTGTTCTCCAACGGCATCGGCGTTACCTTTAGTGTCGGCACGCTCGGCGTTTACATCGACACGCTTGGTCTTCCGCTCGAGACGGTCACGTCCCATTCCTGGCTGTGCGCGATCCCGCTGATCGTGGTCGCCGTCGCATGGATCGTTTTCTCCATCCAGCGTGACTCCAAGACCCGCAAGGCATGGGCAATGCCCACCGCAGAGAGCGGCAGCGAGAAGAACGTCCGCGCCATCGCGCTGATCAGCCCGCTGGTCCCGGTCGTGCTGGTCTTCGCATTCAAAATGCAGCTGGTCCCCTCGATCCTGATCGGCATTGTCGTGGCACTGATCCTTTCCACGCCCAAGAACGCGGTACAGGTCGTTGCCGGTGCGTTCGTGGAAGGCATTCAGGAGACTGCCGGCGCGACCGCGCTGATGATCGGGATCGGCATGACGCTGAAGGCGGTCATGGCGACCGAGGTCGCTGCGGTTCTGTCTCCGGTCATCAATGCGATGATCCCGCAGAGCAAGATTGCGTACATCCTGATTTTCGGTCTGCTGAGCGTTCTGGCGATCTATCGTGGTCCGCTGAACGTCTGGGGTCTTGGCAGCGGCATCGTTGCGCTGCTTGCGGCATCCGGCATGAACCCCGTTGCTGCGATGGTCGCTCTCCGTCTTGACTCCAACGTGCAGGCGGTCTGCGACCCGACCAACTCGCACAACGCATGGGTCTCCGACTTTACGAAGATCGACGTCAACGAGTATCTGAAGAAGACGATCCTCTGGATCATGATCTCCACGCTTGTGGGTCTGGTCGTGGCCAGCTTCATCGTCACGCTGTAATTCATTATCCTGTATGCCGGTGCAGACCTCTGTGCTGTGCCGGCATACAGGCGCATTTCTACCCGGAGGTATATCATGAACAAGAAAGTCAGGATCGGCATCGATGTCGGCGGCACGTTTACGGACGCCGTCGTGATCGACGCCGAGACCTATGAGGTGATCGCAAAGCGCAAGATCCCGACGACGCACAAAGAGGGCGTCGCACGGGGCGTTGTGCAGATCATTTCTACCCTGATGGAGGAAAACAAAATTGCGCCGGAGGATGTTGCATTCATCGCCCACGGCACGACGCAGGCGACGAATGCGCTGCTGGAGGGCGATGTCGCAAGCGTCGGGATCATCGGCATGGCGACTGGCATGGACGCGCGCGGCGCGCGCGGCGAGACAAACGTCGGAGACATTGAGCTCGCGCCCGGAAAATATCTGAAAAGTGCACAGACCTTCCTCGACAGCAAGACGCTTACGGATGAGAGCATCCGAAGCGCGGTCGACACTCTGCGCGGACAGGGCGCGCAGGTGATCGTCGCCAGCGAGGCGTTCAGCGTCGACAATCCGGAAAATGAGCTTCGTGTGACGGCGCTTGCTGAACAGGAGGGGCTTTATGCGACCGGCGGACATGAGATCAGCCAGCTCTACGGTCTGAAAATGCGCACCCGCACGGCGGTCGTGAACGCCAGCCTGATTCCCAAAATGATGGAGACGGCAAACATGACCGAGGCGGCGGTCCGCGACACGAAGATCCAGTCGGACCTGATGATCATGCGCTGCGACGGCGGCGTGATGAGCATCGAGGAGGTGCGCAAGCGCCCGATCCTGACCATGCTGTCCGGTCTTGCCGCCGGCGTCGCCGGCGCGCTGATGTACGAAAAGGTGTCCGACGGAATTTTCTTTGAGGCAGGCGGCACCAGCGTTGACATCAGCGTCATCAAAAACGGCAAGGTCATGATCAAGTATGCGCAGGTCGGCGGACACAAGACCTATCTTCAGAGTTTGGATGTCCGCACGCTCGGCGTGGCGGGCGGCAGTATGATCCGCGTCTGCGACAAAAAGATCGTGGATGTCGGTCCGCGCAGCGCACACATCGCAGGCATGGACTATGAGTGTTTTGCGCCGGAGGGAGGTATCACCGGCGGAAGCATCCGGCAGATCGCGCCTCGAGCGGACGACCCGTGCGAATATGTGATCCTGGATGATGTGAGCGGGCGCTCCTATTCCTATACGCTCGCGGGCGCGGCGAATCTGCTCGGCTACGTGCCGGAGGAGGATTACGCACACGGTGTCGCCGCCAGCAATGAGGCGGCATGGGCGGCGCTTGGAGTATGGCTCGGGATCAGCGGGCGCGACGCGGCGCGTCAGGTCATGGATCTGGCGATGGCGAAGCTCTCTTCGGTCGTGGAGGAGCTGATCGCAGAATACGGGCTGGACCGGAATTTCACGACGTTGGTCGGCGGCGGCGGAAGCGGCGCCGTGATCGTCAACGCGTTGGCGGAAAAGATGGGCGTCAGGTGCAAAATGGCAAAGAACGCGCCCTATATCTCCACCATTGGCGTTGCGCTCGCGATGGTGCGCGAGCAGATGGAGCGGACGATCGCTAATCCGACGGATGAGGACATCAAGCGCATCCGCGCGGATGTGATCGAAAAGATCGTCCGTTCCGGCGCGAAGGAGGAGACCGTCGACGTTGCGATCGAGATCGACGCCCAGAAGAACATTCTGCGCGCGATCGCGACTGGCGCGACGGAGCTTCGGCAGAAGAGCCTCGGCGCGACGGAGCTGACACGCGAGCAGCTCACGCAGATCGCCGCGGATTCGCTCGGCATTGCGGCGAAGGACGTCTCCTACTGCGCAGGCACTGGTCGGTGGAATCTGTTTGAAGGGCAGACGCAGAAAAAGCTGCTTGGCTTCATCAAGCTGAAGAGCACTGCCGTCGCAGTCCTGGACCGCGAGGGCGTCGTCCGGCTGCGCAAGGAGAAGGGCAGCTTCATGACGTTTACCCGGGCGGAGCAGGATTCGCGCTTCCGCCGTTTCCTGGACGAGAACACGACCTATTCGGACGCGAATGCGACGATCCCGAAGGTCTTCGTGTTCTACAAGGAAAAAATGCTCGATCTGACCGGAATGCAGACCGCGGAGCAGCTCTATTCCATTTTGAATGTGGAAACGGAGATGCTCGCACCGGAGGAACAGCTTCTGGCAGTCGCCTATAAATAAAACGAGAGGAAGGGAGCGTCGTATCGATGGAGGACCGGATCCTCGCCATGTGCGAGCTGTCAAACGATCTGCTGTTTCATAAGATTCCGCGAGAGCGGCTGGGCTATTATGTCGATGCCTCGCTCGAAGCGGGGCGGAGCGCCGCGAAGTGCTTCTCCGGAAGAAGCATCCGCGAGCTGTATGAGGAATATGGCATTGCGATCCGCCACGCCGGAAGCGGAAAGGGCAGCTTCGGCGTGACCCTGCGCGGACAGGCAGTCCTGAGCGAAACGGAATGCGCGGTGGAGGTTTATGATGAATCCATCCGCACGCTTGCGGAGAGCAGCCGCTATCAGGGACGCACGCTGACAACGGATGAAGCGTTGGACGCGCATCTGGCACATGAATTTTTCCACTTCTGGGAGTTTCATGAGCACAGCTCCATCGTGGACCGGCTGGAAAGCGTGACCTCCTTTTCTCTTTTCGGATGGAAGCGAACTGCGCACATTCACCGATGCGGCGAGATCGCGGCGCACGCCTTCGCAAAGCAGGTCGCTGCGCTGCCGGAGCTTCCGAATCTATACGACTATCTCTATCTGATACATACCGGCAAGATGACGCCCGCGGAGTTCGATGCACTGCTCGCTCGAATGCGGGCAATGCTCGGAGCGGACGAAGAAAAAGAAAACATACGATCTATGGAGGGATCAGGAACATGAAGAAGCGACTTATCATGCTGCTGGCGCTTGTAATGCTGTTTGCGGCGTTTTCCTGCCCGGCACTGGCTTCTGAGCCGTGGGATCTTCTGAACAGCGACCTTTCTGAAGACTATACGTCTGCGTGGAAGGTTTCCGGCGGAATCTTCGGCGGAGCGGTGACGAAGGAGGACGGCTATGTCAGCATCGTCAAGGGCGACGACAAAACGGTCAGCTCCCCGACCGGCGGCGCATATACATGGCTGGTGCCGCAGAGCCTGACGCTGCCCGAAAGCGGAAAGCTCACTGCCGAGGTGACGCTGCGCGCGGGTGCGGCGGTCGATGCGGACAAGTACGGTGAAATCTCCGTGCGCTTCGGCAAAAATGCAAACGATACGAACGGAAAGCTCTATCCCGTATTTATCAAGTACGGCGCGGCAGACGGCTGGATTGCGCCGTATTCGGACGGGACAGGCGCCTACGCGCTGGACACCACGCTCTGGCATAATTACGGTCTTGTGATCGATCTGGATGGTCAGACGTACAACATCTATGTCGACGGCGCGCTGGTGCTGAAAAACATTCCGGCGACCACCTATAAGGGCGGAAATCTCTTCCGGATCGGCGCTGACAACAATGCCCGCTGCGATCTGGACGTCCGTTCTGCCCGCATGGGCTCCGGCGACCGCTCGGAAAGCCTCTCGGGCGCAGTCCTCTTTGAGGACGATTTCTCCAATGACAACGGCGCGTGGACCCCGAACCGCGAGGGCGCATGGGGGATCGTAGACGGCGTCTATACGCAGAATCAGGCAAACGGCACGCTCAGCTACGCGGGCAGCGAAGCCTGGACGAATTACTCCGTGGAAGCGGACGTCAGAACGCCCTCCGACGCCAAGGGCACGGTGATGCTGGTCGGGCGCGCGACCGATGTGGGACGCTATTATGGCGCGTGGGCAAATGGAAAGCTTTCTATCCAGCGCCGTTTCAACAGCAGTGATTCTGCAAAGCTGCTCACTTCTATGAGCCTCTCCATGGATTACAGCTCCGTGCATCGCTGGCGGCTCGATTTTGTCGGACAGACGATCTCTCTTTACATTGACGGCGAGCTGAAGCTGGAGTATACTGATACCGACAATGCGTTCCCGAACGGAAAGATCGGCTTCGGCACGAATAAGACCAAGGGCTTTTTTGACAATGTGATCGTCCGCTCCCTTGCAACGCCCAGAGCAGCGCTCTCGCTTACGACGCCGGCGGACTATCAGGTCATTCAGAGAAACACCGAAACGCAGCGCGCGGATGTTGCACTTTCGGGCGAGCTGAATATGACAGAGTCTGCGTCGATTCAGGCGCGTGTGATGGCGTTTGACGCGCAGGACGACGCGGCGCCCATCGTGGACTGGACGACCGTTGCGGAAAACGTCAGCGGCGAGTGGACCGGAACGCTGAAGGATGTGCCGCAGGGCGGATGGTATCGCATTGACCTCCGTGCAAGCAGCGCCGAAGGCAATATCGTCGCCGAGGCAGCTGGCGAAACGCGCTGGGGCGTCGGCATCAACATTCTCTGCATCGGGCAGTCCAACATGGTCGGTCAGGGCGTGGCGCCGTATACCGAGGCAAACGACCTTGCGGCAAACTGCCGCTGGGGGCAGTGGAAGCATCTGAAGGACCCCTATGACGGCGCGGGTGCGTCGATCGTTCCAGCGATGGTCAATGCGCTGATCGACGAGCTTCAGCTTCCGGTCGGCGTGGTCCCGGCAGCCTATTCCGGCTCCGGTCTGCATACGCCCAATACGAATCACGGCAAAACACAGTATTGGATGTTCCTGGATGAGAACAACCACTTTAATACCGGCACGCTTTACGGCCGTGCCATCACGCGCGCCAGAGACGCGGGCGGCGTAGAGCTCGTGGTCTGGAACCAGGGCGAGACGGACGGTGCGCTCAGCGTGTCGAAAGAAGATTACAAGCAGGATATGCAGGTGCTGCTCAGCCGTTTGCGCGAGGATCTCGGCGTTTCCGATCTGCCGCTGTTCCTGTGCCAGATCGGCACGCACGCGGAAAATATCTCCAACAACGAAGCCTATACGGGCATCCGCAGCGCCCAGCTGGAGCTGGACGACGGTAAGAATTTCTTCCTTGCGGCGACCGAGATGGAGTTTGAGCGCAAGGACACCGCGCATTACAAGACACCCGGTCTCAATGAGATCGGCAGACGCGTCGCAAACGCCATGCTTTACCATTATGATAAGAGCACCTATTACCGCGGACCGTCCATCGTATCCGCCGCTTACGCGGATGCGTCGCGGAAGATCATCGATGTGACGATCACCCACTGCGGCGGCACGGACATCGGCGCGTCGGAGCAGGATTATACCGGCTTCCTCGTGCTGGACAACGCCGGCACGGCGGAGATCGTAAGCGCAGTCCGTCTGAACGAGACGACGATCCGCCTGACCCTTGCGCAGTCGATCGCCGGAAGCGGCTCACTTCGATATCTCTACGGTCTGAATCCGGATGTGTCGAACATCGTAAAGGACAATACCGCAATGCAGCTGCCGCTGGAGGGGACGACCGACGCGCTGCCGATCGGCAATGACGCGCCGTTCGTCAACACGTGGGACATCGTGGACCACGATATGGCGCAGTGGGACAGCGAAAACTGGCGCTCGTCCACTAAAACCGGTACGATCACGCAGAAAGACGGCTATGTCAACATCAAGAAGGACAACTCCTGTGCGCTTGCCTCTGCAAGCAAATATCACTGGGTGGTCTCGCCAGCCGGTCTGGCGCTCCCGCGCAGCGGATTTACCTTCCAGACAGAGGCGCGCGTCACCGGAGCGGTGGACGCGGCTGCAAATGAGATCGCGGTCCGCATGGGCCTGCACAGCGAGGATCTGAACGGCAAGATCGGCTCGATCTTCCTGGGCTATGGCGAGGAGGGCTTCGTCAGTACCTCCGCCTCCGGCACCGGACGCTATGTCATGCAGCTGGACACCACCGTCTGGCACACCTATACGATGGTCGTCCGTCCGGACGGCGATGGCTTCGTCTTCGACCTCTATGTCGACAACACGCTCGCGTTTGACAGCGCGCCCCTGACGACCTATAAGGGCGGCGATCTGCTCCGCTTTGGTGCGGACAACAGCGGACGCTGTGATCTGGATGTCCGCCATGTGCGTGCGGGCAGCGGTGAAATTCTGCCGGAAGGCGTTTCGCCCGCAAGACTTCGGAGCGTGACGCTTTCGGAGAGCACACAGAAGGAAAGCGAAGAGAAGAAGGTCACCGTCACGGTGACCGGCGAGCAGTTCACGGACGGCGATGAGGTTGTGCTCACGCTGCTGGATTCCAAGAACAATGCGCTGAACGTGACTGCTGTCGGCAGCTTCCATGAAAATGTTGCGCAGGTCGAAATGACCTTCCCGGCGGGACTCCCGGTCAACGACTGCTATGTTCGCGCGATGGCGAACGGACGCACGGCGTATTCCGCCGCGTATATCATCACGGCCGACCGCGAGGCACCCCATTTCCCGACCTTTGAGGCAAAGGCATACACGATCGAGCTGGAGGATTATCTCTACAACCCGACGCAGGAGTTCAATTTCCCATGCGTAGTCGACACGAAGGACCACCCGGTCAGCAACGCGATGGGCGACTACCGCTATTATCTGTTCTACGCGCCGCATGACGCTCCGGCGGGCAACTGTGTTGCAGCCTCCAATTCGCTGGACGGTCCGTGGACGGAGTACAGCGCGAACCCGGTCGTCTCCAAGGTCTGGCAGAAGGAGGACGGCAGCGGAAACTATTACAGCGTTTCGCACGTTTCCTCGCCGCACGTGATGTGGAACGACGGCATCGGCAAGTATGTCATGTATTTCCACGGCGAGAACCCGACGACCCGCTATGCGACCTCGGACGATCTGATCAATTGGACCTACGGCGGCGTCTGCGTCAATGCAAACGACTTCTCACCCACCGGCAGCGGCTTGAACGAGGCGAGCTATGCCCGCGTCTTCGAGCACAAGATCCCGGGGCTTGGAAATAAGTACATCATGCTGCTCATGGTCACGGGCTCCGCGACCGGCGGTCACCGCAACATCTACTGGGCGTATTCCACGGACGGCTTTGACTGGACACCGGTCCAGACGCCGCTGCTGAATCCGGATATGGACGCACAGTACATGAACAATTTCTCCGGTCCGTACTTCATGGAGTGGGATGTGAATGGCGAGACGCGCTATTTCGTGATCTGCCACGCATCCTCCGGCGAGATCTATGCGTTCGAAGTCGGCGCGGCGTTGGACGAGGTGATCCCGTGGGGCATCGTGTACGAATCCAAGGGTCAGCGCTATGACAGCGACAGAGACGACGATGCGGAGTGGCCGGATTACGGTCGCGCAGGCGCGCCGTGCTTTATGCAAGACGACGACGGTGTCTGGCACATGTTCTATGAGGGCGGCAAGCGCCTCCACGCGAACATCGTTCACGCGGTGCAGACCTTCAGCGACAGCGAGCTCGCAGCCAGAGTTGATGCGGCGATCGAGGCGCTGCCGAAGCTGGAGGACTTGACGCTGGACGACAGCGCAAAGGTCGAGGCGGCGCGCGCACTCTATGTGGCGCTGAGCGAGGCGCAGAAGGAGCTGGTCGAAAAGCTTGACGTGCTCGAGGCTGCGGAGAAGCGGCTGGAGGAGCTGAAAGGTGGCGACAAGCCGACACCGCCGGCTTCGGACAGACCCAATACGCCGGCTCCGGGGCAGAGCAAGCCCTCTTCGGCGTGGAAGAATCCCTTCGCAGATGTGCAGCCGGGAAGCTGGTACTTTGACGCCGTGCGCTACGTAGAGCAGAACGGTCTGATGAGCGGTGTCTGCGCGGATGCCTTTGCGCCGGACGCTACCACGACCCGCGGTATGATCGTGACGATCCTTTACCGCCTGGAGCAGAAGCCGGATGTAAACGGGAAAAACGTATTTATGGACGTTCGCAGCGGCTCTTACTGCGAGGATGCGGTCATCTGGGCGACGGAAACCAAAATCGTCAGCGGCTATGGAAACGGTCTGTTTGGACCGAACGACGCGATCACCCGCGAACAGCTTGCGGTCTTCCTGTATCGTTACGCTGCCTATAAGGGCTATGACGTCAGCGCGCGTGCATCGCTGGACGGCTTTGCAGACCGAACGCAGATCAGCGGATATGCCTACGACGCAATGTCCTGGGCGTATGCAGAGGGGCTGATCACCGGCAAGAGCGCGTCGACCCTCGCGCCGAAGGGCGAGGCGACACGCGCAGAGGTCGCAACGATCCTGATGCGTTACTGCGGAAAGTACGAGAACTAACAGATACGGAAAAGCCGGAAGAGGGTGTAAATTCTCTTCCGGCTTTCGACAGATCACGAGAAAGGAAACACCATGAAACGTTCTGAGATCAACAAAGCCTTAAAAGAGCTCGAAGCCATGTGCGCGCGGGAGCATTGTTACCTGCCGCCGTTCTGCCATTTTACACCGGAAGAATGGCAGTCCAAGGGCCATGAATACGACGAGGTGCGCGACTGTATGCTCGGCTGGGATATCACCGATTACGGTCTTGGCGACTTTGACAAGGTTGGTATGTCTCTCATCACAATCCGCAACGGCAATCGTGCGATGCAGGACAAGTATCCGAAGGTCTACGCAGAGAAGCTGCTCTATATGAAAGAGGGGCAGTATTCCCCGAATCATTTTCACTGGTACAAGACCGAGGACATTATCAATCGCGGCGGCGGCAATATTCTGATCCGCGTCTACAACAGCCTGCCTGACGAGTCCATCGACAAGGAATCTGATGTGACCGTCCACTGTGACGGCAGGACCTACACAGTGCCCGCCGGGACGCAGGTGAAGCTCACGCCGGGCGAGAGCATCCATATCCAGCAGTATATGTATCACGATTTTGAGGTCGAACCCGGTACCGGCGCTGTCCTGCTGGGCGAAGTCAGCCAGTGCAACGACGACAATACCGACAATCGCTTCAATCCGCCGGTCGGACGTTTCCCGAAGATCGAAGAAGACGAAGCCCCGTACCGTCTGCTCTGCAACGAGTATCCAGCGGCGAAGGACTAAGCCATGATCGAGCTGCAAAATGAAAATTTGACCCTGCACGTCGATTCGCTCGGCGCGCAGATGATGGAGCTGCGCTCCAGACATGGCACGCAGTTTCTCTGGAACGGCGATGCGAAATACTGGCGTGACCGCGCGCCGGTGCTGTTCCCGTATGTTGCGCGCCTGACGGACGGCAGCTATACGCTCTACGGCGAACGCTATTCGATGGACATTCACGGCTTCGCAAAGGATTCCGTTTTCTCCGTCGAAGAACAGTCTGCCGATTCTGTCACGCTCTGCCTGCACGAAACGCCGGAAACACTGCGCCAGTATCCGTTCCGCTTCACCTTCCGGGTGCGCTATGCGCTGCGCGGCTGGACGGTCAACGTGACCTATTCTGTCCGCAATGAGGATGAAAAAGAGCTGCCGTTCGGCATCGGCGGGCATCCGGGCTTCCGGTTACCGCTGTCTGACGGCACGGCGTTTGAGGACTACGAGCTGCGCTTTTCGCACGCCTGTGAGCCGGATCGCGTCGGCTTTACGGAAGCCTGCTTCCTGAACGGTCACAATACCCGCTATCCGCTGGAAAACGGCACGACCCTCCGGTTAAGGCACGACCTGTTTGATGACGACGCCATCGTGCTGAAAAATATGGCGCGCCGCGTGACGCTCTGCGCTGCCAAAACAAACCGCGCCGTCACCGTGACCTATCCGCAGATGCCGTATCTCGGTATCTGGCATATGCCGCACACGGACGCGCCGTATGTCTGCATCGAGCCGTGGGCGTCGCTCCCATCGCGGCAGGACGTGGTGGAGGAACTGAGCTGCAAGAGCGATCTGATTCACCTTGCACCGGGGGCGGAGTACGAAAACACATGGAGCATTGCGATCACGGAGGAATGAGTATGTATGATGTTGTTGCGCTCGGTGAGCTGCTGATTGATTTTACGACGCAGGCAACCGACCCGGACGGCTATCCGACGATGGCCGCGCATCCGGGCGGCGCACCGGCAAACTTTCTCGCCGCGATTGCCAAATTTGGCGGCAAAGCGGCGCTGCTCGGCAAGGTCGGCACGGACACGTTCGGAAAGCTGCTGACCGATACGCTCCGCAAAGCTGGGATTGAAACGAAGGGACTTGTCGCGTCTGACGAATTTTTTACGACGCTGGCATTCGTCACGCTGGACGAAAACGGCGACCGCGAATTTGCGTTCGCGCGCAAGCCCGGCGCGGACACGCAGCTCCGGTTTGAGGAGCTTGATCTGTCCATCCTCGATGAAACGCGGGTATTCCATTTCGGTACGCTTTCGCTGACCGACGAACCGGCCAGAGGGACGACGTACCGCGCCGTGGAATACGCAAGGGCACACGGAAAGCTGGTCACGTTCGACCCGAATCTGCGCAGGCCGCTGTGGAAAAGCCTCAATGCTGCGAAAGAGCAGATGCTCTGGGGCCTTGACCACGCGGACGTTGTAAAAATCAGCGATGAAGAAATCGAATTCCTGTTCGGTCTCGGCGTACAGGATGGCACGCAGTATATTCTGGAGCATTTTCCCGTAAAGCTCGTGTTTGCGACCTGCGGCGCGGAGGGCTGCTGGTTCCAGAACCGGAAGGCAGGCGGCCATGTGGACAGCCTGAAGGACATCAAGGTCGTTGACACGACCGGCGCAGGCGATATTTTCGGCGGCAGCGCCGTGTGGAAACTCTTGCAAACCGGCAAAGCGCCGGAGGATCTGACGGAAGCGGAGCTTCGGGAGATCGTCGGCTTTGCCTGTAAAGCGGCAGGGCTTTCTACAACGAAGTACGGCGGGATCTCGAGCGTAGTTGCATTGCAAGATTGATGTGGCAGTCTATGAACCATCTGACACAGAAGGGAAACGTATTTTACACGATTGGCGCTGCGATCGATGATGCGGATATGATCTATGTCTGTGCTGCATGGCAGATAAAAGAGGACTTCGACAATCACTGCGTGTCTGCCGATAACGAGCAATGGAAAGAATAGAATACGCTCTATGAAAGATATGCGTGGAGTTGTGATGCCAAGACGTTAGAATACGGTACCAACATCTGAAATCAGCGATGATTCCGGGGTAGTTGGAGGAAACAGATATCAACCACAAGAATACATATCCCGCACCAAATCCGCTTTGCCAGCAGCTTGGCGCGAACATCCGCAAGCTGCGCCAGAGAAACTGTCTGACACAGGAAAATCTGTCGGAAATCGTCTTTTCGACGCAGAAGTATATTTCAAGGATCGAGACCGGCTATGTACGTCCCAGTCTGGAACTATGCTTACGAATTGCCAGAGTGCTTCACGTCTCTCTCGATGAGCTGCTCCGAGACGGCGAGGAAGCCGAAAATGCAAACGGCAACTTGCAGGAACAGAAATTGTACGATGATATTCTAGCTGCCACTCGCCGGTATCTGGAGAATAGGAAGTAAAAGTGCGATGGGGCTTTACCGCTTCAAGCGCCGAGTAAATTCCTCTGCTGTGATCTCGCCCTTATCGCAGTTCTCCTTTTCCTGCTGCATTTGCCTGCTCCACGCTGAAAACACCTCCTGTGAGATCTTTCCAGCACGAATCCATGCGAAGCGGCGCTTATATTCGCGGCGATAGATTTTCAGCAGTTCATCCTGTGCATGAACCTGCGCATACTGCCGCATCGCGCCGACCTCCTTGCAGGTGCGCCCGCGGCTGTCAAACACGCGGCTGCAATACTCCGTGCTGCCGTGAACGGTGAGCGCAAAATATTTTCCGCAGTTCTTACACCGGCGCATGAGAATATTCCGCTGCACACATTCGCGCAGCGAAAAGTCGATCACGTCATAAATATTCTTCGGGTAAAGAACGTCCGTAAAGCTCACGCCGCCCACCGGTTCATACGAAATCTGCATCAGCTGAAAATCAAATCGGTTAAGCCGCGATGCCTTTTCATACTCACGCAGTCTGGCGGAAAAATCAATGTCTTTCAGCTCGGCGTCCAGAACCGTCTGAAACAAAAACAGGATCTGCCGCTGCATGGCGTCCAGATTGGCAGGAATGTGCGACAATTCCTTGTGCGGCAGCAGCTTCATGGGGTCCTTGCAGCCCTCTGCCTGCGCCAACCGGTCTGTCCAGTCAAGGCCAAGGAATGCAAAAAACGGATGCGCATTCTGAAACGTAGTTACAACCAGTCGGACGGGATCGAGAAGCGCTGGTTCGCGGGTCTTGTAATACTGCATCAGCGCGCGGTCGACTTCATGGAATTTTTCCTCCCATTGCCGCAAATCAAAATACGCAAACGACAGCAGGCTGTCCGGAAACGGACAGTCTGCTATTTTTTTAGACGTAAAAAAGGAATCTTCACTGGAAATCAGAATGGCCCGGTTTTCCAGCAGGTAGTATTTGTACTGAAACTTCGACATCTCTGCACCTCAAAATAGACATATTGAAATATTGATTATAAATTAGTCTTGACAATAATTTATAATGTGCTTATCGGCTTAATGCAGCTGGGCGCAAGATGCAGCGACGGCTCTTGCCAGGCGCATGAAGATCTGATCGCCGGTTTTTCGGCGATTGAAGCGGAAGCAGAACTCGTCCAAATAGGACTGAAGCTGTGTACAGCGACCGTGATATGTGCCGAGCAGAAACGCTTTCAGGTTGCTGATGACTTTGTGTAGCCAATGTAAATCGCCGGTTTCGTACTTTTTTGCGTCCAGCGCAACGCCAGACAAGTTCCGATAGCTTCTGTAGCCGTCGCATTCGATTTTTGCACCCGGTGCAACAGCTTTGTCGACGACTTGCTGAAGTGTTTTGCTCGTGACGTCTTCCACGACCTGCATCCGCGTGAACAGCGCAGCCCCGTTTTCCGTTTTTGACAGCGCCACCACAATCTTCGCCTTGTCCGTCCCGCGACCACGTTTGCCGTTGCGCGCTGCTCCGCCCACGTAGCCGTCGTCCATCTCAACGATGCCGGAAAGTGCGTATTTCTCGTCTCTTTGAGCCATCGCGCGGCGAATTCTGTGCAAAAGATACCATGCTGACTCATAGCAGATGCCCAGCGTACGGCTCAGCTGGACGGCAGAAATGCCGCGCTTGTCCGTGGCACAGAGATAAATCGCCCAGAGCCAAGCGGTCAGTGGCAGATGCGTGCGGTGCATAACGGTTCCCGCGGTGACGGAGGTCTGGCGTCGACAAGCGTGACACTGGAACGTGTTCCGCCCGCGAACCGGGTAATATTCCGTACAGCCGCATTTCGGACAGACGAAGCCGTTTGGAAACCGAAGCCGGAATAATTCCGCCCGGCAGCTCTCTTCCGTGCTGAAGCGAGTGCGAAATTCTTCAAACGTGATGCTCTCTGCTCGTGCCATGCCAATGACCTCCTGCGTTTTCTGAGATCATTGTATCATATTAGATGTCCAATACTGTGGACTTCTGCACAAGATTTTGTACTTGCTTCGTTAAGCCGATAAGCACAATTTATAATTATGTTAGTCTAAAATAGAAAATAAATCTATTGGCTAATTATAAGTCTAAATCATGTAACACAGAATGTCAATAGCAAAATGAAAGGAAGTGAACAAATGAAGAAACTCGAAACCATGACCGCTGAACAGTTACAGAGCGCGCCATACTCGCCGGTTCCATTTCTGGTAGAGGAACTGCTCCCGGAGGGCCTGCACATCCTCGCGGGTGCGCCGAAGATCGGCAAATCGTGGCTGGCCTTGTGGCTTTGCTTGTGCGTTGCACAAGGGCAGCCGCTCTGGAATTTTGCCGTGACACAGGGTGAAGTCCTGTATCTCAGCCTCGAAGATTCGTTCCAGCGTATCCAGACACGGCTCTTTGACCTGACGGAAGATGCACCGCCAACACTGCATTTTGCAATCATGGCTGACACCCTCAAGCGCGGGTTGGAACAGCAGATCGAGCAGTTTTTGACCGACCATCCGGCGACCAAGCTCGTTGTGATTGACACCTTGCAGCGCGTCCGAAGTGCAGGCGGCGACAGCAATCTGTACGCGAACGATTACCAAGACGTCGGCCTGCTCAAACAGCTTGCGGACAAACAGCACATTGCAATCCTATTGATTCATCATCTGAGAAAACTGCACGATGACGATCCGATGAATATGATCTCTGGCTCGACGGGTTTAAGCGGCGCGGCAGATTCGACGTTTGTATTCCAGAAAAACTCCCGTCTTGCCAACGTTGCGTCCTTGCACTGCACCGGGCGTGACATTCCGGATCGCACGTTAAAACTCGAATTCGGCGAGGAAGATCACATCTGGAAACTGCTTGAGGACAGCAAAACTTGCAGCAGTGCTTCTAAGATTTCAACGCTTCAACTCACAAAACTTCTCTCTGAATTGCTCCGTGCCGATTCTACATATCTCGGCTCACCATCGGCACTGTCCGCAAAGATCGACCCTGACGGCAGCCTCGG
>ERZ1034984.742-NODE-742-length-35258-cov-22.100986_pt1 | contig 35258 bp, 37 predicted proteins | sample MGYA00520589_ERZ1034984 | MGnify/ENA primary metagenome ERZ1034984 (study PRJEB33766, sample SAMN09781790) | gut metagenome | biome: gut microbiome | host: Homo sapiens | place: Madagascar | study: EMG produced TPA metagenomics assembly of the PRJNA485056 data... | reverse complement strand
CCTCCCACAACACCGAGAGGCTCGACGTGGAGGGCACCATCGCCAAGATCAAGACCGCCGAGTACGTGCAGCTGGCCCTGGAGGGCCGCGAGCACGAGGCGGTGCAGTAGGGTGCGCGTCCTCGTCACCGGCGCCAGGGGCTTCGTCGGGAAGAACCTCTGCTGCGCGCTGAGGAACATCCGCGACGGCAAGGACCGCCGCGAGAGATACGCGGGCCTGCTCCCGCTCGAGGTCATGGGGTACGACGTCGACTCGACGCCCGGGGAGCTGGAGGACTACTGCTCCCGCGCCGACTTCGTCTTCAACTTTGCCGGAGTCAACCGCCCCGAGGACCAGTCCGAGTTCATGGAGGGCAACTTCGGGTTCGCCTCCACGCTGCTGGAGACCCTGGAGCGCCACGGCAACGCGTGCCCCGTCATGCTCTCCAGCTCCGCGCAGGCGAGCCTGTCGGGCCGCTTCGAGGGCTCGGTCTACGGCGAGTCGAAGCTGGCGGGGGAGGGCCTGTTCCGCGAGTATTCCGAGAGGACCGGCGCGCCGGTGCTCATCTACCGCTTCCCGAACCTCTACGGCAAGTGGTGCCGCCCGCGCTACAACTCCGCCGTGGCGACCTTCTGCGACGCCATCGCCAACGGCCGCCCCTACACCGTGAACGACCCCTCGGTGGAGCTGGAGCTCCTCTACATCGACGACCTGGCCGACGAGATGCTGGGTGCGCTGCTCGGCGAGGAGCACCGCTGCGGCTACGAGGGGTTGGAGCGCGTCGAGGGCGACGGGTTCTGCTACGTCCCGCAGACCGACGTGAAGACCCTGGGCGAGATCGTCTACCTGCTGGACAACTTCCGAGACAGCCGCGAGACCCTCTCGGTGCCTGACCTGACCGACGGCTCCTTCTCCAAGAAGCTCTGGAGCACGTTCCTGTCCTACTACGAGCCGGGGCACTTCGCCTATGGCCTCAAGCCCAACGCCGACGACCGTGGCTCGTTCACCGAGTTCCTGCGCACGCCGGAGCGCGGCCAGGTCTCGATCAACGTCTCGAGGCCCGGCATCACCAAGGGCAACCACTGGCACATGAGCAAGTGGGAGAGGTTCCTGGTGGTCTCCGGCACCGCCTCCATCAAGCTGAGGAAGGTGGGGGAGGACGCCGAAGGTAACCCGTTCCCCGTCGACGAGTACGTGGTCAGCGGCCCCGACATGTGCGTGGTCGAGATGATCCCGGGCTACACGCACTCCATCACCAACCTGTCCGACACCGAGGACCTCGTGACGGTCATGTGGGCCAACGAGCCCTTCGACCCCGAGAACCCCGACACCTACTACGAGGAGGTCTAGCCGCATGGGCAAGGACTATTCCGATATCGCATTCAGGGACGACGGCCGCCTGAAGCTCCTGATCATCGTGGGCACCCGCCCCGAGGTCATCCGCCTGTCCGAGGTCATCAAGAAGTGCCGCCGCCACTTCGACTGCCTGCTGGCGCACACCGGGCAGAACTACGACTACACGCTCAACGGCATCTTCTTCCGCGACCTGTCGCTGGACGACCCCGACGTCTACCTGGACGCCGTTGGCGCGGACCTGGGCGAGACCGTGGGCAACATCATCGCCGCGAGCTACAAGCTCATGGTTGAGGTGCAGCCTGACGCGCTGCTGATCCTGGGAGATACCAACAGCTGCCTGTCGGCCATCGCGGCAAAGCGCCTGCACATTCCCATCTTCCACATGGAGGCGGGTAACCGCTGCAAGGACGAGTGCCTGCCCGAGGAGACTAACCGCCGCATCGTCGACGTGATCTCCGACGTCAACCTGGCCTACTCCGAGCACGCCCGCCGCTACCTCAAGGACACCGGCTGCGCCCCGGAGCGCACCTACGTCACGGGATCGCCCATGGCGGAGGTCCTGCGAGCCAACCTGGACAAGATCGAGGCCTCGAGCGTCCTTGCCGAGCTCGGCCTTGAGCCCAAGCGCTACATGCTGCTCAGTGCCCACCGCGAGGAGAACATCGACACCGAGGCCAACTTCACGAGCCTGTTCACCGCCATCAACGCGCTGGCCGAGAAATACGACATGCCGATCCTGTACTCCTGCCACCCGCGCTCCCGCAAGCGCCTGGAGGCCACCGGCTTCAAGCTGGACCCGCGCGTGCGCATGCACGAGCCCATGGGCTTCCACGACTACAACTGCCTGCAGATGAACGCCTTCGCGGTGGTGTCCGACTCCGGCACGCTGCCCGAGGAGTCCAGCTTCTTCGCGTCTATCGGCCGCCCGTTCCCGGCAGTGTGCATCCGCACTTCCACTGAACGCCCCGAGGCCCTGGACAAGGCCTGCTTCACGCTCGCCGGCATCTCCGAGAAGGGCCTTCTTCAGGCCGTCCACACCGCCGTCGAGCTCGACGCGGAGGGGTCGCTGCCCGAGGCGCCCGTTCCCGACTACGCCGACGAGACCGTCTCCACCAAGGTTGTCAAGATCATACAGAGCTACACCGGCGTCGTGGACAAGATGGTGTGGAGGAAGGGCATTTAATGGCCTCGAGTGACACCAAGACAACTGATTCACTCGTCGATGAGGCGCTGGACATAGCGGAGGGCATGGACAGGCCCCTTCGCTATGTCCAGTTGAACAGCTTCTACAACGGGTCGACCGGCTCCATTATGCGCGGTCTGCATTCCCAGCTTTGTTCGCATGGGGTCGATTCCTACTGTTTCTGGGGCAGACGACATAAGAGTATTGACGAACATATGCGGTGCTGTGCTAGCAAACCCGAGGTATATTTCCATGGTGCCATGACTCGCCTGCGCGACCGCATGGGTTTCTATTCCAAGCACGATACCGCCAAACTTTTGAAGCTCTTGGACGAAATTGATCCTGATGTTGTCCACCTGCATAACATCCACGGCTATTGGGTGAATATCGAAATGCTGTTCAGTTGGCTTGCGACGCACCGTTGCCAAGTCAGATGGACCTTGCATGACTGTTGGGCGTTCACGGGCCATTGCGCGCACTTCACATATTTGGAGTGCGCGCAATGGAAAACTCATTGCGCGTACTCGTATTCCTGCCCGCAACTGGACACTTATCCCAAGACGATCTCCAAAGCGAGCTGTGCAAGGAACTTTGAGGACAAGAAACGTATCTTTACGAGCGTCCCGCCCGCGCGAATGACGCTCATTACTCCTTCCCAGTGGCTCGGCAACCTTGTTGGAGAGAGCTTCTTGAAGGATTACCCCGTGGAGGTGTGTCGCAACACCATCGACAGGGCCGTGTTTAGACCGACTCCGAGCGACTTCCGCGAGCGATACGGCGTTGGTGACAGGTTCATGATTCTCGGCGTTGCGAGCCCTTGGACTGAACGTAAAGGGCTCGGTAGTTTCATTCGGCTTGCCGATGAGCTCGACAGCAAGAAGTACGCGATTGTGCTTGTGGGCTTGAGCGAGAAGCAGATAAAGCAACTCCCGAACGGCATTATGGGTCTCACTCGTACCAATTCACCGCAGGAACTCGCTGGCATCTATTCGACTGCCGACGTGTTCTTCAACCCGACGGTCGAGGACAATTTCCCAACAGTGAACCTCGAGGCAGAAGCATGTGGGACGCCAGTGGTTACTTACGACACGGGTGGATGCAGGGAGACACTAGGCATGCGGGGATCAAGGTATGTAGAAGGATATTCTCAGGCCATTGAAGTGATCGAGAAGGAGATGGGTGATGGAGAGCAGCATCGAGGTTAAGCCTCAAGGATTCAAACGATTTATCAAAGGGCCTTTGAAACTGGCCCTTGTTGCTATAAACAAGCTTTCGAATCCCACGTATAAGAAACTGTATCCTCGTTATCTCAGCTGGCTTGGGATTAATCTGTCGAGGGATTTCTCCAACTACGGTGATCCATGGATTAGCCCAGAGTGCCGATTTGATGCAGCTGGCTATAATCTCATCACTCTCGGCGAAGGAGTCACCATCTCCTATGGAACATCGATTCTTGTGCACGATTTTAGTATCGACAAGGCTTTATTTGCGCGCAGAAACAAGCACGGTAAATTCATTAAGCCTGTCTCGATTGGGCGAAATTGCTTCATTGGTGCCAACGCCATGATTCTCCCTGGAACAACCATTGGGAATAACTGCATCATCGGGGGGGTCTATCGTCAAAGGCGAGTTTCCCGACGATTCGATCATCTGCGGAAATCCTGCCCGTGTCGTGGGGAGCATAGATGAGTTCCTCGCTAAGCACGAGTCAAAAGAGGATATCGTTTATGGACTTTCCTAATTCTAAAGTCCTGCTCGTATCCCGCCTTGACGGCACTAGGGGGCCGCTTGGAGTCGCCAAGGCCGTTCATTCACGACTTGCAGATAAATATGGCTGTAAGCTTGAGGAATTTTTTGACTTTGCAGATGTGTTTAAGTTGATAGCTGAGATTCCTTTCAAATACAAAGGATATACAATATGCATCCACCAAAATGGCTTCCGTCTCCCTATGGCCTTTTGCTGGCTTTCTAAGTTGGATAAGAAGAACCGTTATTTTTTGGTAGTGCATGGCGTTGCAGCTGAGGAGCGGAAATATCGACCTGTCCTGCAGCGAGATCTAAAACTCGAGCCAAAACTTATTCGAGAATTCCCAAACCTTATTTGTGTTTCTGAGTTTGAGCGAGGCGTTTTAAAACGGCTGTATGGCCGTGAGCATGGCATTACTGTTATCGGAAACGGCGTTGACTTGTCTTCTGAGATTAGCCCAAGAGCTTTATTGGCAAAAAAGCGCTCCTCGTATCCGCCTGTGATTATAACCACGGGCGGATACGAGGAGTGTAAGGGCTGTGACCTTGCGCTCCTCGTGCTCTCTCGTTTTGCACGAGAGACTGGAACTCGCCCCAGACTTATCGTCTGCGGCCGCGATACTGCGGCCGTGGGCTCTAACCGTTCTCTGTGCGAGCGAATCGCGCAGGAAGGAAACGTCGAGCTTGATTATCGTGGTGAGATTTCCGACAAAAAAGAACTTTTGAAGTTGTACCAAGAAGCCGATTTCTATGCAGGGCTCAGCAGGTTCGACACCTTTAATGTTTCAGTGCTCGAAGGGGCGGCCGCCTGCTGCGTACCGATTATTTCTAGCAGCTGTGGAGCCGTTGGTCTCTTCAGCGATGAAAGTGCAGTTTGCTGCGACATCGAAGCCGATGGTTGGGAAAAGGAAGTCGCAGCCACAATGATACGACTTTGTGATGATGATGCGCATTACCGCGAGATTGCTTCCGCTGCGCGTTTTGTTGCTGAGGCAAACACGTGGGATGCAATTTCAGAAAAGTACTGGGATGCACTTACAGGGAGGGACTAGTAGAGGGTGTTAACCAAGGTAAATTATCAAAAGTTATGGTCACCTAAATGGATTACGATTTTCACAATCGCCTGTCTATATTCTGTGATTCAGGTTGCCGCCATTATGTACCTTGCATTGCTGGTTGAACTTATTTCTCTTGTCCCAATTGTTACCAGATTCACCGATGAAGAAAAAATTGCAAATTGCATTGATCTTCTCATTGTTTCGATTATCATGCCCGATAATTACTGTATTTTGATTGCAATTTGTTACTCTGCAATCAAATCCGGGCATGATCGGCTTGAACTACGCTCGCTTTTGTCTTTTGTTTTAATTGCAATTTACTGCGCCTTCAATGTGGTTCTTAGAAGAGTCCCTATTAATAATGTTATTGTTTCCTGCATATATGTCATTCCCTTCTTTTTGATATATGGCTCCTGCTGCTTGTTGGGAAAAAAATCTTCAGCCTGCGGAAAATATATACTCTTAGGATTAAAGAGGATGGTGCTGATTGAACTGATCAGTGTTCTCCTATATGCAATTACCCATATTTCGATAGTCTCTGGTTATGGAGACATGGACTGGGTTACAGGAACAATGGGCGCATATCAGGCTAATACGTTGATGTGCGTCTGTTCTTTCACATTGCTTATATTTCTTGAGGCTATAAAAAGAGGGGAGAAGGGCTGCGTTTTCTGGTGCGTTGGCGCTGGAATACTGATGGTCTCAACCAGCTCCGTATCGTACTTGGCGGTATTTGCGCTTGCGTTTACAACGATGGCTCTGACGTCTTGGAATATTCATTTTCCCGAGAGGGCAGCCATTGCAGTCTTGGCTATTGCAGCTGCGCTGGCTTTTGTTAGCGTCAGTCCTGCTTGGATTTCAAATGAAGTAGTCAAGATGACTAATTTTGGATATGCCCAGGCGCGTTTAGATAAAGTTAAGTTTTATAAGCGCACCTTCATTGATTTACCTTCTGATGAAGGCAGTTCCTATTTCTTTTTCGGGACAGGATTAGGAACTTATTCCTCTCGTTCAGCGATGACATGCGCAGGGGGATATATCGATTTTTATGACAAATACTATCGGCCATACAATAGTTTCTATAGATTGAAATATCTGTCTGATCAGGATAGGGAAAAGGGACTGGCCTCAATGGCCGATTCCACTATCGTAAGTGTGCAGGGTGAATTGGGCTTCATCGGCTTAGTTGCTATTGCCATCTTTGCAGTCAGTATGTTCTCAAAATCAAAAGACCCTTTTTATCGCATGGCGGTTTTATTTTTCGTTGGGCTATTTTTCGTTGATAACACTCTTGAGTATGCCAAATTCTATTCTCTATTTTCATTAGTTGTTGCCTTTACTGCCAGCCTGTCATGCCGCAATTCAGGATTGGGAGAATGACGATGATTAATTTGCTCGGGATAGGTTATATGCCTGCCAACGAACAGGAAGGTGAATGGCTATGCCGATAATAAAGGGCACTTATATTTTTATTTGTGATATTGCAGGTTATATTTCTGGTGCACCTATCTACTATCGAAATAAAGCCCTTTTCCTAGAGAAAGATGGATGGAATGTCGCGATTTTAGCCAATCGAAATGGGCATGTTTACATCGATGGGCTGGAAAACTTTGCTGCCGGATTTTTCCCATTTCTTCGGGATGATCCAGCATCGCTTCCAAAGGAAGTGACAACGAAGCACGTTGATGAGTTGGCCCGCTCGATTATATGCGTGCCTGATATGCCTGTAATTGTTGAGACAGGAACGGACTGGACTTCATATTGGGGCGAGCTTCTGGCTAAGCGCCTCAAAGGAAGGCATATGGTTTTGTTTCTCGATGAGGATAACCAGAGGGCAAAAAAACGCATTGTTTATTTTGATTTTAAGTATAGAAGAGGCGAAATGGCTTGCATAACCAAGCAAACCATGATTCGGTTGTTCGATGGGTACCGTAATTTAAAACCCTCTGAAGCAATTGACTTTAACGCCTGCTGCACTAACTCTATTCAGGATATTGAAAATAATTTCTCGAAAAGTTTGAATCGCTCTGAATTCAATATTGGCAGCATCGGTCGACTTGACAAGCCGTTTATCTTAAATCTTATTAGGGATATACAAATTTTTGCCAATCGTAATCCTGATTTACAAATTCAGATGGTTTTTTTCGGCGGAGCAAGCACTAAAGTCGAAGAAAAGATCAAACGCGAACTTGCCAAATGCAAGAACATTAAAACCGTTATTTCTGGTTATATGTGGCCTTTTCCAAAATCTGCGTTGGAATCAATGGATGTTTTCGCATCTGCAGCCGGTAGCAAAAATCTCTCTTACTCGCTTGGGATACCGACAGTCGCGATGGATGTTCTTGGTCGAGGAGCTATTGGTTTTGTGGGAGAAGAGGCGGTTGACGACAACCCCTTATATCGGGAAGCATCAAATCGAAATCCCTCGGAAACATTCCTTTATTTTGAAGAGGTTCTTCAAGGAAACGTTAACTCTGCGGATACGGATTTGAACCTTGGTAGGCAGTGGTTAGATTTTTGTAACGAGTATCAAAGCCAGCTGAATACGGCATTAAATTGCAAAAGCGAACTTAGTTATTTCGATGTGTTGAGCTTACCTGTTTCGTATAAGAGTCGTATACGGATGTTTTTATATTTGATTCTAGGTGAATCTACTGGACGCTGCCTTATAGAGGCAATTTGTTCGTTTTGCCAAAGGTCTAAATAATATGTCACAGGAAAATACCAGATCGAGTATGGAAAAACATAAGACGATAACTTCTGTTTGTTGGAAGTTGTTGGAGCGTGGCGGCAATCAGTTTATCCAACTGGTTGTTCAGATTGTTATGGCGCGGATGCTTACTCCAAAAGAGTTCGGAGCGCTTGCCATTATGCTGGTCTTTATCAACATTGGCAATGTCATCGTTACATCGGGCATGAGTACAGCGCTGGTTCAGTCTAAAGAGGTCGATGATTCAGACTTTTCAACCGTTTTTTGGATGAGTCTCGGAGCGTCTACTGTCTTATTTGCTGCGTTATTTGTTGCAGCGCCCGCACTCTCTACATTCTACGGTATGCCTACCATTGTCTCCCCTTTACGTGTGCTTGGTATATTATTTTTGATTACGGCCTTTAACTCGGTGCAGGTTGCAATCGTGCAACGCGAAATGCAGTTTCGCAAAGTTTTTAACGCGACCATTGTATCCGTCTTGGTTTCTGGCGTCATTGGCATCGCTGCCGCTTTAACGGGTGCAGGATTGTGGGCTCTTATACTACAACAACTCGTTTACCAGGTAACGAATTGTTTTGTGCTGGGACTTCAGGTGAAGTGGGTCCCAAGTTTCGTGTTCGAAAGCGCGAAGGCATGGAAACTCTTTAGCTATGGGTGGAAACTGCTTGTTTCCGGATTGCTCGAGCAAGGCTACCAGTCTCTTTCCGATCTAATCATTGGCAAGCAATTCAGTCCCTCTAGCCTTGGCTTGGTTTCACAGGGAAAGAAATACCCGCAAGCCGTTGGCAGCATGCTGGATGGCGCGATACAGCCTGTGATGCTATCTGCCGTATCGCGCGTACAAGCAGATGTTTCTCAAGTAAAGCGCCTCGTGCGTAGAGCACTTAAAACCTCGACGTTTCTTATCGTCCCTAGTATGACTTTATTTGCAGTGGCGGCCGAGTCCATTGTAGGGTTGCTGCTGGGGGAGAAATGGTTACCTTGCGCGCCTTTTTTACAAATGTATTGCTTTATCTACGCTCTGTTGCCCATACACACAACCAACCTGCAGGCCCTCAACGGCATGGGTCGATCTGATTTGTTTTTAAAACTTGAATTGATAAAAAAAGGTTATGGATTATGTTTCATTTTGTTCGCAGCATTTGTAATGCACGACGTTTGCTTAATGGTTGCCATGTATATGATTACCGACATCATCTCAACATTTGTTAACGCTTATCCCAACAAACGGGTTATCGGATACTCCTACTCTGAGCAAATACGCGATATCGCTCCTGCATTTGTGATTTCAGCAATTGCAGGAGGACTTGCACTGTTTTGCGGTTCATTTGTCGCCTCGCCTGGACTTCAAATTCCTATTGAAGTTGCCGTAATGGCAATTGCCTATTTTGGTATCTCAGGCATTTTTAAACTAGAAGCCTTTGAATACCTCATCGATACCGCCAGAGATCTTTTGGGCGCAAAACGTCGTTAAAGACGTCGTGTCAATACTGTAACCGTTTTAGTCATCGTTCTTTGAAAGCTGCATAGCGAAGGGAAGGTACCTGATATGGGTAACCGCATTCTTGTCACACGATCCTCCATGCCTCCCATGGAGGAATACTTTGAAGAGGTCGCACCTCTTTGGGAAAGCCACTGGCTTACCAATATGGGTGTTGAGCATAAGAAGCTCGAGGCGGACCTCAAGGAGCGATTGGGGATCGACAACCTTGCTCTGTTCACGAATGGTCACAATGCCCTAGAGTGCATCCTTGAGGCCATGGCTCTTCCGACCGGTGGAGAGGTCATCACTACACCGTTCACCTTTGCCTCTACCACTCACGCTATCGTAAGAAAGGGACTTACTCCCGTATTCGCCGACGTGAACCCCGTGGATCTAACGTTGGATCCCGAAAGCATCGAGCGATTGATCACCACGCGCACCTGTGCCATCGTGCCCGTCCATGTATACGGTAATCTTTGCGATGTCGATGTTATCCAGGAGATCGCTGACCGTCACGGGCTGAAAGTCATATATGACGCAGCCCACGCTTTTGGCGTCGAGCGCGTGAACGAGGACGGAAGCAGCGATAGCGCGGCGGCATTCGGCGACGCGTCTATGTTCAGCTTTCATGCGACCAAGGTATTCAACACCATCGAAGGCGGTTGTGTCTGCTTTAAGGACGAAGATCTGTATCCACTGCTCAATCAATGGAAGAACTTCGGCATCACGGGGCCCGAGGACGTTGAGTACGTCGGTGGCAATGCCAAGATGAATGAGTTCTGCGCGGCGATGGGCGTCTGCAATCTTCGTCACCTTGACGCCGAGATCGCTAAGCGCAAGGCTGTCGCGGAACGCTATTGGGATAACCTTGAAGGCACAGCCGGCGTGACCGTTTTCCGTCCCGCCAAGAACATCCGCCACAACTATGCGTACCTTCCCGTGCTGTTCGATCCGAGTGTCTTCGGCGCCACGCGCGATGACGTTTTCGATGCCCTGGACAAGTCCGGCGTCGGCGCGCGCAAATACTTCTATCCGCTGGTCAACGATTACGCATGCTATAGAAGCGTGTACTCAAGCGACCGCACGCCCGTGGCAAAGAAGGCGGCATCCCAGGTGATCACGCTTCCCATGTACGCCGATTTGGCATTGGAAGATGTTGACCGCATCTGCCATGTCGTTCTCGATACCGGAAAGACCATTTAGGAGATTCCCATGAGCAACGTTCTCGTCACGTCCATCGGGTCGGTTTCCGCCGACATAACCATAAAGTCGCTCAAGAGACTTGGACATCGCGTCATCGGCGCCGACATCTACCCACGCGAATGGGTAGTGGACGCCTACAACGTCGATGAGTTCTACAGAATTCCATTGGTGAGTGACGCCGACGCTTACCTCTCAGAAGTCCACGAGATTTGCGAGAATGAGCGCATCGATTATTTCATCCCCCTCATCGACCCCGAAGTGGATCTCCTTAACGAGAGCCGTGCCTGGTTTGAGGAACACAATGTTACGCTTTGCATATCGACCAAGCGCTCGCTAGACATCATCCGTAACAAGAAGATCCTGCAGGACTTCATCAAATCTGAAGTCCCAGAGGTCAACGGTATCCCGACTCTCATGGTTGACGCCACGGACAAGCTCCCCTGGGAGTATCCTGTCGTGGTGAAGCCGTATGACGGTCGTTCCAGTCAGGGCCGAGAGTACATCGGCTCCAACGAGGAGTGGGAGACATATAAGGAAAAGCGCTCGGGCTCGAAGAGTATCGTGGAGCCGTTTGTGAGCGGACCCATCGTAATGGTTGAAGTCATACGACAGGAGTCATCGGGAAGGTGCGTCTGTGTCACTCGTCAGGAGCTCGTGAGTACACCCCACGGCTGCGGCACGACCGTGCACGTCTATTCCGATCCCGAGCTAGAGAACGCAAGCCGAGCCCTCGCCGCGAAGCTCGGCGTTAACGGCTGCGTGAATTTTGAGTTCATTAAGCACGAGGACGGGCGCCATTTCTTCGTCGAATGCAATCCCCGTTACTCAGCCGGTCTCGAATTCTCCTACCTTGCCGGTTACGACTGCATCGCGAACCATCTCGACTGCTTCGGCGGCCGCATGATTGATGATTTCGAGTTGCGCGCCCCGTTCATTTCCGCTCGCAAGTATGAAGAATACGTTACTTCCATCGAAAGATAATTGTATCTTTTGCTAGGGACGGTATGAGCACGTTCACATTTCATTAAATAACTGGTTTTCGGGCTCAGTACGCGGGAAATTCAATACCTCGCGTACTGAGCCCTTCGCTTCAAAACTAAAGCAAATGGCCTGATTCACTAAGATCGCATATCGGCAGCAGGTAGATCTAACATCGGTTTTCAATTTCATTCCAACCGAGGGTAACTGTCGGCTACTTCGCCTCTATGCCATGCTTGGTCTCACAGCCTCATATTAGCTAAGGATTTTCATGAAAGGCATCATCCTTGCCGGAGGGTCCGGCACCCGGCTACATCCCATAACAAAGGCGGTCAGCAAGCAACTGCTACCTATTTACGATAAGCCGCTTGTCTATTATCCGTTAAGCGTCCTGATGCTTGCGGGCATCCGCGAGGTGCTCGTCATTTCCACGCCGCGTGACCTGCCCGCTTTCAAAAAGCTTTTGGGGGACGGCGCCGAGCTGGGCATGCGGTTTGAGTATGCCGAACAGGCCGAGCCGCGCGGGCTTGCCGAAGCATTTACCATCGGGCGCGACTTTCTTGCCGGCGAGCCGTGCGCGCTGGTTCTGGGTGACAACATGTTCCATGGACAGGACCTCACTCGCGTGCTCACGCGGGCAAAGGAGAAAGTGGAGCACCATGGCGGGGCCGTAGTGTTCGGCTACCCCGTACAGGATGCCAGGGCCTTCGGCGTGGTTGAGTTCGATCAGAATCATCGTGTGCTTGGCATTGAGGAAAAGCCCAAGGTTCCGAAGTCGAACTACGCAGTACCGGGTCTGTATTTCTATGATGGACAAGTTTCCGACATCGCAGCCAACGTTAAACCAAGCGCGCGCGGCGAGCTGGAGATCACGAGCATCAACAATGCCTATCTAGAACAAGGTCAACTGTCGGTCGAGCTGATGGGCCGGGGCATGGCGTGGCTGGATACGGGCACGCCAGAAGGTCTTTTAAAGGCCGCCGAGTACGTGGAGGCCGTGCAGAGCCGCCAGGGCTATTACATTGCGTGCTTGGAAGAAATCGCTTATCGCCGCGGTTTCATTGGCCATGATCAGTTGCACGAACTGGGCGAAGCGTTGAAGAAGACTGCGTATGGTAAGTATCTTTTGAGTGTTGCCGACGAGGTAAAGAGAGGGTAAGCATGTCTGAGATTTTTGAACCCAAGAACATCATCGTCACGGGCGGCTGCGGCTTCATCGGCAGCAACTTCGTCCATTACGTGGTCAACAACCACCCCGGCGTCCACGTCACCGTCCTGGACAAGCTGACCTACGCCGGCAACCCCGAGAACATTGCCGGGCTGCCCGAGGATAGGGTCGAGCTCGTCGTGGGCGACATCTGCGACGCCGAGCTGCTGGACAGGTTGGTCCCCGGCCACGACGCCATCGTCCACTACGCCGCCGAGAGCCACAACGACAACTCCATCGCCGACCCGGAGCCCTTCCTGCGCACCAACGTGGAGGGCACCTTCAGCCTGCTGGAGGCAGTGCGCAAGTACGGAATCCGCTACCACCACGTCTCCACCGACGAGGTCTACGGCGACCTGGCGCTCGACGACTCGGCCAAGTTCACCGAGGAGACGCCGTACAGGCCGAGCTCCCCGTACAGCTCGACCAAGGCGTCCTCCGACATGCTGGTCCGCGCCTGGACCCGCACCTACGGCCTGCGCGCCACGATCTCCAACTGCTCCAACAACTACGGCCCCTACCAGCACGTTGAGAAGTTCATCCCCAGGCAGATCACCAACATCGTCGACGGCGTGCGCCCCAAGCTCTACGGCCGCGGCGAGAACGTCCGCGACTGGATCCACACCGAGGACCACTCCTCGGCCGTCTGGGACATCCTGACCCGCGGCCGCACGGGGGAGACCTACCTCATCGGCGCCAATGGCGAGAGGGACAACACCACGGTCCTGCGCATGATCCTGGAGGCGATGGGGCGCGACCCCGAGGACTTTGACAGGGTCGCCGACCGCCCCGGCCACGACCGCCGCTACGCCATCGACAGCACGAAGCTCCAGCGCGAGCTGGGCTGGAGGCCGGCCCACACCGACTTCGCCGAGGGCCTCAGGGCCACCATCGACTGGTACGTGGCCAACGAGTCCTGGTGGCGCCCGGCCAAGGAGGCCACCGAGGCCCGCTACCGCGCGCAGGGGCAGTAGAGGTAGCAGCCCTTGCGAAACAAAGCGGGGTCCCGGACTAGCGCTCCGGACCCCGCTTTGTTTAGTGCGCAGTTGGCCGAATGTGTCCCTGAATGGCGGTTGGTTGGTGGAGCGTCGTGCGTCGTGTATTGTATTTCTTGCGCCTTTGCTTGTGGCCTTCCTCGCCATAAATACTGTGGTGATGCTATTCACCCAGTTGTACGCCTACGCGGACGAGCCCGGCGGGGACGTATACCTGCACGGCGATCTGATCTGGTGCGGCGAAACGCCCGAATGCAAGCAGTCGATGGCCATGTGCCGCGCAAGGTGGGGCTGCAGGTGAGGCTCGTGCCCAAGAGCAACACGATGCGGCTCTCCTACGAGTGCTGGCAGGGTGCGCAAAATCTGCATCGACCCGGTGCGCTGCCCGCTGGCGCATGAGAAGTCCAGGCTCAAGAAGTACGACCACGACCACGACTGCGACGGGACGTGGCTTGAGGGCATCCCCGACGGCAACGACCACTCGATCGAAGCAGTGAGGTTCGCAATTATGGACGACATCTTGCGTGGGTGAGGGCGCAGCGTGCTGCTTCTCCTCGCCACTGAAAGGCGCTAAAGGTTAATCTGCTGTCTTCTCCGTTGTCTTAGGATCAGCCTCCTCGCCCTGCTCGTCAGATACTCCCTTGAACTTCGCCATAACGTTTTTCTTTGTCTTGACAATCTTTGGACGCGCGGTCTCACGCCACCATTTTTCGACATGAGGCTTTGCCGCCTGAGCACCTTTCACCGCCAGAAAGCTAACGGCAATTACGGTAATCGCAGCAGCCGCCACCTTGCCACCGTTCGAATCGGAGGCATCATTGCCATCGCGCTGGCCGTCATCAAGACTGTCATCGCCATTTGCCGCAAGCGATGCCTCCCACTCTTCTCTCTGCCTTTTCTTTTCGGCGCGATTGGCTGCAACCGAATCGGAAAGCTCACGTCTGCGTTCCGGGGAAAGCGGGCCAATTTCATTGAGGATTTCCTCTTTCCATGACGTGGAAACATAGCCAGCATGATTAGGGCTTCCGGTTTCCCAGTGCCTCTGCGTGGCATAAGGACGCCCCTTCTCGGTGACCCTATAATCTCCAGGTTCGCCTTCGAGGTAGCCTTCTTCCTTCAGCCAGACATTCACCTCCTCTGCGTTAAGCCCAACATCCCGCCCCAAGTATCTTGCTGACTTACGCATCGCAAGCCCCTTTCGCTTATCAACAGTATGGTAGTGTCGCGAATCATGATGTAGGGCTCGGTTCTCGAGGGTGGCCACAGGCTGCCCGAGGAACCGAGAATCATCTAGAATGCCGTCATTCTAGCCTATGTCACGCCGCCTTCCTGCCGACAACGGGGTTACCGGCCGCGACGAGTGCGATGATCCCGGCCGCGTGCTCGGCGGCAGGGCCCTCGTAGGCAGGCGCGTTCACCTTGGCGCCCTCGACGGCCCTGCCGATGGGGTCTTCGTTGAACTGGCGGCGTCCGGCCCAGCCCTCGTCCATCTCTGAGAACACCGCTCCCATCATCCTGATGAGCGACTTCCTGCTGGGGAAGACCTGCACCACGCAGCCGCGGCGCTTGGGCTCGCGGTTGGCGCGCTACTGCACGTTGTTGGTGCGAAGTCTCACGTGGTGCTCGTAGGGGAAGTCGAGGTAGGCCAGCGCGTCGGCCTCGGCCTCTTCGAGCGCCTCGGACGCCTTGGGGCAGAACCCCTCGATCTGCTCGGTGGTCAGCTGGGTGCTCGAGTCCGGGCTCGCCGACCGCAGGGCCACGCGCGCCATTAGCGAGGGATGTGGTGATCGCGAGATACACGGTAGCGACCTTGGGCGCATGTGCGCGCTTCTGCAGGTTCGAGCGGAAGGAGATGAAGTGATTGGCGAAGACGTGAAATGGGCGTTGGGCATTGCGGTCACGGCGCTCGTGCTCATGGCGTTCCTGCTGCACGTGCCGTTCGCCCTGGTGCTGGGGCCGTGGAGGACTAGGGGGCGCGTCCGAGACCGGAACCCCCGCTGGAGGGACCGTCCGTTTTTTGTCCGGGCGAGCTGAGATGCTTTTATCACGATAAGCGCAGATGGGAAGCACATCACTGGTATGATTTGGAAAAGGAGGAAACAGATGAAAGTCCAAATCGGGACAGAGTACTGTGCGATGGAAATCGCCGAGTACGCCGTCAGCAGGCGATATCGCCACGACACGCCAATCAGCAATCTTCAGCTCCAGAAGATTCTTTACTTCCTGCAAGTCATACACGCGAGCGAGACCGGCGAGCTGCTATTCGCCGACCAGTTTGAGGCATGGCCCTACGGCCCGGTCATCAGAGATGTCTACGTTAAGTTCTCTGACTGCGGCGGCTTCCCGATAAAACGCGAGTTCGACACCGAGATAAATGATTCCATCCGCCCGTTTCTGGATGCGGGGGTGGACATGCTCGCCGAGAAATCCCCATGGGAGCTCGTCAGGATCTCACACGCCGAGGGGTCTCCGTGGGACGTCATCTACAACCAGAAGCGCCTACACAAGGGAATCATCCCAAATGAATTGATCATGCAGTGCGCTAGCGAGGTCTCTGAGTGACCGAGCAAGACTACGCAAAGGCGGCCGAAAACTTCGAAAGGGCCCTCTCTCTGCTCACCAGCAAGATTGGGACTCTTTCGAAGCCACCCCTGAAAGTTCCCCCAATAAACGCAGGCAGCGACGACGCAGAGAAACGCAAGGCTCTCCGCGACATGCTCGAATCCCTCGCCAGCACGGATGATGCTGCGGTGCTCTCCCAGGATGACATCCGCCGAGCCTCGAACTTCTTCGTAAAGCTATATGGGGGGAGCGAGCCCTATCGCCATAGATATGCCGACATCTGCGACCTGGTATTCAATGCACTCGGGCAGTCCCCTGGGGACTTGGACGAAGGGGTCCCCTATTCGGTCAACTGCCTCGCCGAGAACATTCGCATCATCCATGACAACCTGACGAAACATGGATTTTGTGACCAGGCGAAAAGTGTCCTCAAACTCGCCGACCACATCGACCTGGAAAAGACGAGGCTGAGCCACGACATCGAACAGCAGCAGGCCATGCGCACATTCAAAGCGGCAATCGCCGAAGTGAAAGCGGAAAGGGACGAGGCGGACCAGAAACGCGCAGAGCTGGAAAGGGAGTTCGACGAGCGCCTCGACAAGACGAGGATGGAGTACATCGCGATCCTCGGCGTGTTCGCGGCGGTCGTGCTCGCCTTCAACGGCGGCGTCGGGTTCTCGACCTCCGCGATGGGCGCGCTCGGCATCGACGGCGGCATACGCGCCATCGTGCTCCTCGCCGCGCTCGTGGGCTTCGTGCTCATCAACACGGTCTGCATCCTGCTGGTCTTCATCTGGAAGATGTCCTTCAACCATCGGAATGTCGAGCTGGGAAAATGGCCGAGGAACTGTCTGATCGCCGCAGACGTCGTCCTCGTGGCCATCATGGCTGCGATGATGGCGCTCTCCCACCCTGGACTCAGGGGGCTCATCGGGCTGTAGCCCGAACGCCATGCCGAGGGCCGTCCTCCGGGGCGGCCCTCGGCATGGCGACACGTCTAGGAACATAGCCGTGCGGTCATCCTCCGCCGCACGGGACACTGGGGAGCCGTCCTTCGGGTCGGCTTCCTGCTTTTCGCGGCGGGGCGAGATTGATTGGAGGTGGCGCTTGGACGCCGACGAGCCGATGGCGAAGGTAGTGTCGCGATTGTTGGTGTAGGGTCTCCATAAGGCGGAATCTGTAGAGGAAGGAGACGGTGATATCGTGCGCTCCGATGATGATATGCCTGGAGAAGGGTTTTACGAGCTCTACCGCGTGCTCTTTTACCCCGGGCTTCACGAGAGGTCTGCGGACAGAATGCGGGATGTGCGGCGGGAGCAGCGAGCGTTCGCCAAGTGGGGCCCGTTGACCGGAAGCCTCTCCTTGAGGCGGCGGCGCTGGCGGATGGGTTGACCAAATGTTCCCAGATAGCGTTGTAATTAGTTTCAACGGTCAAATCGATTTCGGCACGGCTGTTGCTTTCCTCTCGTTGGCGCTCACTCTCCTCCAGTGGATTGTCTCGCTGGTACGGGGCCGCCGGGCGGCCGCGCGGAGCCAGGCCTCGGCCATCTGTGCCCGTGTGGTCAGGATGCCCGAGGGGGAGACGGCCACGGTTGGCAGGTGCAGGGTTGATTTCGGGCCGCAGTTCGGACTAGAAGTGATGAACAATAGCAACGACGTCGTTTACCAAGTTATCCTCACTGCTGTGCTCGTCCAGGGTGCCGGGCCTCAAGACGGGAGGGACGTCGAGGGGTGTGGCGGCAGAGTTTTTCTCTCGTCCGTTGCTCCGGGCAAAACCGTGAGGCGCATCGGGTATCTCGATTGTTCGATGCATAAGGCCCTCGGCTGCGAGGTGGCTTTCACCGATCGTTACGGACACAGTTGGGTGCGGAAGATTGACGGTCATTTGTGCAGGATTCGATTCAAAACGCCCGTCGATTATTACGGTCTGATGCTGCCTGTAGAGTGGATGGACTTCGATGAATGGTAATCGACACGCTCTGGTTTTGAACGAAAAGACCCAGAGACGATCGATAACGATTCTTCTTTGATGATGCAAGCGGCGCTACTATTGGCAGTGCCGCTTCTTTTATATCCCGCTCGCAGCTAGGCTCCGCCATACCGTCAATAATCTTTCGCAAATTCAGCCGCACCCATGCAAGCCATCGGCGCAACGGCGATGTTTCCTACGCCTCAACCTCCTTGAGCATCGATGCATCCAGGTAGCGCCTGCTGCCCCACTCGTTCTCGGCGATGTGCTTTAGCCTGGCGGCGACCAGCATGAGCACAGACTTGGCCCCGCCATGTTAACCACCGAACGTATCCTGACCGTCGTGTTCGCGTCCCTCTACAGGCTCAAAACCCTCGACATGAAACTGTTCCGTGGCAAGGGAGTGCGCGACTCTGAGCTTCCCAGGACCTACTTCCTGAGCGACGGGTTCGGCAAGCATCCGGAGAAGCCGATCAACCGGTGCGCATCCGACAGGGCACTGCTCTCGGCCGACATCGCCCTCAGGGGCGAGTCGAAGGCCCCGCGTGCGACTGCCTCGCGCATGATCCGCTCGTTCATCCGCTACAACGAGCGCAAGCTCCGCGACCCCGAATGATAACGCCAGTATCATGCTCGGGAATTCTCACGGGTACAGCATCGGCCAGCGCATTGTGGCGCTGTATAACGCAATGAAGGGCTGACTGTCAGTAGAAGATACCGATTGCGAGGAGATCACAAGGAAATACGACTGCAGCTACACACTCGTCACCAAGCTGCAGGCACTGACTATGAATGTGCAGCCCTCAGACGACGAGGTTGACGACACTGATAATTATTGGATGGAGGGATTGATAGATGAAGATATTGATTAACGGCATCAACTCGTTTGAGTGGCTCCTCTTCAAGGCAGTTTTCCGGTTCATGTAGGAGGAGGAGCTGACTGAATCTCAGCCTGCCTTCGTGAATCAAGCAGGCAGATGTCCGCTCGAATGCAAGTCAGGAGCAGGGTATTTCTCTGTCGCCAGTTCGAAGACAGCTCGCGCCAAATCACATGAAATATTGTGCCACTCTCTAACCATTCAAAACCCTTAGCACAGTATATAAAATATCTGCTGTAAATATGCTATCTTAAGCATGTTCCATTTTTCTGCAACAGAGAGGTAATGGTATATGGAGGCAATAGACTACATACCTAGGCTGGTGAGAGCCTGTTTAGAGAATGACAGAAGACTCGTAGAATCAGTCTCGCTCACGGTATCCCGCAAGCTGAGACGTGATCGTCCCGATCTCGCTTCGGAGGTCGCTGGGGCTCTTGCCGCATCTGACATGAGAAGCGAGGCTACCCGCGCAGCCGAGATAAACCCGCTACCTATCGACCGAGAGACCCGCTTCTCCCTGGTAGAGCTCATAGAGCCAACCGAGCTACCGGATCCCATTCTCGATGCCGCAACTACAAAAGAGCTTGCCGACTTTCTCAAGGAGAGAGGTCTGATTCAGCGGTTTTTCGAGGATGGGATCGAACCCTCGAACAGCATACTCTTCATTGGCGCTCCGGGCGTGGGTAAGACATACACGGCCAACTGGCTTGCATACAAGCTCGCTCTTCCACTCATAACGCTCGACCTCGCAACCTCGATATCCAGCTATCTCGGTCGATCCGGGCAAAACATCAAGAGCGTCTTCGACTATGTCCGCGCACAGCCTGCTGTGCTCTTCCTGGACGAGTTTGACGCAATTGCGAAGCGGCGTGATGACGAGGGTGACCTCGGCGAATTGAAGCGCCTGGTGAACGTTCTTCTCAAAGAAATCGAGACATGCCCTAAGGGCAGCATCGTGCTTGCAGCGACAAATCATCCGGAGTTGCTGGATAGGGCGATTTGGCGGCGCTTCGACAGAGTTGTAGAGGTGCCGCTTCCCAAGGAGAACGAACGCATGCGACTCTTCGAGAGACACCTGCCCAGCAACCGCTTCACGCTCTCGCCAGAGGTGCTCTTCTTCATGGTCGAGAAGAGCGCGGGCATGAGCGCCGCAGATATTTGCAAGCTTTGCGAGCATATTAAGCGCCAATCAGTGATGAACCCGGGCGAGAGCATAGAGATCATTTCTCTGAGCGAGCTGTGCTCCAAATGCAAACCTCAAACGAAGCAGGAGAAGAGTGAGGCATGCATAAAACTCAAAGAAATTAACCCAGCTCTTACCGTGCGAGACATTGCGCGAATCGTCGGAGTCGGCGCCTCGACGGTCTCCCGTTACATGAAGGAGGCATAAGCCATGTCCGACCCGCTGCCAATTCTTGCCCACGGCGAATCGTATGCTCAGCCAGTTCAGAAGAAAACCGGTGGAGGTCCCAGGCCACGGCCACACGAGTACGAAGAGGCCAGGAACCGCCTCCTTGCTAATATCGGCACTGTGTCCAGGCAGATACAGACCGACCCCGATTCCTATCTCGAGGAAAAGGTGGTCTGTATACGTATGGAGCCCAAGTTCGAAGCAAAGTCCTATGCACCCTCATCGGTGCTCACCTCTTCGGACGAGTTGCAAATCATCGGCGGCAGGAGATACAAGACAGGCAACGTGCAACCTCAGAAGAACAGTGATGACGAAGACGCGGGAGAGCAGCCCGAGTTCGCGAAGCTCTACTTCCTGCGCACGACCTCAAAGGGCATCGCCGATTTTGAGAACGCGCTTCGCACCGGGTCAAACGCATCGGATGCATGGCGCAACGAGGTAATGTCCATCCGCTCCTTCGACCTGCTTGACCCTGGCGAGAAGATACTAGGCTTCGATGCGGAATGGAAAGAGGGACTGGTCGAGGCCGTGCTTCATCCGCTCCAAGAAAGCGCCGAGGATGCCATAGACCTGTTCTGCAAGGCAGCAGGTCTCGGTCGTGACAAAATCGAGGTTCGGACATACAAAGACGGCGTTACATTCATCGCCGCAAAGTTGAGCAGGGAAGCCACTATGGCAGCAGCGAGAATCAACCCGTTGCGCACGGTTCACCCGATGGGAAGAATCGTCTTTGAGCCGATACGGAGCGCGATGAGCGCGCCAGCACCGCAGGTTGCTGCAGCCCAGAATGTCCCACCCGTGACCGTCGGCGTCTTCGATGGCGGATGCAATCCCAATGTCCCGCTCCTCGCCGGTTATGTCAATGCGCATGATGCCGTTGCATCACTGCCCGAACAAAACTGCATCGATCATGGAACGGGTGTCTGCGGAGCCGTGCTGCATGGCGAGCTTTCCGGTAAGGGGGCTAGTGACGTCCTCCCTGCACCTGAGGTGAAGGTTGAGAGCTTTCGAGTGCTGCCGCCGAGCGATCCCGTCGACATTGACCTCTACGAATCGATTGATGCTATCGAGTACGTAGTCGGGCACTATCCTGACATCCACCTGTATAATCTCTCGTTTGGCCCCACTGGCCCCATTCTCGACGATGACATCAGCCGCTTTACTTATGCGCTTGATGTGCTGTCGTACAACTGCGATGCCGAGCCGCCCCTCTTTTGCATTGCGGCCGGCAATGACGGTGATTTGCCAAGCCCAGATAATCGTGTGCAGTCACCAGCTGATCTGGTCAACGGCATCGGAGTTGGCGCGTTTTGTATATTGCCTGATGGTACGAAGGCACGCGCTCCATATAGCTGTGTTGGTCCGGGAAGAGAGGGTGCCAAAATCAAGCCCGACCTCCTTGAGTTTGGAGGGGACATCAACAAGCCATTCGTGGTGGTTGCCTCAAGCGGCAATGCTTTAGGCGCAAGCGCAGGTACCAGCTTTGCATCCCCCTTACTCGTCCACAAGCTTGGCAGAATGATGTCGCGAAGTGAGGATATCACACAGCATCTCGCCCGGGCTCTGGCCCTCCACAATTCGGAGCACAGTGATAGCTTTGTTCGAGAGGAGTACGGTTTCGGCATTGCTCCAGATGATCCATCGACTTGTCTGAACTGTGACGACAACCGTGTCACCACGCTATATCAAGGCACGCTCAGACCCAAGCAGCTTGTCTCGCTGCCGATATTTGCCCCCGGCATCGAGTCGGCGAAGGGGCTTATCACAATCAGTTGGACCATCGTTGCAGTCTGCAAAACGAATCCCAACGATTCGGATGCCTACACCTCAAGCTGCATAGTAGATACCCTCATTCCCCACGCCAACAAATTCACGTACTCGCTCAAAGGTACAAGCTATAGGCATACGGTGAATCTCGCCACCGAGGAGGGGCGTATCAAGGCGGCTGAGCTTGAACTACAGGGCTACACCTCATCAACCTTGCCGGTGAGCAAGCCTGCAAAGAAGTACTGGGAAGAGTCAGAGTTACGAGCCAACGACATGAAGTGGGACAGTGTCATCAGCAGGACACAACGCATGAAATCAAGCTCATTGTATGACCCGAAGCTGACGCTCCAATCCATATTCCGTAACAATAACGATCCCGATGCGCTCACTCGTTACTATGCTGTCGTGACGGTCGATGCTCCAGGCTACAATGGCAGTCTTTACAACAGTACGCTCCAGGAGTATCGCAACTTGCAGCCAATCAAGCTTAGGATTGAGCCGCGTCTTGAGGCAAGGAGTTAATAGAAGGGACGGCCATCGTGCATAATTGTCTGATGGCCGTTCTGCTACATACAAAGCAATAGATAGTATTAGGCAGACAAAACGATGCCTCTCTTGTCGAGTAACCTGTCTACTGTGTTGAACAATTCTTGAAAGTTTCCAAGGGTCACATTAACGAACTGATACCTTAGGTCTTTGGAATGTAGACTCTCTCTCCGAAGAGCTCAGTAATCCCCAAGTTGAATTGTGACTTGTCATGGCGACCTTCTCTTTCGAGGAAGGTCGCCATGACCCCATTCCGGTCTTGTGATTATTCGCTGATTATTGCATCAGTTTTGGTATGCCGTTCCATGCCGCACTGGCACGAGCTCCACGGTAGGCTGATACACATTGACACTAAGAACCTCTACGCGCCCGCAAGAAGCGTTTTCTTTTCAGAACAATCCAGATGGCACGAAGCGTGCCTTGGCAACGGGTAGGAGCTGATGCTGGCTTAGGTACTGTAAGTGGCAGTAAAGCTGTAGCTAAATCTAGAACTTCGAAGTTGTCTTTGGAGTTGGGCGCATCTATAGTCGAGATTCCTGAGTCCATGGGTCGGACTTTCGCATCGGCGTCGCCTCAAAACACATAACGTGGACTGAGCATGGTTCGACCGCCAGCTTTCAATCAAGCTTATGCCATCATTGTTGTGAACGGGGCGACCTCGGTTGCGGGTTGATATAGCGCAGTGAAAGAAATCTTTCGCTCTAAGTTGATGCAGGAGGGAATAATGGAGACATGACGGTCAAAAGAGCCTGCTGATCAGCTCATCGATCATATTGATTCCTATCTCAAGGATAAGGACAATCAATATGCAATTGCACTTGAGGGAGATTGGGGATCGGGAAAGACCCGATTCATCGAAGGGAAACTCAACGAGTATCTCGAAAAGGGCGAATACAACCTTGTCCGCGTTTCCATGTTCGGAATTGCCACTGCTGATGATCTATACGAACGTATTGTGATGGCGCTTGTACACCTTAGCGATAAAGGTATGAAGGCGCAAGCTGCTGCCAAAACTATAGGGGGCGCCCTCAACGGTATTTCGAGGGCTTTAATTAAAAGAACGGGATTATCGGTGAATCTCGCCGTCGGGATACAATCCGTTGCCTGCCTAATGCTCAAAAAGAAGCACTTTCTTGTATTCGATGATGTGGAGAGGCGTTCTAAACATAGCGACGATTTGGCGCTATTCGGAACGATGAACGATCTTGTCGAAAGACTTGGATTGAAGGTCATGCTGGTTTCAAATGCCTGGGAAGGAAGTGATGTGCAATCGATGCGAGAGTTCGATAGGGACGTACGCGAAAAGCTAATTTGGAAAGTCTATCCTTTCAAGCCGTGCCCGTCTGCATTGGCCAAAGAAATTCTCATGGGAGATTGTCGCCCATCGGAAGACCTTGATATGCATAGCGCCATACTTGCGGGGGTAGAGGCCAGCGGATGCGTAAATGCTCGGGCAATGATTCGTGCTCATGAGCTAATCAGAAGAATTTGCAGCCTTGAGGTGCTTCAAAATACAGGAATTGCACTTCAAAACCGGTTTTACGCTCTACGGGACGCAGTCCATTTTGCTTTGTTGACCTCCATGGGGAACGCACCTTCCATGCCACAAAACGGAAAGCCAGAGGAATGGCTCAGTCCGGAGGCGCTGGAATACGATCGCAGAGTGTCTCTTTACGAGCAATACTCTGATTTCTCCGTGATAGGTAAGGCATTCGACCCTTCAGGCGATGTAGATATTGAAGATCTCGAACAAGGGTTTAAAACATACATTTGGAAACGGTACCCGAGCAACCGCGATACCCTCGAAGTTAGGGAGATCGCTAAAAGTATGCGGTGCGCTTACGATCTTGATGACGATAATGTAGATGGCCTCGCGCAGCGTTACTATGATTTAGTTACTAGAGCACATTATTCAGTCGATTGTTTGCACGACGTGCTCGAGGTTTATTACCTGCTATCTGACCTCAAATGGGAATGTCCATTTTCGCAAAATGACTTTATCAAATATTGCAAGAAAGTGATCGATGCCGATCTAGACAAAGCTTCTGAGCTCCTCTCTGGACCAGTATTTAGTGCAGACGAAAGGCGGAAAAGACGGGCGCTCGCCGAAGAACTTGAGCGTTATGCTCGGACAGAGCTGAATAAAAAGATGTCGAGTCAGTTGATGATATCTGAGGGAGCGGAGGGACTGACGGGCAGGGAGATTGCTCGACTTCTCAACGATGCTGCAGAACGCGATGTCAAAGTGTTGGTTAATGCTAGTCCGAGAGTCATTGTCGAGTCATTTTGTAGAGAAGATGCGGCGAATCAAGAGGCGCTTCGCAAGTTCTTTGTGCATCTTCATAACGTTTGGATTCCGGGTGGGGTGCCATCGGCGGATTTAGTTGAATGGATACTTGAGATAAAGACTGCACTGGAAGAAACGAACGTTGAAACGAAAACTGGATCAATGAGAAGGCGTTTGTTCTTGAGAAATCTGGAGGAGCTTGAGAGCCGATTTGGGTATCCCGTACAGAAGTAGCACCGATGCTCCACTTGCCGTGCGCTTCAGTGCCAGCGGTCTTGTTTTGCGCTTGCGCGGTGCCGGCTTGATTTCATTTATTGCATAGATTGAAGGATGCGCCAGTCACGTCTTCTTCGCTGTGCTCACGGTCTTCTGTCCGTCTCGGCTGCATGGTGGGTCCGATTGCTTTTTCGGAGTGGCAATGATACGTATGGAGTGAAACGGATGGTACGCGGATAACGAGGGGCGGAAACAACGACAGCCCCACGCTAAAGGAAAGGAGCGGAGGAACTATGCCAGAAAATAAAATACCAGGCCTCTTCACCGTCTACTACATGAATCAGCAGAAGGTGTTCGAGACGAGGATGCTCCTGGACAACAAACTCAAGACTACAAGCTCCAAGGAAAACCAGAACGGGACGACAAAGAGAGCATCATTGAACGCCGAAGCGGAGCTCAACCCTCCCTTTCTGACGAAACTCAGGGCAAAACTCGAAGGAAGCGTCAGGCACGAAAAACAAGAGAAGATCGTGGACACCCTCGAATACGTGAACACAAATAGCCGGATGCTCGCCGACATAATGGAGCATTGCAAAGCCCCCGAAAGCGGAACAACGCTTGCAGAAGGCGACCTCGCATACATCGGCGATGTCTCGCTGGAGCTCATCAATGAGGAGGAGATTCGAGGCATCATGGCGATCATGAGCGGGACCTTCGACGGAATCACCGTCCCCGATGCCGGAGACCTCGACATAGGCCACATGATGCAATCCTTCATAGGAGACGGCGCAGCCTTCAAGCTCAGAGGAAACCGCGCAAGAAGAAGAACGCCGCTGTACGCGAAGATTCCCCTCGATGGAGAAGAAATGTTCGAAAGCGGGTACACAATCGACGACCTGCTCATCGGAAAGGTCGGCATCGTCGGGATATGCAAAGGGAAAATCACCCCGGCCCAGATGAAGAGCCCCCTCGATTACTTCCAACAGCCAGACGACCCGAAACGCACGCCGCAGAACGACATTGTTATATGCGGAAAGAACCCGTCACCCACCGCCATGACCGGCGGCGGCAATCGGGTAGAACAGGGCTATTACATAGACATCCTTGCTGTCATTCAGGCAGTGTCCTTCGAGGCTTGATAGGCAACGCCATGCGTAAACTCGTCACATACAACAAATCCCAGTATAAAGCCCTGATCGACCAGCTCGGAGACGGCGGCTTCAAGTTGATGTCGCTTCTCGAACTACACGGAAGCGACCAAATCTCCGAGCTCCTCTCCGAGAAAAAGCTCGTCGTGGACGTTTCATCACTTGTGGGGTTACTCTCGGGCGATCTTCAGCTGGCATCGAAATTCGAGCTCCTCGTCCACCAGCTACCCTTTGGCACCCTCTTCATCGGAGACGATAAAACCGTGAACGAAGGAGCATACCAATTGAGAACCATGTTCGACGACATTATAGAATGCGACATCGAGATCGATAAGGACGCCCAGAAGGACAAAAGAGTAAAGAGAACACTCGTATCCCTCGACGAACTCGAATTCAAACAGGTCCTCACCACCCTCGAAAGCGAGCTCATAGGCCAGATCGAATTCAAACGCTCCTTCGAATCCCGATCGCGCAGCTTCAGGCTCTTCAACGCGCTCGACGAGCAGCCGGTGTTCTCGTTGCTCCTTCTTGGCCCTTCGGGTGTCGGGAAAACAGAAGTCGCCAAGATTCTCTGCGAGGCAATCGCGCCATGCCAGCCCCTCCCTAAAGTCAATCTTGGGAACTACAGCAGCAAGGACTCTCTAAACTCCCTGATTGGCAGCCCGAGAGGATACATGGGAAGCGAAGAAGGCGAGCTGGGAAAGAAGATCGACTCGTCCGATGCCGGAATTCTCCTGGTGGATGAGTTCGAGAAAGCTGAACCCGCCGTCTGGAACTTCTTCCTCGATCTCCTCGAGACAGGATCGTTCACGGACTCCCAAGGGATGGAGCACGATCTCCGCGGGTTCATCATCGTATTCACGACAAACTGCCCCCTCGGGAAGATCAATGAAACTTTCCCGGCAGAACTCCTCTCCCGCTTCAATTTGATGAGCCACTTCTCCAAGCTAAGCGTAAGCGACAAAAAGTTCTTTGTCGAAAGATACGTATCCATGTTTGCCAAGAAGTACAGGGAGACTGCTCCCAGTGGCTTGCCGACATTGCCGGACGACATCGCCGACAGGGCAATGATGGAAATCGACATTGAAGCGACCGAAAACATCCGGATCCTCAAGAACACAACAAGATCTTGGATCAGCGAATTCGTAGAGAAGGCCCGAAAGAGCAGTTCAATCGCGACGCAGCCCTCCATCATCAACACCCAAACATAACGAATATATGTTCTTATTGCATCGCATCTACATTACGAAATTCAGATTGCTTGAGATGTCTTGACGCAAGTTCAGATTCACTTCGGAGTATCATGCTGTCAATTTGAAGGATGCTACCTGCGCTTTTGAAGAATCGAAACGGAGGTTGTAAGCCGATTCTTCCTTTCACCGACTGGCAAAACGATTTACACCTAATTGTGGGAGTTGCCCACGCGATTTCTCTTTGCTCCTGCATCGATCTCGCTAAACTAATAAGTGCTGCCACCAGGGCATTTTCTGGTGCATATTCTATTGGCTCCCGCGAAGATCGGAGCGGGTATGTTTGCTGCCGAGTCCTACACCAGCCGTCATTACATTGCGATTGTTGCCATGGCCTGCCTATGCGTTTTGCTGGGCGGGCCTTCTTATGCCGCGGGCGCGGAGAGCCTCATCATCTCGGGCGCGACGTACTACGAGCCGGGCGTGTCAGGCCCCGGCTGGGCTTGGACCGATGCCGACCACCTGGAGCTTAACGGCTACGCGGGCGAGGCCATCGGCGCCGAAGGCGACCTGGTGCTGGCGCTTGCCGGGCAGAACTCCGTGACGGAGTCGTATGCGCCCGATGCGGACATCACGCTGTGCGGCATGGAGGTGTGGGGCAACCTGACGCTTCACGGTACCGGGACCCTGGCGGCGACGGGCTCGCAGTGCGGGATCCACATCTCGCAGGCGCTTGTGGTGGACGGATGCACCGTCGATGCCCGGGCGGACGGGGCCGATATAACGGACGAGGCGGTCGCCGGCGTGATCGCAGGCGACATGACCGTGCGCGGCGGCGGACGCGTCGTTGCCGAGGGCACAGGGTCCGGGACGGGCGTGCGCGCTTACGGTATGTATCTGCAGGATGCGGGCCTTGGCGATGGCGCGGCCGGCTGTCGGCTTTCCGTCGACGCCTCGTGGCTCGATGCGGCCGGTGCAGATGGCGGGGTTGCTTGCCTGGGTGGGTCGCTTGTGTCCGCGCGGTTTGTGACGCCTGCCGGAGGGGCCTTTGGTGCTAGCGGCGTGTTGGATGCCGCAGGGGTCGTGGCACCGCATGTGGTGGTTGAGCCCGAGGGCGCTACGCCTCCGGCGGGGGAGACCGACAGGAACGAGGTACCGAGCGATAGCGCGGACAAGTCTCCCGCCGACGCAAACCCCGCTGCCGGAGAGCCCACCACAGAGCCCACGGCAAATCCCACGCTGAAACCCGCGGCCACGACAACCAAGGCAACAACGACAGTAACCAAGACCACGGTTGCCAAGACGGCCAAGCCCAAGGCTGCAACCGCGACATCTGCGGCACTCCCCAAGACCGGCGACAACAACTGGGTCGTCGCTTCCGTGATGCTTTTCCTGCTTGGTGCAGTGCTTCTAGCTGCCGTATGTCGCTGCTAGGGCGGCATGACATACCTGACTGCGACACAAGTGCTCTGTGGGGGGGAGCTTTAAAGGCAACGCTTTCGGAAAGGGAGCGTAGCCTTTTTCGTGCATGCAATGTCTGACGTGCTAGCCATATGTGCTGGTGGATAGTTAGAGGCTGGACTTGACGAGGACCAAATGTGCGAATAATATCAGACTAGTGATTAGGGTCCAGAAACTTTCGATGCCTGGAACCGGAGGGGAGCCTGCGGGTTCCCCTTTAATTTTTCGGGAAGAGCGACGATGCCCAAAGAATTCCTCACCTACCAGCAGCAGATGGAGAAGCTCAGAAGCTCCGGCCTCAGAATCGAGGACGAAGAGGTTTGCCGGAGGGTCCTTGCGGACATCGGCTATTTCCCGGTCGTGAACGGTTACCAGTCGTTTTCCGCGACCCGAGCACCCGGGTATACCGCGAAGGCGCCACTTTTGGAGACATCCTAGCGCTTTACGAGTTCGACGTAGAGCTCAGGGAGATAATGCTCGATGCACTGCTCAAGGTCGAGGCGAAGATCAGGTCGGCGCTGGCCTACGAGTTCTGCGCTGCATATGGCGAGTCCCAGAGTAAGTATCTAGACGCCCGCTGCTACGCGACATCGAAGGGCGCGAAGCGTGTTCTCCCAAAGCTGCTGAACATGCTTGATTATATCGCCAACAAGGATACCAGCCATGAATACCTCGCCTACTACCGCAGGGCATATAAGAACGTGCCGCTGTGGGTCGCTGTGAACGCTATGACCTTCGGACAGATTTCGAAAATGCTCACGGCACTTAGGGACAACGAGAAGGCCAAGATCGCCAAGAGATTCGGGGTCGGAAATCCAAAGGAACTCTCTTCGTTTATCCGCGTGCTCGCCCTCTACAGGAACGTCTGCGCGCATGGCGAGCGCCTCTTCTCCCATAGGTGCCACGTTGAGATTCCTGACACGGCCTTGCACTCCAAGCTCGGCATTGAAAAGATTGGACCGGATTACGTTTGCGGCAAGGTAGACGTCTTCTCGGCAGTGATCACCCTTCGATACCTCCTGCGCGACGACGAGTTCAAAGCATTCAAGGCTAAACTCGTCAAGTGCGTTAACGGATACTTGTCATTGGATGAGAGCATCGGCGAGGAGCGCCTCCTTGAGGCCATGGGTTTCCCAGCCGAATGGAAGAAGATAACCAGGTATAAAATTTAAGATCGACCCACCTAAAAGCAAAATGGCTTAGGATCTATCCAACATGAACCACGAAACGGATCATAGTTTATCTTCGAGCTCGCCGAACGGCAAAAAGCCGGACCGGCGGCATCGGCGCTGGCCCCCTGACGCTCAACTGTTGAACGGTAATTAACTCATGATTTCGCCTACCGACATATCCACTGCCGTCACCCGCGTGCTGGCTCAATACGACGTCTGCGAAGCCTATTTATTTGGCTCGTTTGCCCGAGGCGAGCAAACGCCCGATAGCGATATTGACTTGCGTCTAGTTTGCGGCAACACCATGACGTTCGGCACGCTTTACGAACTCTCCCATGAGCTCGAGAGGGAACTTGGGCGAAAGGTTGATATCGTCACCAACCCACCAGAGCACATGCGCCCGGCCTTCCGCAAAAGCATCGAGCAAGATGAGGTGCGTGTCTATGAAGCTCTGTAAGCAGGACGAGGCGTTAGTGTGCTCCGGCGTGATCAGCAAGTCTGAATTTTGTCGCATACTTCCGGACTCGGCGAGCCTTAGAAGCCAGTATTGAACTCAAGCTCGGTTCCAGACACCCTCTTGCTATTTGAATACAGGTATCGCTCTAGCGATAGTATGTTATACTATCGCTAGAGCGATACCTGTTAGGAGACTCGCGTGGAACTGTGGCATGGTTCTCAGAAAATCATTGAGACTCCCCAGCTTGGCCTGGGGAAAATCCATAACGACTATGGACAGGGATTCTATTGCACAGAGAGCCTCGACCTTGCAAGGGAATGGGCATGCTCGCGCGATGCCGATGGCTTTGCGAATCGCTATGAACTCGATATAGCCGATCTCAAAGTTCTCGACTTGCTATCGCCGCAATATTGCGTCCTGCATTGGATAGCGTTGCTCGTTGAGCATCGTTCTTTTCGCAAAGATACCGCCATTGCCGCGGGGGCGTGCGAATATCTCCATGATCACTTTCTACCTCAGACGAGCACTTGCGACGTAATAAGGGGGTGGCGTGCGGACGACTCGTACTTTAGCTATGCCAGAGCTTTTGTAAACAATACGATCACCGTCGATCAGCTTGGACGATCTATGAGGCTCGGTAACCTGGGGGAGCAGATTGTGCTCAAAAGCGAGCGTGCGTTTAAGAGCATTCGTTTTGCTGGATTTGAACGTGCGCAGCAAGCTCTGTATGGTCCATTGGCCAAGGAACGAGATGAAGCGGCAAGGGCGCAGTATCGGGAGCTCCTTCCCGAAAACCCGTTTGAGGGAATACGTATCGTCGATATCATTCGAGAGGGGATGACGGGCGATGACCCACGCCTACAGTGAGATGTATCTCGAGGATGCAATGAGAACGCTGGGCGAGGCGGTCGATTTTGCTCTCTGTGACCAAGGGCTGACTCCAGCCGAGTTGACGGCGATCCTGTCGAACGCTCTTGAGATGAAACAGTTTGAGCGCGGTATGCCTCGCGTCGTCTGCGGCATGGCGGGCGACGAGCTCGCGCGCGATATTATCGCCCATGCGGGACTGACCCCCGTCAAATGCAGGGAGACCTATCCGTTCGACCGTTCGCCTCAGTATTGGGCGGGGTGGGTTATGGCCTATACGCAATGGATGAGCAGCTTGGGCTTTAATAAGCTACTCGAAGTCGCTCCGCTCGATTGGATCATCGGCTCGTACCATCCACTCCACGAGGCCTCCGAAGATAAATTCGCCCAGATTGTCATCGAAAAATGGAACAACGCCCAGGCAGACAAAAAGGGCCTCAAGGCGGCACGAAAGGCTGCCGGACTAACGCAAAAACAGCTCGCCGCCCAATCGGGGGTTAAGCTTCGCACCATACAACTCTACGAGCAGAACCAGCTCGACCTACGCCGCGCCTCGGTTTCCTCGGCATTGGCGCTTGCAGACACCCTAAACTGCACCATCGAAGACCTCGTCTGGCAACCGATTGCTCTGGAGTACGACTCGCAGGCTATTTCGTCTGTAAAGCTATAGAGGAGTCAGACATGCCTTGGAGCTATGTTCAACAAGATGACGGCGCTGATTGCGTTGCTCAAGAAGATCATTCAACTGCGCACGTGGCAAATTCAGCATCACCGATTTTGCTCGGCGGCGCCACGTCAATCGACGAAGCTATTCGGCTGACCATTTCGAACATGCCCAACGCGCTCAGGCTCTTGGAGAACTCATGATGGCGGACACGAAGCGGGGCGCGCATCCGTTCGCGCCGCTCGTGCTCGATGATGCCGGTTCGCTCGAAGCTATGGCCGCGGCCGTGATGCGCCTGCACAGCACGCTGATGACGGTCGGGCGCTGCTATACAACCGACGCCACAGGCGACCGGGCTGCGCTTGAGCTTGGACGCGTCGAGTCCGTGCTTGCGGGTGCATTCTGTACGATATTCGGTCAATTGCCGGCCGATCGCTTCGCAGACACCTTTGACCAGGTCACCTACGTGGCCGAGCACATGGTCAAGGACCACATCTTTGAAGACGGTAACAAACGAACCAGCCTTGTCTTTACGTTGTCCGTCTTAAGGTTCGCCGGCACTCCGGTCGAGCTAATCGACAGCCCCGAGCCCAAAGACAACCAGTACTACGCCTGGATCCAGGACCTCGTTTCCAGTCGCCGCACGAACAGTGAGCTAGCCGAAGAGCTGCGCTGCGGATTCGTTGCGGGCACGGGCGATCTGTCGCTCTTATAGAATCTAAGCATCCGCATGCCGGTTATTGAATGGATTGGACGCCACATGGAACTCCCTAGCACCCTGTGCAGCAATGTGTACGACTTTGCGTTTTGCCCCGAGCCCTGCTACGACCGCCTGGCCGATCTCGCCGACCCCGAGGACTGGGGTCCCAGCAACCGCATCCTCAAGAACTACCTGTCGTTCTCGTTTAGCCGCGCGGTGTTCCTGACCGAGCGTGACGTGGACAAGACCGCCCCGTCCAACTTGCCGTTGGTGTTCGACGAGAACCGCTGCCTGTTCAACACCGGCCTGTACACGCGTCGCTACGAGACCGTCTACGGCCTGTTTGAGCCCAACACCAAGCCCGACGCGCGCCAGCGCTGGTTTTTGAAGGGCTTCTTTAAGGAGAGCGACCCCATGCTGGTCTCGTTTGAGTACCTGCCGTGCCGCGTGCGCTTTGCCGAGGACCCCTCCGAGCTGGTCTTTGACTACCGCCTTCCCATCCGCTCCAACATCGACCATATTCTGGGCGACGAGGAGAACCTGACGCGCATTCCTGCCAGCCTGATGGGGGAGGGCAACTCCCTGCTGCTGCGCCGCGCCTTTGAGGGATCCGTCGTCGAGGCCGCCCGCCGCGCCGCAGCCAACTACACGCTCGCGGTGCCGCAGTTCTACGGCGGCCGGATCCAGCTGCTCTTGCCGCTGTGCCTGACCGGCGACAAGCCCGAGTTGGCGCTGACCATCCAGCGCGAGGACGGCTTCTACGCCGCGCGCACCTGCCTCACGCTCGACATGGCCTACAACAATGCGCGACTCATTTGCCGCCCCGAGACTTCGTGGATTAAGCGCTAAATGGCTGTTTAACTGCTGGTTTGTCGGTTGCTTTGGTTGCTTTGGCTTGGCCAACACCGACGAATTTAAAATCGAGGACAAAAAGTTCTTGGTAAACCACGCGCTGCTATGATAGTATCTCTTTTGCCGAAAGGCGACGGGCGATTGGCTCAGGGGTAGAGCATATCCTTCACACGGATGGGGTCACAAGTTCGAATCTTGTATCGCCCACCATCAAAAGAGTAGGTCAGAGGTGTTAAGCCTCTGACCTTTTTCTTTTTGACACCAAGGATAATCGTAGTTGTCTAAGGCGTCGTTTTTTATCGCACCTTTTTTGCTGACGTCATTGCTCGTTTTATATAAAACGCATGCGTAATTTCATTGAATTCCCCATGTGATCCGAGCGCAAATTTGGAGACAGAGACCACACGCTCAGAGCACCTTCCAGCGGATTTCTATCACACGACGGTTTTTCGGCAGAACTCGTCAAGCATTTGGTCAGCGTTTGGTCAGCTTCCCGTACTTACCCGCATGATGCGCCAGTAGATAATCGACCTTACCCGCAATCCGCACGGCCCACGGCCGAAACCAGGGGAGGCGCAAATGGACGAAATCGTCTGCGCAAACACTGCATTCCGCTATTGGCGCTGCCCACCGCAGGTGCGCGATCTCTACCCGCGCCTGCCCAACTCCGAAGAAGGCTGGCGGGCTCTATCCCAAGCCCCATTCGTAACCGACGTCCTCAAGACCCCGATCATTACCACGACAGCACCCGGCGGCGTTAACTACCATTCGGGGCTGCGGACAACAATTCACTGCGAAGATGCTTCTGCGATGAACAATACACTGGAAACCGAGATAGGCTTCAGGGTGACTAATCCACTTGCGACGCTATTTACCATGGCGCGCTATGTTTCTCCAATCGATCTTGTCCTTGCCATGTACGAATTCTGCGGCTGGTTCTCCGTCTTTGAGCCCACCGCTGCAGCCGAAGCAGAATTACTCAAAGCCGAAGGCGCCGCACAGGAGACCACCACCGAATCCCTCTTTGACCTCGATGAAAGCCAAGACGAACCACAATGGAAACGCGTTTATGCGCGCATAAAAGTCAAAGAAAAGGTAAACACGAAGGAGCCCAACGGACAAAAGAAAACGAAGCAGGTCACAAGGCTAAAGGGCACGTCGCTCTGGATGAGGAAGCCGCTCATCGAATTACACGAGCTTCATGAGTACGCCA
>ERZ1034984.738-NODE-738-length-35298-cov-890.043271_pt1 | contig 35298 bp, 60 predicted proteins | sample MGYA00520589_ERZ1034984 | MGnify/ENA primary metagenome ERZ1034984 (study PRJEB33766, sample SAMN09781790) | gut metagenome | biome: gut microbiome | host: Homo sapiens | place: Madagascar | study: EMG produced TPA metagenomics assembly of the PRJNA485056 data... | reverse complement strand
CTCAAAAATATACCGTAGAGTTGGAAAAAGTTCCCCCCGCCGACTCTACGGTATATTTTTGAGAAAGGGGAAGCCATGACAAAGGAAAAATGGGTTGAAACTATCGAAAACCAGATGGAAAAACTCGGTACGGCCGACCCATCTTATCAATCTGCGGTAGAAACGCTTGCAGAGATACTGGAACAGCGGGATAAGACCAAGGCCGAGTTCAAAAAGTCCGGCGGTAAGTCCGTCATCGAATATACCAACAAAGGGAACGCCACAAACATGGTAAAAAACCCTCTGTTGATTCTGTGGGACGACCTCAACAAGAGCGCACTGGCATACTGGCGCGAATTGGGGCTTACTCCATCGAGTTTCCGCAAAATGACCGGCGGAGTGAAGGAAAAGGAGGAAAAGGGCGGCCTTGCCGCTGCTCTTGCCAGCCTTGAGACAGATTAAGGGTAAGAACTGGCCCGTAGTCCTTGAGTATGCCGAAAGCATCAGAGACGGGAGAAAGGTCGCTTGCAAGGAATTGCGGCAGGCTGTTGACCGTTTCTTTGCTGACCTCGATAATGACGAGTACGATTTCGCGCCGAAAGGGCCGGAGTTCTGTATTCAAATCATCGAAAAGACCCTCTGCCACCAGCAGGGGGAAAAGCTGGACGGTACACCGCTCCGGGGAAAGCCATTCCTGTTGGAGCCGTTTCACAAATTCATCATATACAATCTTCTTGGGTTTAAGTTGAAAGGCACCGATGTGGTGCGGTTTCATGAAGCCCTTATTTTTATCCCTCGAAAGAACATCAAAACCAGTTTTGCCGCTTCCCTCGCATGGGCGCTGTCCCTGTGGTACCGGCGCAGCGGTTCCAAAACCTACATATCGGCCGCGGCTCTGATGCAGTCCCTTGAAAGCTTTAATTTTCTGGATTATAACATCCGGCTTATGGGCGAGGACGAGAAGCATGGCGGCGGTGTAAAGATCATTGATAACAACAACGAGCACTCAATGGAGGCAGAGCTTCCAGACGGCTCGTTTTTTATCCGCGCTCTGGCTGCAAACCCGGATGCGCAGGATTCTCTTAACTGCAATATTGCGATCTGCGATGAAATCCACGCTTTTACCAAGCCTAAGCAGTACAACCTTTTTAAGGAAGCCATGAAAGCCTACACCAACAAGCTGCTGATAGGTATTTCCACGGCTGGCGATAACGAACAGGGCTTCCTTGGGCAGAGGCTGCAATACTGCCGAAAGGTGCTGGATGGCACCATCAAGGACGAACAATATTTCATCTTCATGTGCTGCGCAAACCCGGATGAGGAGGGAAATATCGACTATACCAATCCCATGGTACACGAGATGGCCAACCCGGCCTATGGCGTTTCCATCCGGCCGGAGGAAATCCTAAACGACAGCTTGCAGGCGCAGAATGACCCGCAGCAGCGGAAAGACTTCTTTGCAAAGTCTCTCAATGTCTATACAGGGGCTATGAAGTCCTATTTCAACCTCGATGAATTCCGGAGAAGCGACGAAAAATACAACTGGACGCTGGACGAGCTTTCCAAGCTCCCCATAGACTGGTACGGCGGAGCTGACCTCTCAAAAATGCACGACCTAACGGCGGCTGCGCTTTTTGGAAATTACAAAGGCGTTGATATTATCATCAGTCACGCTTGGTTCCCGGTGGTGCAGGCTCATGTTAAGGCCGACGAGGACGGCATACCGCTTTTTGGCTGGGCTGATGATGGGCTTTTAACCATGTGTAACAGTCCGACCGTAAACCACGCCGATGTTGTCAACTGGTTTATATCCATGCGCAAGCAGGGGTTCAAAATCCGACAGGTGGGGCATGATCGCAAATTCTGCCGAGAGTACTTCATTGGCATGAAATCGGCAGGCTTTAACATTATCGATCAGCCGCAGTTTTTTTACAAAAAATCCGAGGGCTTCCGGCATATTGAACAGAGCGCCAAAAATGGGACGCTGTACTATATGCATTCCGAAGCATATGAGTATTGTGTTGGGAATGTCTCGGCCGTCGAAAAGACAGACGACATGATCCAGTACGACAAGGTAAGACCGACAAACCGAATTGATGTGTTCGATGCCTCCGTATTCGCCACGGTGCGGTACTTGGAGGCTTTGGATAAATCTAAAGCAGGAAAGAAATGGTGGGGTGATAAATGAGCATAGCAAATTTTTTTGAGCGCTTCCGCTCTCGGGATAAGCCCCAAACGCGGAGCGCTGTATGCCTGTGTGATGGAACCGGCTGGAAAGACCTAACCTGTTCCGGCTATACAGACCTTGCGCACAACCCGGAAATTTGTGCCGCTGTTGATAGGATTGCGTCTTTAATTGGAAGCATGACAATCTATCTGATGCAAAACGCCGATAGTGGAGATATCCGGGTTAAAAATGGGCTGTCTCGTGTGGTTGATATCGAGCCGAACAGTTACATGGGCCGGTCAAACTTTATCCAGTGGATCATCAAAACAATGCTGCTGGATGGCCGGGGGAACGCTGTAGTGCTCCCAAAGACCCGGAAGGGGCTGCTCCGGCGGCTTGACCCGATTCCGGCGGCGTTTGTAGCATTTGTACCGAATGGGGAACGGTATTATAGCATCGAAATATCTGGGAAACCCTATGACCCGAATGATGTGCTGCATTTTGCCATAAATCCGAGCAATTACTACCCATGGCAAGGCACTGGGTACAGCATTGCGCTGGCTGATGTGGCAAATAACCTCAAGCAAGCGGCGAAAACAGAAAATGGTTTCATGGCCAGTGAATGGAAACCGTCTCTTATCGTGAAGGTGGATTCGCTGACGGACGAGTTTTCTGACCCGGAGGGGCGTGCAAAGCTCCTTGGCGATTTTGTTGCAAGCAATAAAGCCGGGGAACCTTGGCTGATTCCTGCCGAGCAATTCTCGGTGGAACAGGTAAGGCCCCTTACTCTATCTGATCTTGCGCTGGCAGACTTCGTAAAACTGGATAAAACGACGGTGGCAACCATTCTTGGCGTGCCGCCTTTTGTTTTGGGCGTTGGCGAGTTCAAGCGAGACGAATGGAACAACTTTATTTCTTCCCGTATCATGCCGATTGCACAGATTTTGGAGCAGGAGTTTAGCCGAAAGCTGCTCGTATCTCCGGATTACTTTTTCCGCTTCAATGTCCGCTCCCTCTACAACTATTCCTTGGAGGAAACCATCAAAGCTGGCGCGGAAATGGTTGACCGCATGGCAATGACACGGAACGAGTGGCGCAGTTGGGTTGGGCTTACTCCGCACGAGGGAATGGATGAGCTTTTGGCCCTTGAAAACTACATTCCCGCGGACCGCCTTGGCGATCAGAAAAAACTAAACGGAGGAGGTGAGTAAATGGTAGGAGCAAGACAGGCAATCAGCCGCAGTGGCGACTTCAAAACCCGCGCTGCTGATGGAAACCTCTACATTGAGGGCTATTTCGCCACCTTTACCGGCGAATACCGGATGTGGGATAAAGCCATCGAGCGCATTGACCGAGGAGCCTTTGATGGTACCCTCGGTGATGATATTCGGGCGCTGGTTAACCATGATACCACAATCGTGCTTGGCAGAACAACAGCTGGTACACTGACCCTCCGCGTTGACGATTTGGGCCTTTGGGGGTCCATCCTCATTAATCAAGCGGATCAGGACGCCATGAACGCCTATGAGCGCGTAAAGCGTGGGGATGTTTCCCAATGTTCTTTCGGCTTTGACATCCTTGACGAGGAAACCGAAATCCGGCCAGATGGCACAACCGTGTGGACTATTCGCAAAGTCAAACTGTATGAGGTATCGGTCGTTACCTTCCCGGCCTACGAGGACACCATGGTAGAGGCTCGGAAAAAAGACCTTGAAAAGATCAACGAGCGCAAGCTCGACCAATGGAGGGCCGAAGCCCTCAAAAAGCTAAGAAAGGAGTGCTGACATGGCACTGAAATCCATTATGATTGCCAAAAAGCTGGAACTGAAAAGAGCAGCTTTTGAGGCACTGGTAGCTAAAGACGCAGAATTTGCAACACGCTCCGCTGAAATCGAAAAAGCAATCGGCGAAGCTACCACCGATGAGGAGCAGCAGGCTGTTGAGGACGCCATGAACAAATTTACAGAGGAACAGGATGTCCACAACGCCGAAAAAGAAAAACTGTCCGCAGAAATCAAGGGCCTTGAGGAAGATTTGGAAAATGCCGAAAAGGATCCTCCAAAGGCTGAACCCAAAGCAGAAAAGAAAGACGAAAGGAATGATTTTACCATGAATACCATCAACATTCGCTCCCTCCCCATGAATGTGCGCGCCTTTGACGCTCTTCCCAAAGAGCAGCGTGACGCTATCGTAGCCCAGCCCGATGTGCAGACCTTCTTTGCGGAGCTTCGTAACGCTGCCCGCAGCAAGAGAGATATCACCGGTGGTGAGCTGACCATCCCTGTTGTATTCCTCGACCTCATTGCCGAGAATATGTATCGCTACTCCAAACTGATGCGTCGGGTCCGCATCCGCAATGTCAATGGCGAAGCCCGTCAGACCATTGCCGGTACTGTCCCCGAGGCCGTTTGGACTGAAATGTGCGGTGCCATCAATGAGCTGACCTTCAGTTTTAACCAGATCACTCTTGACGGCTTCAAGGTTGCCGGTTATGTTCCTGTTTGTAATTCCCTGCTGGAGGATAACGATGTAAACCTCGCCTCCTGGATCGTCGAGATGCTGTCCGAGGCTATCGGCCTTGCCAAGGATAAGGCCATCCTGTACGGCAAGGGCGCTGGTCAAAAGATGCCTCTCGGTATTGTGACGCGTCTGGCGCAGGAGAGCAAACCCAGCGATTACCCGGCCAATGCTCCTGCTTGGGTTGACCTGCACACCTCCAACATCATCACCATTCCCACCGCTTCCACCGGCGAGGCTTTCTGGGCTGCGCTGGCTGTTGCTGCTGGTAACACCTTCACCCGCTATTCCCGCGGCGAGCGCTTCTGGGCTATGAATAGCAAGACCCTGGCTACTCTGCAGTCCAAGGCAATCCTTGCTACCGCTTTGGGCCGGTATGTCACCTTTGACGGTATGACCATGCCCATCATCGGCGGTGATGTGGAAATCCTCGAATTTATCCCCGATGGCGACATCGTTGGCGGCTATGGCGACCTGTACCTGTGGGCGCAGCGCTCCGGCATGACCATCGAAGCATCCCGCGAGGTTCAGTTCATTCAGGACAACACCGTATTCCGCGGCAAAGAGCGCGCTGACGGTATGCCCGTTATCCCCGGCGCTTTTGTGGCGATCAACATTAACGGCGCTTCCGTAACAACCTCCATGACCTTTGCGGCTGATACCGCCAACAACGCTAAGCTGTCCGCTTTGACCGTTGGAAACCTGTCCCTCAGCCCTGCTTTTGATGGCGATGTGCTGAGCTACACCGCTACCGCTTCCGCTGCGACTGCTGCAGTAAACGCCACTACCGAGGTTGCCGGTGCGCAGGTCGCTATTGCCTACAACAACGCCAATGTGAAGAACGGCGGCTCTGTTACCTGGCTGGCTGATGGCGCTGCCCATCCTCTGACCGTTACTGTCAAGAATGGCAACGAGACCGTTGTTTACACAGTCAATGTAACCAAGGCTTCCTAAAAGGGGGTTAAAGCATGACAGACGCTGATATCCTCGTGATCTTGAAGGTTGATTTGCAACTTTCCACAACAGCGCTTGACGATTACCTGTCGGCGTTGATCGCGTCTGCCAAGGAGTATATCGCTACCGAGGGAATCGCACTTTCCACCAGCACCGGTGATGCTATGCTGGTGGAGATGTACGCCGCCTACCTTTACCGGCAACGCCGGGAAAAGGTCGTAGCAATGCCACGGATGCTCCGGTGGGCACTCAACAACCGACTGTTTGAGCAAAAGGTGGGTGATTGATTTGGATGATCTCATTACATTAATCTCCCAAACCTTTGAGCAGAACGATATCGGGGTACAGATTGCCACAGAAACCACAACACAGGTCTGGGCGCGGCTGCAGTCCGCTACACGGGCGGAGTTCTATTCCGCCGGTCAAAACGGCTTGCAGCCGTCCCTTGTGGCGGTTACTCCTATCGCCAACTATGCTGGGCAGAAATTAGCCGAGTGGCGCGGCACACGCTATTCCATTTATCGCACCTATTTTGCAACAGGCAGCGATGAAATAGAGTTGTACCTTGAGGAAAAGGTGGGCAACGATGTCGAAAACGGTTAGACCGGATGAGTTGGCAACGGCAATCCTGTCCGAACTGAAAAACTATGACCAGGCCGTTACGGATGGCGTAAAAAAAGAGGTTCGGCAGGTGGCAAAGGAATGCCGCCAAGACATTGTGACCGGCAGCCCGGTACAGACCGGCGATTATAAGGCCGGTTGGCGTGACAAGGTCGCATATGAGAGCTACAGCGATATCCGTATGCGAATTTTCAACAAAACGGATTACCAGCTCACGCACTTGCTGGAACATGGTCACGCAGGCCCAGGCGGAACCGCAAAAGGCTCTGCCCGCCCATTCCCCCACATCGGCCCAGCGGAGCAAAAGGCAGAGCAGAAACTATTAACCCGTGTAAAGGTGGTGATTAAGAAAGGATGACACTGCAAGAGGTCAATTCCCTGTTAAAACAGACGAGGATGCCCGTAGCTTACGGTTACTTCAATAAGCCGCAAAAGTTACCGTATATCCTCTATCGCGTCTCCTACTCCAATAATTTTGGCGCTGACAATGTGGTATATCACCACATCAACCATATACAGGTTGAGCTTTACACAAAAGATAAAGACCTAACAGCAGAGGGCAAAGTCGAACAGGCTTTGTCCTCTCTGTTTTGGCAGAAGTCCGAGAGTTACATTGAAGATCAGCAGTGTAACCAAGTAGTTTATGAAATCGAGGTGTAAAAATGGCTGATAAAGTTAAATTCGGTATCTCGAATGTCCATTACGCTATCCTCGACGGGGAAAATAACACCTATGGCACTCCCGTAGCCATCCCCGGCGCAGTTAGCCTGTCTTTGGAGCCTTCCGGCGATACCACACCGTTTTATGCGGACAACATTCAGTATTTCGTAGCCGTGGCGAACAGCGGCTACACCGGCGATCTCGAAGTTGCCGTTTTCCCCGAAGCATTCCTCAAGGATGTTTTCGGTTACACTCTTGACACCACCAGCAAGGTGATGATCGAGAATGCGAACATTCAGCCCAAGTCTTTCGCCCTGCTGTTCCAAGAGGAGGGCGATGTGAACGGGACGAAGTTTGTTCTTTACAACTGCACCTGCACTCGGCCTACCCGTGAGCTGAACACCACGACCGAGAGCGTAGAGCCGCAGACGCAGACCGTCAGCATCACCGCTTCCCCGCTGGCAAACGGCAACTCCCTTGCCTACACTACGGCGGAGACCCCGGAGGCGACTGTGAACGGCTGGTACACCGCCGTATTCACTCCGACGACTGGAGGCTGAAATGAACAAAGTAATCGAGATCGACGGAAAAAGTGTAGGGTTGTGCGCTAATGCGCTGACCCCACGCATCTACCGCCACAAGGTGGGTCGGGACATTGTCCGAGACCTGCAAAAGCTACAAACAGCAGCGACATCCGATGACGGGTCTTTTTCCGTAAGCGATCTTGAAATCTTTGAGGATGTCGCTTTTATCATGGCTCGGCAATATGACGGGTCCATCCCGGACAATGTTGACGAGTGGCTGGAGCAGTTTGAGATGTTTTCCATCTATAAAGTGCTCCCTGCCATTTTGGAGCTTTGGAGCCTGAACAACAAGACTACCGCTGTTCCAAAAAAAAAATAAAACAAACCGTGCGTGAGCCTACCGGGTCAACCTTTATGCTCCGCTGCGCTGAACTCGGGTTATCCGATGAAGCGCTGGAGGATATGACCTGCGGAATGGTCTATGATTTGATGATCGAAAAGTCCAACGACGCAGAACAGTATGCCATAAAGGGCAGACCCGGCGGCTTGCGTGATTTCTTCGCAGGAGGTGGTAAGATTGGCTGAAAATGTTAAAGGCATCGTTGTTGAAATCGGCGGCGATACAAAGGGGTTGTCGAAAGCGATCAGCTCGCTGAACAGCGAAATCCGTGGAACACAATCGGAGCTTAATAAGGTCAATCGCCTGCTGAAACTCGACCCGACCAATATTGACCTGCTCAAGCAAAAGGAGAAGTTGCTCGGGGATCAAATCAAAAATACAGAAAACAAGGTTGAAAGCCTCCGAAACGCCAAAAAGAAAGCGGATCAGGAAATGGCAGAAGGTACGGAGGTCAACCAAAAACAATACCGTGAGTTAGTCCGGGAACTGACCAGCGCCGAACTAAAGCTGAAAGACCTACAGGCCGAAGCGTCCAAGAGCCGTGCGGCACTTGCACAGGTTTCAGCGGTTACCGGCGAAATAGCAGAAAAGTCCGGGAACATTGCAAAGAAGTTTGCACCGGCATCTTTGGCCTTTGCAGGAGCAGGAGTGGCAGCCACAAAAGCGGCTGTAGAATTTGAAAGCGCCTTTGCTGGCGTTGAAAAAACAGTAGACGGCACTACAGAGCAGCTTTCGGCACTCAGGCAGGGCATATTGGACATGGCAGAAGAAATCCCTGCGTCCACTACGGAGATTGCTGCGGTTGCGGAAGCTGCTGGACAGTTGGGTATTGCCACCGATGATGTACTTGACTTTACCCGCGTTATGATCGACTTGGGCGAAGCAACCAACCTTTCCGCTGATGAAGCTGCCTCTGCACTTGCCAAATTTGCCAACATTACCGGAACGACCGCTGATGAATACTCCAAACTCGGCAGTACCATCGTTGACCTTGGTAATAACTTTGCCACAACAGAGCGCGATATTGTTGAGATGGCTACACGCCTTGCGTCTGCTGGTACAGTTGCCGGGTTGTCCGAACAGGATATCCTTGCATTGTCTACCGCAATGTCCTCGGTTGGCATCAACGCAGAGGCAGGCGGTACGGCAATGACCCAAACAATGACCGCAATAAGCAAGGCTGTGTCTGCTGGCGGTGATGATCTTGAAACATTCGCAAAGATCGCTGGTGTATCTGCTTCTGAATTCGCAGATATGTGGGGCAATGAACCGATAGACGCAATCAGTGCTTTCATCGGCGGGCTTGGAAAGATGAACGAAAATGGAGAGGACACAATATCCGTATTGGATGAATTGGGGCTCTCCGGGATTCACCAGTCTAATATGCTTCGCGCGTTAGCCCTTGCGTCCGATGTATTGGGCGATGCTGTTACAACCGCAAATACTGCATGGGACGAAAATATTGCCCTCTCCAACGAGGCAAGCAAAAGATACGCAACGACCGAAAGCCAGATGAAAATACTCCGAAACGGGCTCAATAACTTGGCGATTTCCATCGGTGATATCCTGCTGCCGATTATCAATAAAATCGTCGCAGGGCTTCAAAACGCAATCGATTGGTTTTCAAACCTCGACGATGGGGTCAAAAAGACGATCCTTATTGTCGGCGGTCTTATTGCGGCAATCTCTCCTGTTGCTGGAATCATATCAGGCATAGCCGGAGCGATGAGCAAGCTGACAGGCACGGTAATACCCGCCATTATTGAAGCGGCAACTAAAATGGGGCCGATTATTACAACCGTTGTAGAGGGAATTTCAAGCGGAATTGGGGCGGCAATAGGTTTTATTACAGAAACAGCTATCCCAGCCGTTATGAGCGCTGTGTCATCTGCGTTCACATTCATAACGGGAACTGTAATCCCTGGAATTGTAACGGGCATAACGACAGCTGTTAATTTTTTGATAGCCAACCCGATAGTTCTGATTATTTCCGCCATTGTAGGACTTGTTGCGCTGATTGCAACAAAGGGCGACGAGATACAGGCCATCCTCCAGCGTGTGGATGATTTCTTGCAGGGCGTATTTACGACGGATTGGTCGGAATCGTTTGGAGTATTGGGGGAAATCTTAAATTTCTTCTTCTCAACAGTAAAATCCATTTGGGATTCCATAAAGGCCGTTTTTGACGGTATTATCGATTTTGTTCGTGGTGTTTTTACTGGAGATTGGGAAAGAGCATGGAAAGGTGTGCAGGAAATCTTTAAGGGAATCTTTACGGCGCTTGTTGACATTGCAAAAGCGCCCCTTAACGGCATCATTGCACTAATCAACATGGTCATTGACGCAATCAACTGGATGATAAACGGTCTGAATAAGATCCACTTTGATGTCCCTGACTGGGTTCCTGTTTTGGGCGGTAAGTCCCTCGGATTTAATATTCCGACCATCGGAAAGATTGCTTATCTTGCCAAGGGCGGAGTTTTGTCCTCCGGCAGCGCCATCGTCGGCGAAGCCGGGCCGGAGCTGCTTACCATGGCGGGTGGGCGTGCTCATGTTATGCCCCTCAACGGTGACGCAGGCCGTGGTGGAATTACCATCGAGATGAACAACACCTTTAATGGTTACGACAACGCTGCTGGTGAAGCTGCTGCCCGCAATTTGGTGCAGGCAGTAAACCGCGCACTCGGGAGGGCTTACTGATGAGAAAATTTAAGCTCAAGAACAGTGTCGGTGCCGAATGGGATTTGATGGACAAAACGGCGTACTTCAATGCGCCGGGTGGATTAGGCTTTGGCAAAACCTACTCCACCATCCAAGCCGGAAGCGCATGGCTGGTATCGGATGAATTCCTTAACCAGTATGCCGTGACAGGCGAAATGATATTCTTCGACTATTCCCGGTATCAGGCGTTTATTTCGTTCGTGACAAAAGGCCCGCTTTACCTGATGTATTCCCCGCTGGACACATGGTACAAAATCAAGTGCGAAGTGCAGTCTGCGGATAAGTCGGAGCTGAAATCCGGCTATTTGGCGGTACCGATTACATTCCTCTGCTTCGGGACTTGGCATGAAGCTGTTAAGGTAACGCAAAGTCAAGCGCCAGACCAAGGGATTAAAAGGTATAGCTATACTTATCCTTATTATTACGCAGAAACAGCAACAGGAACTGCAAAAATAAGAAACGGGGATTTGGCATCACCGTGCAAGCTGCAAATCTTCGGCCCGGTCGTCAATCCTGCTTGGGCGCTTATCAAGGCCGGTACCCGTGTAGCGGTCGGAAAAGTAACCGCAACAATCCATGACGGGCACAAACTCGTTGTTGATGCTGACCCTGCAACAATGGAGATCGCAGAGTATGCGCTCGACGGGACATACATCCAAAACCTGTACCAGTCCAGCGACTTTTCGACCGGAAGATTTATCTATGCTCCGCCGGGAGAAAGCACTTTGACATTTTCGCACGACGGCACATCGGATATCGTAGCATATGTGGAGGTGGAGAAACTTGCATACTCTGTTTAAGTGCGAAGTATTCGCAAGGGATTTCACATTCCGAAGTTTTGCTCCGATTGAAAGCCCGGAGATACAGTTTGACTACCTGACCGTAGAAAAAACTACTCTCCGGGCTGTAAAGCTGGATGCAAAAAAGGGCGACTTTATAAGCGTTACAGACCAAAACGGGAATGTAGCTTATCAGGGAATCGTTGACGATGTGGAAACAGATAAAACGGGCGTAACGATTTCGGCGCAGCCTCTTATGTCGCTTTTTGACGCAGAGGTATATTTCGATCGCACGACCTCTGCAAATATCGAGCCTTTTATTGCTTCGATCATCCGAGATAACTTTGTTTCTTCGGGAGATGCTTTGCAAAACATATCCGGTATGACGGTGGAAACGACCTCCGAAACGACCGGGGCGCTCAACCTAAAGGACAACATCCACAGCTTTTACGAAATCATCACGAAATCGCTGACGGCTTATGGCGTGGCGGTCAACATGAGCTTTGACCCGCAGAAAAAGACGATCTCCGTTAAGGTTGGTAAGGTTAGCGAAACGGCGGTAATCGAAACAAATCTACAAGCCATCGTGGATAAAAACATCATCATCGGTGACAGTACAGGCCAGCTGAACAAGGTGACCATCTACAACAAGGCCGATGAGACGCAGCGCATAACCTACTATCTGCACCCAGACGGCAAGGTCGACACAAACAACACGGACAGAATTACACCTGTGTTTTTTGCGGCGCAGTTTTTGGAAACGGATATCAATTTTGAATCTGCTGCATACAAAAAGGCTTACGAAGCATTAAGTCCGCAAAAGTATGATAATATGATCGAGCTGACGGCCCGCAACGACTGTGGAGTACTTGATACCTCGATGGCCATCGGCACAGAGGTTTTGGTCATTGATGGCGACAGTAGTTACAAATCTATCCTAACCGGCTATGCAAGGTCGCAGGATGTTACAAAAATGACCTTCGGCGTTGTCCGTGCCGACCTTACCAAAATTTTGATCCTTGAAAGGAGGGCAAACGCATGATAACGCTGCTCCAGTATAACGCATCTATTGTTACCCCTACCGATGATGCTTACCTGTATAATCACATCATCAACGACAGCGGTATATTTACCGGCGTGGATGTAACAACACAGGGCGGAAACATCATCAATGTTTCCGATGGCCGTGGTATAATCCTCGGCCGAAACTTTGTTGTGGAAGCCCAAACGATCAATGCGACGCTTCCGACCAGCGGCTCCGTCCCCGGTCGATTGCTTATCCAAATTGACATGGCGAACACCGAAGCGCCGATTGCTTTTGTGACGCAGGCAGCCGATCCGCTTCCGGCACTTGTGCAGGAGGATATCAATGCAAGCGGTACGGTGTATCAGCTGCCGATAGCGACTTATACCGCACAGCCGACGATGGTTTCCGATTTACAGTATGTTGCGCACACCATCAGCCCTGGAACGGTTGCAAGTTTTAACGGCCGCACCGGTGCGGTTGCGCCGCAAACCGGCGATTACACCGGCAGCCAAATCAAAATCCCCGGCTACAAGCAGGCAACCTCCCGGCAGAATGTAACCGCAACAGACACGGTAACGCAGGCCATCGGAAAGATGGAGTACAAGATAAACCGGGCGGTTGTTATTAAGCAGCTTTCGCTTCCTGCGGCATCTTGGCTCGGCTCCGAAAGTCCCTACAGCCAGACGGTAACCGGCCTTGGGACTACTGCCAATAGCAAGGTGGATATCCAGATCGACACCGCCGCCTACAACACCATGGTTGATAGCGGAACCGGCGCTATCTATGTAGCGAACGACAACGGCACTATTACGGCCTATGCCTTGGGCGACAAGCCGACCGCGGATATTACCTTACAGGTAGCGATTTCGGAGGTGGTGAAAGGGTGAGCCTCGTCGGAAGATACACAACCCCAACCCACATTTTTACCGTCCCGTTTGATACCGGCACCATCTCAATGATGGCCGTTATCTACAAGCAGGGCGGCAATGTCGTACTTGTAAAAGACCTTGAGGATTGCACGCTGGGAGATAAAACTGTTTCCTGTACTCTTACAGAGGAGGAAACTTCACTTTTCAAACCAAACCCGCAGGTGCAAATACAGCTGCGTGTTGGTATTGGCAATGCGCGGCTTAACTCCAATATCCTCAATGTATCTGTAGCAGATGTCCTTAAAGATGGCCTTTTGGATGATATCGCGGGCGGTGATACAAAATGATTTTTCAGACTACATTCCAATCCTCTGAAAACCAGTTTCAAACCGCTTTTGCGTCCCCGACATCTATTTTCCCGGTTGCATTTGGCAATGTTGTTGGTGTAGCTGCGGAAGTGTATAAAGGTGAGTACACTGTTGCTCCAGCAGTTACCGACCAGCTTCTTCTGACAAAAGAAAAGATGATGAAAGACAATATGACCTTTATGGCGGTACCAAAACAAATCGTAGAAAACCCCTCTGGGGGACAAACAGTAACTATAGGAGGCTGAAAATGGCTGACACTAAGTACAATTCCAAAATAATCTTTTACGGCGAAACCCTCATGGATTTGACCGGCGATACAGTTGATGCTGCAAGCCTGCTTAAAGGCAAGACAGCGCACGACAAGACCGGCGCTCCAATTACCGGCACCTGTCCGTATGATGCTGATACTTCTGACGCAACCGCTACTGCTGCGGAAATCCTTAATGGCAAAACCGCCTATGTGGACGGCGCTAAAGTGACCGGCACTATGCCGAACAAGGGCGCTGTAACCCTTTCCATTGTAGATAAATCCCCGGTAGCAATCCCGGCCGGTTATCACGATGGCTCCGGCTCTGCTACCATCGACAGCACCGAAGCCGCAAAAATCATTGCCGGTAACATTAAATCCGGTGTGTCCATCCTTGGCGTAACAGGTGATTACGCCGGTGAGTTGACCAAGGGCCAGAAAAAGACCGTAACCCCGGCCAAAGCACAGTTTAGCGTCCTCCCCGATGATGGCTATGACTTCCTTTCTGAGGTAGTCGTAAACGGAGTGCCGATTGCTTATGCCGATAACCCCGCAGGAGGTCAGACCGTAACGATTGGAGCGTGATTAGATGGCAGTTAACAAGGTAGCGTTTTTCGGAAACACCCTCATTGATATTTCCGATACGACCGCCGAGGAAAGCGCTGTTGTGGCCGGTGAGGTCTTTTATAAGGCAGACGGCACAAGGGCGACAGGAACCGCCGACTACCAGCAGAAAATCACCACGCAAACCGTTTCTTTAAGTTCTTCATGGAGCGGCAGCGGCCCGTATTATCAAACGATACTTACGGGCCAAGCTGCCGGTCTCCAAGTCAACCTCAATCCAACTATTGACCAGCTGGCAGCACTCGCAGATGCTGGTGTTACCTCGATGGTGGCGGCAAATGAAAACGGAACGGTAAAGATATACGCAGCTGGTGCGGCTCCTGCGGCGATGAGCCTACAAATCACAAAGATTATGACTTATTAAGGAGGACAATAAAATGAGCATAATTTATGGTAATCCAATCATTGCAGGTGGTGGTGGCCTTGAGCTTGTAGCGAATGTCGCTGACGGGGCAACCGTTACCGCTACCCTTGGCAGTAAGACCGTGACAGGCGTTTCTGTTGGTGGTCAGGTACGGCTTAAAATACCGCAGGAGGGCAGGTGGACGGTTTCCGCAACAAGCGGTTCGCTGGTGTCCATTCCGCAAGAAATCAGCGTTCCCGCCACAATTGATATTACACTCATGTCACAGGAGCTGAACGATACAAGCTGGACAGCCATCAAGCAGGTATCTGATGCAGGAAATGGTGCGAACCTCTGGTCTATCGGTGACTGCAAAGAAGTCACGATGAACGGCAAAGTATCTGATGGACTTACTTTGAGTGGTTATACCGCTTGGGTATACATCATCGGCTTTAACCATAACGCAGAACGAGAGGGCAGCGGAATAGCATTTCAAGGGTTTAAGGCAACAAAAAACGGTACGCCTGTATGCTTAACGGATAGCGGTTATGAATTCAAGCGATCGAGCGGCACATGGTTCAACATGAATAACACAAATGATAATACAGGTGGTTGGCAAGAAAGCTTAATGAGGAAAAATGTTATGCCTCTTATCAAGGCTTCCTTCCCTGCCGACCTTCAAGCAGTTATCAAGCCAAGTACCATATTTACAACGCAGGGTTCTGGGAACGGCGCCTGCACCGCAACAGAGGATGATGTTTTCCTGCTTGCCGAATTTGAAATATTCGGGGCGAGAAGCTACGCCTCAACACAGGAGCCGAACTATCTTAAACAATACGCTTACTACGCAGCGGGGAACAGCAAGGTTAAGTATATGCATAATAGTACCGCCGCTGCTGCCTTTTGGTGGGAGCGTTCTCCCGGTTCCAACAGCTCCGACTTTTTCTGTATTGTCTACGGCAACGGCAGCGCCAACCTTAACACCGCCAACTATTCGCGTGGCGTGTCCCCCGTTTTCAAAATCTAAAATCGACCGTATGGAGAAAGATAGAATATGTATTATGTTTGTTTCCGGCGCTTCCGAGGAAACGCAATCTGCGGGAATGTGAATATCTCGTATGGGACACGGCTGCCTGTTGTAAACGATATTCTTTACATGGATGAAGAAATGATATGTGCAGTGCGTTCGCAAAACTCGCACGACTATTTCTCCCCGGACGATGACGGCAAGGGACTTATCCGTGGGAAGCTGACCGAGGATATAAATAAGCTGCTGCAGCGCCCCGGCAAGAAGCACCAAGCAAGATGGGACAAAATATGGGAGGATATGTCGCTTACAAAATACAAGCGTCCAGAACACCCAGACCACTGGCTTTGGAACCATGACTTTTATTGCGCCCCGGTCGAGGAACTTGAGCGCATCAAAAAGATGATATCGGAGTCCTGCAAACAAAAGTCAATAGAAAAAACGAAAAAAGTTCCGCAAAGTTTACGAGACCGAAAAAGGGCATAACAAAACAGGCTGGAGAAGAATCGCATCGCCAGCCGGGATGAAATTGTCGGCGGATTTAGTTCTGCACGGTATCCTGCTGTGCGTCGAATGTCTCAATGCATTCTTTCACGCGGGCGTAGTAGATACGCAGAAACTTGTTCTGCGCGGCGGTCATGTAGACGAAATACGGCTTGCCCTCGGCGCGTTTTTTATCGAGGAACTGGTACACCGGCTCATCCGCAGGAGACTTCTTCAGGTAAGTACAGACGATTTGATACAAAGTCTTCCTCAGATGAGGTGAGCCGCGCTTGGTCGTAGGGACGCTCTTGGCGCTGTGCTTGCCAGACTGGTCTACGGCCGGATCAACGCCGGCAAATCCAACGATGGAACTGCGGCGTGGAAAACGGCGTACATCGCCGATCTCCGCCATGAGCTGCACAGCAGTCGTTTCGCCTACGCCGTACATGGCCCGCACGGTATCGTACTCCGGCAGTTGCTTTGCAAGGCGCGTCATCTCGGCGCGCAGTGCGGCCAGCGTCATCTTGCCCGATAGAAGCTGCTGCGCCGCTGTGGTAATAAGTAGTTTGGTGTTGTCGTTCTTCGGCAGCGTGGTGAAATGGCCACAGCTTCCGGCGTAGAGGTCTAATGCTTTCTCTGTGCTGAAATGGTAGCCCTTGCGTTTGCACCATTTCTGGTAGCGATCGGTGAATGCCTTCTCGCTGACACGGCAGATGCAGTCACAGTGCCAGAAGGTCATGACAAAGTCCACCCATTTTTGGTGGCCGTCGGCGCGCTCCGGGCTGGAGAACAGTTCGTTCACACCGGGAAAGGTCTTGTCGGTCAATGAAATGAGATTGTTTTGCAGCGATACCACCGTTTTCATGTAGAGGTTGTACTGGCGGCTGCACAGCTTCAGTTGTTGTCTTACCGTGTCCATGGGAGTATATTCCCGTAGCTCCACCCAGTTGTCAAGGCCATACTTGGCGATCTTCATGGCGTCTGCCTTGTCGGTTTTGACCTTGCGGATAGAGCCGCCTCCGCTCTGCTTGATGAATAACGGATTGAGGACGCAGACATAAATGCCGTACTCGTGCAGCGCCGCCGCTATCGGCTCATGGTAGCGTCCGGTGGCCTCCATGATGACGCGGGTATCTTCCCCCAGCGCAACGATGGCGTAGGCCATCTGCTCCAGACCGACCTCGGTGTGGAGAAATTCCTGTGGCAGCAACGCCACTTCACCCATTGGCCGCAGGGCAGCCACCATGCTTTTCCCTTTGGAAACATCGATTCCAACTGCGTTCATATCGTTCCTCCTTCTGATTGGATATGGCTTTCCGCCCTTTTCTCATTGCCTGTTCAATCTCCTGGTTGACGCGAGCGCACAAGGTGGCTCTACCTGCGTAAATCGAATGCTGCGAATAAGAGAGGCGGCTGACGGACTCCGATGCGGGCGTGTTGGCCCAAGGTGCGTACTGACAGGCCATTTACTCTCCCATTCTAACAGCTTCGGCTTTGAGATGGAAAAAGACGCGGCTGGCTGCCGCGCCTTAAACCGTAATTATTATTGTAGGAGGTGTAAAATGTACAAAATCACAAAGGACGGTAAAGAATATTATTCTGACACATTGGTATATGTTAAAAAGGCGCTAAATGGGTGCTATATTCCTTGTTTGCCAGAGGAAGCAGAATATATTGTCGGAAAGGTGCCCGAGGATACTATCTTTGAAAATGCTGAAATAGAAAATTTCGATGGTGGTTCCATGGCATCCGATATGCAGGAAGCCTTAAACATTTTGGGGGTGAACTAAATGGGCTATTACACAGAAAAAGCCAAAGAAGTAAAAGCAAAGCAGGATGCAGAGTTGGAACAGCTGAAAGCAGCTCTTCAAACCCTCGGCGTAGAAACAGAAGAAAAGGAGGAAACAGCCAATGCGGAATGATATCTTAGAGCAGGCGCAGGAAATCCGGACGAGCATTGACAGCGTGACCGGCGCCATGGCGGACGCTGATGCAGCAAAGAACCCCATGCTGTTCCTGCCATTGGAGACTGATACCAAGTATGCGGTGGGTGACCGCAGACGACACGATGGCAAGGTTTACAAGTGCTTGCAGGCCCACACATCGCAGGTAGGCTGGGAACCCCCGGCCGTTCCTGCCCTGTGGGTAGTCGTCAACACCAGTTCTCCCGGAACGATTGATGACCCCATCCCGGCATCGAGGGGCATGGAATACGAGTACGGGAAATATTACCTTGACCCGGAAGACGGGAAAACCTACCTCTGCAAGCGTTTGAATGAAACCGGGACCATTGTGCTGCAGTACCTCCCGCATGAGCTTGTAGGCCAGTATTTTGAGGAGGCATAACCAATGGAAATTGCACTGGCCCTCCTCGGCTCCGGCGCATTGGCTACCGTCATTAGCTGGCTGCTGCATCGTATTGACCGCAAGCAGGACAAGCAGGATCAGATTATCTCCGGTATGTCAGCCTTGGACAATAAGCTGCAACAGCATATTGATTCTGACGAACGCTACCGGACAGATATGTGCCGCATCCGCATCCTGCGCTTTTCGGACGAGCTGCGCCGTGGGGTGAACCACAGCGAAGAATCCTTCAACAATGTGCTGGAGGATATCGACAACTACACAGAGTACTGTGTGGAGCACGAAGATGTCTACATCAATTCCAAAGCGGATGCAGCGATCCGCAACATTAAGAGCGTCCACGACCGCTGTATTCGTGGCGAACTCAAATTCCTTTAAGGAGGACATAAAATGAACGAATTTGTAACTTGGACTTCCCTTGGTACTTACGCAGGCGCTGTAATGATGGTCACAATCATTACCCAGTTCCTCAAGCAGACCCCCCTCAAGAACATCAACACCCAGCTGCTTGCTTACATCATCTCTGTGGCCATCCTCATCGGAGCCGAAGCCTTTAACGGCTCTGCTCTGACGGTACAGGGCGTGGTGCTGTGCCTGCTGAACGCCGTTATTGTCGCTTTGGCTGCTAATGGTACATATGACGCAGCCACCACCGGCATGGTGAAAAAGGTCAAAGAGGAGGAATTCCCTCTTGAGGAGGTGGTGAAAGATGCCTAAAGTGTATCTTTCCCCCGAACGCAGACCGGCTCCCCATGCTCCGTACTACGGCTTCCCCGGTGTGTATGAGCATGATGTGTGTGTAGAGATCGGCGCTTATTGCGCCGAGGCTCTCACCCGCTGCGGGTTTGATGTGATGATTGGTTCCCCCGACAAAACGATGCAGGAGCGAGTAGCGGAAAGCATCGCTTGGAAATCCAACCTCCATATGCCCATCCATACCAATGCAAGCACAGCCACCCTGAAAGAAGGGACTGCACAGGGGCCGACCATTCTCCGCTACGGCAAAGCCGGTGGAGTAAGCGACCGGGCCTGCCAGATGGTCTATCGCCGCCTAATGGAGATTTACCCCCGGAATACCCACCGTGGTGTATACCAAAAGGATGAATTTTACGAGATCGGCAGAACCCCCATGCTTTCCATCTATCCCGAAATCGCTTTCCACGATAATGGGCAGGATGCCATTTGGATTGTGCAAAATAAAAAGCGCATCGCCGAGGCGCTTTGCAAGGGCGTATGCGACTGGTTCGGCGTGACCTATAAAGAGGAAGAAAAGCCGCAGACCGACCATGACAAACTTCTTGCCGAGCTGGAAGAAATCAAAGAAAAATACAGAACCGAGCACGCATCCGCACAGGCATTGCGTGGCAGAATTTTAGCCGCCATCGAACAGTACGATACGGCGGCTGAATAACTCACTTTGTAACTCACTTTTATTCCGAAAGTGTGTTTTTTATTCCTTTTGTGCAGGAAAAGAGAACGAAAAGCCCGCTTAAATACTGCATTTCCCGCATATAGCGTTTAATGCGTGTGGGTTCAAGTCCCATCTTCCGCACCAACGAGAAAGCCAGTAACCATGCGGGTTACTGGCTTTTTTCTTTTGCAAAAAAACTCACAAAATAACTCACTTTTTTTCCTGCTGTCCAAGAATTGATGTAAACACGCCATCGAGTGCGCTGGTTATTTGCCGATCCATCCCGGAAACAGCGTGGCCGTAAACACCGAATGTGTCCATGCTCTTGGAGTGGCCAACCAATTGCTTTACCCACCCCTCGGGTAGGGACTGGGCAAGGGAAACGAAAGTATGCCGCAGCTCGTATGGTGTCGTTTTCGGAATTCCGCTTGCCTTGCAATATCTTTGGAAAAACTTCCGATAGGTTTCCGTTGTCGGCATTTGGAACAGATACAGGCCGTTTGACTTGGATGCTTGATCTTTTACAATTGCTTCTGCGATTTCGCCCAAATAAACGCTGCGTATCGCGTTTTCATTCTTGCCTGTAGTTATTTCGTTGTCCTCGTTTATCGACCGTCTTACCTCCAATCTGCCCTGTTTGAAATCATTCCGCATGATGCCGCGCAATTCTCCCGGTCGCAGGCCGGTCAAAACCTCAAGACGATAAGCGTTTATATACGGGTCTTTTACCAATTTACCCTTGTAGATCGTCGTATCTACGGAGAAAAGCGTTATAATGTCCTCCGGCTGCAAAATGTTGCGAACGCCAACAGGAGCGCCCTTTGGAATTGTTATGTCCTCCGGGACAAAGCCAGTTACTTTCATTTTCCGCAGATATTTGCAAAAAGAAACCATGTCGGAACGGATACTTTGCAGATACTTTTTCGACAATTTCCCGTTGCTGTAAGCGTAGTCTATTACTTTTTGCAAAACTCCATCGCAAAGGGCATCTGCCTTTAGGTGGCCTATCCTTGGGTCAATCCATGTTTTCCAGCGGCTTTCCTGCGGCCGCCAATTCGATTGCGAAGTCCGAATTTTAAGCTGCTCCATGTAGCTTTCGTGCAGCTCTGATAGGCGCAGCTTCGTTCCGCAGATACCAGATGCCAGCCATTCGTCTGCTTTTCGGTTCGCTTCCCTCTGCCCTTCTCTTCCCGGTCGGCTGCTTGTAAATGTTTTTCTTACGCCATCTTTCTGTACGGCGATCTGCCAGCGGTTCTGCTTCTCAAGCCACTTTGCCGTATTTGTCCTTTCTTTCATTTTTCCCTCCTGATAGACAACCGCCCTCGTTTCCGGGGGCGGTGTTTTTTTATTTTTCTGCCATTACATCATATACAACCACGCCATTCATAATCGTCAAGAGGGTGTTGTCCTCATTGGCGTCGTTGACCACTGTGACTGTTACATATTTTCCAGTTACGCCAAACGCCTCTACCGCATCAACAGCGGAATTGCAAAGATTGACCATGCTGTCCCGCATCGTTACCCATGGCTCATATGTATCATCGTAGCCAGAAGCCTTTGCCTGTGCGATCTCTGCAGCGGCTCCATCGGCTTTTACATAGATTGTAATTCCTGTATCATCGTAGTCGACATTGTATTCAACTCCGGTTCCTTCTGCATTCTTATCCAGCACTGCCTTTAAGGAAGCTGCAACTACTGACATATCCACTTCCGTGTTCTGCCCTTCCTGCCCCTCCTGCTGCTGGTTTTGCTGACTTTGCTGATTGCCTTGCTTGTCATTGCCCTTGTCTTTCCCGCCGCCGGCAAGTGCGCCGATGATTGCAATGACGATAACAATTAGGATTATTGCTGTTACCATCGTTTTTTTCTTCTTTGGCTTGATCTCTGGTGTTGTTTTCTCCATTTCCTCCATAGTCGTCTCCTCCAGTACTGATTATTGTACACTTTACAGTGTACGATTATATTTGGAAAGAACATCTGTTCTTAACCCCGAATTAAACCGTAGTTAAGGTTATTTGCATCGATTAGGATGAGGTATAAAATCATCATCGCCAGCAGGACAAAAATAACTGCGAAGAGTGTTTTGGACAGCTTCCTGCGCTGGCGCACCTGGTCTTTCAGAACCTCTATCATTTCGTCGCTGTTCTGGCTGTCTGTTTTGTTGTAGACTTCCTTCACGAAATGCTTGTCGAGAGATATGTGCAGCGTTTGGCAGATGGAAGCAACGAGGAAAAGGCTCGGATTCTTGGTCGGCTCCGAAAGTAGCCGGGAGATCGTCCTCTCAACTGTCCCGGCATTGTCGGCCAAATCCTTGTGGGTCATTCCATGCTCCTGCCGTTTTGTGGCTACCTCCAATAAAAAGTTATCCCAATTCCTTTCTTCGTCTGAATTCACAAACTCATCTCCTGTTTTTTGTTACCGGACACTTTTTTCCGAAAAACATGACAGTTTTTGCGCCGAAACCGCCGAATTTGGCAGTACAGATTGATAATGCGACCTGTTACAATAGAATTGTAGCAGATATCGGTTGAATTTGGAAGGATTTTTATTTTACAATAATCGACAAAATGGAGGGAGCACAATGGAGAAGAAGTATGAAATCTTAAAGGCAATTTCACAAATGACCCAAGAACAGTTTACTTGGTTTTGCGAGCAAGTGCAATTTGCGCTATCTGCAGAACCGTCTCAGCGTCCTCATCTGATAGAGGCATTACGAAATCAATCAGAGCTTTCTTAGGCCCCGACAGCTCGCCAAATATGGCGGGCTGTTTTTCTTTGCCCAAAAGATATTCGACGCTTACCCCGAAATAATCGGCAACTTTTTGCAATGTTGCCTGCCTTGGAATTGTTCCCTTACTCCATCGCGTAACTACAGAACGCATAAAACCCAGTTCTTCAGCAACGGCGGATGGGGATTTCCCAATTTTATTACAAAGAGCAACATAGTTAATATAAAACAAACGCAACACACCCTTTTTGTGCAAATAGTAGAAAGTAAACAAAAGGTACATTTCCGCCTTGACTGTTGCGTATGTTTACACTATAATGAAAACATAAGCAACAAGCGCAACGCAAAGCGGGCACTCAAGGTGCCATACTTCATTATCCCTCGCAAGGACATGATAACACTTTGTGTAAACTTTTGCAACACAAATATAAAGAAAGGAGAAAAGTTTAGATGCCTGCACAATGGACTGGCGATGTGGTCGGCAAGATGCACAACAACAGAATCACAATGGCACAGCTTGGAGAAAAGCTCGGCGTTGGAAAGGCGTATGTGTGTGCGATACTAAACGGCCGCCGCAGCCCCAAAGACGCAGAACAGCGCTTTAACGCTGCTCTGGACGAGCTTATTAAGGAAAGGGAGGAGGACAATGTCAAGGAAGGTTGATACCTACCGCAGGCTGCGGGCACTGATGCTGGAGCTCGGACATGACCAGACAAGCCTTGGGAAGCGCACAGGTATGAGCCGCCAGCAGATCAGCGACAGAATGATTTGCAAGACCCCATGGACATTGGAGGAAGTCTATAAGGTCTGCGACGCACTATTTATCCCCATAAAAGATGTCAAGAAGTTTTTCCCACCAAACGGGGTGGAGAAGGAGGGACAACATGGAAGCAACAATAGGAGTCCATATCCGGTGGTTTAACTCGGACGAGATCGTACCCAGCAAGGACGGGTATTATCTATGCCAGACGATGCCGGGGAGATACACCACCCTGCCGTTCAGCACAAAGCACAAGATGTTCAATGTCAGCGGAGACCATGTAGAGACCGCTTTGAAAGTCCAGTGGTGGGCATTCCTGCCGGAGCTGCCGCAGAAGGAGGTACAGGATGAATAAGAAGAAAAAAGCGGAGCTCATCGAGTGGGCCAAGGAGGGGTTGACCGTCCTGCTGGCTTTCGCCGCGATGATCGGCTGGATGATTATTCTGATGGGGGTGGCGCCCAAATGACGCAGAACGAACGCATCGAAACCATCAGGCAGGTATTCCCCGGCTATACAAAACCGCTGGACAGTATGTGCAAACGGCCGGAGTATTACGGCGTCCGGCGTACCGCCGAAGCGGAAGCACTGATAGCGGACAAGCCCCGCAGGAAGCGGGAAGCCAACTACAAGCTGTCTGTGCGCATTCCTTTGGGCTATGTGAACATGTCGGAGTTCCGTCAACAGCTTGTCGAAATGGGCTACTGCAACTTCACCGCATGGATACTCCGCTGTATCCGCCGCCAGCAGGAGGAATACAAGCATAGAAAAGCCCCCACCGGCTCCGCAAAAGCCAATGAGGGCAAAGGTAGATTAAGCACCACCAATATACAAGATTTGGGGAGGAATGTCAAGTGATCGTCTATAAAGGGACGGATAAAGACATGAAATGCCGGGATTTCCAATTTGAACTCGGCAAGGAATACGAGGAGGCAGAAGCCAAACTTTGCAACAAAGGCTTCCACGGCTGCGAATACCCGCTGGATGTGTTCGCGCATTACGCCCCTGCTGATAGCCGGTTCTTCGTGGCTGACCTGGACGGAGTAACGGACGAAATGGAAAACGACGACACCAAGCGGGTTGGGACGAAAATCAAGCTCCGGGCGGAAATCGGCATTCCCGGGCTCGTAAAAGCTGCTGTGGAGTACATAAAGGAAAAAGCCGAGAGCAGCGACAACCAGACCGGCTACCGGAGCGCTGCTACCAACACCGGCGACTGGAGCGCTGCTACCAACACCGGCGACTGGAGCGCTGCTACCAACACCGGCTACCGGAGCGCTGCGACCAACACCGGCGACTGGAGCGCTGCTACCAACACCGGCGACTGGAGCGCTGCTACCAACACCGGCTACCGGAGCGCTGCGACCAACACCGGCAACCAGAGCGCTGCTACCAACACCGGCGACTGGAGCGCAGCCACCAACACCGGCTACCGGAGCGCAGCCACCAACACCGGAGAATGTAGCGTAGCCACATCCACCGGCTGCCATAGCGCAGCTACAAGCACAGGAAACTGTAGCGTGGCGGTCAACACAGGCGTCTGTAGCGAAGCCACCTCCGCCGGCTTCTATAGCGCAGCCATCAGTACAGGCGCCCATGGCGAAGCCACAAACACAGGAATCCAGAGCATAGCCATAAGCACAGGCGACTATAGCGAAGCTACCGTTGTTGGGAAAGATTCCTTTGCGGTCGCAACCGGCACTTGTTGTAAGGCATCCGGCGCAATTGGCTGCTGGCTTGTCCTCACCGAACGGGGCGATTGGAATGGTGATACTTATCCCATTAAAGAGGTACGCGCCATAAAGGTAGACGGCGAGACCATAAAGCCCGGTGTGTTCTACAAGCTGCAAAACGGGGAGGTCGTGGAAGCATGAACCCTTTGGACGACTATGACACTGATGATCTAATCATAGGCACCTGTGCAGCCTGTGGTGACCCCATCTATGAGGACGAGGACTACTACCAAATAGTGTATGAAAAAGTCCATGTGGATTGCATCGACAAGTGGGCAGAGCAGTACAGAGTAAGGAGTGTTTAACATGATTAAATTCAGACCGCTGCGGGCGGATGAGGTTGACCTTCGGGTTGACCGGTATACATCGAGAGGGGCTGTGCTCCTGTGCTATAAGGATGCCCGATGCGATATGCGCATCCTCGACGAGACGGTTGGCCCCGAGAACTGGCAGCGGGAACATTACGAATGCAAGGGGAACCTTTTCTGCCGTGTCGGTATCAAAACGGATGACGGATGGGCGTGGAAGGCCGATTGCGGAACCGAAAGCTATACCGAAAAGGAAAAGGGCGAAAGCTCCGATAGTTTCAAGAGGGCTTGTTTTAACTGGGGAATTGGCCGGGAACTTTACACGAGGATAAATATCATCATCCCCATGAAGACCCAAAAGAATGAGTACGGAAAGTTTGAACCAGCAGACAGCAATGACAAGTGGGCTAAATTTACCGTAGCGGAAATGGAGGTAACCGGAGAGCGCATCACCTACCTGACGGTCGCAGACAAAAACGGAAACATCGTATTTAGCTTTGGTCAACCGGGAGATGCCGGAGATGACATCACGGAAACCTGCGCTGACTGCGGTAAACCTATCGTCCCAATCACCAAAAGAGACGGGTCTACATGGTATGTCCGGGAGATTGTCCCATACACCGAGAAAATGTTCGGACGGCATTTGTGCGGACCGTGTATGAAAGCCGCAAAGGAGGCCGAAAAGAATGAAAACAAAGCTGCGGTTTGAGACCGCAGACTGGACGAAAGACCGAAACGGCTACGGCATCATCTTGTACACCAAGGATGCCGCAGCCGCACAGGCTTTTCTCGACAGCATGGAGCTTGGCAAGAAATACTCCGCAGAGCTGGCCGAGGTAAAAAACAGGCGGTCGCTCGATGCCAATGCGTACTGCTGGGTGCTTATCGGCGCTTTATCCGAAGCGCTCGGAAGGCCGAGAGACGAAATCTACCGACACTATGTGCGGGAGATGGGCGTGAACAGCATCGTGTGCCTGAAGTCGGATGCAGCGGACGAATTGCAGGAGGCATGGGGGCTGCACGGCCTCGGCTGGCTGACGGATGCATTTCCGAGTAAGCTCCCCGGCTGTACGAATGTAATCCTGTACTACGGCTCAAGCACATATGACACAGCGCAGATGTCTCGGCTCATCGATCTCATCGTTGAGGATTGCAAGGAGCAGGGCATCGAGACGGCAACACCGGCAGAGCTTGCCTTGCTGAAGGAGGAATGGGGAAAATGAAAAACGAATGGGGCGCAGAGCTTGATCGAAACGGATACGCTCCGAGCATCGTACAAGCCGACACATCCAAGTGCTTTTTGTGCCAGCGCTCCGGCGTAAAGCTCGACCGGCACGAAATCTTCGGCAACGCCATGCGGAGCAAAAGCAAGCGCATGGGGCTGTGGGTGTCCCTGTGCCATGAGCCATGCCATCTGACACACGCACACGGCTGCGCCGAGGTGATGGACTGGCTCCACAAGCTCGGAGAACAAGCATGTATCGACAACTACGATTTCACGATCCCGATGTTCCGGGAGGAATTCTACACCAACTATTTGGAGGAAACAGAATGCTGAACAAAGCGATACTTAATGGGCGGCTGACCAAGGCCCCCGAACTGAAACAGACCAACAGCGGTAAGAGCGTTTGCGGCTTTACCATCGCCGTAGACCGCAACCGCGACCGGGAAAAGACCGATTTCATCAATATCGTTTCCTGGGGCAAGACCGCCGAATTTATCAACCAGTGGTTTGGCAAGGGCGATCTTATCACCATTGTTGGGCGCATCGAAGTTCGCAACTACGAGGACAAGAACGGCAATAAGCGCACCGCCACAGAGGTTATCGCAGAAGAAGCCCTTTTCGGCGGCAGCAAATCCACTGGCAAGGCAGAGGAAAAGCCCGCAGAGAGCGAGCAGGGCGGTTTTGAAGAAGTCCCGGACGATAACGACCTCCCTTTTAATTAAGGGTTACGCTTCCCAGTAAAAAGCGACAGGAGGACAACCCATGAAGTACCTTAAAGTCTTTACAGACTTTGCAGATGCCATGGAGGAACTCGGAGATGCGGAGAGAGGGCGGCTGTTCACGGCTATGCTGAAATATGCAGAGACGGGCGCAGCCCCCGATTTCCGGGGAAACGAGCGTTTTATATGGCCGGTAGCAAAGTTGCAAATAGACCGGATGGCTGCTGAATGCGAAGGAAAAGCAAAAACAAGCAGGGAAAACGGCGCGAAGGGTGGCAGGCCGAAGAAAACCCAAGGTAACCCAAAAAACCCAGCGGGTTTTTCAAAAACCCAGAAAAGCCAAGACAAAGACAAAGACAAAGACAATGACAAAGACAAAGACAATATTCCCTCCGGGAATAATACCCCCCTACCCCCCAAAGGGGGAGTGTGTGTGCCGGAAGCCTTGATGGAAAGCTGGAGCGGCTTTTGTGAGATGCGCAAGAAGATAAAAAAGCCTCTCACTGATCGGGCCGCAAAGATGATCCTGAACGAGCTGGAGCGGCTGGCACCGGGGGACACCCACACCCAGGGGCTTATCCTCGACCAGAGCACTAAGCGCTGCTGGCAGGATGTTTACCCGTTGAAAGGCGACAAGTCTGCTGGTGGGACAGACAATGTATTTTTGCAGATGCTGCAGGAGGAGGGACAACATGAACCGTACTGAAACACTGGCTGTTATGTCCATCCTCAAGGCCGCTTATCCAGCGTACTACCGGGACATGAAGCGGCAGGATGCGGAAGCGGTGGTAAACCTGTGGTCGGAGATGCTGGCAGACTACCCGGCTAACCTTGTGGCAGCGGCGGTTAAGTCCCACATTGCCAGTGACCGCAAGGGGTTCCCTCCACACATTGGGGCTATCATAGCCGCTATTGGTGAGATCAGCAGACCGGCGGAACTCTCCGAGGGGGAAGCATGGGCGCTGATTGCAAAGGCCCTGCGGAACAGCGGCTACAACAGCGAGAAAGAGTTTGCAGCCCTGCCGGAGAACCTACAACGGTTGGTAGGACACCCATCCCAGCTGCGGGAATGGGCCAGCATGGACACCGGGACAGTGCAGAGCGTGGTGCAGTCCAACTTTATGCGCAGCTACCGAGCAAGGCAGGAGAGCGAGCGCAAAATGCAAGTCCTGCCTGCAGATGTCCGGGCGAAGCTGGCCGGTATGGCCGAGGTAAAGCAGCTGCCCAGCCATGACATAGCGCTGGCGGAGCGGATGATGGAGGAGAATGCGTGAAAATCACAATCCCCGAAATCCCACCATCGCTGAATAAGTACGCCGGGCGGGCGAACGCCTGGGACTACCGAGCGGAAAAGCAGCGCTGGCTGCAGCTGTTTGTTGCATACTGCCCCAAGTGCAAACCAATGGGCAAGGCGGTGGTGACCATCACATACTACTTTCCAACCAGGCACAGGCACGACCCCGACAACTACAACGGCAAGATGCTGATGGACGGGCTGGTGCACCGTGGAGTAATCGCCGATGATAGCTTTGACCATGTGGAGTTAAGGCTGCGTGGGGCATATGACCCCAAAAACCCAAGAACTGAAATTGACATAGAGGAGGTAACACAATGGGTAAACACGGAACGGAAATAGAGCGGGAGAATCCGCTTTTTAAAGCGTCTCCTAACGCCAAAATCGGCTGTTCTAATTCAAACGACCCGGAGTTCCTGGAGCAGCTGGTGCGGGAGGGCAAGACCAACAGGGAGATTGCCTTAATTCTTGATCTTGATTACGGCTCTGTGGCCCCAATCTTGTCTCGCTATGGAATCAAGAGAGACCCCAACCGGCCCTGCAAGAGATGCGGAGGGCCGATAGGCAGCACCAACACCAGGCAGCTGTATTGCAAGGAGTGCCAAAAGGCCATGGACAGCATCCGGGCCCGCAAAAGCAGTATGAAAAAAGCCGAGCCGAAGAAATGCGAATACTGCGGGAAGGACTATTTCGGCCAGCCGGGACAAAAGTACTGCTCAAAGCAATGCTACAAGGATGCGGCGGCATCCGGTAAGTATAAGCGCCCCAAGAATTGGCTAAAGCGCCGGGATGGGAAAATCGACATCGAGATAAGGGTTTGCGGCAAAACCACGGAGCGACGGGAGAGTGTGGACTACTACGAGGCCCGGGAGATTTGGCACGATGGCTGGATAGGCCGGGGCTACGCAGCGCTGATAACGGTAGATGGCCACAGGCTGGAGACCCTGCCGCAAATAAAGACCTTCTTCGGATTTAGGAGGGATTCGCTATGAGGAACTGGGCGGCAGCGGTAGTTACGATAATCTTAGCTGCTTTCTGCATAATGGTTCTCTCGGCTATTTCGGCCGAAAGGTGGAATCATTTGGATGAAGTTGCCCAGGCGGAGATCACCGCAGAGGAACAGGAACGCCGGGAGCAGGCAGCCTACTACAAAGGCTGGAAGGACTGCAAGCAATATTATCTTGAGAATTTTGGAGGGATAAACTGATGGAACCTGTAATTAACCCGTGGTTGTTTTATTTGATTGAATTGGTAGACGGATTGAAACTTGCATTTGGCGGTCTTGGCGGTGCGATTGGCCTTGTTGTTATTATTATAGGACAAATTGATAGCGATTGTACTTATGATGAAAATGTAAAGAAAGAGTGTAAAAAAAGGAAAAAGATTGGGCTTGCTATACTTCTTGTTGGGTGTTTTGTTTGTGCGTTAATCCCTTCATCTGACACGCTGATAAAGATGACAATAGCAAAGAATGTGACCTACGATGCAGTAGACGCTGCAAAAGATGTGGTAACCCAAGTTTACAACGACATTTTGGCACTGTTCCAAAAGTAAAAGGAGGGATAACATGGATGCTATAAAGTTTATTGAGGAACGAAACAGAATGTGCGAGAGTTTTGGTAATAGATGTACTGGGTGCCCAGCTTCTAATGCTTGCAATGATAATCCATGTTGTTGTGCAGTTGCTCAAGAGTCAACGCTGGACGCTACGGCTCAGATTGCTATAGTCGAAGAATGGTCAGCTGCGCATCCCCGCAAGACGAGGCAGAGCGTGTTTTTGGAGCACTACCCAGAGGCTGCTCTTGATGACTACGGAGTACTGCGGTTTTGTCCGTCTGATATTTCTGCGGCTCACAGATATAGCGAAGGGTGCGGATACCCAGAACAAAGGTGTACAGATTGTCGTCGCGAGTTCTGGATGCAGGAGGTAGAATTATGAAAAAACCTTTTCTTTGCCGCATTGGTATGCACAAGCTGAACAAGTATGCGTATGTTCAGGTATCTCGCCGCCGAAGCGACCGGCACGGCGGGAAGTACCACACAAATTACGCAGTCTGTGAACGGTGCGGAAAACTATGCTACAGAGTGAAGCGAAAAAGGGAGGTAGAGTGATGGAACGACTAACGAATGAAGAGGTCAGAGTGGATGAGAGCATGGACCAATATCTCGGCCCGCGCTCCGTCCTTGAAGGCATGAAGCCGAAGCTGCTAGACCTGGTTCTGAACGGTCCGGTGCTGAACAGCGTATCGAAGGCTGCACTGCGGCAAATCATTCGGCAGCTCTACAGCGCGCTCGCTGCCTACGAGGACACGGGGCTGGACCCGGAAAGCGTAGAGGCACTCAAACTGTCCATGATGGGCAAGGCGATTGCGGAGATCACGGAATTTGACGGTTTGCCGATTGGCCGCCTGCGCGAACTGGCAGAGGCCGACAAGGAAGGTCGGCTGGTGGTTCTACCGTGCAAAACAGTGTTTGAATTGACATGGGACGCCGGGCCTGACTGCGATCTGGTTTGCCCGGTGTCCATTGACGGTAACGGCTGCTGCGATTTCTGCGATAAGGGCAAACTATTTGCCTACGAGAGACCGTGCTGTCAGGAACATATTGAGCGACTTGGCAAGACCGTATTCCTTACCCGCGAGGCGGCGGAGGAAGCATTGGAGGCGATGAAATGAGCCGGCTATGGAATTTGTGCGCATTCTGCGGAAAGCGCATCGAAACGGGCGAAAAGTGCTACGGCTTGCCAAACGGAGAGAGCGTCTGCACCGATTGCTGTGTTGCAGAAAACGATGGTGCGGCTGTATCCGATGGGGAGAAAGAACAGGAGGGCTGACAATGACACTAATTGAGATGTTTACAATTTGTGATTCGTGCGCATATGCGCCATGTCTTTGTGGGAATGATCCCGAGAACTGCGTGGCGTATGTGATGAGGACTTCTCATCCGAACACGCTGATTGGGAAATACACAACGGTACATGATGGGAGGGCTGACAATGGCTGAATATATTGAGCGGAGTTACATCCGCAAAATGGCAATGTTTGAAATGGCATATACGATGGAAACAGAGACCGATGCTGCGGTTGTTCTCCGTATGATTGATGACGCTCCCGCCGCTGATGTGGCCCCGGTGGTGCATGGTAGGTGGATTGAGGATCACGATTATCTCAAATGCCCGGAGTGCAGCGTGATGGTTAAGCGGGATTTTACATTTTTCGATATTGGGGATTGGAATTTCTGCCCAAACTGCGGGGCGAAGATGGACAAAAAGGAGGCTACCCATGATTAAACCATACATCAAAAATGAAACGGCAGTGGAAATCATCTGTAGCATCTGCGATAAGACGAGAGCTGACTGCGAGCCTGCCGACTGTGAGTGGATGAAGATGCTGGCGGAGGAATCGGTGGATGCGGTGCCGGTGGTCAGATGTAAAGACTGCAAGTACAGAGATGGCACGCCGGGGCAGCCGAATATACTTTGTGCGCAGATGCACGAGGACGATTTCTGCAGCTATGGAGAAAGGCGGGCGGAAAAGGAACCGCCGGAGGAGGGAGAAACATGATTGACTACAAGCGCATCTGCATTGACGAGCTGAAGTGCCATAGCTATAAGCTCCGGTCGTTGGAAAGCCTGCCGGAAGAAATCCGCCGCTACAATGAGCAGATGGACGGCATTCGGTCCGCCACCAGCGATGCTACACCAGTAAAGGGCGGCGGCTGCGGCCGGGAAGATCATTTGATTAACGCAATCTCCCGCCGGGATGCGCTCTCGGCAAACCTTGCGGTAGTCAAGTGGCAGACCTCCCAGGTCGAGAAAGGACTGGACTGCCTGACGGAAAAGCAGCGGCGCATCCTTGAGTTGTTCTACATCCGCCGGGAATACGGCTACATACAGCGGCTTTGCCAGGAGTTCAACGAGAGCGAGCGGCAAATCTACTACGATAAGGACGAAGCCCTCCGGAGATATGCCCTTTGCCGGTATGGGTTGACCGAACTGTAAAGTTTGCAGAAACATTGCAGAAATAAGATGCATATACAGCGTATACTGGTAGTGTGGTAAAACACAAACTTCCATTGACATTCCTCCTGGCGGGGAGCCGGGCCCCGAGTCCCGGCAATCTGCTCCCGTAGCTCAATGGTAGAGCGGCTGCCTTGTAAGCAGCGGGTTATAGGTTCAAGCCCTATCGGGTGCTCCACCTTCATGTTTTACCTCCTTTTTACGGGGCCGCCGATGCCCCGATATCCCATCGGCCGAAGATACAAGACCTTCGTAAAAAAGGTGACGCGCTGGCAGACCGCAAGTTCGCAATAGTCTGCCTTACACGCAGGGCACAGCTTGAGTTCCGGTGCAACTCCGGAACCCTGCCGCGCGGAAACTTTCCCGTGTAGTTTCATAGGCTAATTTAGCCGAACTTTTGGAGACGGGCCATCAAATGAACAATTCCCCTGAGTTCTTGAGCGGGTGGCGTTACTGACGCAGCCGGTGATTGTTACAAGGGGAGCCGAATAATCAGAGAGTACCGAAAGGCACTCTCTTTCTTTATGCCATAAAGGAGGCGATACCTCTGGATTTAATAGTCCGCAAAATCCCGCAGAGTGACACCATCAAGGTATATCCGGTATCGGATGTGCATTTGGGCAGTATCCTGCACGACAAAGAGGGTTGGCAAGCCTTTTGCCGCCGGGTAGAGCAGGAGGACGCTTATCTCATCCTCGGCGGCGATCTCATCAACAATAATACCCGCCATGCGGTAGGCAGCCCCTTTGAGGACTATATCCGCCCGCGGGAGCAGAAAAAGCTGATGGTGGAGATGCTGACACCTATCAAGGACAAGATACTCTGCGCTGTAGCCGGTAACCACGAAGCCAGAACCGCCAAGGACACCGACCAGGACATTATGGGCGATATCATGTGCAAGCTGGACTTGGAGGACTACTACGCCGAGGATATAGCGTTCCTCAAGCTGGAGATCGGCCGGAGGATAACAAGGGATGCTCCCATTACCAGCTATACGATGGCTATTACCCACGGCTCCGGTGGAGGTATCTATACCGGCGCAACGGTCAACCGCAATGAGCGCTTTGGCTACACGATAGAGGGCATTGATGCTCTGATCGTTGGCCACACCCATAAGGGCACCATCAGTAAGCCCAAGAAGATCGTAGTGGATAGCAACAACAATGTGATCCGCACAAAGCAGCTGGTAGTAGTCAGCTGCACCGCATGGCAGCACTATGGCGGCTATGCAGCCCGGAAGATGCTCCTGCCCAGCAGCGAGAGCGACCATGAGCAGCCGCAGACCCTTCTGCTGTGTGGCAAAAAGACAAAGCGGATAACCACAGTTTGGTAAATATCCCTTATCGGGAAATCTATAAATCAACAAGAAAGGATTGATTAGATGTTAGTAGAGACAAGAAAAATCGGGAAAGAGAAAAAAGCAACCTGTTCCAGCCTGGATGTGGCAGAAACCTTTGGAAAAGAGCACCGGCGTGTGCTGCAGGACATTAGGGAACTTGGCTGTTCGGATGAATTTAGACTGCACAATTTCGTGCAGTCCTCCTACGAGAACAAGCAAATGAAAGGCCAGCCCATGTATATTATGACGCGAGACGGGTTTACACTCCTTGTAATGGGCTACACCGGCGAGCTTGCCATGAAGTTCAAGGAAACATACATCAGGCAGTTTAACGCTATGGAGGATGCTCTGCTTGGGGAGCGGATTGAACGGGAGAAGGGCATTATCTCCAGGCAATCCCTTACAAAGGCAATTCAGCAGTCCGCAGAGAATGACCGGATGCATGGCCACGCCTACTCCAATTACACCAACTGTATTTATAAGGTGCTGTTTGGCAAAACGGCAGCACAGCTCCGGGAGGAACGCGGGATAGGAAAAGCAGACAACCTCCGAGATTGCTTTGGACAGGAAGAAATAGAAGCCGTCCAGTACATGGAGCAGCTTGTCAGCGGCCTTGTCGGCTGCGGCTGGGGTTATGCCCAGATAAAGGAATTTATAGATCAGACGAACACCCGTAGGGCCTTGACGGCTTAACGGTATATGGCAGCCCGGCATAGTAGACACCGGGAGGGTAAGGGCGGGTAATGAATATTGTATTTGATTATAATTCTCCAAAGTGGAGAAGGAAGCGCCAGCAGATATTAAGGCGTGATGGCTATATGTGCCAATACTGCAAGAGGTACGGAAAAGCCGTACAGGCTACAACGGTTCACCACATCAAGCACGCAGACGAGTACCCAGAGCTGGCCTATGACGATAAAAATTTAGTAAGCCTGTGTGAGGGCTGCCATAACAAGCAGCACCCGGAAAAAGCTACAGCAGCAAGGGGCCGTTACTGATATCCCCCCCCTATCCGTTGCGCCTTCCTCACCGGTTCGGGGACCGGCGGGGGGGACTTTTTCCCACTCTACGGTATATTTTTGAGAAAGGGG
>ERZ1034984.736-NODE-736-length-35374-cov-15.921940_pt1 | contig 35374 bp, 37 predicted proteins | sample MGYA00520589_ERZ1034984 | MGnify/ENA primary metagenome ERZ1034984 (study PRJEB33766, sample SAMN09781790) | gut metagenome | biome: gut microbiome | host: Homo sapiens | place: Madagascar | study: EMG produced TPA metagenomics assembly of the PRJNA485056 data... | reverse complement strand
ATAATATTGAGTGCCTTTTGTAAAATAAAAACTTTCCTGCCATAAGTCAAACCCATCATCTTTTATATTTATTTTAACATTTGAAGAATCTATTTCTATTCCATAATCGCTACGTGCTCCTATGCAACTCTTTATATCTCCATTATCATATAAAACATACATAAGAAGCCCTGTTTTAAAATAAGTTCCACCTCTATATACAACCATTATATGTTCAGGTTTAAAATCTAAACCTGAAACATGTATATACGTTTCTCGCTTTCCAGTAATATTTATAATTCCATTTATAGTCTCTCTCTCTGTCTGTGTTTGCCCATAAAGATAAACCATTCCCATTATCTAATCACCTCTATCTGCAAACTGAGCGCTTGGGTCGGCTTTTCTTCAAAGCAAGTAAACGTTATCTTACCTGCACTCGTCACTGCCTTACTAATACAGTTCCACGCTTTTTTCTCCAAAATAGCCGTCGCATTAGTCGTCGAGTACACAGGCGTAATATGCGGCTTATCCGTCGATAAGATACCGCTTATTGAGATACTTTGGGTGTACGGCGCACTTGTGCCTGTCCATGTTGTCGATAGACTCGCTGTATAAGAATAAACCGTAGCTTTTGTGTCAACATATTCTTTATTTGTTGCATCTGTATTATTGGTAGGTGTTGCTAGATTTGTAACTTTACCTCCTGTAGTACCTAAAAATTCAATAGTTGGTGTAGTTGTATTATAATCCATACTAATACCAGAAGAACTGTCAACATCTTTTCTCATATATAAATGATTTGTACTAGGGTTAAAATATAAATAAGGATTATTTTCTGCTGAATTTACTAATTTAATTATACCTTTATCATCTATTGAATATCTTGTAGAGTTAGGAAATTTATTTGATTTTACTGTAAATAAGAAACCTGTTGAATTATCAACAGCATCTGTTTTATTGATAGCTAATAGACCAGATAAAGTACCACCAGTTAATTTTAAATATCTGTCATCTGCACTCGTTTGAGATATTGCGCCTACATCGGAAGCTGTTAGTGTTATATCATTATCTAAAGATTTGTTATTAATTTTTCTTGTATTCGGAACATAGGTATCTTGCAATGTTTTAATTGCAGCTTGATTGGCAGTATTATCTGTCTTTAATGTGGTAACATTGGTTTGTAATGATTCAATATCGCTTTCAGCCATAGCTATATTATCTTCATTAGTAGATACACGAGTTCCAAGAGCGTCAACATAAGCTTTATTTACTGCTTGCGTATTAGTAGTTGGCGTAGCCAAGCCAGACACGACGCCATTGCCACTTTTAAACTCTAAAAGATTGAGGTGTAATCCTGTTAGCTCACTATTATTAGCACCTTTACTTATATAAACACCAGAATAATCTATCTCGGTCATTGCGTCAGTTGCTTCTGATTTTTGATAAAAATATGCTTCTGTTCCATATCTTGCGTGAGGCTCATTGTCGCCATCAACTTCTATTCCAGTAGAGGAAACCAAAGTTCCAGTTAAACTTGGATGTTCTGAATTTGTAATTCTACCTCCATCTACCAAGGGTAAAAATTTACCATCTCCTGCTGTTGATATTTGACTATCAACATATTCTTTTGTTGGTATATCTTTAGGGTCAGTAATTTGACCTAAATTTTTCATTAATATTTCACCTCTCTATTAAAGAGTTGCAACAATAATTTTGATATCATAATCAGTCGCAGCTTCAATAGAAATAGTCAATACAGTACCGACCAAAGCAGAATCGATCATTATGGTTTCTCCTGTTGTTGCATTAGAAGCTTCAATGGATAAAATATCACTACCAGAGGTGATATTCTGCGTTGTAGATGTTTGTCCAGCAGTTAAAGTTAAACTATATTTGGTAACTACAGAAGTTTGCAAAGTAGAAACGTCTTGTTTTAATTTTGTTACATCGGTATCTAAACCATGCAATAAAGTATAATCTGCACTTGTTAGCAAACCGTTTGCGCTTGCACTGGCAATAGCATCGGGGATAGTAACTGTATGTTCCCCTGCAACGGTTAATCTGCCAAATTTATCAACAGTAAAGCTTGGAACTTTAAACGTAGCACCAAAAGCGGGAGTTTGAGCAGTAGTATCGCCATACGCTTTTGCGGTCACTCCGCTATCAGCCATAGAGATAGTACGCTTTGCATTTTCACCATCAACGACTATTGGAGTAATGCCAGCGATTTCGGTAATTGCTCCATCAATATTAGTCTGAATGATATCCCAGTCGGAGTTTTCATTGCCAGAACCTTGACGAGCAACAACAGCAATCATCATATCTCCAACTTCACATTTTTGTCCAACATATGTTCCTGCTGTGCCAATCACATATAACCAGCCAACTTCATAAGTTGTAGGAATATCATCTACAGAATTAATCGTGCCTTTATAGACGAGACCTTGAGAAGCAGAGACAATTTTATCAACATAAGATTTGATAACTTTGTTTTGAACTGCATTAATAGAACTATCGGACATTTCGGTATCAATAGTGGGCTTATTTGTTAAGTCATTATAAGAACCGCTAAAAGAACTCGTGCCTGCGCCAATATTAGTTCTTGCTTGTTGTTTCTGATTTTCTGTCAAGTCTTGAACGGTGGTTTTAACAGCATTTGTTGTAACTACTCCACTTGCGCCATCTACAGAGGACACAATATTTGTGGTATTATTTCCTAGAGTGATAGTATTTCCATCAATTTTAGCGTCAGTAATACCATAACCCTCGATAGTGTCAGGCTTGTTTAATACATTTGCCCATTCGATAGCATCGGCAGTGCCACCACCAGTTGCACTCAAAGTACCATCGGAAGAAACTGCTAAGCCTGAGCCAACTTTGACACCGCCAACCTGTGTAGTTGTAGCAGTCGGCAAAGCATAAACAGTCATTTCAACGCCATCTACTTTAATATTGCCGTTAATATCAGAATCTTCCACAATCATACCAACGGTTTGCCAATTTTTGCCATTATATTGCATGAGTTTGTTGGTATTTTTATCATAATAAATCTGACCTTGTTTAGGAGTAGCTGGAGCTGTTGTTAAAGGTGAAATGACTGCGTTTTGCAATTCATTTTGACTTAAATTTATATTTGTTAAATAAATCATTATCTTACTCCTTTGCTTATATATACATAACAATTACTCTTAATGGAGTTTTTGGTTTATCTGTTAAAGCGACAGTGACTTTTGTATTATCAACATCAACATCGCATCCGATTTCATCTCCGTTAATTTCATCATAAATAAATACATTTAATATTTTTGAAGCGTCTGTAAATGTCTTGCTACTTGATTGCTGAATGGTAGCGACAGTGAAATCTCCGAATTTAATTCCACCGCCACCACCGCCACCAATCAAGGTTATCATTTGTTCTTTTTTGTCTACACCAAAAGCATTCCCATCTAAGAATACCCCACAGGGAGCTTGAATTTTAGCCATATGATAACCCCCTTTAATACTTAATTAGAAATAGGATTAATCGTTAGAGTATCGCTATTTGCTGTCATAATCAATGTAATACTGAATTTTGGAGAAGTGCCAGTAATTGTTATGCTACTATCGTCTGCATTAGACATCATGGAAGTTAAGTCAACAATAGATGTACGACTTACATTACTGCTACTAATAGTGTAATTCTCTTTAATAACAACTTTTGGTACAATGCCTTTTCTCATGGCGTTAACAATTTGCGTTAAAGATAATTTAACAATGTCTGTTTTAGAAATTTGAGTCGTAATTTGTTCGTTATTTTCAACTGGAATAACAGGATGTAAAGAATCCACATAACCTTTATTTGCCAACATATCGTCTCTATAAGGATTAGCAGAACAAAGAATTGGAACTTGATTTCCGTTGTCTGTGGTTTCAATACTTAATACACTTCCGATAGGCGAATTTTCGTCTAAAGAATTGGTTAAAGTAAATTCATGTCCACCCTCTATTTTACGAGCCAGCGCAATATCTCCTACAACGCGAATATCGCTTGTTCTTATATCTCCATTAGGATAAATTTTAAAACCATTATCATATCCCTTGAGATAATAACAAGTTCCCTCATATGGGTCAGAATCATCTTTGATTAAATTTTGATTTTCTTCAAAATATAATTTATTAACAGCGTCATTATTTCCACTTGGATTAGGAACTGTGCAGCTATCATCTACCACTAAATGATTGATTACTCCGTCACCAGTAACAATAATATTTTTAAAAGTCATAGTTTCATCGGTATAATCGTCGCGAGGAATAAATTTGCTATCGATTTTATGAACAAATTCTCTTACTTCCCAAACTTTAAGAGAATGTAATTCATCATACCTGTAAATATCAGGTGATGTCAACAGTATAGCAGAATGAATATCGGAATAATCTTTTTTGCCATTAGAGCCAATCAATTCAATTTTCTGGCAAGCGTTATCCCAACTTTCGCCCCCACCTAAAAAATAAGAATCTTCATTGAGTTTGAGCATTTGTAAGTCAGAGTATCTTTGACCGTCAAACTCAACAATATAAGAACCACCGACGTATACTTCGGGAATTTCAACATCGGACACATATGCCTTTTTAATATCATTCCATTTAAAAGAGATTTGACTATCAAAAATTAATTTACTCTCAACATGAGAAAAGATTGAGATATTTCGACCAATAATGCTTTTGTCTAAATTAGAATCATCTGTTTCAATAACATAATCAGCGACTAAACCATTGTTTTTTATTTTAAAATTAATGGTTAATTTAATATCTTTATTATTAAAGGGAAATGTAAAAATCCAACTATCTGTACTATTTTCAGAAACAGATAATATGGAAATTCTTTTAGGATTGATTTCTTTGCCATCTAATAAAATTTCAAATTCGCCATTATTGGTACAATATAAAAAATCCTCTAAAGCGTTTTGAATAGAATAATCTTTGGTTAATTGAGTATATTTATCTCCAAAGCTTTGTTTTAAATCTGTGATAATAAAATCTAAAAGTTTCTTTCTATGGGTTACATAACCTAAGTTACTCTCCAATTATAACACCTCTTATTATTCGTCTTTTTTAGGTACGGAATAAGTTAATGCTTGCTGACTATCAGAAACACCGCTTGTAGTAAAGTCAATAACAGCATTATACAAAGACACTAAAACTGCAACGACCACTACAGGATTTTTAACAGCTTCAATAAACAGATTTCCTAAAGTCTGCCATGATGTCATCTGTTCCCAACTTAAACCGAAATAAGCCAAAATAGGCGTAACAATACTTAATACAATACTTACATAAAACAAAGGATTATTAAAGCGAACCTTCCAATTAATTTTCATAAATTATCTCTCCTTATCAATAGGTAATAGCATAAATTTCTCATGGATGTCATCCATAACACCATTTGCCCCTAAACTATGATATTGTGTCCAACAATTTTCAAAATTATCCCTCGCATAAATCGGAGCATATCCTTTTTCGTGATAATGATTATATTCTGAAATCATTTGTGCTCTCAATAATGCTTGGATTCCTAACATTGTCGCAACCGTTTTCTTTTCCGTCTCTGCTAATTTATTTTTTGTTTCCTCATTGTGCTTTCTCTCATGGGAAATAAAACTTCTTACGATAAATAATATTGTCCCAGAAAACAAAGATGGCGCGCCTATAAGGCACAAAAATTGATACCACGTCATGTTTATCTCTCTTTTCTGATAATTATTTTCTTGTCTTTCTCCCAGTAATCCACTTCTGCTCCTAAGATTTCTCCAATTAATCTTAATGGAACTAATGTTCTATTGTCTTTAATGGTCGGAGCAACATCTGATTCTTTGACCTCACCATTAAATGTATATTCTTTATTATCGATTTGTAATTCAATAATATCCCAATCTTTTATTTTATCCACAACAACCCACGCCTCATTTAAGGGATAACTCCAAGGAATAATAGCTACACCATTATTTCCCCAAGCTTCACCCCAACTATTTTGAATTAAAATTCCATCTTTTGTATAACCAAATGCACAAATAGCATGATAGCCAGCTTTATCTTCATCGGATTTTGGCATTGGCAATTTCATATCTTTCTCACTCTTGAACCAAAAGCCATCAAAACTTACTGGCACATGAATAGACAATACACACGCACCGTATTGGAAAATCGCCTCTTTGATATCGTTTTTATCTGATAAGCTAATGTATTTCGTACCATTATACGGTAAGGCTTTGTCTTTTAAACCTTTTACCATATTTTTAATACCCATATTAGGATATTCTGTATTTGTCGGCAAATCTTTTTTTAGTACAACGCCATCTTCACAAAGATGTTTGCACCCTTCTCTCATATACATTCCTTTGCCTTGCCAATCTTCTTCTGTTCTATTATGGTAAATAAAATCAGTAGAAAATTCTCTATTTGACTTTTTTTCTCTTTCTTCTTGATACCATTTCATAGTAGACAAAGCATAGGCAACACAAGAACTTACATTATATTGATTAACAACAGGAGCGTATTTATCTGGCAAATATTCGTCAGGTAACACACCCATGTTTAAATATTCTTTTGCCTTATAATCTCTGCTATCTTTGGGAGATGGAATTGCGCCATAAGCGTGTTCTCTCATTGTTTCACCCCTTATTTAGATAATATAAACGCATCACTAAAATCATTTAATGGAACAACAATTCTTACAACCTCATTATCAGAAAATGTTCCAGAACCGTAAACTGGCAAATCATACTCTTTACCATTTAGCAATACTTTATAAATACCCTCACTAATATTAGATATAATCTTTGCACGATAAATTTTTGTAAATGGCAGACTTTTACATATTGTATTTACACAATCTACAATACCATCTGATAGTTTCTTGGACAAACTTTCACTCATTTTCTAACACCCCAAATTTGAATCGATGAACCTTGTGGAATATATGCATCACCATCTCCACTAACTTTAGCCACAACAATTCTAATTTTATTAATTGATTCAACATTAAAAATTGTTTCTGGATTAAAATTAGCTTTATTTATTGTTGTTGTTGCATTTTGAAACGTAAATACATTGGTTGGATAAACAGTATCTAAATAACCATTTACAATCTTTGAATATACATAAGTATATATATCCTTATCATGAATAATAGCATACTGATTACATAAATTTTTACCATTATTTGCAATAACTGATAATGAGGATACGTTGGTAGCAGGCTTAATATTTATATACAAATATAATGCCGACAAATTATATGGCAATCCGTTTGGTTCTATAGATTTATCAATAAAAGGCACATCTTCGTCTAAAACAACAGTTTCAATTAATTCAAATTTATTCTCTTTATTAACCCACTCGCATAAAAATGTTCCATCATCATTAACCTGTTTTACGACTAAAATATTTCCTACTGATGGCGTATTTGTTGGCTTATCCAACTTATTATCAACATTCGGAATAATAGGTTTATCTGTCAAATCGTTATAAGAGCCGCTAAATGAACTCTTATTGTTCCAATCATTAATCTCATTGTCTGAAACAGTTTTATGTTCTGAATCCTCTTCTAATTGAGATAATTTCGTAGGAATTGTTATTTCAGATTTAGTCTGATTTACAATACTTTCGATATCGCTATCTGTAAAATAGTCTACACCTTTAACTGGAGTTTTGCCATTTTGAATATCGGCGGTAGTAGTCTGTTCTTTATCTGTAATAGTTATTCTTGCACCATTAGATATTTGTTTTACCTCTGCCGTAGGAGAATATCCATCTTGCCCCTTTAAACTATTTAATTGTTCTGGGGTGAACATATCATAAGTGAAATCTTTACCATTTTTTACTATAGCACTTTTAACGCCTAATCTATCAGTAATATAGATTGTTGCTCCAGTTTCCGTTTGTTCTGTTTCTACTGTAGGGGAAATACCATCTGCTCCTTTTAAAGATACAAGCCAGTTTTTAACAGAACCCTCAAATCCCTCTTCGACTGCAATTTCATAAGCAGATTTACCATTATCGCCACGAGCTTTAATTCCAGTATCGACAGCTTTACCTAATTCATCATCGTACTCAAACCAATTTCCATTTTCTCCAATGTAGGGAGAAATGCCTTTCTCAATAACCGCCTCGGTATAGGTTTTAACTTTATGATAATTATTATTCTCAATTTGTTTAATTTGATAAACATTATCCATTTTGTGTCTCACCCATTATATTCTTATTATCCCACTCTACAATAATATCATTAATTTTTTGAGCAAACTGTGTATATCCATCTTGTCCAATCCATTTAACCAGTATAACACAATTGCCTGTGCGATAGTTAATTGTTTGCTCTTGAGTTTGAGGACATTCGACAATGCCCTCTCTGATTTTTACCGAATTAATATCCCAAGTGGTTAATTCATTTGAGCTTACATATAAACCTATCTCGATTTGTTTGAGCCAACTCATATCCTGTCCAAAATCAATAAGAATAGGTTTATTTGTACCTTGAATAATCAATATATCACCCACTTTGTTTCTTTTATAAAAACCATAAAGGGGCGATATAATAAACACCCCTTTAGTTTTAAATACTATATGCTTTTTGCTTTAATTTGCTTGGTAAATCTAATAAAGCTCTTTGAATAGTTTCAACAGAAGAATTATCACGAATATTGGGTAATGCAACAGTCAAATTCTGAATATTCATATTGTTACTGCTATCTTTCTGATTAACTGTATTCATAATACTGGCTAATTGCGGAATATTATACCGTCCTAAATTCATAAGATTTTCGGTCAATTTATTAGGAATAATACCATCACCCTGATTTAATACTCTTAATTCTCTACCTTGTTCACCAACTAAAGATAGACCAGATTGTGGAACAGATAATGAACCAGTAGCGTATTTACCTTGAGCAATTTGACTCTGCGCCCATTTCTTTTGCCCTGCTGTTCCACTACTTACCAAATTATCTAAATATTTTTTCTGATTAGAGCGATTATCTGTAGAAGATGACGAACTTCCTCCACCGCCGCCACCACCAGACGATAATCCAGCTCCAGCACCAGCTCCCATATAATTCTGTCGAATTTGTAGATTGTTTATTTCGTTGATAATTCTCGTATATTCATTTTTAAAATCTTCAAGATTTTTAATTCTATCTTGGATATTTTGATATTCTTTATTTTTACCAATAGTTTGTTCATTTAATAAGATATTCTGCTGCTTTTCATAATTATCAACAACATCTTCCCACTGTTGTTTATAATCTTCAAGCTTTGCAATTTCCTCATCTATTCGCTTTTCTTCTGCTTCTTGTTGCTGATTACGTTTATATTCATCTAACTCTTCTTGAGCTTGTCGGACAGCTTCAACGTCTTGCTCATATGTCCATCCAATTCCACTTTTCCAGATTCGAACTTTTTTCTGTTTAGCGGATTGTAGTGCATCTTCTAATCTTTGAAGTTCAATGCCACTTTCAATTTCGTCGTTTCGTTCTTTTAAAGTGTCTTTTTCTTTCTCTAATTGAGCAATTTGTTCGTCAATAGCAGAAACACGTTCATCTTTAAGATATCTTAAAAGTTCTAATTGAACATCCAAAGAATTTTTCAAATTCTCTAATTGTTCTTCTTGAGCCTTTTTTACATTTTCTGTTATCTTATCCTGAATATCTTTTATATCGTCAGCATACGACCACCATTGCTTATTAAGCTCTTGAATATATTCATGGTTGCTTGCCAAACCTTGTTTTTCATATACCGCTCTTTGAGACAATAACATCTCTTGAATTTTCTGCATCATTTGAATACGTTCTTCGTCTGAAGTACCATTCTTTTCTGCAATATATAATTGATATTCCATATCGGAAATAATTTTTTGATATGCTTCGTGTTGAGCTTTTAAAGATTCTTCTGCTTTTTCTTGAGCTGTTTTTACAGAAGAGCCACCACCACTACTGCCAGTAGAAACTGAACCTCCTGTGCCACCAGCGGAAACACCCATAGCATTAATCGCATCAATCTGATTTTGAATTAATTGCAAAGCGTCTTTGGTAGAATAATATGTTTGATAATCAGCATATTTCTGCTCTAATTGAGAGGTATCTACACCTTGAGCTTTTTGTTGAGTAATTTGATTTCTTAAACGTGCTAAATCACGTTTAGAATATCCATATTTTTCAATACCGCCCGCCCCAGCTAAGGCTAATTGAGTGTTTGCTTCGGATTGATACGCCGCAATACGAGCTTGAACTTGTTTTAAGGTTGTTTCGGTTTTGTCATACTCATTCTGTTTTTGAATTCTTGCAGCTTCCTTAGCGGCTTCGGTGATGAATGCATAAGCGTCACCCTCGACCCTTAACGACGAAGCAAATTGTTGAGTGACAAGAGAAAGAGCGGAAACTGATTTGGTCGATTTGGAAGTTATACCATTCAGCTTATCTGCAAAATCAATTAACTTTTGATTGGCTTCACCGACATCTATCCCTGCATTTTTATATTCAGTTAATTCTACAGAGGCTTCTGTTATTTTTTCTTTTAATTCAGCCAAATATTGAGATTGTTTTTGAAAATCTTTACTATTTTTAGAAGTCTGATTTGATAAACCTTTAGAAACCAATTCGTACTCATGAAGAAGTTGCTCTGCGTTTAGTTTAGCTCCTCCATCTTCTCTTTCATATCCTCCACCCCAAACTGTTTTAGAAAACTCTGTTTGTTTGGCTTGTTGAATTAAAATTTCTTGTTGCTTTGCTAATTCCTTATATCTTTCAATTTGTTCGTCAAGATTAGCTATTTCGGCAGTTGTTCCTGCTGAAGATTTTTGAGATTCTAAGTCTTGAATTTTAGAATTAATTTCGTCTAATTCATCTTTAAATCCTTGAGTTTTTTCTCTTGCTCTATCCGCAGAACCAGCAATATAATCAAAAACTTTGTATAATGCCATTCCTGCTGTAACAACAGCGGCAATCGGATTCGCTTTAATAATTTGGAATAAAGCTGACAGAGATATCTTTAATTTTTCAATAATTCCAACGCCTTTGCTTAGAGAAAGAAAGAAATAAGAAAAAGCACTCCCTGTTTTCTTAATCATGGTTGCCGACATAAAGGCAGGGATAACTTTATTGGCAGCTATTACGGCGGTTGTGAATAATCCTAATTGAATAATAGCTGTTCCAATATCTGTATTCGCAAATTCTAATAATGCAGTTCCCATATCGATAATCGTTTTTAACATATCAGAGCTTGCGATACTGTTCGCTAAATCTTGAAAAGCTTTCTTTAACATTTGGATTTTATACTCCAAAGACTCGGCATAAGCCGCATTTTCTTTCATTGCAGAGCCAGAAGAATTCAACGCGGTTTTATACGCATCTTGAGCCTTGGCAAAATTTTGAAGCTCCGCAGCCAAAACTTCATACTGATTCTTCTTTTATCAAGTTTTGACTTATTATATTTTTAAAATTTCCAGTTTCTTTAATCTCCCAATATGGTATTTCAATATATTTTAGACCATTTCTTAAACAACATTCCTTTTTATATTTATCTATCTCTTGTTGTTCCTTTAAAGTCTTAGTAAAGAAATTATTTTCTTCATAATGTTGCGCACCATGTATTTCAATTATAATTTTATAATCTGGCAAATAAAAATCAAATGGTAATTCTCTTTTATATCTACACCAAGAAAATCTTTGTTCTCTAATATAATTAATATTAATTTCTTTTAGAAAATTTTCCACTATAAATTCATAATTACTTTCAGCTTTAGAACAAATAGGACATCTATTATGATGATAATAAATTATATTACCCCATTGAATCTTAAATTTATTTCCACATTGTACACATATCGCTTCGAGGTATTCATTTTTGGGATTAACATTTATTTCCGAAATAATCTTCAAATTCAAATCATTCTTATTAATATATAATCTCATATTTTCAAGTTGATATTTATTATTTTGAGAAAATTTTCTTGTTTTATTAGTTCTACTATCTAAAGTGTAAACAGAGACATTTGAATATTTATATCCTTGTTTATCAACCATATCAAAATTATGTCTACCAATATAAGTTCCATCAATTATATTATATCCATGTTTTTGACAAATTTTATTTGTTTCCTCTTGAGTTGATTTATTATGCGGCTCTTTATGAGCACATTTATTACATTGAAATTTTTTATTATAATAGATATGTCCCCATCTAACGTCGTATTCAGCTCCACATTCTTGGCAAGACAACTTAATTTTATTTCTACCACCATTCCATTTTGTTGATAAAACTTTTGCTGTCCCACCATTATTATAAATATAAGTCTGAATATTTTCGAGAGTATAAGGATTATGAGATTTAACTATCGCAAATCCACTTCTTTTATCGTTAATATCTTTTATAGTTAAAAAATATTTATATCCATCTTTATCTATAAAAGAAAAATGGTCTTTTTCGGGAGATATTTGTTCTGGAAGTTCTTCTAAACATTTTAAATTAGCTTTCTTTATGCACAATAAAGCTTTCTCTTTTTTCATTCTATTACCTCTTGTATAATATTTTCATATTAACAGACTATATTTTAGTTGCCATAAAACAACCACAGATTCTTTCCATTTAATGGAATTACATAAGATTAATCTCATCTTATAACCAACCATAGTATGGCTGTACTCTACTCGCTTCGTCTACTTTATAGCTTATTCTATTTAATTATTATAACATAATAAATCTCATTTATCAACAATTAAATAGTTACATTTATTATTTGCTTTCGATAGTCGTTGAAACCTTGTCTTTTATTTCAGAAAGACGGGGGTCTGCTGATTTCCTAATTTATTACAATATCACCATACCACGATTATTGGTCGTGCCACTATGTATATTGCTATAATAGTTTGGTTGTAATAACTCTAAAGGTGTTCCAGCAATTAAATCTGTACAGGCAAGAATCAATTTACCTGCTATAGTTAAACCTAACGATTGTTTTTGAGCTTCTGACATTTCACCCCAATATTTAGCTATATTTTGGAGAATGTCATACGTTGAACGCATTTGCCCATCAGAATCTTTAAGTGCTATTGTTATATTGTTATATCCCAAAGCTAATTCCGAACTTTTGTTAGCAAGCGAACTAATGGTTAAGCCGATGGTGCGTAATCCACGAGCGATTTTTCCTGATTGGTTCGGAAGAATTTCTCCTGCGCCAGTCATTAATGCTACAGTTTGTTCAAAACTATTACCTAAAGTACCCATCGCCGCCGCAGTTTTACTTAAACCTAATGATAAATCGGTACTTGAAACGCTGAAGTTATTTGAAACTTCGTTGATAGCGTCAATAACTCTAATACTATCCTGTGCGTCAATATTAAATGCTTTTAAGTTGCTAATGATTACTAAAGCTGCATCCGAAGCGCTTAATTCGCTATCCGCAATGTTCTGGAAGAGAGAGCTGACTTGAGCTAAAACTGCGGCATCACTTTCCGAGTAACCACTCTTTTTAAAATTTCCAGCAGCCTCTACCATTTCAGCAGTAGTTCTGCCAGTCAACTCACCCATTTCAGATAACGTCTGAACATATTTATCAAGTCCAGAACCTCTCAAATCTGAAACCTTCTTAAATTCAGTTAATGCTGAATCTAAATCACTAACCGCTTCATACCATCCACGAGTTGCAGAAGTGGCTAATCCAATTATTTGGCTAACCGTATAAAATTTTGACATTTTTTCAAAAATATCGCCTACGGTTTGAGAGGTTCGTTTCAATGTCTTATTTATACTATTCGCACTCGCATCTACAATCTTTACATTTTTGGGCAAGTCAGAAATTTTTCCAGATATTTGGACTAAAATTCTGTAAGTAGATTGTAAATTCTTGTTAATATTATTAAGAGAAGTTTGAACACTACTTAAACTTCCTTTGTCAATATTAACTTTTAATCCTTTTTGTTCAATGGTTTGTAATTGTCTTAAAATTTGGGAAGTATCAACATTGGCTTTTAAATTTAAACTATAATCTGCCAATTATTACGCACCTCCATATTATTTTTTCACACGATATTTTTCTCTTGTCGAAGCAAAGATTAAAATACTATCAGAAATATCATCATCTGATTTCTTTTCCTGATATTTTCCTGCTTTGCTATAAACACATTTTAAATCAAGATTAAATAATTTGTTTGCCAACTTAATGGAATTTGGTTTGAGATTTTCTCTCTCCATTCCTTTTCGTGTTCCATCATGTAAACCAATGTTTTTTCTCCATGTCGAAACGTAAATAAAATGTGTTTCAATATTAAATGAACATAAAACACCTAATAACATACCTTGGACTGCACCTAATTGAACCAAAGTTAGTTTACTCTTTTTGTCAATTAATGGCACATCTTCAACATATGCTATTTCTGGTCTATATTCTAATAATAATTTATTTACTTTTGGAATTAGATTAATTATTCTTTCTCGCCATTGAGTTTTCTCATCGTCTGGCTTTATTTTTCCATAAGCAACTAAATTATCTTCATCAAAAATGCTCCAACCGATAGCCGTAGTTGAAGCGTCTAAACTAATATATCTCATCCTTTTATCCTCAATTAAAAGAGTAAGAAATCCCAACTTGTAAATCCAAACCGTATTTTCTTGCCTCTCTTTGAAAAATTCTATCTAAATTTAAATTGACATATTTTTCAAACTCATCCCAAAACTTGGTTGCAACAACTGGCGAAAACCCAAAAGCAGAATTATTAGTGCCATTATTTAAAATGTCCGCTAACTCATGTTCTTTTAAAGGTTCATATACATTACCATGTTGAAATAACTCTGCGTTCCAAACCATTACAGATAAGTCTTGATAAATGCTCGATTCAACATAATTTCCAACGAACTTTGCATTATCTATAACAAAACTATCACTGAATTGATATGTTCTTGTATACCACAAAGGTTCTGAATCGTATATTTTAGTTTGAATAATAGTAATTAATTGATCGTATAATTCTTGGGTTGTATTATTTAGTATGTCGGTCAATATTACATTGAGTTGATTATCAGCTCTTGAGCTTATTTTCTGTACCATTTTTCGACATCTCGCCCATAATTTTCTCTACCTTTTGTTTACTTGGCATTTTTTTTACCATTTTATTAGTAGATTCTTCTAAACTTCTCGCCAATTTTTTAATAGTATTTTCAACACTTTCAGCTTCACTTAAAAGGTCGCAAATCAATCCATAACTACTACATTCATATTCTACTTCGTCAATTAAAAGAATTTGCATGAAATAATTATATTTTTCGATACTAATATTTTCATCAACACCGACATTTGTAGCGAATAATAATAAATACCAGTCAAGCATAATTTTTCTATCAGTTACATCATCGACTTCTAATAATTCTTGGACGATTAATTTAACTTTCTCGATTGGTAAATATCTCTGAATATCAATATCAAATCTTTCGCTATGAAAAATATTTGTATCTTTAACTTTTAAATCTTTCATTTTTAATCTCCTTTTATCCGATATTCTCCATTTACTTTCTTTAACTTTACTATTTGAGGTATGTAATCAAATGTATTTTTGAACACAATAACTTGATTGTCAACCTCAACATAAAGTTTACCCTTATGTTCAAATCGCACTTTGTATTCACCTTTACCTAACTTAATAGGTTCTTGTTTAAATTTGCAATTTGCCATTTGCAACATCGGACGATTTCTTTTTTCTTTTTCGCACCTGTAAACATATGGGCAATAATCACCAGTTTTTACACATTGGCAATCTTGATTATAAGGTGCAACAATGCAATATTCACAAAATATGTCCATAATACTGCTCCCTAAAAGCAAAAATTGAAAAAAAGGGGTGTTTAAACCCCTCTTTGTTTTATTCTACAGTAACTTCCGCATAAGCTTTAACGTCAGGCTTATCAGTAGCGGTAATTTCAATAATGGTAGTGCCAGCCTGTTTAGCCTCGACTTCACCAACATTGCTCACAGTAGCAGTAGTCTGTGTACCACTGGTAAAGGTTAAATTGCTGTTGTTTAATACGCCAGTAATACCGCCAGAGAAAACGCCAACAACTTTCAAAGTCAATTTCTCACCAGTATTCATAGAAATTTCTGCGCCATCAACAGCCATAGACTCCAAATCTTCAGACCAGTTTTTGCCATAAATCTTCATCTTAACAGTAGCATAAGCACCCATGTCATTGCAATTAGTAGTAGTATAATATGCTAAAGCCTGACCACTTAGGGGAGTATTAGATACACCAGAGGCAGTCATATCCAAAGACATAGCCCCAGATAACTGAAATCTTGGAATGTCAACAATTAATTCACCAACCTGAGAGCTGGTACTAATTGTTTGAGCACTAATACCACCAGCAAATAACGGATAAGTTACAATTAAATGAACTTCGCTCGGAATCATAGCTGACGGAACAGTAAACAACTGCATAGCGTCATCATTAGAATTATAAGTTACACAAACCTTAGAGCCAATCGGTAAATTAGATACATTTGCAGTTTTGCCTACGAAAGAAATAGGTTTATAATCTTCCTGTCCTTCAATGGTGTAAAATCCAACAGTACCAGCAGTGCCAAAAGCTACAGGTGTACCAGTAATGGTGATCTGATTTGCAACGGTAGTAGTTACGCTTTCGGTAACTAAAGAACTACCACCAATGGTGATATTACCACCAACATTTAATGCCAAATATTGCAAATTAAATAAAGCGTCAGTGATAGTCATTTCAAGTAAACTATCATGAAAATAACGCCCCAAAAGAGGATTACTCAAACCTCCGCGAACATCCTCTGCACTCAAGCTAATGTTCATACCACCATTTTGCATGGTATTAGTTGTAAAAATAAGTTGCGGAGAAACACTTGATTGCGAAAAAGCTTTCGCTGTACCCACACCAGCTAAAACATATTTATCCAACTTTATTTTCCTCCTTATTAAATACTTGTAAATTGTTTTGCATATTCATTCGCATCACTAAATATATCATCATAAATATCTTTATCTTTTTTATATACCCAATGGTCAATATCTATTTTAGCACCTTGTGTGACTGCTATCATATTAACGATATAATCATATTTACTAACAATAGTATTGAAGGTTATTTCAAATAACCTATAGGGCATATCCATAATTTTTTCATGAGTATATCCACTTGAACTAAGAACAACACCTACTTTATATTCTAAAGTCGGATTTTTAATTCCCTTATTTTTTAACGCAAAATAATCTGCAACAACTTTTTTAAAATCATTGCTCATAGGTCTATCATCATAACCCTCGATATTCTGATATAAAATAAGTTTTCTTAAATTGTCAAAATCTGAAGCATTAAACTCTTTATTATTTAAAACAATCCTTGCTTTATTTTTCTTCATCATTAAACAAACATTTCGACCATTGATATATATATTAAAACTATCTTCATCTATATTTTCAATTAGTAATTCATCTTGAGAAATATCAGTTTTATTCTTAAATTCCTCATCATATACAACACCAAAACACAAGTCTATTATATTTATAAATTTCTGTTTAATCTCATTATTTCCTAAGATTAAATATATCAAATATTCCAAATAGGACATTTTAATAACATCAACATTCCCAATGGAAGATTTATCTATATCTAAAATTCCATAAGAATCCGAAAACTTTAAAAAATCTTTAACTTTAATCGGAAATACCTTTAATCCCTTATATTCTATTGGAATCCCTAATCCTACATTTATAGATATATCTTTATTGAGCGCACCCATCTATTCGACCCGAATCGGTATAAATTGTACTCATAATAAAATAATATCCTGTAAAGGTAGAATTATTCCCTATTCCAACTCTTGATCTATCTAAAGTTGATAATTGATGATTATATTGTAAATATCCTGCTCCTGCGACATCTTGACCGTTTAGAGATTTCATTAATTCCATCTCAATTAAATCACCCCTATTACACGGAACACCATTAAAATCAACTAATGGTATTTTTGTGCCAAACAGAATATCAAATTCATAACTAATCACAGCCGTTGTATATGTTTTTGGGAGAGTATCATAACGATATATTTTTAATATAGGTCTACTAATTGTCTCTAAATTAGGCTGAATGTTAGTTAAGAAAATTGTATAATCATCCGTTCTATCTTCTCCATTCCAAATCATATTGACCTTTTGTTCAAAAGTTAAATTCGGTTGAGATAGAGCGTCTTTTGTTGGGTAATATAAGAGTTTAAAGAGATTATCGTTATCAATCAATGCCATAACTATCTTATAAGGTATATATGGCATTGTTGAAAATGTATTGTAATTACTTTGCGACATATTTATTCTCCTTAAAAGAACGACTTAATAGTAATCAACATATCTTTTTCAATACCATTATAACTAAAAGATAATTTAATTGGCTCGTCATTAGGTATCAAACCTTTAATTACGAAATCATTTCCGTTTCTATTTAAAGAGTAAAAATTACTTTCAGAATAATTTATATTAACAATATCATTTAATTTAACACCATTGTTATAAACTGAAACATTAAATTCTTTTGTTTCATATTGTCTTAGTTCTGTAAATTCTGGATTAACAACAATCAAATAATTGTCTTGAATTTCATCTACAACATTTAATTTGATTAAATCAAAAATATCTTCATTCCCACTAAGATGAACTTTAAAAATAATTTCACCTGTAGCCTTATCATTAATTTGATAAATGCCATCATTAGAAATAGTAGCGCTGCCCTGTTCGACCGACCAAACAACATTTCTATTAACATTTTCACCATTCAATTTAACGGTCGGCATTAATTGTCCAGTCGAATCTTTAAGGACTTCTTTTAAATCAGAATTAATGCCAATCGAATAATTATATTCAAATCTATTCGCAATATTATTTTTAATATCATCTGTTGGCTCAACCATATCTAAATAAAAATCATAATATAACAAGGTTGTATCTTCTGTTACATTATCATTTTGCAAAACATTATTAATAGCAGTTAATTTAAAAGGCTGCCCATTGAAGATAAATCTTTGATTTTTTTCAAAATTTAAAGTTGTTTCGTTTCCTTGAACAATTATTACAATATGTCCATTTGCGGTAATAACATCCTTATCTTTTAATTGTTGTGGGCTTGATAAATCATATTCAATACAACAAGGAAAAGAATTAATCTTGCCATTTGTTTTATCAATCCATCTTAAAACATTATTGCAACGCCGAACTTCAATTTGGTTATATGGATTTGCATAATCTCTAAGATTAATGGTAATCCATGTATTATTTTTCCATATAAACATCAAACCTAAAACATTTTCCTCTGAAAGATTTTTACTTCCGAACAATTTAAAATCATCTGATTTTTTTAATCCTGTTCCCATATCAATAGCCATATCAACACTAATATCAACAGGATTGTATATTTCGCTACCTATATCTTCTTGTTTATATATTAATTCACTATTTTGTGTTGAATTATCCCACCTATCATTTAACATAGCCTGTATAAATGAAGTGTATTCGTCTTTTGGGGTATCACTATGCATATGCAACAAACTTCTATATTTACTAAATCTCATCTTTGTATAATAAAGAAGAACATTCTAAAATAATCGCCCTTTTTTCCTTTGAGGTTGCAATTTTAGAAACTTCTTTGAGACCTTTCAGTTTTTTTAAAACATAACTTTCTTTATCCGATAACTTATTTTCCCCAGATAATTCAACAATCAAATTAAATAAATAAGACTCATAATCATTTTGATTATTCTCTAATATAGGCAATAATTTCCATACTTTAGGGGCATAAAACGATTGCATTAATTACCACCCCTTAAAACCTTTAGAAATCAAATCGAGATTTTTAAATTGATAATTTGTTCCGTCCTGTTTAACACGACCACGCAACATTTTAAGATTAGAATATCTTTCTTTTAAATTCTGTCCTGTAGAATATTTTTTAAACTCTCTATTTTGTAAAGTTTCTTTAAATTCCAAAACATCATTTACTTGCGCCTCATACCATGCAATCAAAGTCCAGTCGGCAATAATAACAATTTCGTTAATGTCAAAATCGCTATCAAAAGTTTGAGATTCTAAATCATATGTCAGTGGCTTTAAACATTCTGTAAATTTTGGCAATTCTCTCAACATATAGGATTGGAGAATTTCCGTAAACAAATTTTCATCCTCTTTGTAGATGTTAGCTAATTTGTAATCATTAATAATTACCATAGCCTCGTCTATAATTGCTGAAAAAGGAGTCCCCACGAAATCTCCTCCTTTATTTTTTAATTAATTTAGATAAATCTTCAGCAATCTTTAAAACATCATAACCAGACTCAATCTTAATTCTATTCAAATGATTATAGTCGTAAGATTCTTTTTGATTAATACGTTCAGCAATAGCTCGAATGGTAGATTCTAAAAGCTCTTTATTAGAAATTCCGAGCAACATATCAACATCAGCATTATCATGCAGTCTGATAATTTTATCTAAAGTTTTCTTATCATATAGCTTTGCATAATCTTCTGCTAATCCCAATTCTTCAACGGCTTGTTTGTCTGCGATATAAACTAAGCCATTTTCCATAGTATTAGGATAATTATTGACAATATTTGCTAAATCATCAAATTTAATCATTTGAGAATCACCATAATCTTTAAAAGTATAAACTTTACCCAAACCATCTTCTTCTGTGGCAATATTAACCATATTGTGCATTAAATTGACACATTTGATTTTTTTACCAGAATAAATCGGTTCACGCTCTTTTGGTTTATCTTTTAATTCAGATTCTAAACTCTCAATTTTAGTCATTAATTGAGCAATAATTTCATCATAATTAGGTTTATCCTCTGTTTTTTTTGCTCTGGTTTTAGTTTTAACTTCTTCGATAGCTTCAGTATTATCTTTTTTTTGAATTGCCATTTTAAATCTCCTTTTATTCTTAAAATTAAATCGTGAAAAATAAGCTATAACGTATTGACATTATAGCTTATTCTCAATATAATAATTACTGCAAGTTGGTAACAACACCAGCAACAGCGTTAGTAATAACTTGAACATCCCAAGCTTTACGCAAAGTGGACATCTGCAAGAGGTTTGCATTTTCATACATATTGTCGGTATTACTCATGGTTTCGCCACCCAAGCCAATCTGTACCAATTTTTGTGCAGCAGGAGAAACAACGTAAATTTTGGTGTCATCCAATTTCAAAGAATACGGATTTGCATAATTGTAAGCATCAGGAATTTGCTCAATCGGAATAACCGAATATCCATTAAAACTCTGCAATGCACCCAATTTAACATAATTATCATCTAACAAATATCTATAATTGTTATTGGTGGGCAATACAGATTTCAATGCTACAGGAGTACCCATAATAACAGGTTTCACGCCATAATTATAAGCAGCTACAGTCTCGCAGAGTTTGATTAAACCTTTTTCAGTATAGTTAGTAACAGCCAAATTGCCAGTCAAGTTACCCATAGTAGTTTCAAAAGCAGAGAAAGCGTCAGTTAACAAAGCTAACTCAATACTTCTTGCGGCTTTCATAACCTGCTCAGCAATAAATTCACGCCCAGTCAAAATTTCATACAAATCAGTACCGACAGTTAACTGGTGATTTTCAGGAACTAAAGTAACGGTAGTTTTGTAAAGTTTCTGCAAATCAGCGTGTTTTAATCTGTAGCCAGCTTTAGTAACAGTAAACAGAGAGTTATTTTCCAACTCAAAAGACAGACTATCGCCAAGGTCAGCAAAACGAAAATCTGCAATATAACGTAGAGAACCAGTGGTTAATACTTCGGGCAGAACCATGTCAAGCAAAATATCACGAATCGAATTGGCAAATTCTCTCACTACGGTATGGTTTGCATATTTTTTATAACTACCCATAACGCTATCTACAGTCATGCCAGTACCTTTAGTAATCTCTTCAGCAAACATTTTATTGATTGCTTTATTCATATCAGAAACAGAAGTTTCCGCAAATTTCTTACCTTTTACGCCTCTTTCAGCTAAAAAGTTTTCACAATATACATTCATTGCAGTATATAACTCAGGAGAGTTTTCTGCAAATTTTTTAACAGCAACAGTCTCAAACATTATATCTATTCCTCCTTAAATTATTCCTGTACGCAAACAATCTTGTACGCAGGAGCATATTCCATGCCGATACCTACTTTTGGGAACGGTAAAACGCCAATCCATTCAACCTGAAAAGCTGTAGAGCCAGCAGTTGCGCCAGTTGCTTTTGCGACACGAGTAAAAGTAGTTTGAGTTGCTTTGGCTTCTAAGAAGTCGCCTGCAACAATTTCAGAAGTATCATCAATACAATCGGCGGTAATTACAATCTGGTCGCCCTTTACAGGTTTAAAAGCACTAAAAGTACGTTTTTTAATATTTACATAATCTCTCGGGTCAGCACTTAAACCAGCAAACATCTTACCGTTTACCTCGGTATAATGTTCACTCGGATTATAAGCAATCCATAAACCACTTAAAGAACCAGCAGCAGGAGTGGTAGCAGTCCATCTTTCATCTCCCTGTTTTGCAGGAGCGGTCAATGCGATTAAAGCACCACCTGCAACATCATTTTCACTTACACAAAATCTATTTAATGCGTCAACATCAGTAGCAGAAATTCTGCTTTCAACAATTACACCATTTGCCATGTTATAAGTCCTCCTTATGTTACTTTAAATATTTTTTAAATACATCTTCTTTGGTTTGCGGTTTATTTTCTTTAATTTCATTACCAACAAAACCCATTCTGATAATATCTTCTTTTTTCTTAGTTTTCTTTTTACTTTCATCATAAGCGAAAGATTTAACTTTAGATTCAAATTCTGTGATTTTCTCAAATTCACAGTTTTTGCCTTCTTCCATTAACTCTTCATATTTTTCAACACTCAAATCATCTTTAACATTTGCCATAATTTTATCTACGGCAAAATTCTTTTCCTCATTGAGTTTTTGAGTTTTAAAGGTTCTCAACTCTTCTAACTCGCAAGCCATGTCACAGACTTTTTCCATAATGATATTAGTCTGCTCATCGGTTTCGTCAACCATTTTTTTAGCTTCTTCTCTTGCTTCGACAGTTTCAGCATTAACCATAGCCATAATTGCTTCAGAATTTAAACCCATTTTCTGCACTTCAGATTTTTCCATTTTGTCAAAATCAATCTCGACTTTAAACTCTTTGTCATCTGCTTCTGCGTGAATTTCAGCAGGAATATCAAATCTTTCTTTGGTTTCCTCATTGGTTACGACAACTTTATCATCTTGAATACTATTAACGAAATAATCTTTACCCAAATGTTCTTGAACTTTGCGAATTACAACAGCATATACTTCCCTGCCCTCTAACTCATCAAATTTCTTTTCTGCCATTTTTTCACCACCCTCATCTACTAAATCAAAATCTTTATATAATTTTTCAACTTTATTGATAACTTCTTGCTCATTATTCTGTTTCGCATAAGCTAAAGCGGAACTTAAAGCATGTCTGTTATAATAAAAAGTATCGCCAACTAACTGCATTAAAGGATATTTTAAATGTTCAGACGGCGCGTCTTGCCAGCCATCTTCGACAACGCCATAAACAACTTTAACTAATTCATCTCTGTTTTTAGCGTCCATAACTTTATCTCTAATTTCAGTTTTATCAACATCACCCCAAGGGGTCTCTTTCAATTCTTCTTTATTGATTTTATAAGTTTTTTTATCAGCCAATTCCTTTTTTCTCCTCTCGCTAAATAATCTTAAACTATTATTGTGTTTAGAATAATAATCGTCAGCATTTTCAGCAGAAAATCTTTTAATACTCATCTCTGCGCCCTCGCAACTTGGTTTATAATTCAAACCAAGAATTGTGCAACCATGGAATATAATTTTTTCAATAGGAATATTTCCATTTTCATCTGGTTCTTCGCTTTCAACGCAAGTAAACTCTGCACTAACATTTCTAAAATTATGTTCTTTAAATAACTGATATACAGTAGTGGCATATAATTTAGAAATCAATACATCAAATACTGCAAATATCTTACCATCTTTTTCTTTGAATTGAATTTTACCATCTTTAGGAAAATAACCTACAATCTGCTGGTCTTGAGTGTGAGTAGTAACATCTTTCTGAAAATCAGAATACTTGGCGATTAAGAATTTGCCTAACATAGTATGAGCATCTCTTTTGAGAATATCTAAGGAAATAGGGTTTTTATGACTGTTATTTCCCTCGGCTAATAAATAAACTTCACCTAAAGCAAAATCAACATCTTCATCCTCGGTGAATAAATAAATATCATCAATAGAAAACTGTTTTATTTCCTCCATTACTTATTCACCACCTTTCAATGTATTTTATCAATTCATCTGTTTTTTCATAATAATAATAACCTTCCCAAAAATACTTAGGAAAGAACCCTTGTTTGTGTAACTCCATTGTTTTGTCGCTATCTACTTTAATATATTTATCCTTTTCTCTTGGTTTCTGTCTAAATAACAATCTATTTGTCTCCCAAAATAAAGAAATGGTCTTTTAAATGAGCGTCAAAACTTGGGTCGTCTTTATATAGTTTGATTTTATCAACCAACAAAATACATTGATCTACAATATTATTATAATATACATTGAAACTCAATAAATCAGATGCAATTTGTTTGTCCATATTTTCCATTGCAATCTTAATACACATAGAAAGCTGGTTTTGAAAATCAATAACGATTTCAAGCAATTCGTTTAAAACTTCTTCTACAGTATCGTACTGTTTATCCATTACTGGGATACCACCAAATACAACACTAATATTATATCGTTCTAAGCACTTTTCACTTAAATCGTCACCAATTCCATTTGAAAAATAATGAGCAATATATTTATGAACCACATCGGAAGTTTCATTATACGATAAATCAGCTAACAAAACAGATTTCATTCTATCAATTCTGGCATTATCAATATAACATTGAGTGATTAGCTCTTGGACTGCTGACTTGGTAGGCGCTGTGATGTTCAAAGATATTCACCTCTATCAATCATAATCTCTACTTTCAGTTTTAACTTCATCTTGCTCTGGTCTGCCTTGGTTTTCTGTTGCATTTGCAGTATGAATAGACATTAATTGTCCAAGTTTAGACATAAAGTTGCTATTTTTACCCTCATCTAACATACGACTGAAAGACTGAGGTTCATAACCAAAAGCTTGTGCAAAAGCTGATTCGCTAAGAATAATACCTCTATCTGCCAATGCGATAACTTTATCTTGTCTATTCTTTTGTTCAAACCAATAATTAGAACCATCGAAATGAAATCTAAAATGATATTTCTTTAATTTTTTGTTAACAAAGTAATTCAAAAAATTCTCAAATTGAGTGTATAACTTTCTCATTTTACCATAATCATTACTAATTTGAGCAAATAATTCAGCTTCAGATACTTTATCTGTACTATAAATGACTCTACTTGCCGAAGCACCTAAACTGGCACTGTTTTTAGTTTGAGTAGTATACATTTCGGTATCCTTATCCTCAAATTGGTAAAAATCGACATTTTCTGCTGGCATTGCACCAACTTTAATGTTATTTCCAATACCTTCGCGAACCAAAGATAATAACTGACCTAAAACATTAGGCTCAAAAGTTGTGGCATTAGGTTCATTCGTGTCTTTAAGCATTTTAATTTCACCAATTAACAAGCCATAAGCAGAAGCGAAATTTTTGTCATTCTGCAATTTTTGAACTACGCTATCCAATACAGTATCTTTCATCAAATTAGCCAAAGGTGGCGTGATAGCAAAATCGTTAGTGTTATACTTAAAGACCCACGCTCCGTCGTTAGGTGAAGTTTGAGTCCAATATGCCCACGTTCCATCTCGATTAACAAATTGATTAGAAGGTATATAATTATATTGATTTTCTGTTTGAAAAACATTTAAGTAATATTTTTTAAAGACAGGAGCAAATAAGTCAATATCAATGCTTGGGTTAAGAAATAAGCTCATATTAAAATCATATAAGAAACCATATTCACAATAACCTGTAATCATACAATAATTTTTAGGCATAATTTGAAGTGCATATTTTGGCACTTTTTTATTACTTAGCCCGATGCCATTATCTCTAAACCACCTATAATCAACATCATTTATCAAAATGTTTTTAACTACATCTTTGAAATAAGTTTTATAATCAAAATTATCTAAAAATTTAAAAACTCTATTTTCATCTTCTTTGTATTCTTTTGATGAATAATCAGTACCAAAAGCATTAATGCAATCCCAACGCAAATCAAAAGATAGAATATTCGCAAAGTAATCTACTGTTTGACTAAAAATTCTGTCAAAATAATTCATATATTGACTAAAAGAAGATAATAGTTCAGAAGAATTAGGGGTGTCTTTTAAAGCTTTAACAATAGAATCATAATCTGCTCCAATCGGATTGCTTGTCAATCTTTCCAAATTTTTACTTAACAAATCTGGAGTATATAATCCAATACTATTTTTATAAGAATTATTTAGTCCGTCTGCAAATTGTAAAACATCCCAAACTTGCTTCTTAGTTAATTGTTGTTGTTCTTCCAATTTCTCATCTCCTTTCTTTTATTATCCAAACAATCTCCATTCATTTATATCAAAACCAGTTTTAGTTTGACCTTTTTCTTTGTTATTTTGGATTAATGTTAAAATATAATTACCATAAGACAAAGCAACGGCAATATCTTTTGTTCCTTGTCTTTGCTCAACAAGTTTCACATAACCCTCATTATAAACAGGAGATAAATTAATCATCTCATTTAACAAAAACATTCCTTGCACATATGGATATTTCAATCTTGCCCTTTCTTCAGAAGTCGCAAATAAATATTCTTTTTTCTCCGACATTCTTTGCTCATAATCCAAATCATCTAAAGGTAAAGAGATTTCATCATTTTTTAATTTGATAAATAAGTCATTCCACATGGCACTATTTAATACTTTATGCCCTTGCATAGGAATAATTACTGGTCTGGCACTTCTATCAATAGCTCGATTAGCTAAGTCATTTATTTTTGCCTCAGCTAACACATTATATTCCATTTTTTTACAAACAGTTAGACCACTTTTATCCCACGTCGAGCTTCCTCTCGTAGGATGATCGTATTCTCTTGTTAAATTGGTATAATGAATTTCACCGCCATTTAACAAGTCCATTACACAATAATCTGCTTTATAATCATAAAACAGTTCTCGGATTGTTTTTAAAGCTTTCTCTTGCTCGCCACCAGCCATAGTTTGAATATAATCTACATATCTATGGTATTCTCCATTTTTCTCTAATTTTAAAGACATACAAATCATAACAGTATTATCGTTCTTTTCTTTTGTCGTGGCATTTGCAAAAGCAAAATCAACTACAATAATTCTAATTTCATCTTCTGTTTTTGGTTTCCCATGATATGTCCTCGAACTTAATTCCTGTGGCAATGGAGGATAGAATACTTTGCTATTATTTTGAGCTTTTCTTACCATATCCAATGTAAAGAAACTGCTTTCACTTTCGCCAAGAGTTTCATTTAAAATTTCCATTGCAAAATCATATGTTCCTAAACTTTTTCTGGCAGCATAAAACCATTTAGCATCTTTCAAGCCATATTTAATCGCTAAGAAAATATCCGAATTAAATACCCTGTGTCTGCTATATTTATCTTTAAAATATGAAACAAAGGTTTTATTGTATAAAGTATTAAACCATTCATTTTTAAATCTGTTTGACGTAATGTAGACTTGCTTCATTATGTCAAATTTACTTTTATAATTAGAGTATTTTTTATTCTTCTTGTATTGTGGTTGCCTTAATGTCAGCATAGGAACACCAACACTATCAACCATAGTTTTTTTAATTAATCGACACTCCTCAACAATTAACATTTGAACGTGTTCGCCACGAGAAGAGTCAATGGCTGGCAGGAAGATAATTGATGAGCCGTTCCAAAATTGAGCAATATAGCCTTTTTCAGTTTCTTTATATGTTATTAATCCATTATTTAATAACCATGCCATAAAATACGAGTTTTTATTGCAAATTTCTTTTTTAAATGTCGTCTCAAAGTCAGCGGAAACTTGTCCTCTACTAGCCGCCATAACGGCAACGCTATAATGCGGAAATTGCAAACACATAGCAACAGCATACACTATGGCTTTGAAAGTCTTAGAAACACCACGAGTTGAAACGTCCACATAGTTTGTAGCGTCTCCCATAGTAAAATATGAATAATGCTGATATGGGAATGATGATATTCCCATTTTGTAATGAATATAAAGATTAGGGTTGTTGCGCCAAAAGGTTATCCATCTTTTCTTTCTATCTTGTATCTCTTTCTGTCTTTTTACAGATAATTTCTCTTCTTTTCTCCGAAAAGATTTAATGCTTTTAATTTCTTGAAGAATTTCTTGATTTGTCATTTCTGCAAATCCTCAACATTCAAATCTGGATATTCTTTTGAGCCTAAAACTTTATTCCCAATACAACGCATAATATCATCATTATCACTTCTGAAATAACAAATATCATCCAAATGTTCATCAACCCAATCTAAAGGTTCGATGTTTTCTTCTGTATATGCCCAATCTTCAATTAATTTTTCAACATCAGTTTTTTTTTCGTCAAATTTAAAATCATCTAATTTAAGTTTTTTGTAATATTCCATTACTCGCTTTTCATCGCTCGAGGTGTCTTTTCCTGCTAAGCGTGCCTTATGGACATCTAACAAAGCCAAACAAAGAAATCTCAAAACCGTTATGGTACTGTTCGCTAAGTCTTTCTCGTTTTTAGCATATTTACCATATTCATTCTCTAAAAACAAATAATCTTCTAAAGAGTCTTGATTTCCCCAATCTTCCTGTAGCTCATTTAAAGCTTTTACATCAGTTGGGTCAATTTTAAGTCCAGTAACGAAATTCGTAATTTCTGGTAATGAATTTTCTAAATCAGTATATCTTTCAGCAGGGGGATTAATCTTATTAATCATTTCAACGTATTGTTTTAAATAATTAACATTTTTTTTAATCTTTTTATTTGATTCTTGAGCTATTTTCGTATATACCCTTAAATCAAAAGGATAATGAAAAAAATTACATAAATTTCTAATTCCATTTTCTAAAGTTGAGGATTTAGACATAATTTCGGCTGCTAATTCATCGCAACATTTTATACAGAATACACTTTTGCCTTCTTTTAAAAATGGAGCTTTGTTATCATAAAAAAAACCAAGAACGTGTGTTTCCCCACATCTTGGACATCTTAATTCTTTCTGAATCATATTATCATTCCATTCTATTCCTTTTATTCTTTATATGTAGCAAAAGAGAACTCGAATGAAGAGTTCTCTTTCTTCCGACACAACATCGGACACCAAAAGCCACGAGCAGGCTTCGAACCTACAACATCCACTTTACAAGAGTGGCGCTCTGCCTATTGAGCTATCGTGGCAAAACTGGGGAAATGTCGTAACACTTCCCATACAAAACTCCCATTTATTAAATAAACTGTTGTATACCAATTTATTTAAATTGTTACTAAGAATTTTTCCATCCTTGCAGGAATTGGAATCGAACCAATATATGACACAGCTTATGAGGCTGCCGAGTAACCACTACTCTATCCTGCCAAAACCACAGCTATAATAAAAGCTTTTCAGCAATCCACTTCGTAAAATATGGTTTTATTATAGGCTTATATGGTTAATTATTTTTTTATATTCCATCCTCTTTTAATTATTATATTCCAGAGAAATCTATGCTATAATAGACTTCTCTGGAATATTTCAAAAGGAGGGAGAATGAAAAACCTATACTAAATTAATATTAATAATATTGTCATCGTTACCAGATATAATATGTAAAACTTGACTTGGTTTGGTATACTTTCTGATTTTAACAGCATAATCATCTGCTCCAACTACAGAACCATTAACAATTATTGTTGTTTGCCCATTTTCTTCTACTTGTAAATGATGTGTATGCCCCATATAAATATAATCTGGAATATAACCTAAAATCTTAGAAAAATCATTAACTACATTTCCGAATTTATCATTATGTCCATGGGTTGCAACGCAACTACTACCACCAATGCTAAATTCAAGATAATCACTATGCCCTCCGTCAACAACTTTCAAACCAGTTCTTAGTTCGATATATCTAAAAATTAATCTTTCAAAATTTTCGGAGTCTATATTATCATCTTTGTTTGCGTTCATTCTTGAATGATTACCAATAACACCATAGATATTTACATTTGATATTTTTTGATTAATTTTAGTTATTTCTTGAGATAGAATTTCACTAACAACCATAATTTGTTCTGCAACATCTTCTTCTTGTACAACTCGTGCCGATAATTTAATTAAACCAGAAATTAAATCCCCGCATAAGACAATATTTAAAGTTTGTACATGGTATAATTGACAATACTCAACAACCTTAGAACTCCACAACAACAATCTATTGCTTGCAATAGTGGTCGAATACATATTTACATTATTATCAACTTGTAATCCATAATGAATATCTGACAATAAGACAACCGCCACATTATTTCTGTCATTATAAGATTGATATATTTTTGATTCTTTATTTTGCGGAATTTGGACAATATTCTTTTTTAAAACATCTAAAAGATTTTCAAATCTTGCTTGCTCTCTTAGAGTATTTCTTTTTTCTCTATTGGCATCTTGTAACTTGACTTTTTCTTTATAGATTTCATCTTTTAGTTGTCTTAAATCAATATCATCAACAATATCTCCGTTTGAAATATGATTTTGATAATACTTAGCCACTCGATAACCACTGAACATTCCGCAATTAAAAGAACGCCGAATTTGATCGGCTGTCATATCTAAGTCAAAATCATCAGCAATATCTTCCCACGTTCTATCGCTTGTTCCTTCGACTTTATCAACTAATTCCTGAATCTGTTCTGCAAATTTATCCATTTTTGAAACTCCCTGTTAGATAGTTTCAAAATCTTCATTCGCCAAAACAATAGTTGTACCAATCATGCTTTCTAATAATTCAACCACATCAAAAGTTCTATCTGTTTCATCTTTTTGACTTACAGTAATAATATATTTGCCATTTTCTCTACTTAAATATCCGACAACTTTAGTTGATACTTTTTTTTCGTACATCTCTTTCATAATTCCTTTATCCCCTTTTATTCAATATATGGATCTCCTGTAGTTTTTCTCTTAATGGTTTTTTCTACCACAGGGTTGACTGCAAATTTAATACCGCTCTTTGCAGGGATCTCTTTAAACTCATAATCTCCAGTTTGGAAGTTCTGAATACGTCTCGTATGTCCTTTAATAGTATAAAACTGGAAAGAACCTAATTTGCCCATCCGAAAAATACAATCGTTCATAATCAAATCATACAAAATTGATTCATAACTTTCAATAACTCTTGAAACTTCTGCTTTAGGGATTCCTGTATTTTGAGTAACCATATTAACAATTTCTGCTCTTGATACATAAACCTTTTCCATTATATTTCTATCCTTTCTCCTTTTAATCCTTGTTGGGGTTTCCCTTTATGTGTATAGTATTTTTTAAAGAAATCATTATAATTCTTAGTATAAAAAACCTTTACTTCTTGACCCTAAAATTGAATTATATTTTGGCATTTTTTCTGTATTTTTTTGAACATTATTATAAATATATTCTCCGTAAATATCCCAAATAATTTTAATACAGGTCTTTGCGCTTGTATTATAAAATCTCAATAAAAGTATATCTACAAGCTCTCTAATCTGGTATTGAGAATATTTATATTCTATATTCTCTTTTATTTCTTGAGGAATCATAACTTTCGATATATCAATGTTAATATTTTTATATTTCAACGTTATATCTTTAACCAGTTGTTTGAAATCGTCCTCTATGTTTTGAAATTCACCCACATTTACTAAATTAGGATTATCCATCAAAACATGATAATCAAATTTGCCTATTTTGTTACTTAGAGCAACTCTCTTGTTTGGAATTTTAGCTTCAATATACCCCATAATATTATTAGTATTTAAAATATCCACTTTTTCTTCTGGTTTGTCTTTATTATAAATAAAGAAATGTGGCAAATTTTCTTTTTGAAATTTAATCATCTTTCGCCTAAACCATTCTGGTCTTTCTGGCATATATAGAGTTTTAGCCGAATCTATACTAAAATTTGACTCTGCGCATAATAATCTGACAATATCAATATATTCATCGTCAAACTTTTTATAATTCCAAATTTTAGTGATATTATTGCTATAAATGCCAATTTTACCACTCTTATATGCTAACATAATCCCATTATTTATATGTTCAGAATCTAACGGCATAGCGTCTGCTTTTTTCATCTCATAATAAAGTGGAACAATGTCTTTCATATTCTTTTGAGCTAATTTCACAAAATCTTTATCTTCAACAACAAGCAAAATATCTCCGTCGCACATATGAACTACTGACTATATCACAACCATGCAGTTTCCTGTTTAGGTCTGGTGGGCTTCGACAATAGGAATTTCACCTATTGCCTACTCTACTCGGTTACTCTTTATTTATCTATACGACAAACAAATACCCTTTGGATAGTCGATTAACCTCTTGTTTTGGCACAGGATTCTGTTCTATCCCCTGTTAGCACAATTTCTAATTGCCATTTCCTGCAATTCCTCAACGTAAATTGTACACCCTATATTTATAGGTTCACACCATTTTATATCCTTATGTTTCCATAAGGTTCGACCGCGACTAACTAATCGAATTGTAAAACCTTGGATATTAAATCTTTTGTTGAAGTATAAACTCCTTTTGTTGTAAACCATTTTTTTATTTCTTTGTTTCTAATATTTTTTCTAACTGCGTGTTCTTTCATCAAATGTGGAGAGCGTAAACAGTCTAACATTCTATTATTTTCAAAAAGATTACAAGATACTTCTCCATTTTGCAACAGTCCATCAGGAACTAAAATTCCTTTAAATAACCATTCGCAAAAAGCATAAACGTCTGGAATAACGAACGTATATTTACCATTAATGTCGATTTTTCCGCACTTGGCCTCTTTTACCTCTTTTTCTTTTAGGGATTTCAAAATATCTTTATTATTAATTTCTCTCAAAAGTTCTGGATATAGATATAAAGATTTTTGCATCCATGACTGATTGGAATAGTTGGGATTAACTCCAAAGATTCTCATCGTTGTTTTAAAATCTCCACCAATGGCGTTAATATTTTTAATTGTTGGCTCTAAAATCTTATCAACTTCTCTCGAAGTCCAGTCTGTCAAAGTCTGAATCATCTGATAACCAAGTTTGGAATTATAAATTTTATCTTGTTCCATTTTACAATAACAAGCCTCGCAATGGTACTTTTTAAAATTATCTTTATATTCATCCCAACTACCATACATTTTGTTAAGTTTGAATTGTGATTTTGTTAAAATATATTTGATATCATCTTTAAAAATGTTCCACTTCTTGCCGTAAATATCAATAATATCACCAGATAAATTATTTTCTATCACAAACTTATCAAATGGCATTTCAATCATAAGCCCTTTAACCCATGGCATACGAATCATTCTTGTTTTCTGTCCTATCATAATGCCAGCACCGTCCATATGATTAATCGGAATATCCATTTCTTTTCTGTTAACAGAATAGTCATTCATGTTGATATAATCCACTAATCCACGAACGGAAGTTTCAAAGTCATCAACAACTACAGTTTGGTCGATGTTAAAATCTTCCCAAACCTCAGTGGCAGAAGTTGTCAAGGCAGAATAGGCAAGAAATTTATTTGTGTTAATCCCACCTTTTTGATTGATGATATCATAATTCAATCCACACATAAGGGTATTTGATAATTCTTTTAACAAACTCTCCCTGATAACAACAAATTTCTTTTGTCTAATTTGTCCTGCACTTGCGGTATAAAAGACATATTTTTCGCCATTATACATAAAACCGCGCTTAATAACATCTTCTGCTGGCTTTCTATGGTAGACTGTTATTACCATAAAATCCGTTGTTAAGTCATTAGTTTTTAATTTCATAGCTCTGGTTAAAGTGGATTCAAACATTGCTATTAATTTTTTAGGAGTTAAATCATCCGCATTTAACTCTCTGATAATATTAAAAGATTTATTCTTGTCAAATTCTTTATCTAATTGTTCTTTGTAATATTTAATCAACTTATTTAGTCTCTTTTTTTGACTATCTGTAACTTCAAGGGTTATTTTTTTCTTTTTGACAAATTTATCTCCTCTTGGTTTACCAGATTTAATAAATTCGCATCTTTTAATTTTTTTATTTAATTCTCTTTCTCTTGGAGTAAAAAAACTATCAATGCCCAATGAATATAATTTAACCTGATTTTGTAACTCAAACATTTACTCCTCCTGTTTGGATAGAAAGTGATTTACAAAATAAATTTGACCCTTACCAGTCACCATAATAGTCTTTTTGATTTCAATGGTATTATCGGGTTTAATAATAGTTCTCTCTTTTACTCTAAATAATTCTAAGTTCATTGATTTTTGTGTAGTCATATTTTTACTTTGTCCACTTTTGATTAGATACCCATTTTGCCGTAAGTATTCAAATAATCTATTTTGTCCAATATCAACTCCGCTTTGTTTTAAGATTTTTGCTAAATCTCGAATCAAAATAGTTGTGTCACTGCAACTAACAGCATCTGCAAATTGAACTTTTGGTTCATCTAATTTAATTTTTTCTTCTGCTTGTTCTAATTTTTTAGTTTTCTCTTCAATAATACTTTGGGATACTTGTAAAGCACGAGCCAACAACTCTTCGTTAGACATCTCATTTTGATTAACAATATAACCATCATGTTTTCTGATTGAGGGTAATATTTCATCATAAACCCATGTTTCAAACTTTTCTGCACTCGGCAATTTACTGTGAGTAATTAAACGATATACATTACCTTCTGAAATAAATAACATATCTGCCATATTACCTTGTGCGGTAGCTATACGGTATTTTACCGTAGACTTGCAATGTTGTTTAATTGCGTCATTGGGTCGATTATACCCCAATGCTTTAGCTACATCACTACCGCAGAAGTAAATTTTATCATTAATTTCTACAGTTCTTATTTCTCCAAATTCTTCGTTCTCAAATACTTGCAATTTTCCTTCCATTCAAAATTCCTCCTTTTACTCTTCTTCTGTTTCTAATTCTATATTTAAAAAACTCATAAGAGTTTGACTATCAATATCATCTTCATTAAGTTCTGGCTCATATTCATCTTTTAAGCGATTAGAACTTTTATATTTATTATAGCTCTACTAATATATATGAATATTGATAAAGATAGTA
>ERZ1034984.735-NODE-735-length-35377-cov-9.123719_pt1 | contig 35377 bp, 33 predicted proteins | sample MGYA00520589_ERZ1034984 | MGnify/ENA primary metagenome ERZ1034984 (study PRJEB33766, sample SAMN09781790) | gut metagenome | biome: gut microbiome | host: Homo sapiens | place: Madagascar | study: EMG produced TPA metagenomics assembly of the PRJNA485056 data set... | reverse complement strand
TACTATAACCATTGATTATCATATATTACGAGGTGTTTTATGAAACAACAAATTGCTTTTATTACCGGTGCTTCCCATGGAATCGGACGTGCCATTGCAAAAAAACTGGCCTCCGAAGGCTGGTCACTTGCCATAAATTGTAACTCTTCCAAAGAGGAATTAGAATCACTGGCTTGGGAATTACGAGAACAATTTCATATTCCCTGTTTAACACTTATCGGGGATGTGGGCAAAGAAGCCTTTATTGCATCTGCCATCCAACAGATTCATCAGGAACTGGGACCGATTACTGCTCTTATTAATAATGCAGGAATCTCTCACATGGGACTCCTTTCGGATATGACACTGGAGGAGTGGAATCGGGTCATCCAGACCAATCTCACTTCTGTTTTTTGCTGTTGCAAACACACCATTCCGGATATGGTACATGCAAAATCCGGTCATATCTTAAATATTTCTTCTGTCTGGGGCACAGTCGGTGCTTCCTGCGAGGTTGCCTACTCTGCTTCTAAAGGTGGTGTAAATTCTCTAACCAAAGCACTTGCCAAGGAATTAGCCCCCAGTGGTATTGCAGTCAATGCCATTGCCTGCGGAGCTATTGATACCAGAATGAACCAATGTTTTTCCCAGGAAGAACGTGCTGCACTTTGTGACGAAATCCCCGCAGGACGTTTTGGTACCCCGGAAGAAGTGGCTAATCTCGCCTTTTCTTTACTTACTTCTACCTCTTATCTCACCGGGCAGATTCTTACTTTAGACGGCGGCTGGCAATAATTTTTGCCTGCCGTTTTATTTATGCGGGTAACGATGAAAATGTCATGCTTCCATGAGCATTTACGAGGCACCGCCATGAGGAGTGAAACGCGCAAAACAGGTTGCTTGTAGTTCGCGTTCGTGAATCCCATATGCATTTTGCGCATTTTCATGGAATGTCATAATTTTCCAAGTAAAATATTTCTAAGCCTACGATACTAAACAAAGGATGCGAAAGGGGTATTATATGAATTTTGGCACCCGCTTAGAAAATTTATTGGAAGAACGAAATATCAGTCAAAAACAATTAGCCAGTGATTTACACATTGCTGCTTCTACCTTGAATGGTTATCTGCGCAGAAATCGCGAACCTGATTTTAGCACACTGATTGAGCTGGCAGACTATTTTGAGGTTTCTACGGATTATCTTTTGGGCGTTACCAACCTACGTTCCTTTTCTTCTACTCCGGATGACTATGATGAGAACGAAGGCGATTTAGTCAGCATTTATCGTGCACTGAAACCCAAGGAGCAAGATTACCTATTAAAACAAGCTCACATATACTACAATCAGGATTTAGATTCCTCTTCAAAGAAAAAATAATTTTTCATATTGCGTATTTTCGTACTCGTTATGCGTATTTTCTCTTTTTTCCGGCAATACTTTTAGTAAAATACAGCTATCTAAATATTGCAAAAGAGAGGTCGTTTTATGAATTTCAGTGTCCGTCTTGAAAATCTCATAGAGGAAAACAATATTACACAGAAACAACTTTCCACAGAACTTCATATTGCTGCCACCACTTTAAATGGTTATGTAAATAATCACCGTGAGCCGGACTTTCATACCTTGATTCGTCTTGCTCATTATTTTGATGTCACCACGGATTATCTTTTAGGTCTTACGGACGAGAAAAAGCCTATTCCGTCATCTCTAAACAGCGCAGAAGGGACTCTCATTCGTCTGTATCGCGCACTTCTTCCGGAACGTCAGGAACTTTTAATTGAACAGGCAATGTTTTACCAGAAAGTAGATGATAAATCCCTCAAACCTTCCAAATGATAGTGTTTGATTGTTTGCCTTTTTGGCTTTTTTTGTGTATAATAAAATGCATATTTTATAAACGAATTGTAAATTTCCCCAAATTTATATTTTGATACGGAGGTTTCTTATGGCAGATAAAAAAACAGAACAGGCTTCGCAGCATGAGCATACTCACACGCATACCCATTCACACCCACACGAAAATACCCAGATGGTTCTCAACCGTATGTCTCGTGCTATCGGGCACATGGAGGCAGTAAAACGTATGGTTGAAGATGGCAGGGACTGTAGTGAGGTTTTGATTCAGATTGCTGCAGTTCGCTCTGCTATCAATAATATTGGAAAAATTATTTTAGAGGATCATATCTCACACTGTATTGTAGATGCAGTAGAGCATGACGATAAAGAGGCTTTAGAGGATTTAAAGGATGCAATTGAAAAATTTGTAAAATAAAAGGAGTCCATTATGAGGGAACAATTAACAGAAAGTGACGTCAAAAAAATTCAGGAAGAAATTGAACATCGTAAACTAGTAGTTCGTAAGGAAGCCATTGAAGCAGTCAAGGAAGCTCGCGCCCACGGTGATTTAAGCGAGAACTTTGAGTACCACGCTGCGAAAAAGGACAAAAATAAAAACGAAAGTCGTATTCGCTATTTGGAACGAATGTTAAAAACGGCGGAAATTGTCTCTGATGTTTCCAAGGAAGATGAAGTCGGCATCAATAATACCGTAACTGTCTATTTTGAAGAGGACGATGAAGAACAGGTATTTCGTCTGGTTACTTCCATTCGGGGGAACTCCATGAAACACCTTATCAGTACAGAATCTCCTATCGGAAAAGCGATTTTAGGAAAAAAAGTAGGGGATCGTGTAGAAGTTGTGGTAAATGACAGTTACAGCTACTACATTGTTATTCGCAAAATCGAAAATACTACAGACGATAGCCACGACGCGATTCGTGGGTATTAATCTTTACTGTCGATAGAACAATGACTAAATAGAACAACAACTAATTTTATCTCCGCGAGGTGTCCATCCTTCGCGGAGTATTTTTTTATGCAGTAGGACACAATTTCCTATTGCATAAAACAAAGTGCCCGCTGAGTGGGCTCTTTTGCGTGCAAGTCATGTCGCATATGATTAAATTCTATTTTCTAATTTCAATTCTAATATTCTAAATATAACATATTTAAAAAATTTTTTTCTCTTTCTTAAGAATTCTTTAGATTTCCTTATGCAAGTTTTTAAGAAATAACTGCTATACTCCTAACTGCTGATAAATTTATCCCGGGAGGAGATACTTATGAAAAAGTTCGTTCATACCAAAGGCTTTTATCCCTTGGTACTAACAATTATTTTTACGATTCTGTTACTTCTTACCGTTCCCTTTGGTTGCATTTACGGTTCCGAAGGTGACTGGTTTAGTCAACATGTAGCTCTGGCTGAACAATTTCGCCAGATTTTCTATAAAACAGGACGTATTCTGCCGGATTATACGCCCCTTGGCAGCGGCAGCAATATTTATGATATTTCCTATTACGGACTTTTGCGTCCGGATGTTCTACTGTCCTTTGTATTACCTGGCATTTCCATGAAATACATTATTTCTTCTTATGCTATTTTGGAAATGATTGTTGCCATCAACCTTTGCTATATTTGGTTCAAGCGTCATGTATCTGCACCTTTTTTTGCTTTTCTCGGTGCACTACTTTTTAGCTGTGGAGGATTTACCTATCAGGCCCATCACCAGATTATGTTTGTTAATTATCTTCCCTTTTTGTTTCTGGCACTGATTGGGATTGACCGTATGATTGAAAAAAGAAAACATATCTTATTGATTTTTTCTTTATTTTTATTATATCTACATAGCTTTTACTTTTCCGTTTCTGCCTTGTTTGTATGCTTGTTATACTTTTTGTACTGTTATTCTTGCTCCGGAAATCCATGGAAAAGCAGAACTTTTTTGAAACAATTTATTGGATTTTGTAGCTCTGTTCTTTTATCTATTGGGATGGCTGCTGTTTTGCTCCTACCTACCGGAATTGACCTTTTATCCAACCGCAGTGGTTCCGGCAATGGTGTTACACTGATGGAGCTTTTCTCCGGTAACCTTTCTATGAACTCCCTGCTTTATAGTGGATATAGCTGTGGTCTTACACTGATTTGTTTGTACACACTATTTTTAAGTATTCGCCGCAAGTCCACACGCGTCCTTGGAATTGTATTACTTTTATGCCTGATTCTCAATGTAATTCCATATACCTTAAGTGGATTTTTGTATATACGCTATAAAGTGTTAATTCCTCTGGTTCCACTACTTCTTTTCCTTTGTGTACATACTCTAGAGGAATTATATGAGAAGAAAATCAAACACAATTTGCTGTTACTTGGTTGTTGTCTGATTCCGTTTTTCTTCCATTCCTATCCGCAAACTATGATTTTAGACTTTTTTATTATGACTGCGGCATTTTTAGCCTGTTATCTATTTCAACGATACGCACCAAAAACATCCATTTTCTGTTATTTGCTGTTTGCTGTTTTTCCTATTTTGGTATTTCTTACCGTTAATAAAAACGAGACTTACATCACAGCAAAAGACAACCGGCAGGAACTTGTTTCTAAGGAAACACTGGCAGGCTTACATTTGGATGTGAATTATCGTTTTAATTATCTGACTACACCTTTTGCAACTGTGAATCTGACGGCTACCCAGGATATGGGAAGTACTAATCTGTACTCTTCGGTAACAAACCGTACCTATGCCGATTATTTTTACAATACAGTCAACAACCCCATCCGTATTCGAAATCGTGTGGCTTTGATGACGGATGCGAATCCTTTCTTTTCTTATCTCATGGGTATTCGCTATGTCCAGACTAAAGCCAACTATTTACCCATTGGTTATGAAAAGATTTTTTCCAATGCAGATGCAGTGATTGGGGAAAATAAAAACGTACTTCCTATTGCTTATACCAGCACTGCCTTAATGAGCAATAACAATTACCAACAACTAACTTTTCCTTATAACTTAATGGCTTTGACAAATGATACCATTGTTCCGGAAGGCTCTGTTCCAAAAGACTCTGACTCCCTCGGCGAACCTGACGGTATTACTGCCTTAGAGCAAACCTGGGAAGATACTTATTCTTTTTCTTTTAAAAAAGAGTCTTCGGTGACAATTCCTGTGGATTCTGCTTACCAAAACAAAATATTAATTCTTTCCTTTGATGTGGAATCTCCAAAAGGAAATGAAATCACCATTGATATTAATGGCACTCGAAATAAGTTGTCGGGAAGCTCTGCTCCTTATCCCAATGACAACCATCGTTTTACTTATATTTTGTCCAAAGCAGATGGATTAAAAAAACTAAAAGTCACTTATTCCAAAGGAACTTTTTCTATTTCCAATATCCATGCCTTTGTGGCTGACCCATATGCTATTGGAAATAGCAGTATTACTCCTTTTTCTGCTGACTCACAAGTAGGAAATGCCGTTTTAAAAGGAACTGCAACTTTAGAAAAAGACGGATACTTTGTAACCTCTCTTCCTTATCGCTCCGGCTATCAGGCATATGTGGATGGAACGCAGGTTACTGCCCAAAATGTCAACGAAGGATTTGTGGGATTCCCATTAACAAAGGGAAGTCATCACATCACACTCCTTTTTGCTCCACCCGGGAAACGAACTGGCATTTTTATAAGCATTTTAAGTATCTTACTATTTTTTATCACTTTTGCAAAAGAAAAGAGGAATACATTATGAAATATTTTTTGAAAAAAGATTCTTTTTTAGAGCTTCTCCGCTATGGAATTACCGGAGCTGCTACCACTGCTGTCAACTACATTGTCTACATAGCACTATTGTATTTTCATTGGAACTATTTGGTGGCTAACACGATTGCATGGATTTTTGCAGTTGCTTTTGCTTATGTAGTTAATCGTAACATGGTATTTCATTCTGAGAATGGCATATTGCAAGAGGCACTCTCATTTGTCTCTATGCGTTTTCTTACGTTATTATTAGAAAATTTTCTGCTGTTTTGCCTGATTCAGCAATTACACTTTGCACCAATGCTTTCAAAATTAGCTGTAAGCGTTGTAACTATTATTGGAAATTATGTGATTTGTAAATGCCATATTTTCGTGAAAGGAGCCCTACACCATGAATAAAATCAGTATTATTGTCCCTTGTTTTAATGAGGAAGAGGTACTTCCCGACTTCTATCAGGAAACCCGTAAAGTGGTAAGCACCATTTCTGATGCTTCTTATGAGTTTGTTTTTATCGATGACGGAAGTCGTGACCATACCTTGGATATTCTCCGCCTTTTATCCTATCAGGATGCACACTGCAAATATATTTCTTTTTCCAGAAACTTCGGAAAAGAAGCCGCTATGTATGCAGGTCTTACTGAAGCAACCGGTGATTACTGCGTTCTCATGGATGCTGACTTACAACATCCTCCAAAACTATTGCCGGATATGTACCATGCAGTTTCTCAAGAGGGCTATGACTGTTGTGCCGGGAAACGTGTAGGAAGAGAAGGCGATGGTGTTTTACGCAGCTTTTTATCGAAAAGTTTTTATCATGTTATCCAAAAACTTACTCATATGAATATGAGCGATGGTGCTGGTGACTTCCGTATGATGAACCGAAAAATGATAAATGCCATTTTGGAAATGAAAGAATATAACCGCTATACCAAGGGAATCTTTTCCTTTGTTGGTTTTGAAACAAAATGGTTGGAATTTCATAACGTAGAAAGAGCGGCTGGAAAAACAAAATGGAACATCAAAAGCCTGTTTTCTTACGCCTTTGACGGAATCCTTTCTTTTTCCACCGCTCCGTTAAAACTATCCGGAATTCTTGGATTATTGTTTTTATTGGTTTCTGCCTGTCTGGGAGTGACTGCTATTTTTCATCCGAAAACCTGGCTGATTGTAACTGCTATTGTGGTATTTCTAAGCAGTCTTCAGATGCTTATGGTCTTTATCCTTGGGGAATACCTTTCCAAAGATTATCTGGAAAATAAAAAGCGACCTATTTATATTGTACGGGAAGAAAGCTCTTCTAACTAGAAACATCGAATCTCTTTGATATAAAACTCTCTTCCGCACAACATTTCACAATCGCTGCTACCACATGTGGGACAAACTCCTTCGTTTTTTACCAGAGGAAAAACGGTTCCACATGCCTGGCATCTGCCATTCGCTGTTAGTATTTCAATTTCCAGCTTGGAACCCTCCAGGAGGGTTCCGTCAACTGCTGCCGGATAGACCTCCCGAATATATTTTGGAATCATGGAGGACAGTTCACCAATCTGAAGTACCACGGTATCAATTTCTTCTACCTCATTTTCCCTGGCAAACTTTTCTACTACATTTACTACTTCTATGACTACTCCAAGTTCATGCATTGGGTTCACCTGCCTTTATGCTTCTTCTTTGGAAAATACCTTCTTTACTTTCTTGATTGCTATTTTACCCTGACGTTTTACCATCTGTTTTACGATTACCGGTTTCATATCTAAGAACTGTACTCCCTGTCCATCGTAAACACGTTCCAGATGAATTGCATCGAATTTACACTTTGTAGTACACTGTCCGCAACCTACACACATGTAATCGTCTACAACCGTTGCTCCACAGCCCAGACAACGTTCTGTTTCTTTTTTCATCTGCTCTTCTGTAAAAGTACCTCTCAAATCGCGGAAGGATTCTTCTGCCTTCTGATTGCTCTTTACCTGCTCCGGGCGCTGACGTGGCGTATTATCAAATCCTTCTAATACCGCTGCCTCTTTGTCCAGTTCTTTGTACTGACGACGGTCACGACCATATACAAGACTTTGTCCCGGTTGTACAAAACGGTGAATGGAAATTGCTGCCTGTTTTCCTGCTGCAATAGCATCAATGGCAAATCTTGGTCCACTATAAGCATCTCCCCCTGCAAAAATATCCGGTTCTGCTGTCTGATAAGTAAATCCATCTGCTTCAATGGTTCCGTTTGATCTGGTAACTGCCTTGGTTCCTTCTAATAATCCACCCCACTGGATAGACTGTCCAATGGAGAGAAGTACACAATCTGCCGCTACAACCATCACATTATTTTCATCATACTGTGGATTGAATCTTCCGTTTTCATCAAATACAGAAACACATTTTTTAAATTCAATTCCGGTTACCTTACCGTTTTCGGAAAGAATACGTTTTGGTCCCCATCCGTTATTAATTACAATGTTTTCTTCTTCTGCTTCTTCAATTTCTTCTAAAGCAGCCGGCATCTGCTGACGACTTTCCAGACAACACTGCATTACAGACTCTGCTCCGGCACGCACCGCAGTACGGGATACGTCAATTGCAACGTTTCCTCCACCTACTACAACTACTTTGCCCTGAACCTTCTTGTTTTCATCCTGATTTATCATACGAAGGAATTCAATTCCGCTCATAACGCCTTTGGAATCTTCTCCTTCAATCCCAACTTTTCTGCCGCCCTGTGCACCGATTGCCATATAAAATGCCTTATATCCCTGTGCACGAAGTTCTTCTAAAGTAACGTCTTTTCCAACTTCTACGCCTGTCTTAAACTCTACGCCCATTGCCTTGATAATATCAATTTCAGCCTGAACTACATCTTTTTCCAAACGGAAAGCGGGAATTCCCATGGTAAGCATACCGCCAAGTTTTTGCTCTTTTTCAAAAACAGTAATACTGTAACCGTCTAATGCCAAATAGTAAGCACAGGAAAGACCTGCCGGACCTGCTCCGATAATGGCAACTTTTTTGTCGCTGTAATTATGACGTTTTTTCGGAATAATGCGGTTCTGTGGATCTAACTCCTGCTGTGCAATAAACTTCTTAATTTCATCAATTGCGATTGGTTCATCCACATCTCCTCTGGTACATGCGTCTTCACAACGACGATTACAAATACGTCCACAGACCGCCGGCAATGGATTTTCATACTTGATTAATTCCAATGCTTCTTTGTATTTTCCCTGAGATGCTAACTTAATGTATCCCTGAACACCGATATGTGCCGGACAGTTTGTTTTACATGGTGCTGTACCGGTTTCTACTACATCTTCACGATTGATACGATAATCCGGATTCCAATGTTCCTCTGTCCATACGGTATCTCTTGGGGTTACCTTTGTAGTAATATTTTCTGTTACCGGTTTAGAAGAACATAACTTCTGTCCTAACTTCAATGCATTTACCGGGCAGTTCTCTACACACTGTCCACATGCTACACATTTTTCCTTATCAACTCTTGCTACATAGTTGGAGCGTACCATATCGTTGTTTTTAAACATTTCTGCGGTACGAAGAGACAGACATCCACAACCACAGCAGTTACAGATTGCATGTGTTTTTCCGGAACCATCAATATTTGGAATCTGATGCATCAAACCGTTTTCTTCTGCTCTTTTAATGATTTCAAACGCTTCTTCTCTGGTAATCTGACGACCTCTTCCGGTTTTTATGTAGTATTCTGCTGCATGTCCCATCTGAATACACATATCTTCCTTCAAATGTCCACAGCCTTCTCCCATTAATTCACGGTCGGTACGACAGGAACAATCGGTTACGGTAAAAATGTCATTTTCATTTAAATATTTAGAAACTTCTTCATAAGAAGCTCTGCGTGTATTTCCTTCAATAGCGGTTTCAATTGGAATAACACGCATCAAGCCTACTCCCGGTGGAAATGCACCGGAACTCTTTGGTCCACGCACACGTCCATATGCTTCCATCGCATAGCCGATGATTGGATATTTCTTACAGTTTTCGGAATTATTTACAATCATCTCCATAGTACCCGGAATCCATGTCTCTGCCCAGAATACTTCTTCACCATCAATGGTGTTCCAGAAACAGACTCCATAGACTGCTAACTTTTTCAACTGCTCGAAACAATAATCTTCCGGTTTATTTACAATGGCTGCAATTTCTTTTACGGTACGCTTCTTGCTGATTCCAAGTCCCATACCTACTTCTGCCATTTCATCATCTACACCTGCTTCTAAGATAACATATTCCGGATCATCCCACTGATATGCTCCCTTAGAACCCGGCTTTTTTCTTCCGATATGATTTGCCAGATCTAATACTTTTTGTTTATATTCGCATTTATACCAATCCGGAAAATACATTCTGGTTAAGTCTTTCATTCTATTCCTCCTTTACGCTCTTAAGCTTCCTTCCATTCTTTTACTTGTTCCCGGAGCCATTGTGCCCACTCTTCGATTCCTTCTCCTGTTTTTGCAGAAATGGGAATTACCTTGATGTTTGGATTTAATTTTTTCGCACGTTCTTCACAGGCTTTTAAGTCGAAATCAAAATATTCCATTACATCAATTTTATTTACCAGCAAAACATCACAAATGGTAAACATCAATGGATATTTCAAAGGTTTGTCATCACCTTCCGGTACACTTAATATCATAGCGTTTTTTGAGGAACCCGTATCAAACTCAGCAGGACAGACCAGATTTCCTACATTTTCTAAGATTGCAAGATCAATTTCTTCCGTTCCAAGTCCTAAAATTCCCTGCTTTGTCATGTCTGCATCCAAATGGCACATTCCACCGGTATGAAGCTGAATTACTTCTGCACCGGTTTCTGAAATGGTATGTGCATCTACATCAGAATCGATATCTGCCTCCATAACACCGATTTTCATTTCATCCTTTAATGCTGCTATAGTTTTTGTTAATGTGGTAGTCTTACCAGAACCGGGAGAGGACATTAAGTTCAGTAAGAAAGTTTTTTCTTTTTTCAATTCTTTTCTTAATTCCTCTGCCTGCTTATCGTTATCTGCAAAAACACTTTGTTTAATTTCCAAAATTCTAAATTCGCTCATACGCATTCTCCTTTATATATCATGGTAGAAGAAAGGGAGTGCAACACTAGCTTACGCCTTTCCATGATGCACTCCCTCTTTTCATCTTATTTGTTTACTTGTTATGTATTACTTATTCTGCAAGTTCTTTTACTTCTTTATACTTTGCTAAGTCTGTATACAAATCTTTACCATATGGTAATCTCTTTGCTTTTACTGCCTTATAAACCATGTATACGAATACAAGTACGTTTGCAATTAATGCTAAAAGACTTACTACAAACAATGCTGTTTCATTGTGTGTAGACTGTACTGCAAATTTTCCTTCATCAATAAAGGATGGGAATGTCTGCGCGAACATACACCATAACGCAAGGGTGTGTGCTCTGTGCTGTAACCATGCACCTTTTCCTACTGTAAATGCACATACAGTTGGTGCTAATAATAATGCGAATCCACAATACCATGCATGATCCGGCAAGCAGTTGTAGGTATATGCAAAATTCCAAATATCATATGCTACAATCCAGAACCATAACATATCCGGCCATAACATATCCTGACTCTTATCCTTATCTGTTTTCTTACGGATGCAGATGCCAAGCCATCCTGTAATGGTAAGGATATTTAAGATTCCGGCAATTCCGTTCATATAGTTCCAAGAACCACCGATTAAGTTCTGAACCTGATTGTTCTCTTCTACTCCGGTCAATACACCATTGTAAAGATTTCCAACCTGGAAGTCTCTTGCAACTGCTTCACAAATGTTAATTGCAAGAATCAATGGTGGGAAACAAAGGGCTATTTTGTTATCAGCCAGTCTCCACCGGGTACCGTCAGAACGTTTTCCGCCAACAAAACGAATACACCAGAAACCAATACATCCTGCGGTTGCAGAATATACTTTTGCTAAATGGAACCAGTCATGATATGCAGTATCGCCTAATGCGGTGAACCATAAAATAGACAATACAACAGGTAATACGATGAAACATGCAAAACCACAATACTTATTACGTCTTGATATTTCATTTAAAACAAATAGTGATACAAATACGGCAATCCAAACAAGCCAAACTGTGACTGCGGATGCACCTGCGTCATAATTAAAACTAAACATAACTCTACTCTCTCCTTTTCCTTTTTCCTTCGTTTTTATTGGTAATACCAATAAATTATTAACAGAGTTACTTTTATCATCATTTTAACATCTTAGTACTAAAAGTCAACATTTCTTGTACATATTCTACATATTTGCCGTATTTTGCTCTTGATTTTAGGTCGTTTTTACAATATAATATACATAATTACAAGTCTGGTATGTGGTCATACCACGGTCATGGAGGTCTTATTAAATTATGGAATTTACAAAAATAAGTGCGCCCTCCTTGCGTGAACTTTTTGTTCAGCAATTAGAGCACATGATTTTATCCGGTAATTTGAAAATTGGAGAAAAACTGCCACCGGAAAGAGAACTGGCTCAGGCTATGCAGGTGAGCCGTGCTGTTGTAAACAGTGGAATTGCCGACTTGGAACGAAAGGGATTTTTAATCATTCGTCCCCGTGTCGGTACCTTTGTTGCGGATTATCGAAAAAACGGAAATATTGAAACACTGATTTCCATTATGAATTATAATGGTGGAAGATTAAAAGATGATGAAATACGTTCTATTTTAGAGGTGCGGGTCGCCCTTGACACACTGGCTTCCCGCCTTTGTATTGAACGTGCTTCTGCAGAAGAGCTGGATTTACTGCATGAAAAAGTAAAGCTGATTCTCAGTGCAGAAACCTATGATGAGGCTGCCAATGCTGCCTTTTCTTTTCAACATACACTGGCTATCCTTTCCGGCAACAGTTTGATCCCTTTGATTTTTCATTCTTTTAAGATTCCTGTTCTGGAATTATGGAGACGTTTTTGCTCTCTACACGGTATTCGCCTCTTATATGAAAATACCTATCGACATTGGAACTATCTGAGAAATCGGGATGTGGAAGGCGTTTCTGACTGGATTGCTCACTCCATGGAAGAAAGTATTTCGGGACGACTGAATATTTATTATTAATTTTTTGCTTCAAACCATACTTTGTAGTAATCTATTCCCTTTTCCTCCCATTCAGAACTTAAATATTGGGCAATTGCCACTTTCGGATGATTGCCCTTTCCTTGTAGCAATTCTAATAGTTGTGCCACATTGTTATTTTTTTCATCTTGATTTTCAACGATTAGCAAACCTTCCATATACGGTTCTTCCTCTGCTCTTGTCCACAAAACTTGCTGATTTTCGCTATTCTCCTCTTTGTTCATGCCAACTGCATATTCTACATTTTCTAAGCACTTTCCATCTAAAAACAGCATAAATCGCTCCGGTTCTTCTACCATGTATTGCCAGTGTCTGGGATTTTCCCGTTCAAAGGCAACTACCTTTTGAAAGGTCGGCTTCCCTTTTCCTATTGTTTTCTGATTTAGCTTTTCTACTTCCTGTAACAATCTCTTTTGTTTCCTGATTCGTTCCTGCTGTCGATACATATTTTGTATCTGAAGCTCAATTCTCTTTTCTTCCTGGTCTAACAGATTTCTTTGTAATTCTCTTTCCGATTTAAGAATCTGTTTCAAATCTCGAATAGGAATCCCAATATTACGATAAAAGGAAACCATACTTAACTCTATAATACTGGATAATGAGAATTTCCGATAATTATTTTCCCCGTCTCGTTCTGCATGGATAACTCCCTCATCATCCCAATAGCGTAAGGTGGATGTTGGTATTTGCAACAATCGCGCCACCTCTTTTATATTATAATATTCCTTCATCTCTTCTCCTTTTTATCTGCTCTTTTTTATTTTCTATTATTTATCATACTCTTTTCTTGACATTCAAGCAACTTTAACCTTTACAATAGTCCTTGCATGTTAGGAGGTAGTTTTATGAAGAAAAAATTTTTACAATATATTTTTCCCTCTATGTGTTCTTTTCTGTTAACCGGAATTTACTCTGTAATAGATGGGATTTTCGTTGGAAATGCAATCGGAGACAATGGACTTGCTGCCATTAATATTGTATGGCCGCTTATTGCTCCGATGGCTGCTCTTGGAACCGGAATCGGTATGGGAACCTCTGTGCTGATGTCCTTAAATCTTGGTGCTGGAAAGGATGAGAATGCAAAAAGAGCAGAAGGTACCGGAATTACCATGCTTCTTCTTGCAGGACTTATGCTGTTTGGAATTTTGTTTTTTTTCGGAGAACCGCTTTTGAAATTACTTGGTGCGGATGGCGAAGTCCTTACCTTTGGTATGGATTACCTTCACTATTGTCTTGCAGGCTGCTTCATTCAGGTATTTGCTACCGGAACACTTCCGATTATGCGTAATCTGGGTGCTTCCTTTTTTGCCATGTTTGCCATGACTGCCGGATGTTGCACAAATATTTTTCTGGACTGGCTCTTTATCTTCCAACTGAGACTTGGACTTAAGGGGGCTGCTGTTGCAACTGTATGCGGACAGTTGGTAACACTTTTATTTTGCCTGTATTTCCACTTGAAAAAGGAACACCGAATTCCTATTTCCTACTTGAAACCAGACCATTATTGGAAATCTATTATAAAAATCGGAATTTCCCCATTTGGGCTTACTTATCTGCCGGCAGTGACCATTCTGTTTATGAATCTGCAAACTTTAAAATATGGCGGAACAGAAGCTGTCAGTGCCTATGCCGTACTTGCTTATGTCCTCTCCTTTTTGGAACTGGTAATTCAGGGAATCAGTGACGGAAGCCAGCCACTATTAAGTTATGACTGTGGAAAGAAAGATTATCGTTCCCTGCGTACTTATGCCCGCTGGACATTCCTATTGGCATTTTCTTTCGGTATTGTAGGCGGTACCTTTATTTACCTGTTTCGAGATGTTATTCCTGTAATTTACGGAACTTCTAAAGCAACGGCAATGGTCATCGCACAGGCAACACCTGCCTTTGGTATCGTTATGCTCATGTATGGTTTTACGAAAAGTACCGTTTCTTACCTTTATGCAACCAACCGCACTACCTTATCTTCCATTATGGTGTACGGTGAAGTTGTTCTTACCATAACCTTTATTTTTGTGTTGCCACTTTTCCTTGGCTTAAATGGGGTATGGTATACCATGCCTACCGTTCAGCTGATACTGGTAATTGTAGGAATTGTATTCCGCCTGCATACCCAAAAAGAATTATCTGCAAATGCCTGATTAAATATCATACTCCATAATTTTCTTTGTATACTCCCGGATGACACTGGTAGATTCTTTGAATCTTGCCAGTTCTCCCGGAGTCATATGAATCTCTAATACATCATATGCGCCACTCCGGTTTAAAACCACCGGTACTCCGGCATATACATCTGTTTCTCCATATTCTCCTTCCAACAGTGTAGATACCGGAATAATGCGGTTTTCATCATTTAAGATTGCCTTAATCACACCTACACAGGCAGTTGCAATTCCATAGTAAGTAGTTCCCTTTCGATTTAGAATCTCCCAACCTTTTTGGGTTGTCTTATAAACCAAATCGTCTAAATCTACCTCACCAATCGTTTCTTTATTATCCGCAATTACATCATAGAAAGGCTTGCCTCCTACGGTTACTGTCGACCATGGCACCATCTGAGAATCTCCATGTTCTCCCATAGAATAAGCATGTACACTTCTTGGATCTACATTTACCAACTGCGCAATGTAATTTTGCAGTCTTGCGGAGTCAATGGCAGTTCCTGTTCCAATCACCTGATTTTTCGGAAGTCCTGATAACTTATAAACATAATGTGCAATCATATCTACCGGATTAGAAATTACAATAAAGATACCATCAAATCCGCTTTCCATAATGGGCTCTACAATGGACTTGCAAATCTTTGCTGATAATTCCAGTGTATCCAGTCTGGTCTGTCCCTGTTTTGGTGGTGCCCCCGCTGTAATCACTACAATATCCATATCTCCACAGTCCTTATAATCTCCTGTGCAAACCATTACATTACGATTCAGATATTCAATGCTATCCTTTAAATCCAACATCTCACCGTATGCTCGTTCTTTATTTATATCAATCATCATTACTTCATCGCATACGCCCTGAGTAACGAGACTAAATGCTGTGCTGCTTCCTACCAACCCACATCCAACAATTGCAACTTTTCTTTTTGTAATTTTCATAATACCAATCCCTTTCTGCTTTTTTACTGTATTACACTTATACTGCGTTTCCTTAGCGGAGCGCTTTTTATACAATAAGACGCAATTTCCTATTGTATAAAAAAAAGCGAAGGCACAAATAAAGCACCTTCGCTAAAACATACTCATTATAGGCACGTTTCTTTTTTCTGTCAAGGGCTTTCTAAATAGCCTCAAATACTTTTCCCGTACCTTCTGGTATTATTATTTCTTTTTTTTCGCATTTTATTCCTGTCTCAATATCTAAATATGTTTGAAACTTTTCCGGTAATGTTATGATCTGAGGTCTGGTACCGGTATTTATAATAACCAATAGCCGTTGCCCCTTTGTACTACGGTAAAATCCATAAATTCCGCTTTTTTCTTCTACCACTGCTGTCTCATAACTACCTTCTTGTAACGCTGGGAATTTTCTTCGTATCTTAATCCATTTTTTAAAAAATGCTTCCATAGACAGATTCCTATTTTCCCATGGCATAGGCTTTCGATACTCTGGTTCTGTTACTCCGGTAATCAACTGTTCATCACCATAAAATACAGAAGGAATTCCCACACACATCATCATAAAAAACACTGCCTGACTCAAATCCCTCTCTCCATTTTTGCAATACGATAAAAATCTTGGTACATCATGCGTATCTAAAAAATTCATCTGCGCCAAACTAACCGGCATAGGATAACGCAAAATCATTCGATTGATTTTTTCATCAAACTCTCTTAGGGAAATACTGTGTTCTGCAAAAAATTCACGACAAATATAGGAAAATGTATAGTTCATAGTAGAATCAAATTGATCTCCCAGTAACCACACCTCAGAATCTTCCCAAATTTCTCCAATCAATATGGCATCCGGCTTCACTTCACGAACTGCCTTCCGAAATTCTCGCCAAAAATCATGGTTAATTTCATTTGCCACGTCCAGTCTCCAACCGTCAATTCCTGTCTCCTTTATCCACCAGGTACCAACTTTTTTGAAATACTCTACCACTTGTGGATTTCCCGTATTAAGCTTTGGCATCTCCTTTACATAGGCAAATGCTTCATAATTCAGTGGTCTTTCAAAATGTACCGGAAATTCCATTTGATAAAACCAGTCTTTGTAGGGTGAATTTATTCCATTTTCTAACACATCCTGAAAGGCAAAAAATCCAGCTCCACAGTGGTTAAATACACCATCTAATATAATGCGAATTCCCTTTTCATGAAATGTTTTCACTAATTCCTTAAACTCTTCCAATGTTCCAAAACATGGGTCTATCCGAAAATAATCAATTGTATCATATTTATGATAAGACTCTGCTGCAAAAATCGGATTGAGATATACACAATTTACTCCAAGTTCTGCTATATAATCCACAGAATCCAATATTCCTCTCAACGTTCCACCTTGATGGCTTTTATAAACCTTTTCCTCTTTTTCAATGCAACGTTCCTTTCCTGATATGGCATTTTTTTCTGTTGCAAAGCTATCTGGAAAAATATGATACATCACCATTTCTTTCGCCCAATCCGGAATCTTAGGAATATCTTCTCTTCGGATATAGGGAAACTGAAAATACTGGGTCCTGGAACATTTCATTTCTTCACTAAACCCATATCCACTGTAAAAAATGTGGGTTTTTCCATCTTCTAATCCAAAGTAGTAACACACTCTGGTATAGTTATCTTCTATCACTGCTTCATAGTAATCAAACAACTCATCGGAAGCAATTTTTTTCATTTTTATTTTTGTCACATCAATCGGGTCTTTTTCGCATACCCGATCCCCATAGTACAACCAACATGTTTCTATATCATCCTTTGCGGTTCTAAGTCGTATTACTAAACACTTCTCATTCGCTGCAAAGGCATAGTTTGACAATGGGACATGTAAAACTGCCTGTAACTGCATAATTCCTCCTTATTAGCCTTTTACACCACCTGCGGTAAGCCCTGATACCATATATTTTTGTATACAGAAGAAAATAATCAAAATTGGCACCGATACCATAACGGCTGCTGCCGTAAATAATGGCCAGCTCCTGCTATAATCGCTTGCCTGAAGCTGATACAAGCCTCCTGCCAACGTATAACTTTCTTCCTTCAGCATAAAAGTTGTCGCAAATAAATATTCATTCCATACGAAAATCAATACCATAACGGCTGTTACGATAATTGCAGGTCTTGCCAGAGGAAGTACGATTTTTGCCATAATGCGAGCATCTCCGGCACCATCTATTTTCGCTGCCTCTTCAATTTCTTCCGGAATAGTATCAAAGTATCCTTTCATATTCCATATCGCAAAAATACACATAGAGCCTGCATATACCAATATCAACCCGGTTCTGGAGTTTAACAAATTCATAGTCTTAAATAGTCGAAAGATTGCAAACATGGACAATATCTGTGGAAATGCATTTAACATCAACAATGTCATCATTAACCCATGTCTTCCCTTAAATCGATAACGTGAAACTGCATATGCTGCTGTCACTGCAAATCCCATAGCAATTACCATGGTTCCGATACTTAAAATCACAGAATTTTTTAACCATATTAAAAATGGTTTCTCTGTAAAAACTGCCTGATAATTTTTCCATGTAAAATCCTGCGGTATTAAATGAAAGTCCGAAGACAATGCACTACTACTTCCACTAAAGGACAAAGAAAGGGCATAAAGAATCGGCACCAGACAAATCAGGCAGATAAGAATAAAAATGACATTCAGTACGGTAAGCTTCAAGGTATTTTTTACTTTTTTCTGCTTCATTGGTTCTCCTCCTTCAGTCCTCGATTTGTATACAAGGAAAAAATAATAATCAGCACAAATATCAACATAGATACTGCTGAAGACAATCCGTAATTGTTAGATACAAATGCATTTTGATGTGCATATGTAATAATCGTCTGTAAGGATGCTCCTGACAGTGCTCCCTTTTGCATCGTGAGCAAATATACAATATCAAACTGCTTAAATGTCGTAAATGTTGTCATCACTACTGCCGGGGCTAAAATCGGTTTAATACATGGAATGGTAATGTATATATTTCGTTTCCAAAATCCTGCTCCATCTAATCTTGCACTCTCATAAAAACTTCTATCCACACTCTGTAATGCACCATCAATCATCATAATCATAAAAGGCAGTGCCATCCACAAATTTAATATGGTACAAGAAACGAATGCCGGAACATTAGAAGATAAATAGTTCAACTTTTCCAATCCCAGTTTTTCCAAAATCTGATTCAAAAGTCCAAACTCTGTATTATACATGCAAACTCGCCATAGCAAAATGGATACATAGGCTGGCATTGCCCATGGAAACATCAACAAAGTCTTGTATACGCGATTTGCTTTCAATCCTTTTACATTCAGACCAAGTGCTATAAAGTAGGCAATTACCACCTGCAACACCATGTTTACCAGCGTCCACAGGAGGGTTACTCCTATGGACGCCAAAAAGCCGGAATCAGCCTTTGCAAATGCTCTTTTATAATTTTCCAATCCCACAAAACTGTAATTATTCCAATGAAACAAGTTCATATTGGTGAGAGAAATATATCCGGTATACAAAATCGGAAATACAATGATAAGCCCAATTAAAATTAGTGCTGGTGTCAAATACAGCCATGCTGCTTTCTTCTTTCTTTTCATCTGTTACATCATTCCTTTACTGCATATCTGCAATCGCAGATTCTGCCTCCTTCTGGTACTGCTTTGCTGCCTTTTCTACATCATCACCTGACTTATTTACTGCTGCAAGTAACGATTCTGCCGGTCCCCACATTACACTCATCTGTGGAATATTCGGCATTGGCTGCGCGGTATCCGCAGTAATCTTCATGGCACTTATCATTTCATTAGAAGATACCTGCGCATCCTCGTAAGACTTCTGGTTTGCAGGTGCACAATTTGCATTTACTGCCAAATCAATTCCTACCTGTTCACTTGCCATTGCTTTTAAAACACTTGTAATGGCTTCTTTTTTATTTTCTGCTGCATATTTCATTACACCTACCCCTTGTACTCCGGAATAAGGTGCCAGTTTTTCTCCGTTTGGTAAAGTAAACTCTGACAAGGATTTAATTCCAAGATTAATACCTGCATCCTTAATTCCTGTCACCAACCATGGACCACCTACAATGGCTTCTGCTTTTCCATCATTAAATAATGTGGTTACTGTATTATAATCTCCGTCTGCCTGTAATGCTGCAAATTTTTTATTATAAGCAATTGCATCCTTGGTTTCCTGTTTATCTAATCCCGGTTCTGCGGAATCATTGATAATATATCCGCCAAATCCATTAATAATTGGAGCTACATTGTATGCGGTGGAATGCTGATTTACCACTGCATAGGTTCCTGCATTTGTATCAGTATGTTGTTCCATATAAGCTAATAACTCATCTGTGGTACTTGGTACTTCACCTTCCCACAAATCTTTATTATACATAAAGAGTAATGTTTCAAAATATACCGGAAGCATATACTGAGTATCTTTATAGGTTCCTGCCTTTAATGTCATTGGAAGCATATCTGCCTCATCACTTTCAGAAATCAAATCTGTAATTGGTGCTAAAATCCCCATTTCTGCTAACATTCCTAAGGAATCATGTGCATAAAAATACATATCCGGTCCATTTGCTTCATCATTTCCATATAATTGTAACTGGTCTGTTAAACCACTCTTTTTCTCAAACGTCACCTGAATATTCTCATCTTTTAATTCTTCATTTACACAGTGTGCAATGGTGTCCATAATGCCCTCATCACCATCATGCCAGATAACAACGGTTTCTGCATCCCCCTGCGTTTCCTGCTTTCCTGTTCCTTTTTTATCTCCTGTCTCTTTTGTGCCTTCGTCTTTGTTACTTCCACAACCAGACAACAATCCCAAAGTCATGCACCCACATAATAAACAACATAAAAATCGTTTCATATTTCTTCCTCCTTTAGGAAATCGTTTTCCTTATTTTTAATTATTTGAAGCTTGCTTCTGATATTATTATTGCTATAAATGCCTATAAAGTCAATTTTTTCAAAAAGAAAATATTGACTTTGTTAGGAAAGCGCTATACTATTTAGTTAGATTTGTTCAATATTCTAGTCTTACTATTTAGGAGGTTTTTCTATGGCGATTACCATTAGTGATGTAGCAAAAGAAGCCGGCGTTTCTATCTCCACTGTTTCTAAGGTGCTAAACGGGTGGACTACTATTTCTCCTGCTACCAAGGAAAAAGTACAAGCCGCTATTAAAAAATTAAATTACACCCCAAATGCCCGTGCAGTAAACTTTGCAAGACAAAATACTATGAACATTGTATTCCTTACTGCCTTAACCCAGAATGAGGCCTACAAAAATCCACATATGTTTGATATCATGTGCGGTGTACAAAATGCGCTGGCAGAGACCAGCTATTCTATGACTCTGGTAAACACTTCCAACGAGTCTTATCCTGGTGAAACAGTTGCTCGGGTAATCTCTCAAAAATGTGCAGATGCTATTGTGGTACATGGTTCTGCCATCAGTGAAGAAACCGCTCAACTTTTCATCAAAGAAAAATATCCTCACATCGTCATCGGGCACCCAAACTTTTCTAATCAACTTTGTTGGATTGACACCAATCATACCCTTGCCGGCGAATTTGCTGCCGAGCACATGATTGCCTGTGGTTACACCGATACCGCTTTTATTGGTGGAAAACGCACTGACATTATTTCTGCACAACGCCAAAAAGGTTTCTTAGGATTAATGCACAAATACGGCTATCAAGTATCAGAGGAACACATTCTCTATACGGATTCCAGTATTGCAGAAAGTTTTCACGCTACCCTTTCCTTGTTAGAATCCCCTCATCCACCAAGAGCGATTGTATGTGAAAATAATATGATAGCCTTGGGAGTATCCAAGGCTATTGAAAAATCCGGGCTTCGTGTTCCCGACGATATTGCTTTTTTAACTTTTGACGTCTATCCTTATTCTGCAATCATTGACCCACGTCCAACGGTAATTGATATCAATATGTATGACATGGGTAGACAAGCCGGTATGATGGTTCTTCATAAACTTGCCAACCGTGACCTGCAAATTCAAAGTTTTACCACACTGCCCCTGCTGATTCAGGGAGAAACTACTCGTATTAACTTATAGTTTCTTCTGTTTATGTATCACATAAAGCGGCAATGCTACAAATACCATACCACCCAATATATTTCCAATGGTAACCGGTATTACATTTGCTAAAAATCCTGCCACATTTACATGACTGCTAATTTGCTGGACACTAAGTCCATATAATTCTTCTGCCTGTGCCACATAATTGTCACTCATTGCCGCAAAAATTCCTGCCGGAATATAAAACATATTTGCAACACAGTGTTCCCATCCGCCAATGACAAATGCCATAATCGGGAAAAATATTGCTGCTATTTTTCCTGCTGCATCCTTTGCTACAGTTGCCATTAACACTGCACAACATACAATGATATTACATAATATACCTGAGCATACTGCCTTCATTGGTGCTATGGTACACTTTCCATATGCGGTCTTAATCATAAATGCACCCAGACCACCATTACTATAATCAAATAAGCCACTGTAAGCTGTTAAGCCCGCAATGATAACTGCCCCTATCAGGTTACTAATCCATACCATTGCCAAAACTTTTACCATTTTACCAACGCCAAAGCGTTTGTCCATTACTCCGGCAATCATCAGGCAATCCCCTGTAAATAATTCTCCACCTACTAACACAATCATCATAAGCCCTACTGGGAAAATCGCACCTGCCAATGCCTTTGCGACTCCTTGATTTGCAATATGATGTACTGCTGCACTACTGGTTGCTGCGCCAAAAGCAATAAACGCACCCGCCATCATTCCAAGCAAAATACACCGAATCACAGGTAATACAACTTTCTTCTCGCCAGCCTGCATGTTTAGCTCTAATACCTGTGCCGGTGTATAAATATGATTCTCCATGGTTCCCTCTTGTTCTCCTTTTCCATACAACTCCATCTTATGTATTTATTGATTTTAATCAGAGTTATATATATCTAACTTTGCTATTTCATTTTACTAAGTGGGCTTATATTTGTCAAGGTATGAGGAGAACTGCCTGGGAAACCTTTATTCTTTTACCAGTGTTTTTCCTGTGGGTCTAATACATAGATTCCCGGAGCATCTTCTTCATTTCTCCACTTAAATCCCTCTGGCTTAGCCTCTTCTGTCATAACTTCTATCAAATATAATCCTACCTTGTCCGGCTCTTTCTTATCCATAGGAATTGTTACAATTCTTAACTCGTATTCCTGCCCATTCTTTTTCAAGGTATAGACACTATTTAATATCCAATCTTCATAATATTTTCCACCCTCCGAACTTCGCATTCCCCCTTCTATGGCTTCATCACTTCCTGAATAAAACTCCATTAATTCTTCTATTTTTTCATCCAAATCTTCTGCATTTTCCAATGCATACTCTGAAAACAAGCCCTTTAAGGCTTCTGCATCCTGTTTGTCTAATGCGTCTATGATGGATTTTTTCATATCCTCTGACTTATCATCGTCCTCTCTCAAAACCTTTGCTCTGTATTCACTGGCTGTTTGAGGACTACAGCCTAGTATCTGAACTGCCAATACACAACCAAGTAATATTAACATCCAGTTCTTTTTACCACTGATAATATGCGACCATATTTTCTTCATCAAAGCACCATCCTCCTTCATCTTTATATTCATTAAAAAATGCTTCCCACAACTCCGGTTCCTGCGAAAAATCAATACTTCCATGGACATCTAAATCATTGTAATTCATATCCTGAAACCTTGGATTAAATCCGGTAATCCACCACTGCGGGTCATCCGGATCATACTCAAATATCTTCTTTCCGGTTCTCTTGTCATAAAGATTCAATGTCATATGAAGGTTTGTAGCTGTTCCACACTCCGCATGAAATCCATCACCTATATAAATTCCTGTTTCACATCCTGCTCCGAGATTTAAATAATCTCCCTTCCACATCCAAATAGTATAAGTAGTTCCGTCCTCTGTTTTAAATTTTAATTTATTTGGTTTTGCTGAGGTAGCCGCACCGAATACATAATCATAAAAATCATTGTAGCCGAAATACTGCTGCCAACAATCGCTATCCGCATGATACACACCATCTTCTGTTCTCGTAAATGAAAACACATCTAAAAAGGCTTCTCCGATAGGAGTCATGGAAGCGACTGCCATAACGTCACTGGCATCTATTCCAAAAAAGATATCAGTTTCTAATAAATCTCGACCTGCTCCAATCACCACCTGACCTTTTTCCGTTATTTCCTCGCCTACTTCTTTTGGAATATAATGTTCCCAAACATAATCCGCAGCAGTAAAGAATCCGGCAGTAGCCGCATCTGCTGTTGGTCCGATATTAGCTATCTGTTCATCCAACCAATCGCCCATTTCCTGGACTCCTGCTTCTATGGAGCCTGTTATCTCATCAAGACTTGGAAATGCTCCATCATAATCCACAAATGCTAATGGACGGTTCCAACAATAATTATATTCATTTAATGTATATGGAGCTATCGGCATTCCTTTGACTTTATCTCGTGCTGCAAATCTTCCTGTTTGCGACATATATTCTCGCGCCTGAGCAAACCAAGTGCCAGCCGTCATATCCTGATAATATCCCGTATAACCAAATGGCTGTAACTGTTCCTTTTTCCGGTACAAATCATTTCCAAATTCATCGAAAGCGTAATTTTCCTTTACATCACCATCTGCATTCAGATAACGCACCGGACTTCCCATTTCATCCTGCAAATAGTAGTATATATCCTCTTTGCTTGTTTCACCTACTACATTTCCATCCCACAAAAAGTCTCTGGTGTTTCCATCTTCTACCTGTTGCAACAGATTGTGATAACGTCTGGTCTGATTCAAAACAAATTCCACCGTTTTCAGCGGATTTTCTCCTTCAAATCTCTGTTCCTCCACGCGCATTCCAAGTCCGTTATAAGTATAAACTGACCTTCTTCCGGCATCATCAAATGCCTGGTACATCTGGTTACGACAATCATATTCATATCCATGACTCTGTACACCATTTTCCAGCATCTGAATCAGATTTCCTCGCTTATCATACGCATACTCTGTCTGACTGCCATTTGTTACTGATTGCATCAGTTGTTGGGCTTCATTGTAGAAATATTCGGTTCTTTCTCCTTCTTTTTCCATGAAGCTACGATTTCCATATGCATCATATCCATAACTGCGTAAAAGTGTTCCTTCTTTTTCTACTGCAATCAAACGATTTAATGCATCATATCCATAATGGTAACTACCGCTTTCCTCCGGCAATCCTCTGCGCTCACGCTGAATGCCTACTCGATTTCCAACCGTATCATACTGATACTTGTAATCCTCTAATAAGCCTTCCTTGTCCCAATGTGACAACTGTTGTATCATTCCGTCTATGCCATAGATATAATTGGTCTTCATTCCATTTGGAAATACCTTTTCGCATAATCTGTTATTATTATCGTAGCTATAATGGAATTCACCGTGTTCATCTTTTAACGAAGTCAAACGTCTCCACTGGTCATATCCGTACTCTACTGTCTTTCCATCCGGATACTGCATTTCTACACAATTTCCAAATGCATCACGTTTATAATGTACTTCTCTTCCTTTGATATCTGTAACTTTTTCGGCTCTTCCCAGTTCGTCCACTTCAACCTTGGTAGTTCCAAGCCAATCCTGAATCTCTACTAACTGTTTTAATGGATTATAACTTAATTTTACAGAATTTCCATCTGCATACTGGATTTCAGATAACTTGCCTCCCTTTGTGTAACCGAAGGTAGTGACAAATCCTTCTTTATCCTGTTTTTCTACCAAATATCCCATCTCGTCGTAAGTATAATGTTCCTGATTTCCAAGGGCATCGGTAACTGTTTCAATATGGCCTAAAATATCACGTTGATACTGTACAAAGTGGTGACTCTGGTTTCTTTCATTCTGTTTGCAAGCCTCTGTCAATTCCGGTTCCAGTCCACATTGTGAAATTTCTGACAAATTTCCTACCTCGTCATAGCTATAATGTGTACTGTTTCCAAGGGCATCTTCTACGCGAATCAGATGTCCTGCCGGAGAATAAAAGTACTTGGTTGTATTTCCATTGCCATCTGTTGCGGAACTTACTTTTCCCAACGGATCATAACTATACTGCTTATGCTGTCCGTCACTGCTTGCTATCTCAATAATACGGTTCATAGAATCGTAGGTATAATAGAAGGTATAGCCTTCCTGATTGGTACGACTCTTAACGTTGCGGTTTTTGTCATATGTATAGCTTACAGAAGTTCCGTTTTCATAAACTACCTTTTCCAACAGTCCTCCCGGTAAATATTCATAAGCAATCGTCTGACCTGCTGCATCGATTATACGACTGATTTTTCCTAATGCATTGTATTCATAAGTAGTCTTATTTCCTCTGGCATCTATTGCTGCAATCTTTTGTCCTGCTTTATCATATACATTTCTTCGTACATTTCCCATTGCATCTATGGTTTTTATCTGCTGACCAAATTGGTTGTATGCCATATGACTTACTGCTCCATCTGCATCTGTCAATGCAATCAAACGATTCAATGCATCATATTCCATTTTTACATTGCTACCATTGGAATCTACAACTCCCACTTTATTTCCATTTGGATCATATTCATAGCGTATCTCTGCGCCTTTTGCATTTACAATACGTTCTAACTGATTCAGCTTATTATAGAAAAATCTTGTCTTTGCGCCATTGGCTTCTGTCCGGCAAGTCATATTCCACATGCTATCATATTCAAATTGTGTCACATTTCCTTCCGGATCAATTATTCTGCAAGGTTTATTAATCTCATTATATTCGCACTGAATTTTACTTCCATCGAAATTTTCAATACAGGTTACTTTTCCTGCCTCATTGTACTGGATATGCTTTGTATTTCCCTCTGCATTGGTTATGGCAACAATATGTCCACGTTGATTATACGCATACTCGGTACGATTTCCATTTCCATCTGTGGTGGCGGTTACTTGTCCTAATTCATTATACTCATAATGTACTTCTCCACCTAAAGGTTCCTGAATGGAGCTGACGTTTCCATGCTCATCATAGGTAAGCGCAATCTTACTTCCATCCGGCTGTTTTACCTTAATTGGCTTTCCGCTTTTACTATAGGATATCCGATATTCTCTTCCCAGTGCATCTTTTCTGCAAACCAAATTTCCTCTCAGGTCATACTGACTATGTAAAAATTCCTCGTCACATATTTTGACTCCTGTCATCAAATGCATGGCATTATAGGTCATTTCCAGCTTTTCACCCATAGGATTTACTACCATGGAAAGATTTCCGGCATTGTCATAATCATAAGTGGTCTTATATCCTCTTTTATCTATAACCTGCGTTTTTTGATTTCTATCATTATATGCATACTGCACCTTTCCGTCTGTAAAAATGGTCTCTACACTTCGGAAACACTCATCATGCACATACGCTACTTCATTTCCATTTTGTTCTGTAACACGGACAATTCTGTTCTCGTCATCATATTCTAACTTCATGCATCCGCCATCCGGATAGCTTTGTTTAATGACACGTCCCTGGGCATCATATTCATTTCCAAGGCTCTGAATATTTCTACCATTGGTAACTTCACTTAATGCTCCGTTGGCATCGTAAGCATAGCGGAAAGTATTGTTTTCCTCATCACTTACCTTTGTCAGATACCCTTCTGTATAGAAAAGTCGTACGATTCGACCTACGCCGTCAGATACTTCTGATATAAACCCTTCTTCATTATATGCATATCGCAAGGTCTCTCCGGATATACTTTTCACTTCTGCTAATCTTCCTGCAAAATCATAAGAAAGCTTCAGCCAGTTATCATTACTGTCTTCTATTTTGGTATTTCTTCCTTCATTATCAAAAGTATACTTTACACCAAGCTCAGTCTTATAAACCATCCCTTCTACTATTTCCATCAGGGTATCACCTTTTCCGGTGATATGAGAATATTGTCCTTCCCCTTCTCGGATAAAAGTCTCTTCCCGTCCATCTGACCAATGTAACACTACACTTTGTGGATTTTTTATCAAATAAATCTGATAATTATGTACCCAGCCGTTTCCTAATGCACCATCCTGTCGTTCCACAGAGTTATACACCATGGAAAACTCCATGGGATATAATCCCTTTTGCTGTAAATATTCTCTGTGATAAGCAAAATTTCCGGTTGCAAGATTAATTGGGTCTCCGCCATAATCACAACAATCATGTCGAAATCCCTTTAGCATCTTAATTAATTCTTTTAAAAGCTTTGTTATATTCAAATCTCCACAAGCAATTGTTAATCGACTCAACAACAAATTCGCGCCCTTTGCCCATTCTTGTGGCATCTCAATTTCTTCCATTGCGGCTACCATAGTAGACTCTAATTCTTCCACACTATTTTGGTAAGTATTCATAGCACTTTTTAATGAGCGCAACATATGCTGTACATTGTGGATTTCAGTAATTGCACTTTCAGCCTCAGAAGCCACGGAAAATCCTGTATAACACAACTTTCCATTCAATGTTTTCAACTGTGATAGCTGATTTACATAGGTTTCATACTCTACAATAATCTTATCACACAGATTGCATACCTCTGTTTTACTGTTCCAATCCAAAGTAACCTTTCCTAATTCGCTATAACTTCTGGCACTTCCGCCCACACAAATAGACATGGCATTTGCCTGATTATTCAAATTCAATACCTTTGGCAACACCTGTTCTTTTAACGTTTCTTGCATTTTATTCAGATTTTCAATATGTTCTTGGAAATTATTACGCCACTTTGAACTGTTTTTCTGAAATTTCTTTGCAGATTTTCCTGACCACTGACTCTCTGTTAATTCCAGGTTAGCCTGTACTACTTTTTTCTTCAGTGTATTAATCTGCTTTATAGACTGCTCCAATTCATTAATTGTTGTCCGGAGCACAGACATGTCAATAGAAAATTTTTTCATTTTTTTCTCCCTTATTGATTATTCTTCTTTTTCTCTTCCTCTTCTTTATGATAAGCGTTATCTTCGTTTTGCATACTTTTGCAAATACCTTCTAAACGTCTCTTTTCATCGATACAATCTCCCAACATACTCTTTCGTAACCGACTGATTGGATCATTTAATTTTTCTTCGTAAGATACCAGACTAAGAATATTTCTTGGTGTAATTGCAGTATAACTTGCATCTCCAAGCTTCTCTAATTCGCCCTTTACCTTCGCATCTTCTGATCTTAATAGTGTCAACTGATGAATCATCTGACCTAATGTGGTAATATCCCTATTACACCTACTTATTTCCGAACAACGGCAACTCATTTTATACTCCTCCTTATTTCTTTTCAATGTTTTTCTTCAAAGTTTGATCTGCATCTTTAAATGTAAACTCTGCAAATGCTGTTTTTCGATTCAAATCTTTTAATGCCAATTGCGCCATTAAATTCTCACATAAGAGTTCTCTACTTCCGTTCGCAAAAGCTCTTGCGCTTTTTCCACTCCAGTTGCCCTTCAGATTTTCAAACATCTTTTTTTGTTCTTTATAGATTGTCTGAAGTTCGCTCGCAGCCATTTTTTGCTGTGCTTTTGCTGTCTGAAATCCACTCTTAGCTACTTTGATTTCACTCATTGTTTTCCCCCCTCTCATTAAACTAAAAAATTTATACAATTTTTATTGTAGTCTATTTGTATTTTTGCGTCAATATTTTCTGTTACAACTTTCATACAAAAATTATCAAAATCTCTCTTTTTTTACTCTCTTCCAATAATTTATAACGCTCATCATAATCACTAAAATAACACCATATATCACATAGCTTCGAATTCTTTCCACACTTCCATCCATAAGGAAATCACATCCCATAAATACCAGTATCGCAATAATTCCTTCTATCAGAATACGCACTACACCTAATATCCCATTCTCCTTCCAAAGTTCCCGTACCTCCAGTACGAATTCAATAACGAAAAGAATTCCATTCACTATCATTGCGATTACAAATGGAATCAGTACAAAAGCAGACCATGTTGATGTCTTTCCCTCTGTTCCATATGCCATTATCATACATACTCCCAAAAGTAAGAGTAAAAATACTCCAAATGCTATTTTACTGGCTAAAACTAATTTCTTTTTCATATATTTGCTCCCTTTTTATTTTTTGTCATTCTACTACCTCTACCAACTGCGATAAATTCGGAATACATGCATAAATCCGCTCAGACAACTCTGCATCCGGTTGTGTCTGATCCGGGACAAAAATAACCTTTAACCCGGCTGTAATTGCTGACATTGCTCCATTGGGTGAATCTTCCACTGCATATGCCTCCTGCGGTTTAATTCCAAGTTTTTCACAGGCATACAGATAAACATCCGGTGCCGGCTTTCCATGTTCCACCTGTACTGCACTTACAATTTCATCAAAATATGCAAGAAGTCCCACTTGTTCTAATTGCTCTTTTGCCCGCTCTGTAGGCGTTGCTGTTGCAAGTGCAATGCGACATCCCTGTTTTTTCAACTGTTCTAATGCCTGTTCTGCCCCGGGCTTTTTCTCTAATCCTACCTGTTTTAAATGCTCCTGCATCATTTCTCGTCTATCGTCCCGAACCTTTATGTAATCAAAGTCTGCACCAAACCATTTCTTCAACAGTTCCGGCGCATAAGGTCTTCCAAGGCTTCGCAATTGCAATGCCTGCTCCTCACTCATTGCATAACCATTTTTCTCTGCTGCTTTTCTCCAAAATACTTTAAAATATTTTTCTGTATCAATTAAGGTTCCGTCTAAATCGAAAATCACTGTGCTTTTCACGTTTGGACCTCCTTCTCTTTTATTGCCACATGTATTTAAAATAATTCCTTATACTAATATCCCCTCAAAATAAGGGTATGTCAACTACTTTTTGCCCTTATCTTGAGGGGAATCTCTTATCTCATTGTAAATTGTGCATAATTACCAGTATCCATATTGGCTGCATCATAATATCCATCCTGATAAAATCCCATATAATAGGTATCTTTTCCCATACTTTCTAACTTTCCATCCATCATTCTCTCATCATTATGTAATACTACACAACATAAATTGGACATCTGGTAAAACTCGTTATCTGCATTTCCCACAAAAAACTCATACAATTCATCCACTGTCACACCGTAATCAGACAAATCTACGGTTATATACTCCAATGCATCTTCTCCTGTATACACCTCATAAGTACCATTATAATAATTGTCACTGGTATCATCCGCTGATAAATACCATTCAAATGTACCATCGGTTTGGAAATAAATAACAGAATCATCACCAGCAGAATAACTGTTTCCGGCAAATGCATCTGTACCATAATAATTTTGGGATTTGTTAGAATCATCTGTTGTCCAATCATCGTCATCTAAGTCGATATCATTATCCCAGTCATCATCATCCCAGTCGATATCGCTATCCCAATCATCATCCCAGTCAATATCGCTATCCCAATCCTCGCTATCCTGGTCTTTTTTCTTATTTTTTCCAAAATTTTTCTTTCTATCCTCTGTATCTTTAGATTTTCGGTTGTCTCTGTCATATTCCTGTGTTTCTCCAAAGATTTCACGCACATTCTGTCGTATTTCATCCTGATAAAACACACAACCGATAATCACCAGAATTCCAAATATCATACCGATACATGATGTTACAATTCCGCCAATAGCAAACCCCTTATTGCACTCCTTACGTCTTAAAGCTACGATTCCGAAAATCAATCCCAGAAGTCCTAAAACGGAACCTCCTATAAACAATATTGTAGCAGATGCTATTCCCACTGCTAAAGACGCAATTCCAAATCCACACTTATTATTATTCATCTTTTCCTCCTAGTTTTCCTTCTAAATGCTTCCTGTTAATTTGTTCTCTAACTATAACACTTTTGTTATATCAGAAATGTTGCATTATATAAAAAACTTTTTTACAAAATAATTATTTTATGAGTCCAGATTAAAGAAACGCTCCCACTCTTCTACATCATGACTTGCCTGCACTTTTAATTCATAGGTTCTTTCGTTTACCGCATCTATGGAAAAAATATAGGTATCTTCCTCTTTTTCTAAGGTATAAATAACGCCTTCTACCAGCTCTTTCAGACTTGAGTTATAATCCTTTTCCTCAATCACTGTGTCTTCAACCACCTTCATAGGCTTTCCGTTTGCATCGTATAACTTATATCCTTCTTCAATGAATGATACTATCTTGTAATCTTCCAACTTTAATACCAATCCATTGGTACGCATTTTTCGTATATCTCGATTACAGGAGTTTTCCGAAAGTATTTTTACATTATCAAGCTCCATATGAAAAAATCCACTGGTTGCCTGAATATCCCCAACGTATGCATCTGTAAAAGAAAAGTTATTCCATTCGTCTGTTGTTTTATATTTCATTTTCTTACCTCGCTTCTATTTCATTTTCCATGTATTCTCGGATAATATTGCAGGATGCTTCAAACTGTGCTTGTTCTTCTTCTGTCAGCTTCAACTGAATCACCTGCTCTATTCCGCTTCTTCCACTTACACAAGGAACGCCTGCATGTACACCTTTTTGTCCGTATTCTCCTTCTAAAAGTACGGATGCAGGAAGTACTCTGTGTTCATCTAGCAATACTGCCTTTGCCATATCTGCCAGCACATAACCGATTCCAAATTCTGTGGAACCCTTTCCATTGATAATATCCATTCCTCTTAAATGAGTTCTCTCTAATATTTTTTCTTCCAAAAGTGCACCATACCGTGTTGCATCCTCTTGTTTGAGTTCCTTATAGTCTTTTCCGCATATGGTAAGATGTGAAAATGGTATCATAGAGGAATCTCCATGTTCTCCCAACACAAAGCCTACCACACTGTGAGGATCTACCTTGCACAAATCTCCCACAGTTCTTTTCATTCTTGCAGTATCAAGGGATGTTCCCGTACTAAATACCCTGTTTCTTAGAAGCCCCATTTCTTTTCGAATATAATTGGCAATGATATCTGCCGGATTGGATATAGTAATGATAATGCCCGGAATCTCTATCTTTTTCAAATGGGACAAAATCTCTTTCATACACTCCATGGAAGCTCCCAAGGTATCTAATCGGGTCTGCCCCGGAAGTCTTGGCACGCCTGCACTGATTACCACAATATCTGCATCTTTGCAGTCTTCATAGGTCCCGGTTCGCACAATCACGGAACTTCCAAGAAAACATACACCGTCTGCAACATCCATAGCATGACTTTCTGCCTTCACGTTATCCACATCTAATAGTACAATTTCCTCACATATCCCCTGAATTGCCAAAGCATATGCACAATGGGAGCCTACATGTCCTGCTCCGATAATTACTATTTTTCTATTTTTTGACATAAATTGTTCTCCTTTATGCAGTATAGAAGCTATTTTACTACATTCCTGTAATTTTGTCTAAAAAAAGAGCTCGCCATATCATATAATGGGAGCTCTTTTTACCCTTACAATTCATCTTCTATAATTATCTGTTCTTTATTATACTGTTTAATAATGCTATCATATGACTTGAATTTTACATAATCTCGTATAGGATTATACATTGATGCTGATATAGTATCCAAAAATTGTTCTCTTCTACTTTCATCTGCAACTATGAAGAAATTAGCTCTAAAATCTTGTAATTCATAAAATTTTCCAAGAGAATTCTTTATATCTGTCGTATGCTCTATTTCATAAAAACTACATGGCATTCGCCTTTCATTAAACCATATAACATCTACCATCTTTGCTCTTCTTATTAAATTGCTATATGTAAATTGAGGAATAGTTTCTACTGTTGTCAAATCACAAAGTTTTGTCTCCAAAAATTTCTTATTCTTATCTTGAGCCGGAACATATGTCATATATTTTTTATTATTTTCCAACTTAACAACAATCCCCTGATAATATGCATGTGTAAATACTTCATCTGACTTTTTATTATTAGGTTTAATCCCAAGTTTTCTTAATACTTCATCCTTATCCTTGGTCAATGCCCAAAGCCCGGGTTTTATTTTAAAGAATTCTTCATATACTTGGACAATTCTTCTAATACTTTCTGCTGGTGTTTTTGTTTTCCATGTAGATACATCTACCATATTATTTAATTGTTGAAATGTAGCATACCCACCATTCTTCTCCATTGCCACTATCACATCATCTTTTTGTGCCATAAAATCATCCCCCTTTACCTTCTACTTTGGAATTTCATTCCAACACTGATTGAAATAATATATTTCTTTCAAATCTAGACTTAATCTTTTCTATATTTTCCTTAAGTATTTCTATAAGAACACAACTTCGCTTTAATTTTAATGCAGCTTCTCCTACAACACCGCTACCTGCAAAAGAATCCAATACAACTTCTCCCTCATAGGTAACAAATTCTAATATTTGTTCACATAATGATATTGGCAATTCACTTTGATGAATTCTTACCTTTTTAGATACCGGCGACACATCAAACATGGTCGGAAGCATACCTTTACACCCACTCATATAACAATCCATTCCATTTATATCCGATTTTTTCTTATCATATCTCATTCTTCTCGCCTTACCCTTAGAAAAAATCATAATATCTTGTGTATTCTTCGCTTTTCTCCCTGTATTACTTACAAAATTTCCTTTCTTCCAAGTAACTTTCGAATAATAAATCAATCCCGCATCTTTTGCATACTGTTTTATTTGATATAAATACTCATAATTATTAGCGTTTTCAGCCGGAAGAACTTCTACTAAAAAACATCCCTTTTTAAGTACGCGTGCTTTCTCTTTAAAGTCATCATAAGTATACTTAAAACAATCATATAGTGCAAATGCCCTTGTCCCCCCCTTATTCGATTTCAAATCAAGCCATGGATGGTCTGTGAATATACAGTCTATACTTTCATCTTTTAATATGGATAAGTTCCTGCCATCTCCCTCTATTAGAATACATGCCTCATCATTTGAATCTATTGTTTTGTAAATCCCCTTTGCTATTCGTTCAAAACGAATACCTAAATTTTCATAAATTCTAGCCCTTACTGTTGTCTTTGGTTTCTCTTTATCTTCTAAATATGCTTCATTTAATGTAAACGAATCCTTCCCTTTAAAACAATTGAATAATTTTTAGGAAATTTTTATCTTAATTTTATCACTTGGCATGTCCTAAATTCAGGACTCCGTCTTATCTTTCTATCTTCTTTCTTATATTTTGCAGTGTACATATTTGTTATTAAAATATTCTATTACTATTAATTTAGTTCAAAAAAATCGGGAACGAGTCAAAACCCATTCCCTGCAAAAATTTAACTTTTTTAATCGTGTATTTATACTAACACGTTTTACTTATATAGTCAACAATTTTCTTCACAAATGTATATGCTGTTTTTATACATTCATTTTTTTCAAAATACTCTTTATTTCTTATTACACGCCCATTAATAAACTCTTTTATCTCCGTAAATC
>ERZ1034984.734-NODE-734-length-35396-cov-148.658640_pt1 | contig 35396 bp, 43 predicted proteins | sample MGYA00520589_ERZ1034984 | MGnify/ENA primary metagenome ERZ1034984 (study PRJEB33766, sample SAMN09781790) | gut metagenome | biome: gut microbiome | host: Homo sapiens | place: Madagascar | study: EMG produced TPA metagenomics assembly of the PRJNA485056 data... | reverse complement strand
GCTGCTGCACAAATCCATTCTTTCATTTGGTTTCCTCCGTTTTCGTTTCATAGTCACCGGAAAGCAAAACGAGCATTTCCGGCGTTAAGTCGCCGCTTGCAAAAATTTGATACTGTCCATTTTCCAGCTGTACTGCTTTAATTTTCGCATTGCCCCAGCCACTCCGCTGGATGGCTTTCCCCTGCTTCAATGATTCTACAGCTTCAATAATATTCATTTGTAACGCGCTCCTTATAAAATTGTGATGGACTGGATCAGCGGCTTACTGTTGTTGCTCCGTCCGACCCAAACTAAGTAGTAAGTACCATCAGTTACGCCCTCGCACGGTGTCAATGTGGTGACATATTCGGTATTTTGCAACCACTGCAAGGGCAGGTTGATATAGCTGCCTTCTGTTTGTGCTTTGGCGAGGATGTCCGCAGCCGTTCCGGTGTCGGATTGTACTAAGCGTAAAATGCCGACTTCGGTGCTGCCGGCAAGGAAACGAATTGCAATTTGCGTGGATGCAGTCACGCTGATTGGCAGCGTGCAACAGGTATAGCAGCTATAATCCCACCCGAAAATAGATGTTCCATAATTCAATGCATAGTTGTTCTTCTCGCTGCAAAAATCAGCGTAAATCGCTGCAAAGTCCGCAACGCTGTAAATTGTACCATTGTAGAGCAGTCGCACATTCTCCCGATTATCCGCATCATATAGCACGATTTTTTCGGTTGGCGTTTCACCGCCAGAGATGTTCAAAATTTTTGGTACAAGTGTATTAAATTTTTCAGTTTGTTCCGCATTCACGCCCTTTGCAACAAGATTCGCTGCAAGCTGCTGCCGCAGTTGGTTTAGTTTTGTCAGCTGCTCTGTAATTGTCACCGCCATGTTACACCTCCACCATTGTTGCAAGGGCTGTAGATATATCGCCAACGCTATCCTCTAAGGCTTTGATACGGGTTGCAAGGTTGTTGTCTGCTGCCTCTCGCTCTGCTGTTACTTTTGAGTACGTGCTATGCAGATAGGTTTCAATTCCATCCAAAAATTCTTTGTTATCATGCGTGTGGGCAGATTCTTTCAGTGTGTCCACGTCCGGTGACAAATCCAGCACAAACAGCCCGTCCGGCACAATGTCCAGAGCGTTGTGAGATACTGTGCTGATGGACGGCAATACCTGCCATGTTTGCTTGCCCGTTACTGTAACCAACTTTGCGGTGCAGTATTTCGCTGATTCACCCTCTTCACACCCCGGTGTGTAATCGCCCCAAGAGGCAGACTCTCCGCTTGTTCCATTTTTGATGGTTGCTGTCGTTGTTCCGTTTTTATCGGTAATAGAGATAACAGCCCCGGCGTCTGTTTCTGTAACGGTTGCTGTTGGGGAGTAACCGTCTGCACCATCCTTGCCGTCAACCCCGTTTGTCCCGTCTTTTCCAGGCGTTCCAGGCTCGCCAGGGTCACCTTTTTCACCGGCTGCTCCTGTCTCCCCAGTATCACCCTTGTCACCCTGTGCCGGATACCCAGAATCTACATAATCGCCCGTTGCAGCGTCGTACAACCACCACGTGCCGTTCTGGATAATCGGAGCTTTCGCAACCAACTGTTCCGCCTGTGCGAGGATGGACTGTATCTCACGAAGAGCCTTGTCAATTGCATCAATACCGCCGTTGTACTGCTCTAAAATAGAGTTGCGAACGACCATCGGGGTCATCTCGTATTTGATCACAACAGTGTCATCCTTTTGACCGACAATTTCCGGCAGCAACTCACCGGACACCGCTGTAAAGTCCTCTGTAATCGTCCATGTTAAGATAATTTGGCTTTCCGTAACCTCTTTTTCAAGGTTCTGCATGACCAATCCACCGCCGCTGTTGACGGCTCGCAGCGTAAACAGGCAATCAGATAAATCAGTCTGATGATAGTATCGGTCGACAGCAATTTGAATCTTATCGGCATTCTTTTCTCCAGCACCCAGTAGATGCTTTATGTTTGCCGTGTCAATGTATTTTTGATTTGCGGTTAGCATGGTATCATCTCCTTTTTTATTTTTTATAATCTGGAAGTTCAGTTGTTCCGTTCGTATAGCTAAATCCGAATTCAACACCTGCTTCTCCAAAGGCATTTGCTACTGTTTGCATAAAGTTATTAAAAATATCAACGCCCAATCTTTCATTTGCATTACCATTTGCTGTTTTTGTGTTGCTCTCAACGAATTTCGTATGTTTGTTTAGTTCCGAAGCAACATAATTGGCGTACATCTTTACATTGCCACTCTCATGACTGGCAAGCGATTTTTTAGCAGCTTGCGATAAAACACGGTTATCACTGCCAGTGCAGCCCAACTCCCAGCCACCTCGAAATTTCCAGATTGCTTTTGTGATGATACTCTTTTTAACTTTTCCGTCCGCATCCTCAATTTCGATTTGCATTCCAAGTTTCGGATATTCTTTCCAGTTGTCAAACGCCTTATGACATTTTAATTTAAATGGACGCACGTTTAATTTTCCAACATGTATTCCAATTGTTTCCATAATCTCAAACACATTTCCTTCTGCTTGGTTTCGATAATTTGTATTATGGTCTTCATCGTATCTTACCATGCCGTGATGTCTTCCATCTAAAAATGAATTGCCTGTAAGGTCTGTAATGACATTCCCACCATATTTTTTAGGGGCAGCCCACATTCCCCACGTTATCCCGTCAAATGTTTTCATGGACGTTTTTTGAAAATACAAGCGGTATCCGGCAATGTCCAACGAATCACGCTCTATTTCATTGTATTGAATGGATACAGTGCCATAACCTGCGGATTCGTTTTGATAACCAAATGGTATGATTTGCAATTGTGGATTGTCCGGCGTGAAATCTAAGCAACTATATTCCGTAGCAAATCCGGCATATAGTTCTGCGATGTCTGCGATGTAATCGCTTGCGGAACGGCTGTTGAAATATCCGTCATTTTCATCCAACACCCCCCACATTCTTGCTATAAATGTGTCTGGTTGTGGAAATTCCGGCGAATCGTTACGAAAAATGCCGACTAAATCATGTGGAGATTTTCTAGATTCATCCAGTTGGTGTAAAGTAATTGTTTCATTTTCTGTTTCTGATAGCACGTTGTTGATAACATCTAAGATTTCTTCTACACTTTTATTCAATGTTCGATGCACGTTGACTAATCTTTTATCAAGTTCAGTTTTTCCGCTATCATCTTTCTCATTTGCACTGCCGCCTGCATAACTATTTGCATCCAGCCATACCAAAACATCCGATGCACGCAGCGTATAAATGCTTTTGACATGCGTTGCAGAGGTAACCCAGTAAAAACCACGAAATACCCAGTCTGACGCAGTTGGGCTTTGCTTATAACAGCTGTAAAGGGTTATTTTTGCCCCGTACAGGTTGTAAGCGTTGACACTCTCACCATCTAACCGTAGCTTAATAGACAACTCTGCCGAACGGACACCGCCCAGCGAGAACGTGTTGTCATCGCATGCACGGGCGGTAATGGCACAGCTGTTTTTAATAATGTCGTCCTCTGTAAAATCAATGTCAGCGGTACGATTGGCAAACTCGCCATTGTCATCATAAATCGGTATCACGATAGTACCTTTGACATGCTCATGAATCACCATAGCTTACACCTCCTCTAAGCTAACGGAAAACTCATATGCTCCAGTATGCGGCTGCAATCCGTCATCCAGCGGATAAAAATGGCTCAGTTCTGGACTTTTGTTTTGCCATTGATACAAAAGCGGATTATTGTCAAACCTTGGATTTCTTGCAATGGTTGTGATTTGCAAATCAGATGTTTTCCGGAAGTATCCATATTGTTCACAGCTGTCAGACGGGGACTTGTAAAACAGCAGCAGTTCCGGCTGTTTGAACATCTTCATAAGGATTTCCAAGCCTTGCAAGTCTGCTTCTATTTTGATGTCAATCCTTCTTTTTCCCAGTCTGACAGGGTATGTGATTGTATGTCCGCTCTCATTTTCATAGGTATCAACAATTTCTGAAAATGTAACATTCATTTGCAGGATATTGCGGATTAAATAATTTTGATACTTCGTTATCCATACACGGATAGAATTGTCATCGTTTTCCGCCCAGCGTAGTTCTTTGCGAGTGCCTTGCTCGACGCAATACCCCTCACGGCTGCTTTTTGTTACAATGCTGTCTCCGTTTTGGTATCTAGTGATTTCTTCGTCTGTGATTTTTGTGTAAATCGCAGTACATTCGACCCAAATTGCATTGCCGTCACGGTTAGCAGGAAGTCCATCGCCATTCAGCTTAATTTGTGCGTTGTCGGTAAATACAAGGATGTCGTCAGGGCCTTTTTTCAAAGCAATTTGCGTACCAACTCGTTCAATGGTCGCTTGCTGTAAGTTCGGGTGGGTTGTCCAGCTATCACCATCTGTGACAATCCGCAAATAGCAATGATCAATACTGACAATACCCTCATCTGTCATGGTATCAATTTGTATCACACGCTCCACCCCCCGCTGCTTGCATTGGCTCTTGTAACGGCGTTCACAACGACCGTTTCAAGCGTTTCATCCCCGATGCTGACAGGAATAATGATGTCACGGATACCCTGATTGTTTTGTGCTGGAGCTGTCTGCTGCTGCATATCTGCCGTTTGTATCTGCTGATATGCCGGATTATATGCAGATACCGCAGAGCTGCCCTGATTTGACATAATGCCCAGAGTTTGTGGCACAAGAGCCTGTGCAATCTCAGCGGTAACGCCAACATTCGGCAAAACGTCAGTTGCTGCATTAACGGCAGCTGTAACGCTGTTTTTAGATGCGTCTTGCACCGCTGGCGTACTCTTTTGCAAGCCCGCTGCTGTGCCTAAGCCTAACATATAACCGACCTCGTCACGCATAATGTGTGACGGAGAATAAATCGCACCGGCTGCTTTTGCTGCATCAATTGCAGCAGTAACGCCATTGATAGCGGACGTTGCAATTGCTATTGCTGCTGCATCAATACCATCTGCAATACCTAATCCTAAATAATAACCTGTATCGCTGCAAGTACTATACATGTCATTTTGGACGTTTGTCATCGCACTGTTGATAATTGATTTTTCCGCCTCTTCGAGGGCAGACCCACCTTTCTCTGCTCCAGCTGCCATGTCGGACGTAAAGTTTATGCCTAAAGAATCTGCAATCTTTTTAAGGCTTTCTCCATCGTTTAGACGGTTTTGGATATAAGTGTTTAAAGCAGTGATTTGGTCGTCATGGCTCATCCCAGCGGCTGCAATGGTATCAACAAAGTTTGTTCCAATTTTTGTGGCGTGCTCGCCTGTGGATGCTTCCGCTTCCACGATTGCTTGATTCCATAAATATAGTGCATTTTGCAGCTGCTCGTCTGATACCAATTCCGGACTTTTTTTCTGCGTTTCCAGCAGTGTTTCGTATTGGCTTTGAAAGTCAGATACCTGTTGTTTCAATTCTTCCCTTGTTCCCGTGGATGCAGTGACAAAATCGGATGATAACTTTGCAAATTCCTCGCCAACCTTGTCAAAGTCTTCGTTTAGCAAATCTTCCTGCATCCCTTTATATCGGGAGATATATGCAAGAGATGTTTCCAGCTCTGCGTTGTTTTTTGCCCGTGCTTCGGTGGTTTCGTCGATTTTTTGATTGTATCCGTCTATTTCTGCTTTTAGTTTGTTAACTTCTCCAGCAACGCTTGCATCTACAAAAATATTGCCGTTTATATCCGTTCCGGTGGTGTGTTTTTTATAGATGTCATCCAGCTTTTTTTGCAAGCTATCCAGTTTGCCTTGGCTATCTTCAAGACTTTTTGCATACTCCATCTCGTTGTCCAAAAGCTGTTGCTGGCTGCCTAATGCCTCTTGATAACCTTGTTCCGCAACACTTAACAGGCTTTGTGCATGCTGCTTTTCGATAACTTTGTCAATACTGCTTGAAATTTGGTCATAAGATGCTACAACCTCGCCGTTTTTTTGGATAACGCCGTCAGACACCGCCAACCCTGTGTCTGCGTACTGGTTAAGCTGGTCGATGATGTCAGATACTTTTTGCTCTGCTCCAGCTTTGATTGTACCGTCCGCATTGATTAACTCACCTAAAGAGTCTTTGAGTTTTACAACGCTCTCATAATCAAACGACTCTGTTGTAAAATTGCTGTCCATGTTTTTTTTGATGTTGTCCCAAGAGTCGGCAAACTCGTTGGTTGCATCAATAGATTTTTGCAGTTCTGCAGGGATTTCGGCGGCTTTGTCCGTGATACCTTGTAAGTATGCCTGATGTTTGCTTGACACGCTCTGCAGTGCCGTTTCCAGCCCCACAAGGGCACTCACTCCAATTGCAATCCAGCCAAGCGGATTAGATGCGTTTAACGCCTTAAACGCTGTTTTGATTGTTTTTGCGGTCGTAACCGCAGAATTCCCAAAATCCGTGATTTTCTTAACTGCAAACGCTGCCGCAATGGCTGCTGCAATCGGCTTTGCATGCTCTACGATTTCATCCAGATGTCCAGAAATGTAATCAATTGCCTTTTCGATTTTGGGCATGTATTTCTGTGCAACTGGTACAACAACTTCTGTTTCGATTTGGCGTTTCAGTTTTTCCAGCTGATCTCCAAGGTCGTTAGTATCTGCCAGCTTATCCATTGCGTCGGATGTCGTAGAGATTTCGCCCTGTGTGTTCATGAGAGCTTGCACGGCACTTTCGCCAATGTCTTCCCACTGCGTGCCCATCAACGTCTGTCCCAGCACATAGCGGTCTTGCTCGTTTTCAACTTGTGACAACGCCGTCATGATTTCCTGGATTGCTTCCTGTGCTTCAGAGCCGCCAGCAGCGAGTTTTCCCTTGATTTCATCCAGATTGTAGGTCGTTTCACTGGATGTTTTGTTATACGCTGCCTGTGCCTTTTCGAGGTTGATTTGTGCCTGTTCTGCTCTGTTCAAGGCTTCCTGGTATTCCGTGCTTGCACTGCCGCTCTTTGCAAGCGTGTCATTGACGTTTTGCTGTGCTTTTTGCAGTTCAACATCCGCCTTGGATACGTCCAGGGCGGCTTGCTTGAGGGTTGCTGCGTTGGTCGCGGATTCTGCAAACCCCAACCCCAACGCCTGTAACGCCTCGTCTGCTGTTCCGTCATTCAAGCGGATGTTCATTTCTTTGACGGCATCGCCCAGCTTGTCAACCGACCATGTGCCGTTTTGCACGCCGTTTGCCAGCATGTTAAACATATCCTCCGCAGAGTAGCCCAGATTCGCAAACTGCACCGAATACTCGTTCAGCGTGTCCAGCATGTCGCCATTTTGGTCGAGTCCTTTTTGTGCACCCTGTGCAATCAGTGTATAAGCTTCTTCCGCCGAAATACCGAACGTATTCATTAGCTGCGTAGCTGCCTGCAGGGAGTCGTTGACCTCATATCCAAACGCATTTTGCAGGGTGTAAGCGCCTTCGGTTGCTTTCTGTAATTCTTCGCCAACCAATCCCGTCCGCTTGTATACCTCTGCCACGCTGGCGGCTGCATCTTCCATGGATTCCCCGAAATTGTCTGCATACACGTTGGACGCAATGCCCTGCAGGTTCTCCAGTTCCTGCCCAGCCGCTCCAGTAGACATCTCCACCTGATTCATGGCCTTTTCGTAAGAAATGCCCACTTCTGTGATTTCTTTCGCACCGTATGCCAGACCTGCCGCAGCAAGGGCATTTTGTAGCTTTTCGGACAAGCCCTCGATGGATGCCCCTGCATCTTCTGCGGCTGCTCCTACGTTTCTAAAATTTTCGCTGGCGTTTGTACCAAAAGCGTCCGCATTTGCCTGCACGTCTTTCCATGCCTTTTGCATGGCTTCGGATGCATCCATCCCAGCATCTTCATAGGCTTTCGCTAAGCGTTTTGCCTGCTTTTCCATGTTTTCAAAGGCTGCTTCTGCTTTTTTCTCAGCTGCACTTGCTGCGTCCGAAATGGCTTCTTCCATTTCTGATAAGTCTCTTTCTAAGTTGTCTGTATTGATTTCAGAATCAAATTCAATCGTTCCATCATTTGCCATTTACCCCACCTCCTTTTATCCGAATAAATTTCCTACTTCTGCCGCCGTCATTGGTGGCCGTGGAATTGCAACTGCTCGCTGGATTTTTGCAAGTCTTGCCCGCTCTTTTTTGTCTTTGATTGCTCCCAGATTGACACTCCTGTATGCAATCCGCTGCTTTGTGCTGCTGTCCTCCGGCATGCCCTCAAATAGAGCGTTAAACGCAAACCAATGCAGCTGTGCGGTCTGCAAATTGATTTGATAAAACCGCAGGAAATCAGCGAACAAATACGGACTATCGTGCAGATAGGAAAAAACAGGTGCGGTTGCACCTGCCTTTTTCCCTTTTGGTTTTGGCAGTGATTGACACGCTGCAAATTCTTGCAATGCCTGATAGGCTGCAAGCCGATTATCCGGCGTTTCTATATACCAGTTCATGGAAATATGGATTTTTTCAACATCCGTTAATTCCTTATCTTCGTGCAGCAAAAAGAACGAAATCCAGTCCCGAAAGTCGGTGTGGATAGGGTATCGTTTGCCGTCCACCTCCACGTTATCTGGCAGAGTGTCCGTTAAAATGTTATACCATTTCTCCTGGGGCATATCGTTTCACCGCCTCAATCAGCCTTAATTTTGCAGCAACTCGCTGTTCAAACATCGCTTTCAGCAGCTGCATAAATATTTTTTCATACTCTCGGCGATTGTCGGGAGTATCTGCAAAAACGGCGTCTGCTGTTTCATCGCCGAATAACGTGTCAAAAAATACCCGAAACGATTTGCAATACTGCCGGATACCCTCCGCATCGTCTTTGGTTGGTTGGTTAGGGATAGCAGCAGCAGCTGTGGCATACCGCTGCATAAATGCTGCATCCTCTGCGTCAACGTGTAAAGCAACCCCGTTTATAGCTACTGTATACATGTCTTGCATCGGTTACGCTCCTTTTTACTTGCCACCAATTGAATTGCCACCAATTGAAATGGTAAGCGTTTGAAAATCGTCATCCAGAGTTACAGTACAGCCCGATTTTGCCCCTCTTGCTTTAAAATCTCCAGAGTACGTCATGCAGTCGGTCGTGTCACCGTTGCTGGACGGCACGATTGCGTAGCTTCTTACAGTTGCAGTGCCTGCAAACGACGTTTTCCCTGCTTCGCCTTTGACTGTTGTCATATCTACAGTAACGATTTTGCGAACCGCATCCGTCCCTGTTAATTCATTTTCTGTGATTCTTACAATTTCTTCCAGTGCTTTTTGCCCTACATACTGGTCAAAATTGTAGTTGATGCTTTCTGCATAACCTGTGACATCGGTTCTGTCGGCGTCTTCGTCCACATAACGGCGACCGTATTCAGTTGCGTTTGCGTTAAATGTCTGTGTCGTAAAGCCTTCCAGCCGAACAAACGTAGATTCTCCGCTCCCGGTTGTTGGCTTTACTTCCATAAACGTCAGCTTTTCGGAACGCTTTTTAAGCTTTAAGCTGTCAATACCTTTACCCATTCTTGAAATACCTCCATGATTCCAAATATGTCAACCGCATCTCAATTTGATAGCGTGCGGTTGTTTCTGTGACATCGATTGCATAGCCGCCTGATGTCAACTCAATAGACCGGACAGGGCGGAATTTGCCCAAATTCGGATAGATTCCTGCATCGTCATTGCGTCCAATCCAGTCCGCAAAGTCCTCATAAAATGCAGAGTTTTGAATGCCCTGCACCACATCCCGCCCGTATGCTTCCCGACTGCTGAACGCAAACTGAAACTGCTTAATTTTAGAGCCATCCACGTATTTTTGTAACACTGGTGCACAGGGAAGCACGTCAATGCTGTACTCAATTGCATCCGCCCCAATGCGGTCAACGCCTAAAATCCGCCCGTCTTTTAACAGTGGACAGGATGCAATGTAGTTGCGTACCGCCTCAATGATTGACAAATTATCCACCTCCACCATTTAGCTTTTTTTGTGCCCCTCGCATGATACTCTGCCCGTGGGCGGTCATTGCACGTTTTACCCAGTATCTGCCACGCTTGCCCGTTGATAGTCCTTTGTAGTACTGTTTCCGTGCATACGGTGCAAGCCAACGAATGCGACCGCTGCCAATTTTTGTGCCTAAAATGCCCGAATCACGCAACATCCCCGTTTTAAACGGGATATACGGGTCACATTTCCGCAGAATCTCGCTATCCACGTACTTTTGCACAGGCTGCAACCGCTTTTGTAGCTGCTGCACCTGCGGCATAGTGATTTTAAACGTCAAACTCATCCTGCTGTCACCTCGATGTGCTGCACGTCCGCAGAACCGTAGCGGTAATCTTCTACCATCATCACTCTTTTTGCAGCTTCGGGCGGTGCTGCATCCTCGCAGCGACCACAGACAAGCAAATCGTCCCGTTTTGGCAGATAGTCAGACAAGGAAGCGGCAGGAATTACGCAAAATACCGTGTTTTGCTGCTGCATTGCCGTGCCAGACTGTGTTTGACCAGCTGCATCTTCCCAATAGATGGACGGGATAAAATGCCGGGTGTAGGTTTCCATGCGGTTTGCTCCGGTTGTCCGCTCGTAGACGGTACAGCCGATTTTGTTTGTATACATCAATCACACCCCCTGTATAGCAGCCCTGTGCGTCCAAGATACTGCATACAAATGCGGTATAGATAACTTTGCAAGCCTGCCGTGTTGCCGTCCAGAAGAGCGGCTGCAACGTCTGCTGGTGCTCTGTAACTAACGCTATATTTACTGATGGTTTCGGCGGCTTTTTTGCCCTTGCTGCCTGCAAGCATTCCGTTTTTTGCGTCCAGAAATAACGCCCACGCTTCAGACAAGGCACAGCAGCAATTCTTCACTTGCTCGGTGTACGCGTCTGGGATGCCGTTTTGCAGTCGTCCAAATGTGATACTGTCCAGGTACTCCGATGCACGGGCGGCAGCCGTGCGAAATGCTGCCGCATCCGTGATGGATGTACCACAGTAAAAGTCTTGATAATAGGGGAAATCTGCATAGACCATCCTTATACCTCAGTACGCTTTACATAGACCGTCTGCGGCTTGGAAATGCCGATGCCGTAAACCTTACGACCCTGCACGGCGGAAGAACCAATATATTCATTGGTCAGATTTTTGATGGATACCGGAACAGCCCATTCCTGCACTCGATGACACCAGTTCGGGTGACCGCAGATAAATTCCGTGGATGTTTTCTTTCCGCCGACAATGGTTGTATTCTCAAACATGGTGTTATTGGATTCAAAGACGTTGTAGCCAGCAATCCGGCCAACCACGCCGGACTGCACCAGTTCCTGCGACAAATCGCCCTGCTTAATAAACCGGTCGTCTGTCATGAGTACCTCCATAAATTCCGGAGAGGCAATCAGCCAACGCTTTCCGTCATTCGGCACGCCAAGACGGGACTGTGTCCGCTTTGCTGCCAGTACCTGCTTGTATGCAGTGCTGTCCGTGCAGGCGGTCTTTGTAGTTGCAATGGTGATGCCTGCGGTTTCCTCCAAAGCACGGATGCATTTCGTATCCATGGACAGCCCCAGAGAGTAACCAGCACTGTCCAGCCGTTCTGCAGTGATACCGTCCGGAACGCTCTGTGCATCGAAACCGTCAATCATTTCATTGACCGCTTCATCGGTATCAATGTTAATGTCAAAGTAGGTGGTAGAGCCGGCAGAGATGGCAGCCCCCTTCTGCTTGTCGTACTTCTTCACCTCTACTTCGGTGTCCCGAACTGGAACTTTGACCTTTCCAGCCTTCGGATTTCCTTCATAACGTGGGTTGAAAATGAGATTGTCCTTGGTGACGAGTGTCGCACGCAGCTTTTCATCTACCAAACTCGAATACCGTTCCTGTGCAATATGTGGCATAAAATCTTCCTCCTTGTTACTGTTTCAGATTTGGGTTCATCTTGTAAAATTCCGTTTCCACACCGGAAAGCGTGGTTGGTGGGTTGCCGGAAGTCGCAGCGGCTGCCCGTTCCTGCGGATTTGGTGCAAAGGCATCCTCGTGGGATGTCCGGAACGCATTCACAATATCGTCACCGCCGATGAGCGTATCGCCATCGAATTGCAAATTCTTTTCGGTCAGCAAATCCGTGACATGCTTTTCATACACATCGTTTTTCAGTCCCAGCTTTTTCACATACTGGTTCATCTTTGTGCGGTACTCAAACGCTGCCCGTTCTGCTTCTGCCTGCGTCAGCTTCTGCTTGTATTCCTCCACACTGGCTTTGATGCCGTCAATGTCCATCTTTTCGAAGGATGACAGCTTTTCCGCTGCTTCCTTTAGGCTGGTTCTCGCTGCGTTAAGCTGCTCCTGCAGTGCAGTGTATTCCGCTGCGGTGTAAGTCTTTTCCGGCTGTTCTGCCTCCTGCTGCTTGGTTTCTTCTGCCATTTTCGCTACTCCTTTCTATTTTTGGGTATCAAAAAAGCACCTGATTGCTCAGATGCTGATTTGTTGATATATAAGAACGCCGTACCCGCAGGCTTGCTTGTTCTTGGTTTCCACCCTCCGCCAGTTTTTGCCCATGGTCGGGGCATGAAAAAAGCACCTCAGCGTGAGATGCTTTTATCCTGTTTTATATTATTGATTTTGCACCACAATTCAAAACTTTTTACAGCTCTTTCTGGTGCTTCTTCTGTCAACTCAAACTGTCCGTCTTTGTTTATGCGATGCCAAGAATCAACAGAAATCCAATACATCGCTTCTCTTAATTTTGGATTTGCTGTCATATTGATTCACCTTCCTTTTATAAAAGCTTTTGTATAAATGATTTTTCAAATTCTTTTGGATTTCCACCAAAATAACTTGAAAATACTTCTGATATAATTTCTGCTCCATTCATGAATGCAGAACTGTATACCGAAAGATTTTTTTGGACATATTCTAAAACAATGCTATCTTTATCAGTTTTTAATATTTCTTTACATATTTTCATGATGTCAATTTTGTGTACATTTGCATACATATGTCCCATCTCATGAATTACAATAGAATGATAGGACGTTCCCTTTACAAACCAACTTTCATCTACAAGCTTCTGATATTCTTCAGCAAGTTTTTCCCGATTTCGGAAAGCGTTTGCATTCAGCTGAATCACATGACTGTCATTTCCGGCTGATGTCATCGCAAAATCATTTGCTTCCATTCCGTTGACTACTTTCAAAGTAAACGGCTTTTCTTTTGTTCCTCTCAATTCTGGGTACTTTTTCAAAATGGAATCTGCATCATCCATAACTTCTTTCATCAAAGAAACATCAACATCAGTTTTAGCATATCCGGTTAAAACGATGCCCTTTGATTCTGCATAGTTTCTTAATTCCCGTTTTTGTTCGGAATTAAGGTTTTCGCCTTTTCGATTCCATTTAATTTTACGATTATTTACAGAATCTTTCTGTACCTTTATTATACCATCCTTGCCGCCAGAAGTCAACCCATTTTTCTTCGCTGCGTGCACGGCTTTTTGTGCCGTTGACCGATTGAATCCAAGAACCTGTTCCCGGAACCGGTCACGGTCTTGCCCGGTTGCCTTGCAGAATTCTTTCAGGTTCTTTTCCGCAGTCTTCAGATTCGCCGCCATCGCCTGATAGTCCGCTGTTGCTGCTGCTTTCAATTCCGGATTGTCTGTCAGTTCAGCGGCTTGCTGCATGCTCATGGTCTGCCGTTTCAGTTTCCGAATCTTTCGTTCTCCGGCTCGCTGCATCTGACTGATTTCATATTCGGTGTATTTCTCGCCATTCCATTCGATATTCTTTTCATTGAGTTTTTCCAACTCTTTTTTTGTATAGTTTGGTGTGGAATATCCAACGTAATACGGATACCAGTCATGCCGGCAGTTCCAGCCACGGAAACCATCGCCGCTCCCGTAGCCAATACCGGACAGCGACCAGACTTTCAAGCCGTCTATGGTCTTTCCAACATCTTTTCCGGTCAGGCTGACCAGCTGCCCTTGCCATCTTGTATGCTCTGGTCTTGCACCGCTGTGGGCTGTAATCTCCATCAAATAGCAGCCATTATCTTCTGCGTTGGTCTTGCTGACCTCTGCTGCCGTCTGTCCGACACCCGTCAACGCTGCACGGCGGATTGCAACGTCCAGCTTGTCAACGTGTCCGGACGGATATTCCACCGACAAGCCGCCCTGTGCCGCCTGTTTCAGCACGTTCCGGATTGCCTCTTGATAGGAGAACGCCCCACTTGTAATCTGCATGTAGGCGTCATTGCAAGCCTGATAAAACGCACGCTGCGTGGTCAGTGCGGTGGTTTTCGTGAGGTTGTCCATCACGCCCATGGTCTTCTTGAATCCAGCCTCCAAGACCTGCCACAGGCTGTCCGATTGCCGAATGTTGACGGGAGACAACTCAGCCTGTTTGGCGGCGGTGTTGTCTATTTCTATGGCAGTCGCCCCTGCATCCTCAAACAATTTTTGCACCTGTTCCATGCAGATATTTGACCGCTGTGCGATGATCTGTAAAATGTCGTTGTATAGCATGCCAGCCTCTTGCAAGACCTCTGCTTGCTGTTTGGTGCTTTCAGATACAAAACCCATTTTCAGAATTCGCCGCACCATCGCCTCCAGAATGGCATCTTCCAGCCGTGCATACGCTGCGGAAACCGCCTCTGTGCAGGTTTCATAGTAAATCGGCGGTAACATCAGCGTTCACCGCCCACACCAAACAGGCTGAAATCAGACGTGCTGCCGGATTCCGGTATCATGTTCTTTGCCTCTTCCTCGCTGCATCCGAAATACCATGCAAGCAGATTTTCCGGTTTGAGAATACCAGCCTGTACCATCTGCAACCGTCGCTGGAATTCTTTTTCCGTGTCTTCCAGAACCCCATCACCAAACGTGCAGGATACCTCTGCCGGCTTTGTGTGGCGGTTTGCGTAATAATCCCGATAGTACTGAAATCCGTACAGCAATTGTTCCAGAGCGGCTTGCAAGTTGCCCTGAATGTCGCTCACTCGCACAAAGGAACGCTGCTTGCTGCTTTTGATTTCTTCAGCAGTCTTTTCAACGTCTGAAACTTCGGAAAGCGTGCCGTAACTCAGACCAGCCGCCGATTCAATCCGCCGCAAAATCTGATTCAGGGCATTGAAATAGGAAGTGTCCCGAACCTCAGGAGAAAACGTGTTGAAAATGGTGTTACCCGTTCCGGTTTTTTCCAGACAGTGATACATCCGTTCCCGTCCTTTTGGCAGGATAGGCTGGTTTGTACCCGGATGGAAGCGGAATAAATCCTCGCTGGCATCAATCGCCCGTTCAGAAGATTCCAGTTCCCAGAGAATCCGTTCCCAGTGTACATCTGCGTCATGAATCAGATCCACAGCGTCCGCATAAGCAGACACCCCCAGCGGTGAAGTCGGGTCAATGTTGTTTGCTTCTGGCATCTGGAACATCGCAAACAGCGGCTGGGATACATCGTAGTATGTTTTTTGCGGCAACAGATTTGCCCATTGCGGTACTTCTGTCAAATCACATTCCAGCCCCAGCGTGCCAGGCGTAGGGGAGCGGAAACACCGCTGCTGAATGGTATGGGTGTGTACCCGTTCATCGAACTGGTGAAACTCCAAACGGGTGTAACATCGCTTTTCCAGCACCAGTTCTTCCGGGCAAATCACTGCCGTGCAAGCATCGTTTGTATAGCGGACTGGCAAATACTGATTCTGTGCCACAAAATCAATTTGCAGCCCGTTGTGATAATATGGCTTTAACAGCAGCCCACCAGATGCAATGCCGTAATCCAGCTTCTGCCGCAGCATTTGTTTGGTATGCTGTAGGGGCAGCTGCAATTCTGTGTCTTTCGTATCCAGTACAAATTCCGTCAATGCCAGCCGCTTCAGTTCTCGTGCAATCATCGCCGGCAGCCGGAGCGGCTTCACACGTTCTTTCTGCCAGTTTGCACGGTTCTGGTATAGGTCTTCCCAGAGTTGCAAGGCGGTCTGCATATCGCCGGACAATAAACAAGGCAGCCCGAAAGCTGCCGCAATTTCATTTGCTTGTATCATCGCATCACCTTCTTCGGATGGTTTTCAGCGTTCTTGTCATGGCAGTACGCACAAAGTATCGCATATCGTCCATGGCATGGTCATTTTCTTTAATGGGGCGGTCTTCTGTGGCGGATTCATCCCAGCGATACAACGAAAATTCCCGAATGATGTCTGTGCAGTTGTCGCAGATGTGCAGGTATTGCATTTGTAGCAAGCTGGATGTGTCCCGGATGCCGTTTAATACGCTGTTATCTGCCTGCCAGACCCGAAACAGCCCGTGCCGCCGGATGCACTCAATGAAGGATGCAGCGGACGGATCAACGATGACTGCCCGAACTTTGTCGGCAACGTCTCCGGCAAGCTGCTCCAACGCCGCATAATGTTCCTCGTCGGTTCGGGGGGTTTTGGTCTTTCGTCCGTCATAATAATATTCTCGCAGGCGGATTGCGTGTCCGTCTGGCTGCAAGTACCACAGCCCTGCACTGGTTGGGTTCAGCGTACCGTAGTCGCAGGAAATGTAATAATCACCGCCAGGAGGTAACTCAGGATGGTGGGTGACATGCAACGCCTTGTCAAACATCGGGTAAATCAGCCCTTCCGCAACGCACCACAGCCCTTTGATATAGCGATTATAAAAGACTCCGGTATACAACCGTTCTGCATCTGCAATTTGCTCTGGCGACAGAATGGGGTTGTCCTGCATCGTGAAATGTAAGTGCAACGCCTTTTTCTGACGGGTGTTGCAAATCCACTCTTTATAGAACCAATGTTCCGCCGATTCCGGATTGCAGTTGAACCAATATCGGGCTTCTGACTCTGACAGCGTTCTTGCAACTGCCTGATCCACAAATGACTTCGGCATCAATGCCACTTCATCAAAAAGGACACCACTTAATGTGATGCCCTGTACCAGTGTATAACTGCTTTCGTCCTTACCGCCGAAGATGAAGAATGTATTGGTGTGGCTTCCGCTTCGGATGATAATTCGCTTATTTTCCCCACGGATGTATTGTAAAGAATAATAGTCGGTAATGTCTGGCATATTCAGCAGCGGCAGGATGATATTGCGTTCTGTGCTGCTGATGGTCTTTCCGCAGATGCCGAAATTTTTCCCGTCAAAAAATCGCATCGCCCAATGTACAAAGCCCAGAATCATAGAAACGGTTTTGCCGGAACGCACTGACCCGTCACAGATGATTGCTTTCCGATTTTTGAACTTGGTCAGATGTGCCCATTTCAGCACCAGTTTCTGCTTCGGCGAAAGTTTCGTAATTGGTTTCATCGTCTGCTCCTAATGTTTCATAAAGTTTGGATGTTTGGTCTTGCAACTGATTGGATGCGGTCTGTTTGCCACGTTCCCGCAATTCAAAGTATAAGCGGATTGCCTGTAGATTTCCAGCTTTGATCTGTTTGCAGAGCGATTTCCAAACCATTGCAAGTTCTGCATCTGCGTACTGAGCAACCAACTGATTCACCAACGCAACAAAGTCCGGATTCCGCAGCCAGCGGTAGAGGGTGCGTGATGTTACACCGGCTTTTTCTGCAATATCCGATTTCGTGCCGGAAAAGTCCGGATTTGCTAATAGTTCTGCTGCAATCGCCATTCGTGCGTCAATTACGGTATTTTCTGAATTTGTGACATTTTGTGACATCCTCCTCCCTCCGTTTTTCAGTAAAAAATCCGGACAGGAAGTTCTCCCATCCGGATTTCATTTTTCGATATTACCATTATAGCACAGGTTGACATTTCAATTCAATTCAATTTTAGCAAATTCAACGCTTTTCTGTGCCAGTTATGAAACGTCCCAACAGAAATATGCATTGTTTCTGCGATTTTCTCCCAGCTAAAGCCCATGATGTACCGATACCGCATCAATACCCGTAAATCCGGCGGCAGTTCGGCGATTCCTTGTTCTACTCGTTGGACATCTTTCATCAGGTTCTCTTTTACTTGTTCATACCGGTTTGACAGTTCTTCCAACCGTTCCACGTACGTCTGTACCGCTGCGGTTGCCTCTCCCTTGCTCTTTGGCTCATGGTTATAACAAACCGCCTTTGTGCTGCGTGCATCCGCTCGAAGTGTTTGCACCAGCGTTTCGATTTGATGCAGTTCTTTCCATTTGGCATTGCATTGTTTCAGGTCTTCTTTTGTCATCCTCATTTCTCCTTTGTTTTCAGCTGGATTTTCATGAAGTCAATCTGATAATCCTGCTTGAAATGCTGCATTTGTTCCAGTGCGCCCGGTGCTTTACCAAAGATGGGCGGTATTTCAGCAATGGACTGTAGATTCTCAAATAGTCTGTTCAGCCGTTTCTGTTTCCATCCATAGTGCCATTCCAGCGTCACAAACACCATCGCCATCCCCTGATAAATTGCCATTTTGTGACTGTGTTCAACCTCGTTCTTGTTATACAAGTTTTTTCGCTGTAAAGCTGGGTTCTTCATTTGGATTCCCCCTTTTTACCGATTTCCGGCTATATCCAACGCTGCCAGCTGCTGCATCGCAGCAATCGCCGTGTCAATTGCTTCAATGTCACGCACAAAAGCATTGTCTTCTTCATCATAGTCTGCAAAGCCCTCACGGTCGTTGCGTAAATCTTTCAGCTGTCTGACTGCTCTTTGCAACTTTTCAAGCGGTATGTGTTCTGCATCTTCCAACTTGCTTTCAATGACACGCTCTATTCCATTGCTGTCAATGAAAATCGCCGTCACGTCGTGGTTGAGAGCAAATGCTGCGACAGTAAGGTTGACACCGCCACCAAGCCGATGCTCCAATCCAGTAGCTGTCATGGATACAGCGTCCGCATACTTATCATCAATCTCAACAATCAGTTTTTTCATTTGGTTTCCTCCATCTCTTTGTTTAGGATTTCCGCTGCTTTTTGGGCGTTTTCTCTTGTTTCAAAAGCCACCAAGCTAAGTGTGTCGCAAAAAGAACTTGCGGTTATGTTTAAATTGCCTTGCTCGTGGTCAAAATAAACATAAAACTTTAATCTGTCGTCTTTCCAATCCGGCACATAGTCCGGGCAGAGCATATCATGCAGCTGCTCCAATCGCAACAGCAACCGCATTTTCTCTGCGACTTGTTCGGCACGCTCCCTTGTTCGAAAAAAATTTCCGAAGTTTTTTCGTGCGATGTCGGTTCGATGCTCTGTAAACATTTCCTGAATCACTCTGCCAGATTGACTGACATAGAAATATTTCTCCCCAAACTTCAACTCTTCCTGTTCCTTTTGTGCCTCTGCTTCTTTTTGCAGTTCTTCCAGCTTTTCCAAAAATTCCGCTTTCAGGGCTTCCAGTTTCTTTTCGATGTCGTTCATTTTGATTCCTCCTTTTCCGCCTCCGTGATCTGTACAAACACGCCGGGAACTTCCGCCCAGTACTTTTCCACTACTGCACTGTAGATTTGCTTGTCATCGCCCCAGTAGTGCAGCTTGGTCATGATGTCGAACAACGCCTTGCAGAGGTTGTCCACGTCTGGCTTGTTGGTATAGGGTTCGCCGTCCTGATGTTTGGCTTTGATCGGATAGCACCACTTCACAATGACCTGCACAGCACCATGATACGGCTGTTCAGGGATGTGCTTCATCAGGTGGGCGGCAAGTTTCGCTTCCGCCTCGCCGTTGTTTCGCTTGTAGAAGTGATGCACGCCGTGCTTGTCAACGGTGTGTCCTTGTTGTTGGTGCGTACTGGTTGGCGGTATCATCGGCATAAAAAAAGTCGTCATATTGTTTCCTCCGTTTCTGGCTTTTCAAGTCTGCGTTTGTCAATGTCAGACGACAAGGGTTACAAGAGTGCCGTGCATTCGCACTCTTGTTCCTTGTTGTCATTGACGGTCATACAGGGGACAAGGACAAATATATATATATATACACTGTTGTCCCTCATTTTGTCCCACCATTCTTTTCCATTTTTGACAGCTGAATGCTGTTATTTTCAATAATCAATTCTTCGCAATCTTTGACACGACGGCGAACCGTTTTTTCACTAATGCCCAAATATTCCGCCATGTCATCCACCGTCACCGCACCATCCAGATTGCAGGCGTGAAATGCATTCAGTAGAGCCGCTTTCTTATCGGCTTTCTGTGCCGCATAGGTTTCCTTTGTCTTTTTGCCCCGTTTCTGATTTCCGCGTTGATACGGATGCATCTCGCTTTCTGACTGCAAATCTTTCAGCACGCCAGTGGTATCTTCCACGTGTACCGGATACCGAAACCACAGATTCTTCGGCTCAAACTTCGGGAACTCTCGCAGCGTACCATCCAGCCGCCACGCCGTCCGCTGTCGTACCGTCCGTTTGATGGTTTCTATCTCGCTGAGAAACGCTTCATAGACGGCTGGCGGCAGATTGTCCTGACACAGCTTCAGGGCTTCCACATGGCTCAGCAGGGCATCCGGCGAGGCATCCGCCAACACTGACGGAGCGTGCCGCCGCAGCTGCTCCACGCAGGCATCACAGATCGCCGTGTTGGTTTCCTGCTTGCGGATGTCCTCGGAGAGTTCCAGTTCTGTCAGGTCAAGCAGGGCATCGGGGTCACGGGCAAACACCCCCGAACCGGATGCTCTATCCATGCTGCGTTTGCCGCCCTGAGCCCCCTTGCTATGGTGGTGGCAATAAATCACCGCACACCCCAACTGCGTGCACACCTTGTCAAACTGGTTGCAGAAATGAGCCATCTGGTCAGCACTGTTTTCATCGCCCGTGATGACCTTGTAAATCGGGTCGATGATGACAGCAATGTACTGTTTTTTCTTGGCTCGCCGAATCAGTTTCGGGGCAAGCCTGTCCATCGGCTCGGTCACACCACGCAGATTCCAGATGTCAATGCTCTGGAGATTCGCCGCCGGCAGTTCCATTGCCTGATACACATCCCGAAACCGATGCAGGCAGCTGGCTCTGTCCAATTCCAGATTGACATACAGCACACGCCCCTTTGCACATTGCCAGCCCAGCCACTGCCTGCCCTCAGCAATCGCAATGGACATTTCAATGAGGGCGTAGGATTTGCCGGCTTTGGAAGGTCCTGCAATCAGCATTTTGTGTCCCTGCCGCAGCACGTTTTCAATGAGCGGCGGCGATAGTTCCGGCATGTGTTCCCACGCTTCCGCCATGCTTTCAAACTCTGGCAGGTCATCGGTGACACTGTCGATGTAGTCCTTCCACTCTGCCCACGAACCCAGCCCGATGTTGGTTGCAACTAAGAATTGCTTCTTTCCGTTTCGCATCACGCCCGGCATTCTGGATAGACGGGACGGATTCCGGTTCTGACGGTCGACTTTCAGCCCGTTTTTGTCGCAAACGTCATAGAGGAAATCCACTCGCTTCCGGTATTCCTCGTAGCTGGGAGCATCCACTCGCACAATGGCGTGTAGGCTCTTGCCACCGCTGTAAACCAAGCAGGCAATGGGCAGCTGCATTTCATGTAAAATCCCGTTCTGCCGTTCGATGTCCAGCACATCGGATTCTACCAACGCAAACCGATATTCCGTGACATTTTCGTTCTTGCCGCCCTTGCCATCCAACGGGTTGAAGCGAATCCATGCCCCCGCTGCTTCCATGTAGTCCCCGAACACTGCCCCGATGTCCTCGCCGCACTGGCTCAGAGCCTCCAGCAGCTGCCCAGCGGTGCGGTCGCAGCAACCGGAGGTTGGCATATACTTGCCGTCTTTGTTCTTCCATGTTTCTGTGACATAGCCCACGAAATCATCTGCTTCAAACAGCGTTTCGATATATTGGGAAAGTTCCTGTGCTGGATTCCATGTTTCCGGCTCTGGAATGGGGATGTCCTGTGCTTCTTTTCGGCTGGTAACCACATAATCTTCCCCAATGGTGTCATCCCAGTTCAAGGCATGAGATTCTTTTTTGGAATACTGGGGACGGTAGCCGTTTTCCAGTGCCAGATGCACAATCGTTCCGGCAGTGACGGGATGTTCGCAGCCTGCAAAGGTTCGCCATTTCTTTTCGCATTCGCCTTTGTGATAGCGTGTAGCATCTCGCTGTGACCAGACATCCCAAAGCGAACAGTCATAGCCGGCATCTTTCAACGCCATGCCCACGCCACACCATTCCTGATAGGTTAAGGATGCAGGGTCGATGTAGTCCAGCAGTTCGTCTAAATTGTTATTTCTATCATCCATTTATCCATGCTTCACCCCTCCGGTATATATTCTGATGCGGTAATGCTGTTTGGGACACGCCAGCCATTTGCAGCGATGCGGTTAATCAGATTTTTTGCCGCATCGAATTTCCAGCCGCCGACGTGCTGAAACCCGTACTTTTCCAAGCAGCGAATTTGTTTTGGCGTTGCCAGTCCGCTTTGCTGTCGCTGAGCCACCGCACGCAGAATCTGTTCTGCTTTTCCGGCACTCTCTACGGCATCGGGATTGATGCCCCGTTTTTCCAAGGCTTTTTTCTGCTGGGGGGTTGGTGGATTGGATTCCCACCCGAACGCCGGCACATAGCCGGACAAATCCTGCGACTGAATCGACAGTTCATATTGCAATGGGTCGACCAGCTTCGATTTTCGTTTTTTCATCGCTTCCAGCTTTTCGGCAAGCTTCGCTTCTCGGTCTGCTACTACGTCTTCGGATGCCCGATTCTCTGCTGCTTCGATGTCGATCGGGATGCCGACTTGCTCTTCCAGCAGCTGGGTCATCTTCTGCTGTACGGCTTCGTCCTCGCAAATCAGGCACGCCGGACGGCAGAGTTCATGCTTCTCGGTATTCCACAAAAAATCCAACAAGAGTAAGTGGTCTTTGCCCTCTGCCAACCGTGTGCCACGCCCCACCATCTGACAATACAGAGCACGCACTTTGGTTGACCGCAGCACGACCACGCAATCCACATCCGGACAGTCCCAGCCCTCTGTGAGCAGCATGCTGTTGCAGAGCACGTTGTACTTGCCATCCGCAAAGTCTTGCAAGATTTGTTCGCGGTCATTGGATTCGCCGTTGACCTCTGCCGCACGGAATCCATGCTGACAGAGGAAATCACGGAACTTTTGAGAGGTTTTGACCAGCGGCAGGAATACCACGGTTTTGCGGTCGGCACAGTGTTTTGCCATTTCGGCAGCGATCTGATCGAGATAGGGGTCTAACGCTGTGGCGATGTCCCCCGGTTTGTAATCGCCGGCAGTTGTTCCAACCTGTGTAAAGTCAATCTGAATCGGGACGGTCAATGCCCGAATCGGGGTTAAGTATCCCTCGTGGATTGCCTGCGGCAGGGTGTATTCATACGCCAAGCTATCGAACACCTTGCCCAGATTTTGCTTGTCGCCACGGTCTGGCGTTGCCGTTACACCCAGCACGTGAGCACCGGAGAAATGATTCAAAATCACCTGATAGCTGTCCGAAATGGCGTGGTGTGCTTCGTCAATGATAATCGTCTGGAAGTAATCGGCAGGGAACTGAGCAAGGCGTTTCTGCCGCATCAGGGTTTGCACGCTGCCCACAGTGACCCGATACCATTGCCCCAGACAAGTTTGTTCTGCCTTTTCTACGGCACATTTCAAGCCGCTGGTGCGTTCCAGCTTGTCCGCTGCCTGTTGCAGCAACTCGCCCCGATGTGCCAATATCAACACCCGATTGCCGCTGCGAACTTCGTCTTCGGTGATTTTTGCAAAGACGATGGTTTTGCCGCAGCCGGTGGGCAGAACCAGCAGCGTGCGGTTTCTGCCCTCGTCCCACTCCCGATGCACGGCGGTGCGTGCCGCCTGCTGATAGGGTCGCATTTGCATCTTGTATCACTCCTTAAAACTGACCTTTGTTCCAGCTGCCCTGCGGTGACTGCCACGGCTGTGTGCTATTCTGTGGAGAAGTGGGCTGCGGTGCGGTGTAGGTCTGCTGTGGGGCACTCTGAGCAAGCTGCGGCTGGTCATAGGATGGATACCACTTTTCAATCTGGTTTGCCTGTCCAACGCCGCCATCTTTTTTGTCAAAATTGCGGATTTTCACGTGACAAATGCCGCTTTTTCCGTTGACTTCCTGCCAGTTCATCCGTGCAGCCTGTCCCTTTTGCTTCATGCCGATGCTGGCGAAAAATTCCGACAGCTTCCATTCCATCTTTGTGTGCAGGAACAAGTTTTCCTGCAAGAGCACGCTGCTGCCGTCAGGGCTGAATACACGAAAGTGGAGAATTGCCTTGTTGCAAGGCGGAATTTTGTCAGAACCGTTGTGTCTGGCACGGTCGAACTTCTCCACGGTGAAGCGATAATCGCCCTCCGGCAGCAGAATGAAGCTGCTTTCCTGCTGGATTTCATCATCCCAGCCCAATTCGTGGCCCTGTGCAGTTGTGTTATAGTTTTCCATGAAAAATACCTACCTTTCTAAATTTACCTTGATTGGTTTTGTTTGCTTGCATTAAAACGGGACGTTTCGGTTCTGCTGAATCAGGTCGAAGATGTTTTTCCACCACGGGATACACCAGCCCTCTACGAAATCCTGCGGATACTGATTGACGGGCATATCTGCCGGAAAATATCCCTTTTCCCCAACAACCTGTTGCAGTTCTTCGGGGAAAACGTGATTTGCTTCCATCAGCTGTGCAAGCTGCGGAAAGATGCCGTCCAACGAATCCGGCGTTGTAACAATCGGCGTTGCAGTTGCAAAATCCTGTTCGGTCGGCAGTCCGGCAGCCTGTGCCTGTTCCACAAGCTGTTGTGCTTTGGATACTGGTGCAGGGGCAGGGGCAGTAGCAAAGAGGGAAGCAATCGAAGCGTATTCCAGCGGCAGCATCTCGGGCAGCCCGAACCGATTCTTTGCATCCCACCATGCGGACTTTGTGGTATACATGACCCGATTGCAGGCGGTTGCCTTGTGTTTTTTTCCCTTGTCATCGGTTGCAATTACATGCGTCTGGAACGCCAGAAACAAGGTGATGTCCGACCACTCTTTTAATAGTGGTGCAATCTTGTTGGTCGTCTTGTTGCCCAGTTTCAATTCCCAGTGGTCATATTCTGCATCAATTTCCGGCAGAGAGGCTTTTCGGGTGATTGCATGGCAGAGCAAAGCGACATGGATGCCTGCCTGAATGAGCCGTTCTGTGCTGTCCAGAAACCGCCCGATTTCTTCGGCTTCATACTCCCAGCCCTTGCCGTAGCCGAAGCCCTCGATGCCGTTCACGTTGTGTTTGCTGCACAGCTGTGCAATGGCAAGGCGTTCTGCCCAGTCGAAGGTATCAATGACGACCGTCTGATACTGCCGCTGTACATGAGATTCCAGCACAAATTGCAATTCCTGCTGCAACATCTCCCAGCTGGTGGGCTTCGGCAGCCGCCGGACGTTCATTTTTGATGTGCTGCCCTCGCAGTCCAGAAATACCGCCCCTGGCAGTTGTGCCGCCAGCGAGGACTTGCCAACGCCTTCCTGTCCATAGATGACCAGCTTGATGCCGGAACCCGTCTGAATGCCGTTTGTTTCTTGAAAATCCATTTGAAATGCTCCTTTACTGATTTTTTGCGTGTGAAGAAACCTCCTTTCACTATACAGCGATTTTCGGGAAAAACTTGTATGCAAACGTACAAGTTCCGAAACGGTTTTACAGTTTCTTCACAATTTTTAGAAGTTCTGTCAATTTTGTCGCTTGATTTTTGTGCAGTTTTTCAAAAGACCCCCGCTTCCCATGTCGGCGGCTGTTTGGTTGGTTTGCTTGGTTCGGTTGGGAAAACAGAATAGCCGTCTTCGATGAGAATGCTGCATTCCTCACCGGTAGAAACGCGTGTGGCGATTGCCTGCAAGCCCTCTTGCTCCAGCCATTGCCCGAATGCCTGTAAAGTGCTGCTATCCATCTGTTCCAGCTTGTCCAGCAGCACAAAACCGCAGTCTGGATTCAGCTTGCGAACAATGGCAGTTGCCACACGCAATTGTTCCGAACCGCTCATGCTGTCCCACTGTTTGCCGTGATACTGTAACGCACCGTTTTCCACTGTCAGCCCTTCTAACGGCAGGTCAGCGGATTGCAGCAAGTCTTGCTTTTCTTGCCGGAGTGCGGAAATCTGTTCGGTCAATGCTTCGTAATCCTGCCGATAGGTCTTTGCTTCTTCTTCGGCGTGTTCCTTGTTCAGGTTGTCCCGAATTTTCATGTTGATGGCATCTATTTCCGCAATGCTTTTTTCCAGTTCAGCGGTAGATTCGTCCTGCAAATCCTGTGCGGACATCTGTGCAATCCTTGCATTCTGTTCTGCCTGTTCCAGTCGTTTTTTGGCTGCGTCATAGGCTGCCTGTGCAGCAGTGAGTTCCTGTGCATACTGAACGGCATGCTCTCGCTTTCGCTGATTTTCGCCGTTTCGTGCCAGTATCGCTTGCTGTTTTGCAAGAAGTTCCGATGCAGAAACAGGCGTATTGGGTACATTCTCCCAGCATTGCAACTCTGAAGCGTACTTTTGTTTCTGGTCTGCGATTCTGCCGATGGCAGTTCTCTGGTTGTACAGGCGGCTTTCTTCTGTTTCCAGCTGTGCGAGTTGGTCGCCAATGCCAATGATTTGCAGCAGAATTGCCGCCTTTTCCTTGTCGGATGCATGCATAAACTTTGGCAAGTCCAGTGCTAACGCAGACAGGAACGAGTTTAGCAGCTGCTGTCCTGCCTTGTTCCCGTGTGGGTCGATGACTTTCAGGCTGCTGTTCTTGCCTTTTCGCTCCACGATCAGCCCGTTGGACAACTCTACATGCAAGATGGGGTCAGTGTATGCTCCATCCCTTGCCGCAGCAGTAGGCTTGTACTTGTCGCCGCCCAGTGCCCATGCAATCGCATCCAGTACGGAGGTTTTGCCCTGGTTGTTGTTGCCGCCGATGATGGTCAAACCGTTTGCAGACGGTTCCAGCTTCACCGCCTTGATTCGCTTAACATTTTCGATTTCCAGACTGTTGATTTTCACGCTCATTTTTCGTCCTCCCGATGTAGTTGTTCGTCTTCCCACTGGCTGTTATGTCGCCGCCATGCAACCCAGACCCAGAAGAGTGCTATTGCAATGCCGCCTAAAATCATTGTTTGCATGTTCTTTTGCCTCCTCTTTTATCCTTTTTCCTGCAGTGTTCGCAGGTTAAAAGCTGCTTGTCCTCTCGCTTCCTGCCGCATCGGGTGCAAAGCCCAGCGGCTTGCCATGCCGCTCTGACTGCTTTTTTCTTCGCCGACCGTTCTGCTTTCTGCTCTGGCGTTAATCCGGCGTACCGAAAACGGTTGCTTGCATTCATCGCTTCCCGGCATGCTTGGCAAGTAACAAACCCGTCCGTTGCGGAAGCGTTACGGCATCGCACGCAAACATGGTTGGCTTTATACCAGTTGTAGCTTTCCAGTGATTCTTGATTCTTCTTCAGCCGCCGTTCTTCTGGGGTCATCATTATAATCCGCCTTTCTGCGAAAGGCACCAATCAGTGATGAAAAAGTGCTTTCGCTAAAATAAAGTGTATGATATAATGTAGTTAAGTGAAACGGTTAACTACAAAAACCGTGGAGGTGAGTGGCGGGGCTGTATAGCGGCAACCTCGCATCATTATATGGTTCGTCTCTCCGTTAAGGCATCAATTAGTGGCGCAAACAAGTAGCCCGTAAACTTATCTCTTTCAAATCGACTCGATTTTGCCGGAGATTCAGTCAATGCCGTTCCACTCAATATTTTTTGGAGGTGTGTACATGGCATTTAAAATCTTCCGTAAGAACTGTTGTGGTCTTGACGTGCATAAAACTTGGATTTATGCCTGTATTGGAATTACCGACGCAAATAACCGTACCGAATACAAACAAGCCCGTTTCTCATCATTTTCAAAAGGATTACAGGAACTTTCTTCCTGGCTTGCTAAATATTCCTGTACGGAAGTTTGCATGGAATCTTCGGGGAAATACTGGATTCCTGTATTCAATATCCTTGAAAAAACTTGCTGGGTTACACTTGCTCATCCAAAATATACGAAACCTCAGAAGGGTAACAAAACAGATCGTAAGGATGCGAAGTGGATCTGTGACTTATTTATGTGTGACATGATTAAACCAAGCTTTATTCCTCCGCCTGATATTCGTCATCTTCGTGATTTGTTGCGTTTTCGCATGAAACTGACTTATCAGATTACCGGAATGAAAAATCGTGCTCTCAATTGTCTAACTGTATCAAATCTAAAACTTGATGATGTTTTTACGGATGTCTTTGGTAAATCCTCTCGTTCCATCATTCAGCAGATTCTTGATCATCCCAATGTTAATTTTGATGTGACACCTTATGTTGACAAGCACTGTAAGCATCCCATTGAAGAAATTCAGGCGGCAATTGATGGAGCGATCTGTACGGAACAGGCAACCAAACTGAAAATCTGTCTGGATTTTATTGATGAACAGAAAAAGCGTATCGCTGAACTTGATACTGAAATTTTTCGTCTTGCTGAACCGTACACTTCTGTTCTGGAATTTATGCGTACTGTTCCGGGATTCTCTAAAGAACCCCTGACTGCAATTCGTCTTCTTTCAGAAATTGGTTCAGATATGTCTGTTTTCCCTACTTCTAAAAATCTTGTTTCATGGGCAGGATGTTGTCCTCGAAATGACAGCAGTGCACAGAAAGTGAAATCCACACGTATTTCCCGTGCAGGTTCTTATCTGAAACCTTTGCTGGTTCAGATCGCTAATGCGTTGCTGAAATCAAAAGAACATCCCGAATTTAAGGAACGCTATCGCAGAATCAAGGCTCGCCGTGGGCATAAAAAAGCGATTATTGCATTATGCCGTATGCTCCTGACCGCTATCTGGAACGTACTTTCTAAATGCGAACCCTATTCTGCGAAAGGGTATCTGGCTGATAAGCTTACTGAACACTCTGTTGTGATATCCAAAGCCGAAGGACTTGCTCTTCTTCGTCAACGTGGTTATATCTTCAAAGATGAAGTAGCTGATTTTGCCTGATAATTGCCGTTAAATATTTTTTTAAGCCATCTCACCATGGCTTGCTTGGCTATGCCCTTTTTTCCTTCTCAAGGGGTAAAGATTATTTTTCAAACTTTTATCACCTCAATTTTTGGGCTGTAAACCTCGTCCCTGCAGCAGCTCAATGCAGCCAGGAACGTGGCTTTTTTGATGTCATCATCCAGCGTTTCCGTGATGCTGATAAACGCCGCCAGCAACATCTTAGCCGCATCTGCTCTGTTGAGCCCCATTGAATGAATGCGAACATCATGTTGATTCCAGTCACCCTTTACAACGATTTTTCCCATCTTTTTGCTTCTCCTTCCTGCTCTTATTTCGGCAGACCGGACACACATACCACCCGACAAACTGCCAGGATACGTTCCAATCCAGCCCGCACTGCTCACAGTACATGTATTTGAACCCGTTCCGATATTCAACTTTCCGGCTCATGCTCTGCCATCCGTTCTGGATGTTCTACGAACTCCGGATTCCGTTTGTAGAACTCCACAATCAGCATCGCCAACGCTTCATAGACCGAACGGTCTGCCTGCTCCGTTGCAGGCACAACGCTTGCTTTCATCGGCTTTTCCATGCCATTTCCTCCTTACTTGTTTGCTGTTTCCAGCCGCTTGAATGTTGCACCAGCCATAAACGCCAGCATCAGATTGTAGTCTTCTTCGTTCATCAAAGACAAGCAATAAGCAATCAGTTCCAGTTCTTTCATAAAATCACATCCTTTCTAACAGGTTTGGTTTCCTGCTTCGGGAAATCTGGCAGTAGCAAACCAATGTGATCAGCACAGTGCTGCTTGCCATCCAGCCCCAGATACAAAGGCACACCGCTGATGTGACAGTTCACACAACAGGGCTTTTGTTCGTCTTGATTCATGTTCTGTTCCTCCTGAAATTTTGTGGATGCTGCGGAATTGCACCGCACAGCAAAGCTGCTGGTCACTCTGACCCATCCCGTGCAGCGGTGATACGCTCACCGCAAAGCGTGTTAGTATAAAGGCAAAGAATGAGGTATTGCCAATGGCTACGATGCTGCCACATCGTTATTTAAGCAACTTCTTCAGTTCTTCCATCCGGTGTTGTGCATCGCTTGGTGATTTAAACGATTCCGCACAAAGTCTATCATTTGTAAAGTGATAAACGACATATTCACCTTCGAGTGTAATATGTTGCACATTTTCAAGGTTCACCAGATTTCCACTGTTCAGTTCAAACCAATTCGTTTTCGTCATTTCCATCACCACCTTTCCATTTTGGCTTACAAGCATTTTTTGTTTTCTTTTTGCTTGTTAAGGACATTATAGCACGTCTTTTTGTTTTTGTCAAGCATTTTTTCAAAAAAATTTTCCTGAAATTGTCCTTGACAAACAAAACGGAAAATGATATACTTACAACAGAGATTGGAGGTGATAGAATGGAAACGTACGAAAGAATAAAAGATTTAAGAAAAAACAAGTTAAAAGTTACCCAAGATGTGTTTGCGGCTAAGATAAACATATCACGGTCGAATCTGGGAAACATCGAAACGGGTAAAGTAGGCGTAACAGATAGAGTATTAGTAGATATTTGTAAAGCCTACGGCATCAACCGGGAATGGTTGGAACATGGAACGGGCGAAATGTATGATGCAAATGCGTTATCTGTAATTGACCAGCTAGTTAAGCGGTACAAGCTGAGTGATACCGCCCGAAAGGTGCTGGAAACGTATATCGGCTTAGAAGAAAACGACAAGCAGGTGATTGACCGATTTGTTCGAAAAATTGTGGAAAGCCATCAGGCAAACCAGCCAATCAATCTAAAAGAATCTATGGTTTATACGGTAAAAGTCGCCGCCCGTGGCGGAGAACCACCGCATACCGAAGAAATGACGCAGGCAGAAGCAGAACGAATTGCAAACCTGCCACGTGTGCCGGATGATTTGTAATGCATAAAAAAACGCCCTCGTGTTACAATAACACAAGGGTGAATTATGTTGTATTATGGAAGATACCAGCATATTAGAGATGCAAGCTGGCAATGCCTGATTGATTGCCATGTGACGGAACTGCCGCTGAAACCCGTGCAGATTGCTGCACAATATCAGCTGCAATGCGTTTATGATGAAATTGAACAGGCTGGGAAAGTGACCAATAATGGTATTATCTTGCTAAACAAGAGCCAATCTGTGCAACGGCAGCGGTTTACTGTCATGCACGAACTGGGACATTATCTATTAGGTCATGTTGGCAATGACCCACGTTTTCGGGACAGCGGTCGCACCGAAGAGGAGCAAGAAGCTGACCGTTTTGCAGTGGGTTGCCTGATGCCGGCTTGTGTGCTGTGGGCGTTGCATGCTACCACAGCAAAGGAAATTGCCGCACTTTGCAACGTGTCCATGCAGGCGGCAGAAATCCGCTCCAGGCGAATGCAAATCTTGCTTGCAAGAAATAAATTTTTGACGCATCCGCTGGAACGACAGGTGTTTGAACAGTTTCAACAGTTTATCAACAATCAATGAAAAAACCCCATCGAAGAGGTTGACATACCTGCTTCGGTGGGATTTTTTGTAACTATTTTTATTGATATTATGCAAACTCAGCGAATTGATTTTGTTTATTCCTCCAAATATGGTTACAAATAGGTTACAAAATCAGTTATAACTTGCTCTTGAATCCGATACTTGCTATAATAAAATAAAAGAGGGTAAAACAATTTTGCCCAATTAAAAAAGGAGTGTATCGAAATGAAAACCTGCCCAAATTGCGGAGAAACAAACGGTGAAGCGAACGACAAGTGCTATAAGTGTGGCACGGACTTGTCGCAGATTTCTGGGGAAAAGCGGTATTGTGAGTATTGCAAAGAAATCTATGCACCGAAAACAAAAGAATGTCCAAAATGCGGAATGCCTACGATTGTATATGACCCGATTACAATGTCACAGGTACATAACGCCGGCGGTGTAGAAATATGGATGTACGTCATCGCATTTTTGATTCCGATTGTAGGACTTGTCCTTGGATGTATTCAGGTTGGCAAAAACGACAAAACTGGCGGGAAAAACCTGATTATAACGTCCATTGTGTCGTTTGTGCTGTACGTGATTGTCGTGTCTGTAATCTCCAACCATAAAGCAAAAAAGGCAGAAGAGGAACTGTCAAGCTTGTATGATAGTTATAGCTACAGCTATAACATTGATGATTAAAAAAGCCGCCTTGCATTTTTTTGCAGGGCGGTACAATTAAGGAGCGATTATGAAAAGAGCAGTGTTTTATGGTCGTTATTCCAGCGACAGACAGACCGAACAGAGCATTGAGGGGCAGCGGCGTGTCTGCGAAGAGTTTGCAAAGGCAGAGCAAATTCAAATCGTGGGCGAATACATCGACCGGGCAACATCCGGCACTTCTACAGAGCATCGGGAGCAGTTTCAGAAAATGCTAAAAGATAGCAAGAACGGCGGCTGGGATTATGTGCTGGTTTACAAACTCGACCGATTCGCCCGTAGCCGCTATGATAGTGCCATCAGTAAGCAGCAGCTGAAAAAGAATGGCGTAAAGGTATTATCTGCGACTGAACGCATTACAGACAGCCCAGAGGGCATTTTGATTGAAGGCTTGCTGGAATCCATGGACGAATATTTCAGCCGGGAACTTTCCCGAAAATGCAAGCGTGGCATTCGGGAAAGCATTATAAAAGGGCATAATTTCGGCGGTCGGGTTCTGTATGGCTATGACCGGAAAGACAAGCGATTTGTCATCAACGAAGAGCAGGCGGTGAATGTACGGCGGATTTTCAAAAGCTATCTTTCCGGCTGTACGATTCAATCCATTGCAGACCAGCTGAATGCAGATGGATACCGGACGAACTACGGGAACGAATTTAAACGCTATACCGTTTCCGACATTCTTCACAATGACAAATATACAGGGATACACTACATAGACGGCATCGAAGAGCCAGAAACCTGTCCAGCAATCATCTCACAGACGACATTTGAACGGGTAAAGGAAAAGCTGAATCAGTCTTCCCACCGTTCCAGAGAACACGCCACAGGGCATACTTACGCACTGTCAGGGCTGTTGCAGTGTGGTGTTTGCGGAAGATATGTCTGCGGTTCGTCTGTAGAACGAAAGTATTTCTATTATGCTTGCCGGAGCAGGGAGCATGCAGAAAACAGCGTACATATTCATGCAGACAAGCTGGAGCAGGTGGTGATAGATGCCTTGCAAACCTTTTTCACAGAAGAGCAGGTTTCCACGCTTGCAGAACGACTGTACCAAATCTATACCACGGATATGGATGGAAAACCAGACCGCAGCAAACGGCTGAACGAGATTGAAAAACAGATACAAGGAACAGTGAACGCTCTGATTGCGTGTCCAAGTTCCAAGGCATTGCAAGAAAAATTGACCCAATTGGAAGAACAAAAAGCAGAGATTGAAAAGATGCCGATTTTGCAGCCGCAGCTGAAAAAAGAGCATTTTGAAAATTATTTTCGTTGGCTGGCTCTTCGGCTGGAGCATATCGAAGACCGTCAGACGTTTTTCCATACCGTGATTCACAAAGTGCTTGTTTATCCAGAAAAAGCAGTTATCATCTTGAATATGACGGATGAAATGGCAGACCCACCAAAGAGAGAACAGGTTGAAGCATTTATGTCTAATGTAGGGGAAGTGTCCCCTTGTCCTACACTATACAAACTTTATGTTACGCCGTTTGCTATTTTCATTCGTGCAGCACTCATAAAATAAAAAAATACCGCCCTATCGGATGTCGTCCGGTAAGGCGGTTTCACTATTTCTATTCTGGAAACGGTTCGGATTTACAGCTTTTCGTCTATGTTTGCCACATGCTTCAGAATTTGCTTCAGCGTGGATTCTTCGGTGTCCGGTTCAGTCGTCTGCGTTGCTTTCGTGAATCCGTTTAATCCGGCATTCTGTATCATGGTTGGATAATCTTTGTAGGCATAATCCAAATCCACATCGCCAGAAATGCCCGAAATACAGCCCGTCCAGCTATACTGCCATAGTCCATAAGACCCAGCATAATCTGTTTGCTGTACGCCAATATGGGACAGAAAAATATCATAGCGATTTTTGACCGCTGCACTGAAATTACTTTCCAAGGCAGATTTGAATGTATAAATTGCCGTATAATAACCGGCATTTTCCAACGCAGTGCAAAAGGCAGTGCACAACGCATCTGCTTGTGGAAGGCAGCGAGCCTCTTCGATGTCGAATGCAACTGGATATTCAAACTGTTTCCCCCGAATTGTTTGCAGGCAAACCTTTGCTTCCTGTTCTGCTTCGGCAGCAGTGGTAGCATAACTATACCAGTAAACACCGACCGGAATGCCCAACCGCTTGCAGGCAGCATAGTTTCGTTCAAACTGTGTGTCTACCTGAGAGGTTTCTCTTCCGTAGCCTGCCCGAAGAATCGCAAAATCCACCAATCCGGATGCTTTTACTTTTTCCCAGTCAATCACGCCCTGTGCATAGGATACGTCAATCCCTTTTAAGAGATTTTTTGTTTCAGGCTCTGACTTTTCCATACCAAAGTACTTATAAAAATCATCTGTAATCGTGCCATTGCCCTTTGTTTCATCGCCATACCATCTGCCGGATGTTCGCACGTCCAAATGTGTGTACTGATAACTACTTGTGATGTTAGCGATGCCAGTAAAGCCCAAATCCTGAGCCTTACAGCATATCGTTTTGCTGCTGATTGGCTGCCCGTCCTGCCCGTAGCAGCAGACATCTGCAGCAGTGCCTTTGGTATGCTGACCGCTGCTCGTGCCGCCTACAGCTTTATCGTGTTCTGAGCAACGATAACCGCTTGTCACAATGATTTTACTGCAATTCAGGGCAGTATAGAGGGCTTCCAGCTTGTCGACCAATTCAGATGCAATCAAAGTTTCGTGTGATTGTCCACACTGACACCGGAATTCACGTGCATTGAAATGTGGGGAAAGTTGGGTACTATCGTTATAATCATAATGATTGACTGGCATAATATCATCCTTTCATAATGCCGTCCGGCAGCTTTTACGCTGTCGGGCGGTTTTTTCGACTGATTCGACTGATTTAGGGGACTTTTTCGACTGATTCGACTTCCTATTTTTCCTTCTTCTGGAGCAGTTCCACTGCATTCTTCAACGCTACTGGCAATGGCACGCCCAGCAGTCCTGCATTTTCAATAATGGAAAGTAATTCGTTGCAGCAAAACCCAATACAAACAGCATCTCTTACATACGATGTCCCCAGCATAACATCCAGTCGAACTGCCACAACAACCAGCAGCAGCACTACACCTTTCTTTAAAAGCCCCTTCCAGCCAACTTTGCTGGATAGTCCCCCCGTGCTGCTTTTAGGGGATTTTCCACACCATCCAACCGCCAATCCCGTGGCATAATCTACAATCATGAAAATCAGCAAGGTCATCATCGCCGCATCCCAGCCGCCAAACAGCCAGGCAATCAGACCGCCGACCGTTCCGGCTGCTGCACAAATCCATTCTTTCATTTGGTTTCCTCCGTTTTCGTTTCATAGTC
>ERZ1034984.730-NODE-730-length-35494-cov-10.695533_pt1 | contig 35494 bp, 54 predicted proteins | sample MGYA00520589_ERZ1034984 | MGnify/ENA primary metagenome ERZ1034984 (study PRJEB33766, sample SAMN09781790) | gut metagenome | biome: gut microbiome | host: Homo sapiens | place: Madagascar | study: EMG produced TPA metagenomics assembly of the PRJNA485056 data... | reverse complement strand
CTGGAAAAGGCACAGAAGTATCTGGATCAGGAAGTAATACGGACTTGTGCACCGTATGTACCGCTGGACACTGGTACACTGGAAAGAAGCGGCAAGATGTCAAGTGACATCGGCAGCGGAACCGTGACGTGGAACACCCCATACGCCAAAAAGCAGTACTACGAAGGAAGTTCCAAAGGGCTGCGTGGAGCACGGTGGTTTGACCGTGCCAAGGCAGACCACGCAGAAGACTGGCAGGACGGCGTGGCAAAGATACTAGGAGGCGAAGATGGCGGCAATCATTGAGTCAGTGCGTGACTGGATCGCAAGTTGTCCGCTTGTAGAAGAAAACGCCATTTTGGGCGTTGACCACTTAGGGGCTGACCCTATCGGCTATACCGTAGATACTGTGCCTTGCAATCCAGTTGCGTCGCAGTATGTGGACGGCTCGCAGCGGAGGCAGTTTTTGTTTGTGTTTGCAAGCAGAAATCAATACGCTGACACTGCACAAAATCTGGCAAACAGTGCGTTTTACGACAACTTTTCTGACTGGATAGCAGTGCAGAACAAACTGCGGCGGCTTCCGGAGCTGGGAAAATACCGCACAGCACAGCGTGTGGAGATCACCACAAGCGGATATGTATACGATGCCGGCGACAGCACAGCACGGTATCAAATCCAACTGAAACTTACTTACTATCAAGACAGGAGGTACAATAATGGGTAAAACTTTACAGAATGGTAATCTCGTGATGCGTGACGAAAAGGTCGCGTTTTACGAAATCCCTGGTCAGTACGCTTTTGTGCGTATGGAAGGCTTTACAAGCATGAACACGTCCAAGTCGGCGACAGAGCATAGCCGAAAGTATGTGGACGAACGCAGCAGCCGCACGGACACTGTAGGCTACGAGGAAAGCGTTTCCTACAGCTTTGACCGGTACGACGGTAACGCCGTGCAGGACGACATTGTAACAATAACAGACGAGGAAAAGGTTGGCAAGCAGGCAACCCGTCGCATTATCCAGGTGGATATGAAAACTCTGTCCGAAGACGGCACCACTGCTTCCGGCAGAATGCGTAGCTACAGTGTAGTGCCGGACGGAAGCGGCGATGATGCGAACGTCATGACTTACTCCGGAAACCTCAAAAACAATGGCGAGTGGGAAAACGTCACTGTCACCAGCAACGACGACTGGCAGACTGTGAAGCTGTCCACATCTGCAACTAAGCCGAAGCTGAAGACTTTGGGTGTGGAAAGTGGCGGTAAGGCAGTCACTCTGGTGCCGGCGTTTAGAGCTGAGACGATGTCGTACACGATTCCGGCAGGAACTGCGACCGCGATCGTGGAAGCGACTGCGGAAAACACATCTTTGACTGTCGTGGTATCTTGCAACGGCGAATCGTATGTCACAAGCAACACTGCCAGCGGCAAGACAAACCAGTTCAATGGCTTGAAGTCTGGCGACTATATCACGATCACGGTGACAGACGGGATCAGCACAAGCACATACAAAATCAAGGTATCTTAACACTGCGGAGGTGCAGACATGGACGAGATCAACTGGAAGGGCTATGGCGTAGACGCGGAATCTGCGGCTTTTTGGGATAAGTACAACGCTGCCGTAGAAAAAGCGGCGGAGCGAGAACAGGAAGCGGCACCAAAACTGGAATCGGATAGAATCCGGAAGTACTGCAACGACTTCCGGATTTTTTACGCTGATCTGATCGGAAAAGAAAATGCCAAAAAAGTGCTGTCCGATGTACCGGACAACAAACGCTGCTTTGATGAAATCTATGCATCTTTGCTTCGGTGTATCCACGACCAAAAAGCAGAATCGAATCGCAGAATCGCCGGTATCCTGCTGAAATACGCCCCGAAGACCAGAGGAAACGGAAATGCTGCACCCACTGTATGATAGCTTACCAGATACCGTCAGCGTACAAGGAAAGCCATATCCGGTAGTGACTGACTATCGGGAATGGCTTTCTTTTTTGGAAATGCTGGCGGACGAAACGTACACAGCAGAGGAACGTGTGCTGTGCGCTATGGCGTGGTATCGGGCACGTCCTCCGTGCAACATCACGGAGGCATATCAAGCCCTGCTCCGGTATGCATCGTGTGCAGATGTGCCACACACGGGACGCGAAACAGGAAAATCTGCAAACACGCAGCTGCTGTCATATACGTATGACGGAGCATACATAATCAGTGATTTTCTTCGATTTTATCAAATCGACCTGACAAAAGATGCACTGCACTGGTACAAATTTCGGCTGCTTCTGGAAGCACTGCCGGACGAATCAGCTGTAAAACAGCGTGTAGCGTATCGCAGCATCAATCTGGCTGAAATCAAGGATAAAAACCAGCGGAAACGGATACGGAAAATCAAGGACAGCCTGTGGATACCAACCAACAAGAAACTGGACGCAGGACAAGTGGGTGCGGTCTTTGGATAGAGAGGTGATAGACAGTGGCAAACAGCAAGGCAGACGGCAGCGTTAATTTTGACACCAAAATTGATACGTCAGGCTTTGAAAAAGGGCTGAAACAGATCGACAAATCCAGCGAAAAAGCATCGAAGAACGTGGAAAAGGACACGGAAAAGTCCTCAAAAAACGCGGAGAAAAAAGCTGGAAATGCTGCTGACGGCATATCGAAAAGCTTCGCGAAATCGTCTGGAAAAATGCAGTCCAGCATGCAAGAAGCTGGCGAAAAGTCGGAAAAAATTTTTAAAGACACTGAAACGGCTGCGAAATCTGCGATGGACGGCATCGACGGGAAAACGTCTGGCTTGGCGGATAGCATCAAAAGCGGCATGTCACATGTAGGCGAAAGTGTGTCAGACACGATCTCCGGCATGGGAGATTTCAACGACAAGTTTGATGATGCTATGAGTGACAGTATCAAGTCTGTCGGTGGTCTGGTCGCTGCGATCGGCGGAATCGGTGCAGCTGTGATCGCTTCTGGTACGCAGGCGGAACAGGCAGCCAACCAGGTGGCAGCTGCGACAGGTCTGACGGGAGATGCTTTGAAAGAAGTGCAGGACATCTCTCAAAACGTGTACAAAGACAACTTTGGGGGCAGCATGGAAGACGCTGCCGATGCAGTAGCAGTCACATATCAGCAAACCAAGCTGGTAGGCGACGAGTTGCAGACAGCAGCAGAAAACGCGATGCTGCTGGACGATACTTTTGGATACGATGTGAACGAATCCATACGTACAGCAAAAGCACTGGCAGACAATTTTGGCATATCTATAGAAGAAGCTTACAACCTTATGGCACAAGGGGCACAGAAGGGGCTTGATAAAAACGGTGATATGCTTGACACTCTCAACGAATACGCCGTTCACTATAGCCAGCTTGGATATACTGTAGAGGATTTCTTCGGCTCTCTGGAAAACGGTGCTGCTTCTGGTGCTTTTAGTATCGACAAAATCGGCGACACTATGAAAGAGTTTGGTATCCGTGTCAAGGATACCTCGACAAGCACACAAGAAGCTTTTCAACTGCTGGGGTACACTGGGGATTCAATAGCAGACATGCAAGCCAAATTTGCTGCTGGCGGCGAATCGGCAAGAGAAGCCACCAGTGAACTGCTGGGACAGCTACAGAACGTCGAAGACGATGTCACGCGGAACCAAATCGGCGTCGATTTGTTCGGCACCATGTGGGAGGACTTGGGCGAAGATGCTGTATACAGTCTGCTGAACACTCAGACGGAGATCAGCAACACTACGGACGCACTCGGACAGCTGAACGATGTCAAGTATGATGATGTCATGTCACAGCTGACAGCCTTGAAACGTCAGGCGGAAACAGAAGTGCTGCAGCCGTTTGCACAGAAGCTGATGCCGAAAGTAAAAGAAGGCATCGAGTGGGTTTCCAAAAACATGGACGATCTGGTTGACGACATCGTGCCTATCGGAAAAGCTGTAGCCACGGCGTTTGCGGTCAAAAAAGTGACAGACTTCGGAACAACCGCGATCAAGACTATAAACAGCGTCAGCAGCGTTGTAAAGCTGATACCCAGCGTGCTGGGACCTATGGGTATGGCGGTTACTGGTGTAACCGCTGCGGTTGCTGGCATTGCTTATGCCACCTATAGGGACATCAAGTACGCAAACGACTACGCTGTGGACTTAGACAGCTACACGCAACATCTGATCGACAAGCAGGATAAACTGAACCAAAAAACAGAAGAACAAAACCAAATCAGGGCGGAGTGGGAAGATAGGCGAAACAGTGCAACGGATAATGTTGACAGAGAATACACATACTATCAAAATCTGTCTGATGCTCTGGAAAATATCGTTGACAAAAACGGCAAAATCAAAGAAGGCTACGAAAATCGTGCAAAGGTTATCACTGGCGAACTGTCAGAAGCACTTGGTGTGGAAATTGACATCGTAGACGGGCAGATACAAGAGTATGACAATCTGAAATCAAAAATCGAAGAAGTCATGGCAACCAAAAAAGCCAACGCTCTGCTTTCTGCCAATGAAGAAAACTACATAGACGCACAGCAAAACCTTTCTGATGCCGGTTCAACGTACTCCGAAAGCCTTGACAATCAAAAAAGCCTAGAACGGCGGCTTACAAAAATGCAAGCCGCACAAAGTGCTTTCCAAAATTTGAGCAACTATGGCGGCGGTACGGACGCTTACTATGCAGCAGTAGACCGCTTTGTGTCCTCGTATGGTGAGATGCTCGGTGTAACACAATCCGACATCGCCAGCAACAGCACCAAAGTTTTCCAGCAAATCCAAAAATCGATTGACGAAACATCAAGCAGCCTTGACGATGCAAAAAAAGATGTCAAAGACAACCTGAGCAACGTCATAGCTTACCAATCAGAAATCAAAAACTATGAAGATATGCAGGAAGCCCTTGCATCTGGTGATGCGGACGCAATCGCAGAGTGCAATGCAAGACTGCTTAACAACTTGCAGACAGCAGAAACCGGCACGCGAGAATCGCTGCAAAAGCAAATGGATGACGCTCACCAGTACTGGGAGGACTTGAAAAGCAAGTACGATGACGGCGTTGCAGGAATCACGCAGTCTATGGTTGATGCTGCATATCAAACGTATGTAATCACAAATCAGGAGTTTAACGACTTTAAAGCCAACGCTTCGAGTGCTGGATATGAGGGTGCGTCAAATTACACTAGCTCTTTTTCTGCCGGCGTTACAGACAACTCGTGTCAGATCACAGACGCTCTCGGAAACGTATCCAGAATGCTGTCCGAACAAGCTGCTGAACTATATCAGTGGGGCATGGACAACGGGTACAACTACGCCGCGGGGCTTGCTGCGGGTATCAACAACCCAGGGAACACGCTGGCAGCAGAAGAAGCGTCAAAGGTTTTGGCAAATGCTGCGACAAACAGCACACGTTCCACGTGGGACGAGCACTCGCCGTCTAAAGTGGCAAAAAAGCTTGGCGGATACTACTCTGAGGGACTTGCGGAAGGTATCCGTGACGGCTCTGGAGAAACTTCTGTCACAGCAGAGCAAATGGCACAAGATGTCATCAAAGCATCACAGCTCCCAGTCAGTCCGTACAACGAGATCGCTTATCCGGTGCAGCAGCCGCGTGCGGCAGAACAGACACAGACGCATGGAACGCAACAAGCACAGACCGGCGGGGACTGGGTTTTCCCGATCTACATGGCACCAAACACGCATGTGCTGGACACGATCGTGCTGAGTGCAAAGGACCGTGCAAACGCAATCAGCGGCGGAACAGAATTTTAGCGAGGGGGGAGAAGCATATGCAGGCGTGTGATTTTTTCTATGACGATCAGCATGCCCGTCTGAGGCTGCGGGCGACTGTATATCAAATCGGTGACGTTGGATCAGAGTGCACGCCGGACGTTGAGAGGGAGCAGTGTGAGGACGGGTCCTATGCGACATACTCACGCGGCAAACTCGAAGAAAAATCTACTTTGCAGTTCGAGGGCACATGTAGAGATATACGGCGTGTGGCGGACGCGATGAAAAGCGGAGAAATTTTGCTTGGTGGTGCGACAGTCAGCGGTATAGCTGGAAACTCTTTATACGGTATGCACTGCTATGTGGACGGTACGCCAACGGTGACTGTAGTATCTCCGGAAAGAGTTGCAGACATCTCCACCCTAAGCCTTCCCGTAATCATCAAAGACAGCCACTGTGCGATACCAGCATTTCATCTGACTTGTGACGGGGTTGCGGGTGTGTACTTTGGTAACGTCGCGGACAGGACAAGAGATACAGATCACGTGGTAAAGCTGGAAGATTGCCGGTATCTGGGCAGTGGCGTATACGAGTACGACAAAGTACTTGAATTTGACCATCTGATCTGCGGCGGCAACGCTTTTTTGGTGGGCGAATACGCTTCGCCAGCGACTTTGACGAAGCGATTGTTTGCGGTTCGAAAATCTGGAGATACCGAGTGGAGCGAAGTCAAGCCATTTCCACTGGTAAGCGAAATCGATTCCAGTGCCACCGGCTTGATCGAGCTGCCTTTTGGCGACTTTGAGTGCATGATACAGCTGTCAGGAAACACGGCGGCAGACCAAAACGCAGACTATGGGACACCCTTTGAACTGCGGCTACACGGGAGGAAAGCATAATGGTGATTGAAGAACACGCAGCACTTGATGTCATTACAAAAGATGGCAGCGCGTATGCGATTGATGAATCACAGATCATACGCGGCAGCTTGACCACGTCACAGTCCTGCTCCAGCGGCGGCGGTATCCCTGCGGGAAGCTGCAACACCGGCACTGCATCGGTGTCTTTTCACGCTCCAAGTGCACTGTCATATGAAAAGCTTTTTGGAGCAAAAGTCAAGCTGTACGTCTGGTATGGAGATACATCGAAAAAGCAAGTCGGTGTGTACAACGTCACATCGACAGAACGTAGCTATGGCGTGTACACGCTCAGCTTGTCTGATAACGTATATCTTCTTGATGAAGCGTGCTACTCTAACGACGCGACGACAGACGCTCAGAATTGGCTTGCAATGCAGCTTGGAGAAGAAAAAATTCCGAGCGTGATTTTCAACATGATCTGCAACGCTTACAGCGTGCCACACTGGAACGCTTCGAAAAACGAAGAAGCAGTGCCAGAATCCGGAATCGACGCTCTGTCGGTAAAAGTGCCGAGCGACTGCTGTACAGAATCCGTCAAAGACTTTGCAAACTACTTGGCGGAGTACCTTGGTGCAATCATCATGCCGGACGAAAACGGAGAGCTGCATTTCGCATACATGGGAAGCAGGACCTGCCCGATAACAATCGATGCATCAAACATCGAGCGTAACACTTATCAAAAATCTCCATTTCATGTAAGCACGTCTAGCTGGCGTGTAAACCACGATAGTGGTGTATGGGCTGCGTGGAGCGTATCGGGGGACTTTCCTGACAACGCGGCACCGCTGTCTATAGTCGTCAACAACAACCCTTTTTGGCAGTCTGTCGAGGACGGTACGCCGGAAAGCATGGTGCATGGACGCACAGAAACCATGCTTCGATATATGTGGGTAGCACAGGGAAAAGTGGCGTATATAGACAACGTGCCGCAGATCAACCCTTTCAGGTGTACGGTGCACGTGCCGTACTACTTCAGAGCCGGCGATCGTGTGAAAATCATCGACCCGATCACATCAGAGGTGTATCACTCTTATGTGACAGATGTAACGTGGACTTTCCGAGGCGGGCAGCAGATTTCTTGTGCTGGTGAGGATACCAGAACACTGTCTGTGAGCACATCGCGGAATGGTGCCAAAAAAATGTCGGACTACAGCCGGTATCTGTACCGAAAAAGCAAGTCTAACGCCAGCAGCGGGGACGCAAGCACATACACAAAAGCGGAGATAGATGCAAAGGACGCGGCTGTCAAATCGGCGGCAGATAAGGCACAAGGAACCGCAGACGGTGCTGTGTCTGTGAACAACACGCAAAACACGCAAATCGCCGCCTTGCAGAAATCAGCACATACACACAGCAACAAAAGCGTACTGGACAAGATAGAGCAGCCGTACACCACAGCAGAACGGGACAAGCTTGCGGGGCTGGAGAACTACACTCACCCTACCTATACCGCCCACGCGAAAGGATTTTACAAGTTTGCAAGCGACGGTGAGGGGCATGTCACTGACGTAGATTATGTAGATGGAACAGACCTGTACAACTTAGGATGCGCACTCAGATCAGACATAGATCCATCTACATATAATGGGGAACTTCCGCTTTGCTTTGCAAAGGCAGGTCTCAACGAAGAACTTGGAACTTTCAAAGACTGCGTTGGAGGGCTAGAAGGTACCGCTTATATCAGGCTTTCTAGGTGGGCTAATCGTCAAAGAGAAGTGTGGCTGGTTGTCGGGGGAAACCAAGGTGGTGAATCACTTGGGTGCTTGTGCCTGCACGGAAAATATTCATTTCCATACGTCATCAAGCCGCCATCGGACGAAAATGAAGTTGATGGCCATACATATACTTTACCGTCTGGCAAAAATGGAACATTTGCACTTACATCCGATATACCTGACATCTCCGGCAAGCAAGACAAACTCACCGCCGGCACGAACATCACGATCGACGGTAACACGATCAATGCGAAAGACACCACCTACAGCGATGTCACACAGTCTGCTCATGGTCTGATGACTGCGGCGGACAAGAAGAAGCTGGACGGAATAGATTTGTCGAAGTACCTTCCAAAATCTGGCGGTGTAATGACTGGAGACATCGATCTAGCGTCAAATGGTGTGGATTTATTGGTCGGAACGCAACGAGCAGCACAAGGGACTTATGCATCAGCCGTAGCCGGTGCAACAGTAGCTGCAAAAGAGCCATTGAAAACGGGATTGTCGAAACGAAAATCGCTAATCGGATCTTGGCTCGACCAAAACAGTGCTTGGCACAGTATACTGTCTGTTAGACATCGAAACGGATGGAATGATGGCCCCAGCTATGGTTTTTATTTAAGATCATTACTGACATCTAGCGGCGACTTATACTGGAACAAGCAAACTGGTGCAAGCAAGTGGCAGGGTGAACGGGTATTGCTGGATAGCGTTAACTACACGAACTATGCAGCGAGTAAAGAGCATACCCATACGTCGATTGCAAACAGTGCTCTTTGGGTAAGCGGTGCCAGCAACGCCGCACAATGGGTTAGACTAGGCACGCTGGTATCCTCCGGTAATTTTAGCAATGCTGTGATACGTGTTTGGACTGGCAATGGGGCAAATGGCCGCACAGACCAGAATGCATCTTTTGAAATACAGATCAAGGACGGCTGGCAATCTACAGAATCGGCAGCTAAGGCGTGTGGTGTTACAGTCTATCGTATCAATTGTAGTGATGTCAAAGTCAAAGTAATACCTACAACACATAACACGTATACCGTTTGGGCGTATTTGCCATGGACGTACTGGAACGGCAATTACGCCGTATACGGCAAGTATACGTCTTGGACTCCACAAATTGCAAAACAGGACGCAGAACCAGATGGAACGGCCGTTGCCACTGCCTACTATGATTATGCATTTACCACCAGCACTGTAGCTAAAGCAAAAGAAGCCACCACTCTTACTGATAGCGGGTGGCAAAAGCCGACATTCCCAAGCGGTGTAAAAAGCAGCTCTATACGATACCGTAAGCAGGGGAAGATTGTATCTGTAACTGGCTATGTGCAATTTTCCGCAGCACAGACTACGATCACCGTACTCACTCTACCTACAGGCTATCGCCCGCCTGCAAAAATCCAACAATTCAATGCTGTTGATAGCTCAGCACAACAATCATTTTTGATTAAAATTGATACCGATGGCAAAGTTGGATTTTTCGGTAAAACACGGGATTTTTTCGCTACGTCATTTGAGTATTATATGCACTGCACGTTTTTTGTAGATTAACATTTAACTCAGCCATTTTGTGTTTTATTGACTGACTAGGAGGAAACTATGAAAGAAACCATTTGCACGATTGCCGGCATTGTCGGCAGCTTCATCGCCGGGCTGTTCGGCGGGTGGGACGCATCTATTCGGGCGTTGCTGTTGTTTATGGCAATCGATTTTTTGACCGGTTTGATTTTGGCAGGCGTATTCCGGAAATCCCCCAAGACAGTTTCCGGCGGTCTGCAATCGAAAATCGGCTGGAAAGGCGTTTCACGAAAATGTGTAACGCTGCTGCTAGTGCTGATCTCTGCACAACTGGATCTGATTCTTGGCACAACGTATATCCGTGATGCAGTCTGCATCGCGTTTACTGTCAACGAGCTGATCTCCATTTTTGAAAACGCCGGACTAATGGGAATCCCCATGCCGGCGGCGTTAAAAAAAGCAATTGACTTGCTGCAAAGCAAGGGAAAGGAAGATTAATTATGTCAATTTTAACCCCAGACAAAACAACCACGCTCGGCGGTGTGACCGTCAAGGAGTATCTGCTGACAAGGCACAATCCTAACCATATTGACATGCCGACAGCACAGCTGACAGGCAAGGTGCTGGGTGTGACGATCCACAACACTGACCGCATCAAGACTGCCGCCGGCACTACGCCAGCAGAGCAGTACACCCGTGCGACTGTCAACGGCAACATGAAGACCGTGCGGGTACACTACTATGTGGACAGCACCTGTGCGTGGCAGAATCTGCCGCTGTCGCTGTCCGGCTGGCACGCTGCCGACGGCAGCGGAAATGGCAACCGCAGAACCATCGCCATTGAGTGCATCATGAATGGCAGCGGTGACGCAGCAGACAAGCGGGCAGAGGAAAATGCTGCACGTCTGGCAGCTGCACTTCTGAAACAGTATGGATTGGACATCAACCATCTGTACACGCACACACACTGGCTGAATGTTCGTGACGGGCGGAACGGGACCGTGGATCAGCTGAACACCATGTACAATCGGTACAAGATGTGTCCGGCGTACATCTTGCCGCACTGGGCGGCATTCAAAGCAAAGGTACAAGCCTATCTGAATGGCACTTCTGCTGCAAAGCCGGCTGCATCGACTGCCCTGCGATACGACTGGAAGAAAGGGCAGGCGGTACGGCTGTACAAGACCAGGACACAGCTTTTTGCCAACGACACGGCGACCACCCCCGCCGCTACTCTGCCGGCTGGTGTGTACTACATCTATGACGGCAAGCAGTGCAAGCTGGGGCGGTATCGCGTGACGACACGTAAAGAGTACTGCGGCAAAAAGCCGGCAGGCAAGTACGTCACCGGCTACGTAAGCGTGGACAACTTCCAAGAAGTAAAGTAAAGCGAAAACAAACGGCACCGCAGGGGCTTCCCCACGGTGCCGTTTTTGTTTTTTTGGGTTTAGATTAAGTCGATCAATCCCACCAGAAATGCAGTTCACTTTCGGGGATACCGTACTTTGCAGCCTGCTTCACAATCTCTTCCCGCAGAACCGGATAAATCATATTGTCAACTTCGTCCATATCGAACTCGTCGCCTTCGAACGGCATATCGTGCTCCTTGCAAAAATCGTCGATCAGGATTTCCGCATACAGCTCGATTTCCTCACCGTCAACCTCAGTCTTTGCGAGCATGTAGTCACAAGCTACTCCCGGATTCTGTCTGGAATCAGAACCTTCAAAAATTACGTCGATCTTTTTCATGATAAATTCCTCCATGTTTTTATTTTTGGGTTTCGGGCTTTTCCCTAACCTCTGTATCTATTATACACCCATAAGGAACATTTGTCAATAGGTTTTTGTAAAAAAGTTCCCTACGTGCGTACATTTGTACGATTGCACAAAATAAATTATTCTGATTTGTGCATTTTGTCAATGTTTATCGTAGCATACGTCAACAACAGCAGGACATAGTTGGATGGATTCCGTTCCTCAATGCTCCACTTCTGTGCTGTGGAATAGGGGATGGAAAAGAAATTGCACATCTGCTTCATGTTTTTGTACTGGCTCACGATTTCAGAAAAACCGCCGTTCGCCATGCTATAAATTTTCCGGAGCATGCTTGCGATTTCGTCCGCATCATCAAGCCCGTTCATCCACTCTTGCCACCCCCTTTCCATGATGTATTTTCCCTCAGAATCATAATTTTTCGCTTCGGCGTAGAGGGTGCGAAATGTGTTAAAATCAATCATAACTCAATTTCCTTTCTGCTTCTTTTGGTATGGGTTTAGTATACACCCAATCGGAACATTTGTCAAGATTAAGCGTGAAAAGCAGCGTTCAGCTTGTCCATGAAGTCGTCTGCATATCTGCCTACGCACTCGTACACTTTTCCGCTTGCAAGGTCGATATATGCTCTGGAGTAAGCTTCACCTACGCGGAAACTTTCGCGGTTGCTGATTTTTTCGTTGTTCAGCCATGCACCGCAGACGTTACCGCTTTTGTAAAAATCCAATTCCAAACCCATGAGAGCATCACCAATGCGGCTGAGGTATACGCGGTCTTTTCCGTACTTAGTCCAACGGTTCGCACCTGCTTCTTCCAGCTTGGTGATGTTCCAGCCGTTCACGATCTCGTCAGCCGGTGCCTTAGCTTCTGCCCATGCCTGCTTCAGTGCGTAGGACAGCTTTGCAACTGTGTCGCCTACCATAGTCTTAACGATTTCCCATGCTCTCTTCATAATTGCTGACAGATTGTAATTTTTCATTTTCGTTTCCTCCGATTTTGTGTTTTTCTTAGCACCTCTCGTGCTTTCTGTATCTATTATACACCATTCGGGAACTTTTGTCAAGCGTTTTATGACAATTGGAACACTTTTGTATACTTGCACAAAACAAGCGTATAGGACTTGTACATATTGAACAATAAACAAAAAATCAGGCTATTCGTGTGCAAAGCACACGCTTTTGGCGGTTTTTTATATGTACAAGAAGCATATCGTGCTTTGACACTATATCGTACTTGTACATATAAAGTCATAAAAAATCGATGTGCAACGACATATCGGAACTTTGCTTCCGGTAGCACATCTTTTCTGTCTTTTTGTACTCAATCCTTTTGATGATACGCTGCAACATCTTACTTTTTTGGCAAGCATCAGCTGTTGAAAAGTGATCCAGTACATATCGCAGCCAGATCACAGCCTGCTCCGGAGCAAGATGCTCTTTTTCTTGTAGGCTGTCTGTGATACTGTGCAGTGCTTTTTCCAGCTCTTCTTTTTTTGCTTCCAAAGCTTTTGAACGCTCTAAAAAGACATCCACGGTATAGACATCTGTTTCAAGCAAAGTATGCAGCTTTTCTTTTTGGCTTTTTAGCTTTTCCAGTGCTTTTTTTATCTGATTTTGCTGGATTTCTTTTTGCTTTTCCTTTGCTCGCTTTTCTTCTCCAGACTGGTCTTTAAAAAGAGTGAGTTCGGAAATCCTATACTTAATCGCTTCCAGCACAGCTTCGTCAATTTTTTCGGTTGTGGAGCTTACCACTTTTCCACGGCACTCGTTTCTCCGGCACAGCATGTGAGGTGTGCCGTTTGGGACAGGTCGCCGCTTCATCTGATGCCCGCAGTTACCGCAAAAAAGGATGCCGTGGTAGTAGTTTTGCGTTGTGTATCCGGTGGGAACCTGTGGTGCGGTCCTTTTGCGTCGCTCCACAGACTGCTGAAACTGCTCCCATGAGATGATAGCTGGGTGCAATCCGTCTGATAAAATCGTACCATCTTTTTTTGTGTGCCACTCTATTTTTCCGGCATATACCGGATTTCCGAGGATTTTTCTGACACTGACTGGCTCCCACATGGCTGCTTTTCGCGGCGGTATCTGAAGCTGGTTTAGATGTGCTGCAATAGCTCTTGCACCGTCGCCAGACAAGTACATATCAAACATCATTTTTACCGCTTCTGCTTCTTCTGGAACAATTTCAAGCGTTTTTACTTTGGGTTCTGGCTGTACTTTTTTGTATCCATAAGGCGGGTTTGTCCCGAGGTAGTTTCCCTCTTTTATGGACGCAATTCTGCCGGCTTGCATACGCCGCTTGATCGTCTTGTACTCTCTCCGTGACATAAAAAGTGAAAACTCAAAGTACTCCTCATCAAACTCGTTGCTTGGATCGTATGTTTTGAGAGGGGTTACGATTTTCGTTCCGGATTCTCGAAAAGCTTGTGCCACCACTCCCTGATCTATGGTGTCGCCGCGTGCAAGGCGTTCGATTTCCATGACTAAAACGCCCGTATAAGCTTTGTCAGTCACATCTTGTAGCATCTGCTGCATCTGTGGCCTTGCAGCGATGCTGTCACCACTGACGATTTCGCGGTAGATGTGAGATATGGTCAAGTTTCCGCGTTTTGCAAGGTCCAGCAAGGCGTGCTCGTGCCGTGCCAGCGTTTCGCCCTCTCCACGTGCTTCGGCTTCTGCGTCTGCACGCGATTTTCTTAGATATATACAGTATGTGTCCAAAAGTACCATTCCTTTCCGATATATCAACACCCCGCGGGGAACTGCAGGGCGTTTTTTGTGTGATATTTTACGCTTTTTTAGTACGATCTGTCAGAAACTCCGAAATCTTCAGCAAAGCTGTTCCTGTCGTCGATCAGCTTAGAGAGGTCCGATTCGCCTTCCCAATCGCTGAATTTTATCGATTCTGACGCCGTTCTTAAATTGTTTATATTTTGCTTCAAAATCAATTCCTCCGTTTCTGCGTCCACGTCCGCATTTTTCAGTGCTTTTTGCCCTGCGTCGGATTCCAGCTCTTTTTCCATGGCTTCTGCGTACATATCAAGTCTTTCTGCGGCTGCGTCGTAGTCAATCTTTAGGTCAATCGCGTCGTCCATGACAGCGATTGCTTTGACACCGGCACTGTAGTACCCCTCAGACATGCCCGCTGGAACGCCTCCGGAAGATTTTGGGGTGTCCCCGCACGAAAATAGCGATACTGCAATAGCACCCGCCAGCAAAATGGATATAATTTTCTTTTTCATTTGATAGCACCTTTCCTTTCAAAATGATACAACAATTATACCGCTTTTTATACATTATTACAAGTATTTTAGCGTTGCTGTTCGAATTTTTGTTGTACTACACAAAATCGGCTGTTTATATGTGTAAAAAGTGCCCACAGTTATACGCTGTAGGCGTTTTTTATTTGCTGCTGTCGATAAACTGCCGGAACTGCTCATACACCTGCCGTTCCAACACACTTTCCGGCTTTCTTTTTTTGCGAAAAGCTTTAAACCCGTCAGAACGGCGTTGTGCGGCTGTATAAGGGACTTTACAAACACGCGATATAGTTGACGTATCGAACGCCTGAACGCCGTAGAGCACGCACAGCGGCATCAGAACGCCGTCTGCGAAGCAGTCCGCGTCGCACTCGTCCTCTGGCTCCGGCGGTCTGTCCAGATGCCCCAGAAGATAGTGCCCCAGCTCGTGAGCCACTGCAAAACGCTTTTGCAGTACCGGCTTTGACGGGTCCAGCACGATCTGCACTCTGCCGTCCGCCCGCTTGATGATACGCCCTATCTCACCTTCCAGAAGTGGGTGTGCACAGTCAAGGCACGGCACATCGTAGTGCATCACGATACGCACAGGCTTTACCGGTAGTGCAGAAACGCCGCAGGACAGCAAACAGCATAAGCTTGCTTCTGCGGCGGTCTGATAGATACGCTTCATACAGTCACCTCTCTGCATGGTAGTATACCACTAAGGTGACTTTTTATGATTTTGTATCACATATCTGGGTCTGTCAGAGGGGCGTTTTTGTCCATATCGTCCAGCAGCTCCTGCGGATACTCTGCTTCACGCGGGATACTTCCGGCGGGGTTTTGGTAAGCTGCCGCCTTGACTTTTTCGAACTTCCCGCGGGATTCTTTGGATTCTGCGGTGTCTGCACCGTCCGCAAACGTCCTGACGATCTCCAGAAGCTTTTCGCGGTTCTCTTTGTCCATATAAAAGTATGCGGCTGCAATGCCCCTCTGTGCATCCGTCATCTGGTACTGCTTTGCAAGCCTCTTTATGGTGTCTTCCAGCGTTTCAGCGGGTTGCCTACCAAGTAAGTAGTCTGTGGTCACACCGAAAAGATTTGCAAGTGCCACAATCGTATCGCCGTTTGGTTCCCGCAGACCGCATTCATAATTTTTATATGTGGATTGTCCAACGCCAAGCGAATCGGCAACCTCTTTTTGAGTTTTCCCACTTTTTTTTCGTGCGGTCTTTAAATTTTCCGTATTCATAGTATCACCTCCTTTTCTGTTTTTATTATAGCACGAAACGAAGACTTTGTCAATATAAAATTTGATTGACGCCACATTTTGTGCTTATTGTACAAAATGACAGACTTCTTTTTGTATACTTTTTTTGCAAAAAAGTCTTGACACAGTCTTCGTACTGTGCTATAATTAAATCATCGAAAGCACGATATGAAGACCACCAACAAGAACGGAGGAAAAAGAAATGAAAGTTAAAATTTTCGTTATAAACGAAGTCGGCGGCTGTTTTATGGGAAATAAAGAAGAATTGTGCAAGGCATACTGTCAGCAGTACGGATATACGTATCGTGTAGAGTATATGACAGCGGTAAGGTAAACCCGCAGCCGTCCGCTGGTGCGGCTCTAAACAATAACCAGTCCAGCCCTACGGGGCGGCAAAAAATCCCGCCGCATAATTGGGGTGCGTCTTAGTTGTCCAGCTTAGACACGAAGCCTCTGGACAATGCACGGTGCAACTCCGTGACAACTTTCTCCAACATGGAGCATTGTCTATTTCGTTTCCTCTGTCTTGCTGTGCGGTGCAATTCCGCAGCATCCACCAACACCCGTCGGGAGAGTAAATGCTACTTTTCAAGCCGTCCGGCGGTACGGCTCTAAACTGACCGCTTCCACACGTCCGCGACTGGCGGACAACAAAAAAGCCGTCCTGAGTAAGACGTTAAACTGCTTGATATGCTCCTTTCATAATTTCAATTGACCGTGGTGCTGGTAACGCCGCGGTCAGATGTGGCGAGCAGATAGCCGGTCAACCTTTCCGCTGGCTCCGGTGCAACTCCGGCACGCCGCACCAACATCTCCGATACGCCATGATGGCGTAATACCTCCATTTTATTTTTCTCCATGCGGCGGCTGGTACGATGTCGCCGCAAGTGGAGTGATGCAGTCATGCTGTGGGCTGACAATCCACGGCTTTAGGTGCAACTCCTGAACGCTCCACCAGCCCAGCTGTGGGCAGGACCGTAACGGACGCGGTTCAGTACAGCAGCGACCACAGGCGGCTGAAAGCCTGTAAAAGCACACAGTGCATACCGTCCCGCATGAGATATGCGTGTGCCGGTGCTTCTGGGCATTGAGCAGATCAGTGCCTACCACAAATCCAAAAAGAAAGCGAGGTGAAAGCTATGGGAGAGCCTGTAAAAACCACTTTTGATGACACGATGACACTTATGGAAGCGTGTCGTAAGTACAACGCTGACATCGGGCAGGTCGTCACACTTTTCGAGTTGATCGGCGGACTAAGTGAGGAAAAAGCACGACACGTGCTCTATCAAGCGTCTATCGCCGCAGCTGCCGAAAAAGTTCTGCCGCTTATGCCGGCGTAAGAAAGGAAGATGAAACATGAACAATAATTTACTAGTCTGGAACTATGAGTATCACGAAATCCGCACCGTTGAGAAAGACAGCGAGCCGTGGTTCGTTGCAAAGGATGTAGCAAAGGTTCTGGGATATGCAAACGCAAGCAAAGCGATAGCAGACCATGTTGACGCTGAGGATAAGGGGGTAACGAAATGTTACACCCTTGGTGGCGCACAGGATTTGACAATTTTAAACGAATCCGGTTTGTACAGTCTGATTCTTTCCAGCAAGATGCCGAACGCGAAGAAGTTCAAGCGGTGGGTTACCAGCGTGGTCCTGCCGTCTATCCGCAAGCACGGTGCGTACATGACAGATCAGACGCTGGAGCAGGCTTTGACTTCACCGGATTTCCTGATCCAGCTTGCGACACAGCTGAAAGAGGAAAAAGAGCAGAGAAAGCAGCTTGAAGCTAAGGTGGAGCAGGACAAGCCCAAGGTGCTGTTCGCAGACAGCGTTTCCGCGTCGAAATCCAGCATTTTGGTGGGAGAACTTGCAAAAATTCTGAAGCAGAACGGCGTGGACACAGGACAATTCCGGTTGTTTGCTTGGCTCCGTGAAAACGGGTACCTGATAAAGCGGGAGGGCAGCGACTACAACATGCCGACGCAGCAATCTGTGGAAATGGGGCTGTTTGAAGTGAAGCAAACTATCATCACGCACTCTGACGGGCATATCACCACCAACAAAACGCCGAAGGTTACGGGAAAAGGTCAGGTGTATTTCGTCAACAAGCTTATGTCAAAAAGAAACTGACAAGCCAAAAGTGGCATATACTATGCGTAAAGGAGGGGAGAGCCATGGAATTTCACGGAGAAGTGATTGAAGAAAAGCAGTGTGATGGGTATCGAAAAGTGGTACTCAGAACAGAAACTGCCATTGTGGATATGCGTATCCCAAGTCACACGCTGGAAGAAGAAAAGCGATTATCCAGAGAAATCACGCAAGCACTTTTTGAACTTGCGTTTCCGGAAGAAGACTGGTCCGGAAAGGCTCTGAAAGTCATCAAATGAACGAGATCACATGTAAAATCTGCTACTGGTACAGCGTGTGCCCAGAACGGAGCAGGCTGTATCCGTGCAGAGAATTCAACGACACCCGCCGCGAAAGCGGCAGAAAGGACAAGCCAAATGGAAAAGACGAAAAAGCACATTGAATTTCACGTCGATATTGACGGGGAAGCAGATCAGCTGAGCGTCCATGTTGACGCGGAAAAGCCAACCACCGGAGAACTGCTTGTGGGCTGCCTCGCAGTTGCGAACTGCGTTGCGGAAACCGTCGCAAGAACCGGAAGCGTTGGAAAACGGAAAGTGCTACGCAACATCGCCGCTATGTTTTCTATGATAGCGGACGAAGCACAGGACGAGGAGGAAAGCTGATGACACTTACGATGAACGCTGAGGAGTACAACGGCGTGATAAAATACCTGCTGTCCCTGCCGATGAGCAAGGCGGACTTACCGATGCTGGAGCATCTCTACGCCGGCGGCGGGATTCCGGAGGTACTCGATCCGATCAAGGACTTACGTGCCAGAGTGGCGATGAATGCCGTCAAGGCGAAGTGTGACGAAAATGCAGTGAAAGGAGATGAGAAAAGTGAAAGTATTGGTGGCGTGTGAGGAATCGCAGAGAGTGTGCACGGAGTTCCGGCGGCTTGGACACGAGGCATACAGCTGTGATATACAAAAATGCTCTGGTGGTCACCCAGAGTGGCACGTAGTAGAGGACGCACTGCGACTGCTGGAGCATAATATCAACATCATGACGCTAGACGGCAAAGTGCATTTTATAGATAAATGGGACCTGCTGATTGCACATCCGCCTTGCACATATCTCAGCAACGCCGGAGCACGGCACCTTTGGAAAGGTCATGTGCTCAATCAAGATAGATACGAAAAAGGCTTGGAAGGCAAGGCTTTTTTCATGAGATTTTTGAGTGCGGATTGCCCAAGAATCTGTGTCGAAAATCCCATCCCAAGCCGCATATACGGACTGCCTAGGTACACGCAGGTGATACAGCCTTATGAGTACGGACACCCATATAGTAAGCGGACGTGTCTATGGCTCGTAAATCTTCCGCGGCTACAGCCGACGGACATTGTGGAGCCTGTAGGTACATGGTGCCCGTCTGGCAGCTACAGCCATAGGCACGGCAGTCAGCATAAAGGGCTTTTTACAAAAGACAGAGCAAAAAACAGGAGCAAAACTTTTCCGGGGATTGCAAAAGCAATGGCGGAGCAGTGGGGCGGCAGTACTGATGCTGTATGGCGGCCGAGCCTTTTTGATGAGGAGGTGTGACTATGCGAAACCGACCAAAAGAAGCGACTTGCCAAGACTGTGGTGCTGTATACATCAAAAATTGCGGTGTTCAAGTACGGTGTGCTGCGTGTCAGAAAGCCTATACACGGAAAAAGCACAGGGAGCAGGAAGCAAAGTGCCGAAGCCGGTGGTATAGCAGCGAAGCAAAAGACGCAAAGAAAAAGAAGCAAGCATGCCAGAGTGATGCCAAAGAAGCAGCAGAACGGCTTACGGATAGCATCAGAAGTGCAGATGCTGCCGGCTTGTCTTACGGCATGTACATGGCAAAAAAATTCCGCACTGGCGGCAACCAGCACGGAAACGAAGCATAAAAATAAAAGAATCAACAGGTATATTATACCACGGCGGAAAGGAAAAGTCAAGATGAAAAACAGCGAAGTAAAGAAGATGCAGGCACTGAGTATCCGCAGAGATGATGTGGTGTCCGACGAAAGCTGGTTCCAGATGATGCGGGACATTTTTTTAGGATACGAGAACGAGGTCATGTGGGAGAAGGCGGCAGAACAAAAGGCAAAGGAAGATGCCGAAGAAGAGGAGGCGTGCAAGCGTGGATAAGAAGAAAATCATCGATTCCGTGCAGGAAATCACGCGTCTGGCGATGATTATCAACGAATCACAGGAAACCAAAATGCAGGTGTTTGTTAGCGTTTCGCCGCACGTTTCCGAAATTGAGTTGCAAATCTATCCAGATGGATGGGGATACGTCGGAGACAGAGCAACGGAGTACTTCGTGTTCCGTGCATCTTACAAAAACTTCAGAGGAAAATACTACAACAAAGAGCTGATTCCAATCGAATTCGGAGGAATCGAAACATTCGAGCATGTCTCCTGTGATGTAAAAAGCCTCTTGCAAGAAATCCGTAATCTGGCAAAAAAAGAGGTGAAGAATTTTGGTTAAAACCGTGATTGAGCACGTCAACGACTGCGTAGGCTGCCCGCCGGAAATGGGCTGTATGGGACAATCCTGCCCGTATCACCCGCACGACGAGGAACGGGAAGTGCTGGTGTGTGATGCGTGCGGCGAAGAAGCTGACGAGCTGTGCCGTGCACCGTATCGGGCGGAAGAATCGTGGGTGTGCGAAGACTGCCTGAAAGAGATGCTCGTGTGGAGAAGAGGTGAATCTTTGACATGAGTGAAAAGGAATGCTGTGTGAACTGCGGCATCGCAAATGTGCCGCTGTACTTAGGACTGGACGGAAATCTGCACTGTGCAGATCACGCCGGACTGCTTATCGTGGAAACCAAAAAGGAGGAGCAGGAACATGGAACCGACCAAAAATGAAGTGGCAGAAGTACAGCAGAGTGTACTTACCGTACCAGTGGAGCACCGGAACGAACTGACAGACTTTGCAGAAGCATACAAGATCGGCAAGGTATACGCCGGAAGCGGTGTAGTACCTGCTGCATATGCTGGCAAGCCAAACGATTGTGCGATTGCCGTGGATATGGCAGCACGTATGGGGGTATCTCCACTCATGGTCATGCAGCAGCTGTATGTGGTCAAGGGCAAACCGTCATGGAGTGGACAAGCGTGCATGGCGTTTATCCGGCAGCGATACAGCGATGTGCAAGTAGTGTACACTGGCACACGCGGAACGGACAGCCGCGGCTGCTATATCCAAGCCAAAAGCGGCAACACCACGTTGCAAGGCACGGAAGTCACCATCGCTATGGCAAAGGCGGAAGGCTGGATCAGCAATCCAAAGTGGCGTAACATGCCGGAACAAATGCTTGCTTACCGTGCGGGGGCGTTCTTTGCTCGTGTACACTGCCCCGATGTTCTTATGGGCTGCTGTGTCGAGGGAGAAGCAGATGATGCCACACCGGCAGCCAGAACCGTGGAGGACGTGCTTTGAAACTGACAGAAGAAAACTACTACAGCACCGAATCTGATGCAGCGTATCTGTCCTACAGTCAGCTGAAAGCGTTTTTGACTTGTGAAGCGGCAGCGATGTATGCAGACCGCGATCCGCCCACCGCGGCGATGCTGACAGGCAGCTATGTAGACGCATGGTTTGAGGGCACACTGGACAAGTTTCAGGCGGAGAACCCGCAGATCTATAAAAAAGACGGAAACCTGAAAGCTGACTATCAGATTGCCGAGAAAATCATTCAGCGGGTGCAGGAAGATGAGATGTTTATGCGGTACATGTCCGGCGAAAAACAGGTCATCATGACTGGAGAAATTGCCGGTGCACCGTACAAAATCAAAATGGACAGCTACCACGCGGGGAAAGCAATCGTTGACCTGAAATGCATGCGTGATATGAACTACCGCTGGAGCGATTATACAGCGTGTAAGGTGCCGTTTGTGGAAGCGTTTGGGTACGATATACAAGCGGCGATATATCGGGAAATTGTCCGGCAGAACACCGGCGACACACTGCCGTACTTTTTGGCGGTAGCGACCAAAGAGGACCCGCCTGACCTTGCACTGGCGGGAATCCCAGCGGAAGTGCTGGACGAAAAGCTGCGGTTTGTGGAGGAAATCACGCCGCACATACAAGCCGTGTGGACAGGGCAAATACCGCCTCAAAGATGCGGAGTGTGTGCATACTGCCGCAGAACCAAAAAAATCACAGAAATCTTAGACTATCGGGGACTTGGGAGGTATCACCAATGAATAGCGTACATATCACCGGTCGGCTCTGTGCCGACCCAGAGTTGAAGCGGACACAAAGCGGGATTTTCGCATGCAATTTCCGTGTGGCGGTAAACCGCCGCTTTGCCAACAAGCAGACCGGAGAACGGGAAGCGGATTTCATCAACGTCAGCTGCTGGCGGAACACGGCGGAATTTGTCAGCCGCTATTTTCACAAGGGCAGCTGGATCGAAGTGTCTGGCGAGCTGCGGAACAATGACTACACCGACCAGAACGGTGTGAAGCACTATAGCATGAGTGTGCTTGCAGACTACGTCGGATTTGTCGGCAACAAGGACGGCTCTCAAACCGCCCAGAATGCCCAGTATCAGCCGCAGCAGAACCAGCCGCAAAATTACGTACCGAAACAGCAGACAAGCTCACAGCAGCCGCAGAACGCTCCTGTGCAGCACTCATACCAGCAAGACGTACAGCAGCCACAGCAAATGCAGCAGCTGGGTGACCTTAGCGAGTTTGAGGATATTATCAGTGACGGCGACGTGCCGTTTTAAGGCAGGGTGATGCGGCATGCTGGAAAATGGGTATGTCAAGATATACCGCAGCCTGCTGAAGTGGGAATGGTACGACGATGTCAACACAAAAGTCGTGTTTTTACATCTGCTGCTGACAGTATCCATTGAGGACAGCAAGTGGCATGGCATCACGGTAAAACGCGGCAGCAGAGTGAGTAGCTACCCCGTTTTGGCAAAAGAAACAGGGCTGTCAGTTAAGCAGCTGCGGACTGCGATAAGCCACCTTGAAGCGACAGGGGAAGTGGCACGCACAAAGTACCCGAAATATACCGTATTTGCGATAAATAACTATGATACATTCCAGTCAGGGGCAGGCAAAACGGCAGGCAAAGGGCAGGGTAAGGGCAGGGTAAGGGCAGGCAAAGGGCAGCAGTATAAGAAAGTAAAAGAAGATAAAGAAGATAAAGAATCTTTTTCTCCTCCTACCTCCTCTCTTTCTTGCGATGCCGCGGCGACGGAGGAGGAAGTCAAAGCATACGCTGCGGAGATCGGTGCAGGGTGTGATGCATCTGCTTTTTATCGGACTATGCAGGAGCAAGGCTGGCAATCCGGAGGGAAACCAGTCCAGAACTGGAAGGCGATTTTCCGAGCGTGGGAAGCCAAGGACAAGCAGAAGCGGGAAAGCGACAGACAGAGCGAAAACGCGGAAGCATATGAAAGCTTTATCTACAACGAGTAAAATTTTAGCGGTGGGACGGCGGGCGAATGGAGGATGTTATGCGAAGAAGCAAGTACAATGCTAGCAAGATGCGGTGCAGACAGGGGCATGTCCACGACAGCAAGAAAGAAGCGTGGCGGTGCAACGAGCTGCATCAGATGCTGGAACGCGGCGAGATCACTGACTTGCAGATACAGCCGGCATACATACTGATCGGGAAGCACAAGTACCCGTGGAGATCAGAACGGGAAGTGCGGTACGTGGCAGACTTTGCGTATCGGAAAAGCGGCGTGCTGACTGTGGAAGATGTCAAGTCAGAGGCGACGCGAAAAGATGAAGTGTATATCCTCAAACGAAAGCTTTTTGAAGAACGGTACTGTCAAGGGTGCGATGTGATATTTTTTGAGAATGTGAGGTAAGAAAATGATAAGTGATTTTACAAGAACTGCTGTGCCGCAGCTAGTCGGTCATGAACTGGAGTTTAGCAAGTCACAGCATGAGGAAAAGTTCCACAGCCTGCACGAAGCAGAAAGCGTGATTCGGGAGGAGTTGGAAGAACTGGAAGAGCAGGTGGAATCTTGCAAGCAGCTTTTTGAGGACTTACATAGCGACACCAGACAGGACGATGAAGCTGGTGCAGTTGTAAACGCAAAGTATCTGGAAGGCTCTGCGATATACGCGGCATACGAAGCAATCCAGCTGGCGGCGATGTGTGAGAAGCTGGTGGAAATGGCGGAAAGGAGTAAGCCATGATAATTTCAAACCACATCAAGATGCGGTGCACTCTTTGCGGCAAGGAGCATAAAATCAAGTGGCGGCTGTTTTGCTATCATGCCGCAGATCAAATCTTTGAGGTGTCGCAGATGTGGCACGTATGGCGTAAGCACCGGACTTATATCGACAGCGAGGTAAAGTTTATAGGTCGATTGGCTATAGAGATGCTGCTGTATGTGGTGTTGCAAATTTGGGACATTGTAACCGGCGTTTTATGGCTGGCTTTAACACCACTTGGCAAACTCTATGAGATTTTACGGTTAAGGTGAGGGAAAGGAGTAGACAATGATCGACGAAGAAACAAGGCGGCAGTTTGAGGACGAGGTGTATCTCATCTGCGGCGAGGACAAGAAAACGGCATCACGGATCATGACGGCGTTTGACACGCTGCGTGGCAAGCCCGGCGTGCTGGTCACCGAGGAACAGCTGAAGCAGATCAGGAGGGGATTTTGGGGTTCCAGCGATAATGTTCTCGGCAATGACATGATTGAAATCAACGAAGCGTATGGCATTGTGCGTGAGTGCATCGGGTGTGAGGAGGAGTAAACCATGACCAAGATCAACGCCACGCAGATACTGCTGATCGCAAAGTGTCTGCGGGCAGCTGGTAAACGGCAGGCGGCAAAAATCGTGCTTATGTCATGCTGCACTGCTTCCGTGATTTTGGCAAGGTGGGTGTTAGTATGGCAGAGTTAGAGCAGAGATTAAAGCCGTGCAAAATCTGCGGAAATCGGTCTAACGCGTTGGGAAAGTGGTTGAATTGCGGTCTTATCGAGCGTGTTGGAAAGCGGGTAAAAATCCCGATCGCAAAATGCCCGCATTGTGGGTTTAGCGTGTGTGATATACTCAACTGCCCTGACTTGTATGACTACTGCCCACACTGCGGCAAAAAAGTAAATGGAGGTGATTAAGATGAGCAAATTTGACTTTGATTTGTTTACTGGGGATTATCCAATTGTTGTAAGCAAAGAGCGTTACACCGAGCGACAGGCGGAAGAAATTGCAAAAAATGAACTGGGCGTAAATACCGTTGAAAAACGCGAGGGGTTTGTGCACTATGGCTATGGCTGCGACGACGACGGCGAAGTACGCAACGCTTGGTGGCTTGACTGGCATCCTCGCAATCGGTCTTGCCCTGTGTGGGCATTTAAATCCAAAAAGGAGGAAGTGTAAATGGAGAATAATCTGGGACTTGCCTGTTTTGCGGTGGCAGTTTAAGTCGCTGTGCTGTTGAGGTGAAAAAATGATAAAGATCAGCACAGCACAGATACTGCCGATTGCCATGATCCTGCTGGATGTTGGTGCGGCGGCGGTGTGCCTGTGGCATAAGGACTACAGACGAACGGTGTACTGGATAGCCGCGGCGGTGCTGAATTTGACGGTAACGTTTTAGGGGGGGCATATGTATGAATGCAAAGAAAGACCGCTATGCCGTTCGTATCTCCGAAGCATCATACGCTGAGATGCAGCAGAAAGCCCTACAAGACGGCGTAAAAGAAGGGGTGGCAGTTATGCTTGTTACTCTTGAAAAGTTGTTAGGGTGGCGTAGAACGCGTCTGACGAGGGTGTTTGATGCTATGCAGGAAATTTTGCTGATGCCGTCGATGTTTGGGAAAGACGTTACAGCAGAAGATGCGATAAAGCATTTGCGGAAAGAGTACGGCATTGATGTGGACAAACTGGAAATCAACGTGGATATTAACTACGTAGATGGCAAAATCTGATAAGGCGGTGAGCTGATGAAAAAGAAAATCATAAAATGCATTCAGCAGCTATCTGGCAGGTACTCTCCGACTTCAGTGTTTTTTGACTGGGTGCAGTGTATGGCACTTGGGATCAGCAACACGTGCCACATCGTGCACGGTAAGACGTGGCAGCAGAGAGAAGAACTCTACAAAACCACAATGAGCAAGTATGACAAAGAAGAAAGGTTAAAGTTGGCTGAGATGTATGGTATGCTCGTTATGGCACTGGAAGAGGGGCTAGGCGATACGCTCGGAGAAATTTACATGGGCAGCATCGGCGGAGACGCTGGAAAAGGACAGTTTTTTACGCCGTACAGTCTGAGCCTTGCCTGTGCAAGCCTTACAATCCCAAAAGAGAACGCTGACGGTAAAGTAACGGTCAACGAGCCAACATGCGGAAGCGGTGGTATGATTATCGCAGCGGCACAGATACTCCAAGAGCGTGGCGAGAACTACCAGCGAAAACTCGATGTCGTTTGTCAAGACCTCGACTGGACAGCTGTGTACATGTGCTATGTGCAGTTAAGCCTATTTGGAATTCGTGCGGCGGTTGCACAAGGGAATACGCTGTCGGAACCGTATATAGACAGCTATCCGGCTGAACGTGTGTTTTATACACCGGCAAAAATGGGTTTGCTGCTATGAAGGTGGTGATGAAAAATGTATGTTGAAATTCCCAAAGTTTTAACAGAAGATTCTGTAATTCGAGAGTTTGGAGCAGATGCCTACAGCTTTTACAAGAACAGGATTGAAGAAAGAAAACAGGACGGAAGAATCTATCGCAACCCGCTGAAAACGATCTACATATGGGCTACGCAAGACAGGGAATCTCGCCAAGGGTACTGGTCTACTTGGATTGGATACAACAGAGGCAGAAAATGCAAAAACCACGGGAGATCGTAACGCTCGCGAGTGTAAGCGCTTTGCAGTTTAACACTCACCGAGCGTAAAACGAGCGTAAAACGAGCGAAAGAAAGGAAGATGACACATGACCATAGAAACCCTAAAGCAATGCCGCAAAGCTGCTGTCGATGTCAGAAAAGCGAAAAAACGCTTACTGGAGCATAAAGCATCTGCCGGAAGCATCAGCGGCATGAGGTATGGTGATGCACCTCGCAGACGTGGCGAACCGCTTGCACCGCAGGAAGCGTACATGGAAAAGCTGGAGAGGTTGCAGGAAGAACTGGAAAAATGCGAACACATTTGGGAGCCGCTTGAAAGAGAGATCGTAAAAGCTACAAAAAAATTACCGGTTATTACGCGGCGATTGATCGTTGGGTACTATGCGTTTGCAGGATCGTGGGAAGAAGTGAACGAGAGATGCGGCGTGAGTAGAAAGCAATCGCAGTATAAAGTGCGGAAAGCTTTTGAAAAAATTTTGGAAAAAGCTTGACTTTCGGCATCGTTTGTGCTATAATTGGTAATGTAAAATATTGTGCCTGACGGTGTAACGCCGTCGGGCATTTTTTATACCTAGGTGAGAAAATGGTACATATTGTAAAACAGAAAAAGAAAAGCATAAAATTTAATGTTGTGAGGGAATCACGGCTGATCGAAAACTTGATTGAAAAGATGCCAGATGATAATACGGTGTACAAAATCGTTTCGTTTGGTGGCTTTTCTTCTATCGGTTTCGTAAACTACATCGCGGCACAAACCAAAATCAGAAAAATGGAAGTGTCAACTCTCAGAGTTGGGAAAAAGCATTTGAAAGTGCTTGACGTTTTGCACAAAAAAGGCAAGCTTGACTACGTGCATTTTCTCGTAGGCTCTATCATGTCGAACGATAGCAAGGTGGGGCAGAAGTACGGGTATTTTGACAGCTTGCAGACTGTATGCGATGCAAACGACTGGGACGTGACAGTGTACACAAACCACAGCAAAGTGCTTTTGTTTGACACAGAACTTGGGAAATTTGTCATCGAAACATCTTCGAATTTGAACGAAAATCCCAAAATGGAGCAATTTAGCTTTGAAAAAAATGAGGAATTATACGATATGTATCATGGTATTTTTGACGAGGTGCGGCACATGAGGTGAGAAAATGAATCCGAGGAAGATGCGATTTGCAGAGTATTATAGAGCCAGTTCCAACGGCACAGAATCAGCAATCAAGGCTGGATATAGTAAAAAAACTGCGTATAGTCAAGCAAACAGGCTGTTGAAAGATGTTGAAGTGCAAAACTATATCAGGGAACTGGAATCGGAAGAAAAAGACAAACGCATCTTGGACGCACGAGATCGGAAAGTTATTTTGTCAGACATTGCACGAGATGACATCAATGACCCGCAGTGCCGCATAAAGGCAATCGACACGCTGAACAAAATGACCGGCGAGTATATGCAGAAGCAGCAAAACGACAGCGGCGAAAAGGAACTGCCGAAGCTGCTGGAAGCGTTGGAGGACACTTATGACGTTTGAGAAACTTTCTAAAAAGCAAAAAACGGTGTTTCGGTGGGCGTATCGTCCAGAAGCTTACGCTTTGATCTGTGACGGCTCTGTCCGGTCTGGCAAGACCGCGGCAATGGCGTGCAGCTTTATCCACTGGGCAATGTCGCGGTTTGACGGAGAGCGGTTCGCAATCTGCGGAAACACTGTAAAATCCGCAGAGCGAAACATCATCATGGAAATCATGCAAATGGTTGACATCACGCACTACTACGATGTGTCGTATGTAGGTGGGGATTCTCACCTGATGACAGTTTCCGGCTGTGGAAAAAGCAACCGGTTTTATGTTTTCGGCGGAAAAGACGAAGGTTCTTACAAGCTTGTGCAGGGTATGACACTGGCAGGAGTGCTTTTTGATGAAGTGGCACTTATGCCGGAAAGCTTCGTGAATCAGGCGATTGCTCGTACCTTTTCTGTGGACGGTACGCGGCTATGGTTTAACTGCAATCCGGACAGTCCAGAGCATTGGTTTTACAAAAACTGGATACAAAAGGCGGACAACGGCGAAAGAAGCGATGTGGTGCACCTGCACTTTACGATGTGGGACAATCCGATCATGACCGCGGAAAAAATCCGCCGTGCAGAAGGCATGTATGCAGGCGTGTTTTACGACAGATACATTCAAGGGCAATGGGTGGTCGCAGAAGGAACCGTATACACCATGTTTGACAGGCAGCAGCACGTTGTACCGGATACGGTCGAGCTGCTGCCGGACGGGGATTACTTTATCTCCTGCGACTATGGCACGCTTAACCCGACCAGTGCGGGACTGTGGTATCTGGACACTACAGGACACGCCACACGTCTGCGGGAGTACTACTACAGCGGACGTGACGGAACGCCGCGAACCGATGAGGAGCACTATGCCGCATTGGAGCAGTTGGCAGGGGAACACATTGACGAAATACGTGCGGTCATCGTGGACCCGTCAGCAGCTTCGTTTATCGCTTGTATCAGACGACACGGAAGAATGCGGGTGAAGCAGGCAGACAACAGTGTGCTGGACGGTATACGCGACACATCGGTTCTTCTGCAAAGCGGGTACTTGCATTTTTGTAGCTGCTGTGCGGATACGATTCGCGAATTCGGGCTGTACCGCTGGAACGAAAAGCAGTCCCATGATGTGGTGCTGAAAGAAAACGACCACGCCATGGACGACATGCGATATTTTGTTCGGACGGCGATGCGGCGAACGATTCGACAGGTAAGAGGTGAGGAAAAACGATAAACATTTTTCAAATTCTTGGAAACTGGCTGTTTCGGAACCGACCAAATGCGGAGCAGCCGGTGTCTACTCGTATGCAGACTGCACTGGAAAAGTGGCAAACGATCTATGAATTCGGTGACGACTGCGGAGCCTTGGGCTTGCCTGCCGGCATCGCATCGGAGTTTGCACGGCTGATGCTGACAGAATCCGATATACATATCGAGGAAAGCAATGACAGATCGGAATTTCTCGGAAAGCAGATAGACAGCTTTCTGGCGAAGTTTTCCGAAAAGGCGGAAGTGGCGTGTGCACTTGGAAGCATGGCGTTTAAGCCGTATGTGTCCGGTGGTGAAATACTGGTAGATATGGTGCGGGCAGACAGGTATGTTCCAACTGCTTTTGATGCCAACGGCGATGTGACCGCGGCGGTTTTTATGGCACGTAAGACTGTCGGGAAAGTGTACTACACGCGGCTTGAGTTCCACAGCTGGGACGCTTCGACCAAACGCTATACTGTGGAAAACCAAGCGTACCGGTCGATCGGCGTGGATTCTCTTGGTGTATCTTGCGACTTGTCAGACGTGGAAGGTTGGGAGCAGCTGCAGCCGCATCAAGAAATCGAAAACGTATCTGCCCCGCTGTTTGCGGTGTTCCGTGTGCCAGCTTCTAACCGCGTGGATATGGATTCAGCGGTTGGTGTGTCGGTGTATGCCAACGCCGTGGACTTGATACAGCAGGCGGACGAGCAGTGGCGGAAAATCACATGGGAGTATGATGCGTCTGAAATGGCGGTTGATGCGTCAGTTGACCTTTTTGATTTTTCAGCAGCGGACAAAAAAGCAGAAAAGCGGCTGACACTTCCCAAAGGCAAGAAACGGCTGTTCCGGAAATACGACTTCGGGGAAAATGCTGACATCACCAAGATGATGCAAGTGTACGCTCCTGCAATCCGCGATACATCACTTTTCAACGGGTTGAATCATATCTTGCAGCGGATTGAGTTCAACGTCGGTCTGGCGTATGGGACGATCTCTGAGCCACAGGACGTTGAAAAGACCGCAGAGGAGATACGCACTTCTAAGCAACGCAGCTATGTGCATGTGTCCGCTATGCAGAAGGCATTAGAACACGCTCTGCGGCAGCTTGTATATGCTATGGACGTGTATGCGACACTGTATCGTCTGGCACCACAAGGAACGTGTACACTGGCTTGCAACTGGGGCGACAGCGTTCTGGAGGATACAGACAAGGAGTTCCAGCGTCGGTTGCAGATGTGCAACGCGAAGCTGCTGAAGCCTGAGTATCTGATCTCCTACGCCATGGGCTGCACTGTAGAAGATGCGGCGGAATACATACCAGAGCAGACAGATGACGGCGGGCTGTTCGGCGGCGGTGGATTCTGATGCGTAACTATGAGCCAAATGCAGATCGCGTTGTGGCACTGTATCAGATGCTGGAAGATGACATCATCACGGCTATGATACGGCGTATGATGCGTATGGGAAAAGTGTCTGATACGACAAAGTATCAAGCGGAAATTTTGCAGCAAGCTGGTTTGCTTTATGAAGATATTGTACAGATCATCGCAAGCAGGACAGATGCCTGCTCCGCAGCTGTGAAAGCCCTGTTTGAAGATGCAGGAGTGGAAACTGTCAGTATCGAAAGTGACATACGTGAAACCGCAGAACAGCCGCCGGTCAATATCCGGCAGAGTAACCCTATGCGGCGTGTACTGGAAGCAGGCTATCGCAAGACGCAGAAAACACTGCGGAATCTCGTGAGTACTACGGCAAGCACCACGCAGCAGGCGTTCTACGACGCTTGTGACCGGTCTTATATGCAAGTATCCTCTGGTGCGTTTAGCTATCAAGAAGCGATACGGACGGCTGTACGCAGCCTTGCAGACACCGGTGCGTATGTGACCTATCCCACCGGACACCGTGACCGCATAGACGTGGCAGTTCGACGCTGTACGCTGACAGGTGTGGGACAGACTTCTGTAGCGGTGTCTAAGACGTATGCAGAAGAATCGGGCTGTCATCTTATGGAGCTGACAGCACACAGCGGTGCCAGACCGGAGCATGCAAGGTGGCAAGGGCAGCTTGTCACGCTGACCGGTGAAGATGCTGGAAAAACCATAGACGGGCTGCACGTGTACACGCTGCACGAAATCGGCTATGGCTCTGGCGATGGATTCAAAGGCTGGAACTGCCGCCATGACTGGCATGCGTACTATAAAGGCATTTCCAGACCGAATTACACGCAGGAGCAGATCAAAAAGCTGAACGAAAGAAATATCCCGTACAAAGGCAAGAAGTACACGGAGTATGAGGTGAGCCAAATGCAGCGTGCCGGTGAACGTGATGTGCGGGCATTGAAACGGCGTACACTGGCGGCACAGACCGCTGTGGAAAATGCTCCGAACGACGAAGTGAAAGCCGCGTTGCAAGAAGACTACGAAGCAAACGCGGTAAAGCTGAAAGAAGCTGAAAAGCAGCTGAGGACGTTTTGTAATCAAACTGGACGGCGGAGGGATACGTTTCGCGAGCAAGTGGACGGATTCGGGCGAAGTGCATCGCAGAAAGCTGTCCATGCAGCAAAACGTCAGAAGCAGCAGAAACAGCAAGCGAGCACGGCGGCTGCCGGAACGTCTGGACACGCTGTGGAAGTCACGCCGCCTGAACCAAAAACGAACGGTGGAAAAGGAAAAATATACAAAGATGAAAGGATGTAGAGTATGTTTGAAAGTTACATCGGCACAAAGAGAATTTATGCAGAGCCTATGACAAGAGGTGAATATGCCAAGCTTAGTGGCAGAAACTCTATCATGACAGAAAAAGGCGAATCTGAAACCGATGAGGGTTATCATGTTCGCTATGGGGACGGCTACGAATCATGGTCCCCGAAATCGGTTTTTGATGCCGCATATAGGAAGTCAGGCAATATGACATTCGGTCACGCTATAGAACTGTTAAAACTCGGCTTTAAAGTAGCTCGCAAGGGCTGGAACGGCAAAGGAATGTACCTGTACATTGCTGACGGTAAATTACTGACGCAGGAAATCGGTGACGGAAGTTATCCGTTTACAGACAGCATTGTCATGAAAACCGCAGATAACCGGTACTGCATCGGCTGGCTGGCTAGTCAGACCGACATGCTGGCGGAAGATTGGCGTATAGTAGAGTAACCACTGCCCCGACCACGGGCAAAAACTGGCGGAGGGCTGGAAAGTAGAAACACGAAAGCCGGCGGGTAGGCGTTTCTATATCGAAAAATAAGCATCGGGTAGCCGGTGCTATTTTTATATCATTTTTCAGAAAGGGATGAAAAAGCATGGAAGACGAAACCAAAAACGAGCCGGCACAGCAGCAGGAGCAGACACAGGAGCCGCAGGCAAAAACCTACAGCGAAGCGGACTACAACGCTCTGCAGGCGAAGCTGGACGCTGTCACAGGGCAGCTGAACGATGCTAACAGCAAAATCCAATCGTACACCGAAATGGATATTGACGGCATCAAGCAGTCCGCTGCCGACTGGCAGAAGAAGTACGAGGCCGCACAGGAGCAGATGCAGCAGATGGAGTACAGCGCCAAGCTGGACAAGTTTGTGGCGCAGCAGGGCTGCAGGAATCCGATCTATGCGGACTATCTGAAACGCCAGATCGAAAGCAAGCAGCTGAAATTTGACGGCGACACGCTGCTCGGCGGTGAGGATGTGGTAAAGGCGCTGAAAGAAAGCTGCCCGGACGCATTTTCCACAGAAGACGAGAAATCGCCGGTGTTTGTTGATTCTACACCGGGCAGCACAAACAAGGACGTAACGGACGAAATGGTCCGTCGTGTCATGGGCTTGAAGTGAGAAAGGAGTAAGATATGGCAAACAATCTCACACTGATCAAAAAGTATATCGAACTGCTGGACGAAGTGTACAAGAGTGCTACACTGACAGCAGATCTGGAATCGGATTCCAGCACTGTACGGCAGGGCAGCAACGCACGAACAATTCTGATTCCCAAGATGAGCATGGACGGTCTTGGGGACTACAGCCGCAAGGACGGCTACGTGTCCGGTGACGTAGATCTGGAATGGGTTGAAAAAACGTTTAACTATGACCGCGGCAGACGGTTCAGCGTGGACGCTATGGACAACGAGGAAACCGCAGCACTTTCTTTCGGAAAGCTGGCTTCCGAGTTTATCCGTACCAAGGTCGTGCCGGAAATGGATGCATGGCGTTTTGCTGCATACGCAAAAGCAGCTGGTACCAACAAGAGTGAAGACCTCGCAGACGGTACGGCGGTTTGTGCTGCAATTACCGCTGCAAACATCGCTATGGACGAGGCAGAGGTGCCGCAGGAAAGCCGCTTGCTGTACATCACACCGACTATGTACAACGCGATTCAGGCACTGGACACTTACAAGTCCAAGGCAATGCTGGCAGGCTTTGCGAAGACAATCCGCGTACCGCAGTCGCGTTTTTACAGTGCAATCGACCTGCTCTCCGGCGTAGATAAGACCGGTTCTTCCGGTGCTGATGAGAGTGCCGGCGGATATAAGGCAGCAACCGCAGGCAAGAAGCTGAACTTCTTGATCGTGCAGAAAAATTCTCCGATTCAGTTCACCAAGCACACTGTAAACAAGGTCATCACACCGGAGCAGAACCAGCACTCTGATGCGTGGCTGTACTTCTACCGTGCTTATGGCATCACAGAGGTGTACGACAACAAGAAGTTTGGCATCTACGCGTCGGTATCTAAGACCTGATCTGGAGGTGAGCCGCATGCGTACAGTAGGCTTGGTGTTTCCGGAAAAGCCTAAAAAAGCTACAAAGAAGCCTGCACCGGAGCAGGAAAAGGACACGGCGAGCAAAAAGGAGAAGTGAGTATGCCGTATGCAGATCACACGTACTATACGCAGTCCTACCTTGGACAGCGTATCAAAGAGGAAGAAACGTTTTTGATGTATGCGGAGCGTGCATCGGAGTACATAGACATGGTGACGTTTGACCGTCTTTCTGGCGGTGTACCGGAAAAATTTGCAGAAAAAGTGCAAAAATGTTGCTGTGCAATCGCCGAAGCATTGGCGGATTATGTGGACTACAGCGGCAGCACACCAACCGGCTCCGGAAAAGCTTCCGAAACGATCGGCAAGTACAGTGTCAGCTACGCAACAGCCGCACAGACGATTTCAGGATTGCTGTACGGCACGTCTGCCGGCTTACAAGACTATCTCCGGAGCATATGTATCCGCTATCTGGGCAGCACAGGACTGATGTACAGGGGGCTCGACGATGTTTGTCAATAAAATCGGTTGTACAGTCTATGAAAAGACTGTCAAAAACCGCATGGAAGCGTATGTGTCGCACTTTATCCCAGCTGTGTACTGGGAAGATACCGTGGCACAGGTGCAGACCGGCACGTCCATGAAGCAGCAAGACCAAATTTGGTGCTGCATTCCAGCATCATCGCTGTCTGACTATCTGCCGCAGAAAGATGACATCATCGCTTGCGGCAGGTGCGAATCTGATGTACCACCAAACAACGGCAGAACAATCACGACGGTAGAGGATTACCGGTACGGCTCTGCGGACGTGCAGCACATCGAGGTGACAGCGGTATGACAATACATGGCGAACTTGTGATACACACCGGCAAATGCAGTGAAAAAGCA